>Ga0335072_10002020_pt1 | contig 31988 bp, 29 predicted proteins | sample Lox_Sample_21_FD_206725 | JGI IMG/M metagenome (GOLD analysis project Ga0335072, IMG submission 206725) | Soil microbial communities from Loxahatchee National Wildlife Refuge, Florida, United States - Lox_Sample_2.1 | ecosystem: Environmental > Terrestrial > Soil > Wetlands | place: USA...
ACAGCTCAACTCTGAACTGGCGCCAACAGGGCCAACGCACTCATTGAGAGGCGCGATACGTGAGACCGGGCAGCTAACCGCTTCACCAGCCAACCGCCTCACTAGCGAACCGCCTCGCCAGTTGGCCCGTGACCTTCGTACTGTGCGCCCTGCCGATTTCTCTTGCTTCGCAACCGCGAAAATCCGAAACTAAAAGCACACGAAGCTCTGTCTCTACCGAGGCAGGGCTTTTCTATTGGTGCCATGCTGATCCACTTGTCTCCGTTCCGTTCGGTACGCCGGCTCGCGCATGCGAAGCCCGGTACCGCGTCCCGCTCTCCGGGATCGCCTCTGGTTGTCGACTTCGACAACAAAAAAGCACCCTGTGCTTTCAAGGGTTTGCCACAGTCCCACCCCCCACCCCAGGGGGGTGGGGGGGACAAGGTGCCCCGCTACAAGGGCAGTTTCTCTTCCTCCTTCTTCGCCGCTTCCACGTCGGCTTTGTGGGCCAGGCGGAGGGCGAAGCGGGTCGCCGAATACTGCGCGCCGCTCAGCAGCAGCAGTCCGGTCAGGAAGGCCCAGATCATCAGGCTCACCGACACTTCAAACGGTCCGTACACCGAGTGCAGGTCCATGTGCGGCAGCACGAGAATGTAGAGCATCCGTCCCACGTCCCACAGCAATCCGCAGATGACGGCCGTCGGCAGCACCGCGCGGATCGGCAACCGGCGGTGCGGCAGGATCCAGTACACGACGAAGAACATGCCGACGCTGAGAAAGGCGACAGCGATCTGCAGAAAGATCTGGTGGATGAATCCGTAGGCGGCGTTCTGGGTATGGCCGAAGAAGATGAAGGTCAGGATGCTCGATTGCGCGGTCGCCGCGCCCACGGCAATCATGGCCAGCAGCCCGATCAGACCGGCCAGGCCGAGCGACACCAGCTGGTTCATGACATAGGAGCGATTGCGCTCCACGCCCCACACCTGGTTGAGGGCGACTTCCAGCGGCAGAAAGACTCCGGTGGAGGAGATCAGCAGCATGATCACCGAGGCGACCTGCACGCCGCCCGTGGGGTGAACGAGCAGGCTCATATTGCGGACGACGAAGTCCTGGTTCGACGGCAGCACATCGCGCAACATCCCCCCAATCTCGCGGGTCATGGCCGGCGAGTGGAAGATCTTCTCCGAAACCGTGAACAGCATCACGATGAAGGGAAAGATCGACAGGATGGTGTTGGCGGCAACACTGAAGGCGTAGGTATGTACTTCTGTTTGGGAGAGATACCGCCCCAGAGCAACGGCTACCGGCCACCATCCTCGACCGCGGGGCCGGGCTGGCGGCTGGGGCGCGAGCGGAGGCAGTGCGTCCCTGGCGCCATCCGGCGCGGCGGTCTGCATCGGCTGCCCTTCACCCATTGGGAATCACTTGGGAAAAATCGTAACAGAGGGTGCGATCGATCCCGGAGCCACTTCAGGCCTGCACGCCTCGAGGCCGAATCTTACGTAACCTCCTCCAAAACACCCCTTTTCCTCGCAAATTTTTGCTTGATTTCAAAATCGTTTCCTGCCATAACAGGTACACGATTCCCCTCCCCAGGAAGGAAATCGGATTCAAAAGGCCAGTTCCTGATGTACCCGTATCGCTGTCACCGCGACTGCCCGGTCCTTCCCTGAGCTGCCCTCGGTGCCCCTTGCGGGGCGCGCAACGGCAGCTTTTGGTGTCTCTGCATTCATTACACCAGTAATGGATGGGAGAACCGGACGAGACGGTGGCAAGAACGTAGGCGCAAACGCGTAAAGGAGTCTCAGGTGAAAGAAAATGGAGTTGTGAAGTGGTTTAACGGAGCCAAGGGTTATGGGTTTATCCAGCGGTCGAGCGGCGAAGACGTCTTCGTGCACTTCTCCGCCATCCAGGATTCGGGTTACAGAACGCTGAACGAAGGCGAAGCCGTCGAGTTCGAGTGCCAGCAGGGCCCCAAGGGGCTGAGCGCAGCGAACGTGGTCCGTAACGGCGCCTAAAGATCGAAGCTGCGAGACCTTCACCCCTCCGATCGTCTCGCAGCCACAACCTTTGAATCCTGCAGGGGCCAAACTGCCTTGGCTGGTTTCAGATATCAGGTTCAGACTGACGATCCGAGTCGTTCCCCCTCGCCTCACCCCGTCGCAGCTGCTGCACCGCCCATTCGGCCGCCTCGGCCACGACCGGATTGGTGTCTCCGGCCCACGCGAGGAGCCGCGGGAGGAACCGCGCTTCTCCGCTGTTCCCCATCGCCATCGCCAGGTTGCGGCGGAAGCCCGCCCACTTCGCGCGACGGACCGGCGAACCGTTGAAGGTGCGCTCAAACTCCGCTTCGTCCATCGTGGCCAGATCCTCGAGCGCGGGATTGACCAGTTCTTCTCGCGCGGTCAGCTCGGGATCGGCGGCGATGGGCGCGCGGCGGTTCCAGGGGCAAACATCCTGGCAGATATCGCAGCCGAAAACCTGGCGGCCGATGCCGGGACGCAGCTCTTCGGGGACAGGCCCGCGCTTCTCGATGGTGAGATAGGCGATGCAGCGGTTGGCGTCCATCCCCCGTGCATCGGTGAGGGCATCGGTGGGACAGGCATCGATGCAGCGGGTGCAGGAGCCGCAGCGATCGGGAACGAGGCTCGGGGCGAGTTGGGCTGCGGAGCCGCGCGTGAGTTCGAGCGAGGTGACGATCACGCCGAGAAACATCCACGAGCCGAGCTTCTGGTTCAGGATGCAGGTGTTCTTCCCGACCCATCCGATGCCGGCGTAACGGGCGTAGACACGCTCGACCACCGGACCGGTATCGACAAAGCAGCGTGATTCGAAGGGACCGAGCTCCTGGGAGAGGCGTTCGCGGAGTTTTTCGAGACGGCGGAGGAGGACGCGGTGGTAGTCCGAAGGCCTGATGGCTCCGTTTTCGCTGCGGCTGGTCCAGGCGTAGCGCGCGATCCAGCCTGTGGCCGGGGGCGCTGGGTCGGTGGAGCGGGGGGTGTCAGAGTTGTAGTTCGCCGCACAGACAATCACGGATCGCGCCCAGGGCAACGCGACCCGCACCGAGGACCGCAGCAACCGTCCGTCGTCAGAGCGCCGCTTGAGGTATTCCATTTCGCCGGCGCGGCCGTCTACCACCCAGGCCGTGAATCGCGCCTGCTCGTCGAGATCGTCGGGCGAGCCCGGCTCAGGCACGGCGGCGATGCCCGCGGTGGAAAACCCCACGTCGCGCGCCAACTCTTCGATCTTCGCCAAAACGGCCATGCCCTGCATCTGCACCCTGTTTCAGGGTACCTTCGCCACCTGCCTTTCAACTCTGCTGGTTGCCGCCTTCACCGAACCCCCGTATACTGCAGCCAACGAGGGGCGGAATCCGCTCTTCCGAAATGAGGTGTGTCTTCAGTCAGAGCGTTTCGCTGACGAACACCCCTGTGAACCCGGTTCACCGGGGAAGCCGCGACCCGCAAGTTCCGCCATCCGACACTTCTGCATGGCGCGCCGTGGTTCGCGTGCTTCGAAGTACCGCGCGCGGCACCCTCAACAGCCTCTCCTCCGTCCTTTTCCCCGCCGATTGCCGCGTCTGCGGCCTGCCGCTGGTTGGTTTCACCCTCCTTCCCGTCTGCGATTCCTGCTGGAACCATCTCCCCGCACAAGCTGGGCTGCTTTGCACCTGCTGCGGCGAAGCCCTCGACTGGGATCTGTCTGCAGGCGGTGAAACGAAATGCCGTCCCTGCAGGGCGGTGCCTCCGGATTTCACCCAGGCCGTTGCCCACGGTGTTTACAACGGAAAGCTGCGCACTCTGCTCCATCTGCTGAAATACGACGGCATGGAGGGGTTGGCGAAACCTCTGGGAACGCTGCTGGCCGGGCCGGTTCTGGCCATGCCGGACCTGCCGCCGGAGATGGTGGTCGTGCCGGTGCCGCTTTTTGGCAGGAAGCGTCGCAGCCGGGGATTCAACCAGTCGGAGCGGATCGCGCGGGCACTGGTCGCCGTCCTGCGCCAGCGCCGCCCGGAGATGCAGATCAAGCCTGGCGCGGCGCTGCTGGTAAGGCAGCGTGCGACGGAAAGTCAGGCGGGGCTCACCCCGCATCAGCGCCGGGACAATGTTCGAGGCGCCTTTTTTGTCCCCAACCCGGAGACAGTTCGCGGCCGGCACATCCTGATCATCGACGACATCTACACGACCGGGGCCACGGCGCGCGCCTGCTCCACTGCGCTCATCCGCGCGGGAGCGGCGTCGGTCCGGGTGGCCACGGTGGCTCGCGCGCAGAAGGACTTTGTGCTCACGTCACGAGCGGATGCAGGGGACGCAGAGCTTTACAACAACCGGGAGCCGGAAGACGAGCTTCCGATGGAACAGGATTTTGTTTTCTGGGAGGCATCAGGCCGTCCGGTTTCGACCGGCGGCGACGCAAGATAACTGCCCGGACCGCCGACGCATGGCCAGGCCCGGCCTTCGACACGGAGGGACGTATGTCGCTGGGGAAAGCTGGAGTTCACGCTCGCAGACAGACGCTGGGAAAGACACCGGGCACGGCAGCGCACGGCAAGCTCGAGAGTCATGGCCCGGATGGTCTGCGCGTCGTCACAACGACTCAGGCCCTGCAAACCCCCGTGCTCGTGCTCAACGCCTCCTATGAGCCCATCAACATTTGCGGAGCGCGCCGCGCTCTGGTGCTGGTGCTGAAAGGCGTCGCACGCACCGAAGAGGAGCAGTCGACCGAACTGCATTCCGCGCGGGTGCGCATGGCCATGCCGTCGGTCATCCGTTTGCTCGAATACCGCCGGATCCCGCACCAAACCCGCGCGCTTTCGCGCAAGAACATCCTGCTGCGCGATCGCAACACCTGCCAGTACTGCGGCGTGATTCTGCCCTCCGCTGAGCTGACGCTCGACCACGTGGTGCCGCGTTCGCGCGGCGGCCTCTCCACGTGGGAAAACCTGGTCGCAGCCTGTCACGCCTGCAATCGCCGCAAGGGCAACCACCTGCTGAACGAGCTGGAGCACATGAAACTGCAGCGCGAGCCGCGGCCGTTCACGCTGCACACCAGCCGGCACATCATGCGCATGATTGGCCACTCCGATTTGAAGTGGCGGAAGTATCTGTACTACTGAGGAAAGCTGAGAAGCGGTCATCTGGGGAGGCGGTCAGCTGAGAACCGGTTAGCGGTCCAGCATCGAAACGCCGGCCTGCGTTCGTTCTGGGCCAGGCGATAAAAATTCAGACCCACCCGTTTTGTTTGCGGCTGCCGGTATACTTCTCGCTGCTCACGAGGAGAACTTTCATGCCGGACGTCACGATCCGCCGTGCTGCGCCTGCCGACATACCGGCCTGCGCCTCGATTTGCTACAGCGCCTTCGCCGCGATCAACGCCGAACATAATTTCCCGTGCGATTTTCCCGGTCCGGAAGCGGCCCTCGGCGCGATCAACATGATGTTTGGCCATCCCCGCTTCTACTGCGTGGTGGCTGAGGTCGACGGCCGCATCGTGGGAAGCAATTGTCTCGATGAGCGCTCAGTCATCGCCGGGATCGGTCCTATCACGATCGATCCGGCGGTCCAGAATCATCGGGTGGGGCGGAGGCTGATGCAGGCCGTGATCGATCGTGCGCTGGAACGCAGCGCGCCCGGCATCCGTCTGGTCCAGGCCGCGTTTCACAACCGCTCGCTGGCGCTCTACACCAGCCTCGGCTTCGATATCCGCGAGCCGCTGAGCTGCCTGCAAGGCAGGACGCGCGAGCGCGAGATTCCGGGCTGTGCGGTACGCCCCGCCCAGTCGTCCGACGTGCCGGCGTGTAACGCGCTGTCGATGCAGGTGCACGGCTTCGATCGCGCCAATGAACTGGAGGACGGGATTCAGTTCGGGAGCGCGGTGGTTGTTGAACGCGGTGGACGGATCACAGGGTATGCCAGCTCGCTGGCCTTCTTTGGATACGCTACCGCCGAAACCAATCTCGACCTGCAGGCTCTGATTGCTTCCGCCGACTCCTTTGGCGGGCCGGGCATCCTGCTTCCCGCGCGCAATACCAGCCTGCTGCGCTGGTGCCTCGCCAACGGTCTGCGCATCGTTCAGCCGATGACGCTGATGAGTTACGGCCTTTACAACCAGCCGGACGGCGCCTGGCTTCCGTCGATTTCTTTCTGATCCCCGCCCGGAGTGATTGCGACGCCCTACCGTTGCACCGTTTTCTTCGTCTTCAGCATCGCGATGCATTTTTCGATGCGCCGCGCCCGCGTTTCTTCCTGCTTTGCCTGCGTGATCCAGTCGACGAGTTCTTTCTGGTGCGAGTAGCTGAAAGCGGCGAAGACTTTGTCGTGTCCAGCAGCCTTTAGGGCTTTCTTCAAATCCGCGGGAACTTCCACCGTACGCTGCGCGGTGTCCTGCTCCATGAGCACGTGAACCACGTCGCCCACGCTTGCGCCCGCCGCTGCGCGGATCGTCTGGTTGACCGCCATGTAGTGCGTTCCGTCTCCACGGGGGAGAATGGAACTGCGATAGGCCACACCGTTGATGGTTCCGCACACCGGCACGCGGCCCCTCGAGCCAAAGACTCTCTCCACGGTGAATGGGATGGGCAGGTGGGCCCACGCCCCACCTGGACCTCGGCCGACGAGAGCAACGGAAAATTTCTTCTTCATTTCGGTCCGCGGCGGACGGATTCGCCCAACCCGTGTCTATTCCCAGCGCTTGAAAATCAGCGACCCATTCGTCCCGCCAAACCCGAACGAGTTCGAGAGTGCGATGTGCATCGGGCCCTTTTGCGGCGTATTGGGCACGTAGTTCAGCACGCACTCCGGATCGGGGTGGTCGAGGTTGGCCGTCGGCGGGGCAGTCTGGTTGATCAGCGCGAGGATGGTAATCCCGGCTTCGAGGCCGCCAGCACCGCCCAGCAGATGGCCGGTCATCGACTTGGTCGAACTGATCATTAATTTCTTGCTGGTCGCGTGCTCGCCGAAGATTCTCTGCATCGCCTTGGACTCCACAACGTCGCCCAGGGTCGTCGAGGTCGCATGTGCATTCACGTAATCCACCTGGTGGGGTTCGATCTTCGCGCTCTTCAGCGCGTTCTGCATCGCGCGATAGCAGCCATCGCCATCCTCGGGCATGCCGGTGATGTGATAGGCGTCCGCGCTCATGCCATAGCCGATGATCTCCGCCAGGATCTTCGCGCCACGCGCCTTCGCGTGTTCCAGTTCTTCGAGGATCAGGATGCCCGATCCCTCACCCACGACAAATCCGTCGCGATCCTTGTCGAAGGGGCGGCAGGCATGCGCCGGATCGTCGTTGCGCGTGGAGAGCGCGCGCATCGCGGCAAATCCACCCACGCCCATCGGGGTGATCGCGGCTTCCGATCCGCCGGCAATCATGACGTCAGCGTCGCCCCGCTCGATGATGCGATACGCATCGCCGATTGCGTGCGCGCTGGTAGTGCAGGCTGTCGCGGTCGCCTCGTTCGGCCCCTTTGCTCCGTAGCGAATGCTGACCTGCCCCGCCGCCAGATTGATGATGGCCGCGGGAATAAAAAACGGGGAGATCTTGCGTGGACCGCCCTGCAGCATGTTGTTATGCTCGCGCTCGATCACGTCGAACCCGCCGATCCCCGATCCGATGAACACCCCGACCCGTTCGCCGTTTTCCGGCGTTACCTTCAGCCCGGAACTTTCCATCGCTTCGTGCGTCGCCGCCAGAGCCAGATGGATGAAGCGCCCCATCTTGCGCGCTTCCTTTTTGTCGACGAATTGCAAAGGGTCGAAGTTCTTCACTTCGGCAGCGAACGTAACCGGGAAGCCCGTCGTGTCGAAATGCGTGATCGTGGCGAGCCCGCTCTTGGCGGCCAGCAGGTTGTTCCAGACCTCAGGCGCCGTGTGGCCGACTGCTGACACCAGCCCGAGTCCCGTGACGACGACACGTCGTTGCAAAGTTACTTGCCGCCTTTCGCGTTCTTATCGATGTAGTCGATGGCGTCCTTCACGGTCTTGATCTTCTCGGCGTCCTCATCCGGAATCTCGAGGTCGAAGGCTTCTTCAAACTGCATCACCAGCTCCACCACGTCCAGCGAGTCCGCGCCCAGATCTTCCTGGAACGATGCGGTCGGCGTCACTTCCGCCTCATCCACCTGCAGCTGCTCAACGATGATTTGCTTCACCTTCTCTTCCACACCTGATGCCATGCGTCTCTCCTGTGGTCCTTCGTTCCTGTTGATGCTGAAAGTTGGGAGGGGGGATGCGAAGCCTCCGCGGGCACGCGCTGAGGTTTACCCGCAGCGCCCCGCATCGAAACCGGTCCGCGGTGCTGCGCCTCGCTCAGCTCCGAAATTCCAAGTCTACTGAGGCCCCCGGGTAGTGTAAAGCCGATGCCACCATAGTGATGCACCTTCCGCCCAGAGGACTCTCTTTCGGCAATCTGCTACCCTGCTGTCTCCGCCGCATGGGTTTTCCCACCGCGCCTCACGGAGACATCGCCCATGAAAATCGGCTCAGGCCTCGCGTCTCTCCTTTGCCTCTGCGCCGCTGCGTCGCTCGCCGCGCCTGCTTTCGGTCAGGATCGCTCCTATGGCCGGTCCGTCGTTTCCACCCCCTATGGCATCGTGGCCAGCAGCTCGGTTCAGGCATCCCAGGCCGGCGCTCTCATGCTCGACAAAGGCGGCTCCGCCATTGATGCCGCCATCGCCACGAATGCCGTCCTCAATACCTCCGAGCCCATGATGAACGGCATGGGCGGCGATCTGTTTGCTGTCTACTGGGACGCAAAATCGGGCAAGCTGTATGGCCTGAACGCGAGCGGATGGTCTCCGGCAGCATTGTCGATCGAGCATCTGCGCTCGAAGGGCATCACCGCCATGCCGCAGAAAGGCATCGACTCGGTCACCGTTCCCGGCATGGTCGATGGCTGGACCAAACTTCATGCCCGCTGGGGCAAGCTTCCCTGGCGCGAGCTTTTCGAGCCGGCCATCTTCTATGCCGACCACGGCATCACCGTCGCGGAGATGATCCACGACTACTGGGTCGAGACGGCGTCCCAGCTCTCGGACAACGCGGAGAGCCGCCGCGTTTTCCTCCCCAACGGTGAGGTGCCCGCTGCCGGCGCGATCTTCAGCGATCCCGACCTGGCCAACACCCTGCGCATCGTCGCCGACCGGGGCGAGGACGCCTACTATAAGGGCCCGATCGCGCAGGCCATTCTGAAAACCTCGGCCGAAAACGGCGGCACCATGACCGCGGACGATCTCGCGCAGTATTCCGCCGAGTGGGTTGAGCCCATTTCGACGACCTATCGTGACTGGACGGTCTACGAGATTCCACCCAACGGCGACGGCATGGCCGCGCTGGAAATGCTGAACCTCATGGAGCAGTTTCCGCCCGACCCCGCCGGTCCTCACAGCCCGGGCGAGTTGCATACCCGCATCGAAGCCATGAAGCTGGCCTACGCCGACGTGAAGGCCTACGACGGCGATCCACGCTTTTCGAAGATCCCCGTCGATCAGCTGCTCGCCAAGTCGTACGCCGCCCGGCGCGCGAAGCTTATCGACCCGGCCCGCGCTAACTGCTCCGTCGCGCCGGGCGCGCTGCCGGGCAGCGATACCACGTACCTCTCCGTCGTCGACCACGACGGCAACATCGTCTCCTTCATCCAGAGCAACTACTCCGGGTTCGGATCCGGCATCACCGTCGACGGCATGGGTTTCGTTCTGCAAAACCGCGGCGGCCTCTTCAAGCTCGATCCGCAATCGCCGGACGCGCTGGCCGGGCGCAAACGCCCGATGCACACCATCATTCCCGGATTCATGCAGCGCGGCGACGAGCACATCGGCTTCGGCATCATGGGCGGATGGAACCAGCCGCTCGCTCACGCGCAGTTTGTCTCGAATATCGCCGACTACCACATGAACATCCAGGCAGCGCTCGAGGAGCCGCGCTTCACCGTCAACGCCAAACTCGGCTGCCACATTGTCATTGAGTCGCGCGTTGGCCAGGCCTCGATCGATCAGCTGACGAAGATGGGCCACCAGCTCGAAGTCCGGAAGGAGTACACGACGGCCATGGGCCGCGGCCAGGCGGTGATGCACAACAGCGCGACCAACATCAATTACGGAGCGTCGGATCCGCGGGCCGATGGGGCGGCGATCCCGGAGACGCCGAAATTTCCCGAACCAGCGCCGGAGCGGATCGCGAAGTCGAACCCGTGAGCGCGGGACGTCTCAGCTGCCTCCGACTTGTTCCTCTTCGGCCGCGATTTCGAGGATCAGCCCCGGACCCTGCCTCTCTTCCGGCAGCAGCGGCAGCGCCTGCTGCTCGTGGATGCCGAGCAGACCCGATGCTTCGGCCGGTTGCGTTTCCAGCGTGCTCACATCTTTCAGGGTGCGATTGATCGTCCGGGTCTTGCTGCTGATGTCCTTCAGCGTGTTCTGAACCGTGTTGACCTGGCCCTCGACCTTCGCCATCAGCTTGCCAAATTTCCCGAACTCCATCTTGGCCGCGCCCAGCACGCGCCACACTTCTGCGCCCTTCTTCTGGATCGCGACCGTGCGGAAGCCCATCTGCAGGCTGTTGAGAATCGCCACAAAGTTGGTCGGTCCGGCGACGGACACATGGAAGTGCGTCTGCAATTCGTCGATCAGGCCTGGAACGCGAATGACTTCAGCAAACAGGCCTTCGGTGGGCACGTACATCAGAGCGAACGGCGTGGTCCGCGGTGGATCGATGTACTTATCGGAAATTTTCTTCGCCTCATTGCGCACCGTCGAGGCCAGGCATTTGCGCGCTGCGGCAATTTCGTCGGCGGAGCCATGGTCCATCGCCTCTTCCAGCCGCTCCCAGTCCTCCTTGGGGAATTTGACGTCGATGGGCAGCAACATCTCCAGCTGATCGCCATTGGGAATGCGGATGGCAAACTCGACGCGCTCCTGGCTGCCTTCTTTGATCACCGCGTTGCGGATGTACTGGTCCGGAGAAAGGACCTGATCGAGCTGGGCGCCGCACTGGGTCTCGCCGAGGCTGCCACGGGCGCGGACATTGGTCAGGACGCGCTTCAGATCGCCAACCCCAACGGCCAGGTCCTTCATCTCGCCGAGACCCGACTGGACATTTTCGAGGCGCTCGGCGACCATGCTGAAGCTCTGAGTCAGCCGCGCCTCCAGAGTGGCGTGCAGCTTCTCATCGACGGTGGCGCGCATCTCTTCGAGCTTCGAGGTGTTGCTCTCCTGGAGCTTCTCGAGGCGCTGCTCGTTCTTGTCGGACAGCGCGTTCATCCCCTCGGCGACTTCCTTCAGCCGATTTTTGACTTCGTCGGTGAGGCACTGGGTGTTTTCGCGGAGTTCGCGCCCCAGTTGGCTGAGCGTGGTTTCGACGGTCTCCTTCATCTTCAGGGTCTCGCCGGACTGCGTTGCCTGCGCGGACGAAAGCGTCTGCCCAATCGAGGTCAGCTTCGCGTTGACGCTCTCCACCAGTGCCGTGTGGCGCTCGACGGCCTGATTCCCGATGCCTTCGAGCCTTTGCGTGACCAATTCGCGCAGATCGCTCGCATCCTTCCGCACCTGATCGAAGAACAACGTCGCATCCGCGCGCGACTGCCCCATCCCGGTGGTCAGATCGGTACGCAGGCCCTGCACGCCCGCGCGCATGTCGGTTTCCAGATGCTCTGACCGCGCATTCATCGCGGCCATCCGCTCGCCCATCATCTGCAGCGCGGCCGAGATGGGCCCCAGCGGATTCTTGCGGAACATGAGGAGGAGAATGCCGATAAGGATGGCGGCCTGGAGGCCGATGATGAGGAGCATTGGGGGTCTCCATCAGCAGAATACCCCCTGCGCCACCCCGCTCCGGCGGAATTCGCCAGGCCGCCAGGTGGCGAAAGAGGTTGCGCCAGGCCTGTCCATCGGAGGCGTTCAGACGCGTTTGCCGCTCTCCCTTTCTGTCCCGGTCGGAAACGACCCGGTCGCATGCTGTCCGGCCGGCGTCTCCGGGTGCTGCTGTGCCTGCCCGCCTGCTACGTTGTCTTGGAGAGCCTCACGCTGTGACCGGCTCGTGCCTGTCGCCCGTTTGTCCTCCGGCTCTACTGGGTGCACGCTGGTCTGCGGCTGCTGTGCAGAGGAATCGTGCCCGTGCTGATGTGAACGTGGATCTGGCTCTTGCTGCGATTCCGATTTTGAATGATTTTTTGTGGCGGAAGAATGGGGCATGCTGGCACCTCGGGAGCCTGTCGATCCAGGCTTTACCCTCAGTGAGATGCACGAGCCACGCCGATACGCCGTCAGTCCACGCCCATCGCCCTGCGCAGACGCTCCCAGGTCACCGCAAAATCTTCCGGCAGGATCCGCGTCTCCCCGATGGTCGTCATGAAGTTCGTGTCGCCGGTCCACCGCGGCATGGCATGGAGATGCACATGTCCCGCCACGCCCGCACCTGCGGATTTGCCAAGATTCAACCCAAAGTTGAAGCCGTCCGGCCGATACAACTCCGCCAGTGCTCGCTCCGACCGCTGCGCCAGGTCCATCATCTCGCGCGCTGTCTCGGCGGGCAACGCGGCGAGCGAGGCATTGTGCTCGCAGGGCACCACCATGATGTGCCCCGACGTATACGGAAAGCGGTTCACGCAGATGTAGTTCCACTCCGCGCGCAGAATGATGCCGGCAGCGCGCTCGGCCTCGCGGCGGTCCATTCCATGCTCCACGGCGTAGCCGACCGCCGCAATCATGTTGCAGAAGACACAGCCCGTGTCGCCCGGCCAGCCGTTCAGTTCTTCAGGAATCCCGGGCCGCTTCGTTTTGTCCCCTGCGCTGACATATGTGTAGCGCCACGGTGTCCACAGGTAGTCCACCGGCTCATTGTAACCATGCGCCTGGCGACTCCGATGAAATCGGGCAGCTACTCTAAGGAGGAGGCCTCTGTGGCATCCGCGTACATGCCGTTGCCGGAGGAAGCGCGTCGTCTGTGCGAGCGCCTTCGCGCGTCCCCGCGGCTGGTCGCACACCTGACGCTGGTGCACGACGTCGCCTGCCGGCTCATGGAAAGGCTGCGGGCGGCGTTTCCAGATTTTCCTTTCGACGCAGACCGCGTCGCATTCGGCGCAGCGACGCACGATCTGGGCAAGACACGCCTTGCCGCCGAACTCTTCGACGCGGGCGATTCGCATCAGGTGGCGGGCAGGGCACTGCTGAGAAAGCTGGGCGTTCCGAAGGATCGTGCCCGTTTCGCCTTTACGCATGGCAACTGGGACGATCCATCGATCCAGAACGAGGACCTGATTGTTGCCCTCGCCGACAAGATCTGGAAATCGAAGCGCATTGCGAAGCTCGAAAATCGGGCGGTCGACGCGATCACTCGCTCCTCGGGCAGGGATCGATGGCAGGTCTCCGCAGAGTTCGACGCGATCGTGGAAGAATTGGCATCGGAAGCCGACACACGCCTGGCGTGGCTGGACCAGTTCCGTGGAGGGTAGCTTACCGGCCCGAGGTCAATTGTCCGCTCATCGCCTGCACTTTGCTGTGGCGGATGGAGTACCCGAAGTAGATCAGCAGTCCGACGATCAGCCAGCTGAAGAAGCCAATCTTGGCGGGCGTGTCCGACGAGACCATCAGAGCCAGCGAGATAATCATGCCCATGATGGGCACAAACGGCACCCATGGGGTGCGGAAGGGGCGCGCGATTTCCGGCTGCTGCCGCCGCATCACCATCACGCCCAGGCACACAATCGTGAACGCCAGCAGCGTGCCGAGACTCACCAGTTCTCCCAAAAAGGAAATGTTGAAGAACGCCGCCAGAAACGCCACCAGCACACCGGTCGCAATCGTGACCAGCCACGGCGTGCGGAATCGCGGATGAATGCTCCCCACCCACTTCGGCAGCAGCCCGTCGTGCGCCATGGTGTAGAGCACGCGCGTTTGCCCCAGCATCATCACCAGCATCACCGAGGCGAGACCCGCAATGGCGCCGAGATCGATGAGCACGACACCCCACGTGGCTCCGATGGCAGCCGCTCCATCGGCAACCGGGGACGCCGTGTTCAGCGAAGCATAGGGCTTGATGCCGGTCAGCAGCGCACTCACGATGATGTACAGAATCGTGCAGATGACCAGCGATCCAAGAATGCCGAAAGGCAGATCCTTCTGCGGATTGCGCGCTTCCTGCGCTGCTGTGGAGACTGCATCGAATCCGATATAGGCAAAGAACACCACGCTGCCGCCACGCATGATCCCCGACCAGCCGAACGCTCCGAAACTCCCCTGATTCTTCGGGATGAATGGATGCCAGTTCGCCATCATGTGGCTCCAGTGCCCGAACGCAAAGATCGTCGCGATCCCGACAAAGAACAGCACCACGGAGACCTTGATGATCACCGCCGCACTGTTGAAGTTCGCCGACTCCTTCACGCCGACGACCAGGATGGTGGTAACCACGATGATGGCGCACAGCGCGAAAATATCCACCTTGGCGGCAAACGGGTGCCCGAACAGATTCAGCGCCAGCGAGGGCGTCGCGTTGAAGGGCATGCGAATTCCGAAGTAGCCCAGCAGGCTGCTGACGTAACCGCTCCAGCCCACGGCTACGGTGGCCGCGCCGAAGGCATATTCGAGGCACAATGCCCAACCGATGATCCACGCCATCAACTCGCCCATGGTGGTGTAGCCATAGGTGTAGGCGCTGCCGGCGATGGGAATCATGGAAGCAAACTCGGCATAGCACAGGCCGGCGAAGACGCATCCTACGCCGGCTACGACAAATGAGAGCACGATGGCCGGACCTGCGAACTGCGCCGCTGCCGTTCCGGTGAGCACGAAGATGCCCGCGCCGATGATCGCGCCAATGCCCAGGGTGATCAGGTTAAGCGCGCCCAGCGAGCGTTTCAGCGTGTGCTCGCCTTCCTCGGCGGCCTCCTGTCGAATGACGGAAAGCGGCTTGGTCGCGAAGAGTCTAGCCATTCTCGGATGTTCCTCCAGAGACGGGTGCAGGCACGCTTTCTGCCTGAGAAGCGGGGGCGGTCGCCGCGTTGCGGGACCACACCAGGAAAACCGGCACGCCGAGCAGCACAATCACCAGGCCCGGCCACGTGTACTGGGGTTCGTAGCGCAATAATACGATACAAATCCAGGCCGCCATCAATATATAGATTGCGGGCAGCACCGGATAGCCGATCGCCCGGTACGGCCGCTCGGCGTTGGGCCGCTTGACGCGCAGGACGTAGAGGCAGGCGATAGTGAGGATGTAGAAGATCAGCTCCGTGCAGATGATGTACTGGAGCAGCTGGCTGTAGGAACCGGAGATGCACAGGAAGCAACTCCACAGCGCCTGCACCAGGATGGCCACCACCGGGGTATGCCATTTGGGATGGAGCTTTCCGGCCGCCTTGAAGAACAAGCCGTCGCGGCTCATGGCGTAGTAGACGCGCGGTCCGGCGAGGGTCAGCCCGTTGGCGCAGCCGAAGGTCGAGACCAGAATCGCTCCGGCCATCAGCCAGGCGCCGGCCCGCGAAAAGATCAGCTGCAGGGCCGCCGTGGCGACCCGATCTTCAGAGGCGTATTGAATCCCGCGCGCCGCAATGGTCGACCCGTGCGGATCGCCGTGCAGGGGCAGCGCCATCAGATAGACAAAGTTCGCCAGGATATACAGCCCCAGCACCAGCGAGGTTCCCAGCACCAGTGACAGCGGCAGGTTGCGTTTTGGATTGCGCACCTCGCCGGCCGTATACGTCACGTTGTTCCACGCATCGGCGGAAAACAGCGATCCGGTCTGCACCACAGCGAGAATCGTCAGCACGCCGACCATCATGGTGGCGCCGCCCATCCCGACCTGGACGCCGTGCAGCGTGTGCCAGCCTGCGCCAGCCCAGAAATTCGCGCCGAAGTTCGCCTTGATGGCCGCGGCATTGCGCATGAACAACACGCCGAGCACCACCAGCCCGAGCAGCGCAGCGGTCTTTGCGGTGGTAAAGACGTTCTGGACCAGAGCCCCTAGCTTTACGCCGAACAGGTTGATCACCGCCAAAAGCAGGATGATCACGATCCCGGCGAGATTTGCGGTCGAGATGCCGATGTCCATATTGCCCAGGACCATCGGACCCACCTGCCAAGCCGGCACGTGCGCGATATGCCAGATCCAGTTGGTCGACGACACGGAAGGAAAGAAGACGCCGAGGAATTTTCCGAAGGCCACGGCCACGGCGGCGATGGTGCCGGTCTGGATCACGAGGAACAGCGTCCAGCCAAAGAGGAATCCCCAGATTTTGCCGAGGGCCTCGCGCAGATAGATGTACTGGCCGCCCGCGTTGGGCATCATGGCCGCCAGTTCGCCATAGCTGAGCGCGCCGATGATGGTCATCACCGCGGTCACCAGCCAGGCGCCGATCAGCAATGCCGGCGAGCCCACGTTGCGGCTGATGTCGGCAGGGACAAGGAAGATTCCCGATCCGATCATCGAACCGACGACGATCGCCGTGGCGCTGAACAACCCGAGACTGGCTACCAGGCCCGGCTTTCCTGATGCCAGTTTTCCCGAAGCTTGTCTTTCCTTAGCAGAAGAAGCGGAGGTCACAGATGGGGAACTCACGTGTCCTACAGTTCTACTCGAAAATTGCGAGAAAGTCTCTCGCGGATTGTGCCACTCCCTGCTGCGCAGCAAAGATTCCGGCAATCACGGCGACCGAATCCGCGCCCGCGTCGATGACGGCTTTTGCGGTTTCAACGGTAATCCCGCCAATGGCCACCAGCGGCTTCGCGGTCAGAGCCCGAGCCCGCCGCACGCCTTCCAGTCCGATCACGGGATCGGGGTTCGCCTTGCTCGACGTGGCAAAGACCGGCCCAATCGCGATGGAATCGATGGGCTCCTTGTCTGCCGCGCGGGCCTGGACTTCGTTGTGCGTCGATAACCCGATCCAGGCCTGTTCTCCCAGCAGTTTCCGCGCCTCGCGCGGCGGCAGATCTCCCTGCCCCAGATGCACGCCGTCCCACCCCAGGCTCGCCACCAACCCGGCGCGGTCGTTGAGGATTAGCCGCATCCGGTCCCGCCGCATCGCGTCTGCGCTCTCACTCGCCGCTTCGAGGATGATCCGCGCATCGTCCGCGACGATCCGATCCTCGTCGTGCTTATTTCGATACTGCAGGACCTCGACCCCTGCTTCCGCGAGTTCTCCGATGACCCTCCGCAGCCATTCTCGACGCTTGTCAGCATCTCCCTGTGCGGCGCGCAACACACGCTCCGCATCCAGGATCGGATACAGCCGCGGAAAGCGCTTCGCGTCGTCTCCCCTCAAAGTTCCTCCGAAAAAAGAAAGCCCTGCCACGCGTAGCGTAGCAGGGGCTTCTCTGCTCCAGGGTCCGCGTACCACGCGGGGAAAAACTACCGCGGCGCCACGCTCATGGTCATCTGCGATCCGCTGTCGAGGCTCACGTTTTTGTTGTGGCCGGTCAGCATGGTGCCGACGGTCGCGCCTCCGGCTGCGCTGGCTCCGCCATTTCCCCCATCCGCCGCCAGGTTCACCGCGGCAAAGGTTACGCCGGAGAGGTTGCCCACCGGCATCGCCACTCCGCTGGCCGCTCCGCCATTCAGCGCGGCGGCACCGTTCAGCGCGGTGCCATCCAGCCCGCGACCACCCGCGGCGAGGGCGCCATTTTGGCTGGCGACACCGTTGACCGAGCCATCGATTCCCGAGGCCGCGCCATTGACTCCGCTCCCTGCAGTCGCCGTGGCTCCTCCGGCAAGACCGCTCGCGCCGCGCGCCACGCCTCCAACTGGCCCGTTGCCGGCGAGGCCTGCACCACCGCCTCCGCGCGCCATCCCGCCACCGCCGACGCCGCTTCCGCCCGCAAGCATGTCATCCGAACCGGCTGCCGACGCCATTGCCGCCGGCGCCGCGATCGACCGCACCATTGCGTTGACCGGCACCTCGCGCCCATCCTTCAGAACCGCGTGATCGAAGCAGAACGCCAGATGGCCATTGCGGTTGTCTTTCGACTTCGCTTCAACCTCGGTCACGTGGCCCACCAGCTTCGATCCCCGCGGAATCTTCGTGCCGTCCGCCAGACGCGCCTCGCTGGTGGTCTTCGCAGCGATCTCGTCGCCGGCCTTTGCGTTCTTGCTGTCGATCCTCTTCGTCAATTCGGCCGACATGCTCGCTGCCTGAGCCGCTGACGCCGATGTCTGCCCTGCCGTGGCCGCCGCACTGCCCGATTCGCTGGCTCCCGTCGACGTCTGCGCACTGGCGCCAAGGGCGAACGCCGCCACCGCAATCCATGCCCACTGTGCCTTCATCATGGTTGTAACCTCGCTTGAATCCTTTCCTGCAGCCCGAGGCAGAAAGCCTCTTGCATCTGGCCCCGTTCGATGCCGGACACGCTCCCGTGGTTGGGAGGATGGTATCTGCGACTTTTGTGGAGTTACAACAGGAATGCGCGACTTACCGCGCGTGATGCCGAGACAAGCGGCCACAACGAGGACGGAGACACCATCGACCCGTTCATCGCAACGGCACACCACTTCACTGGGACCGTGGATGGGGGGAAACGGTCGTCCTAATTGAACGGAATCGATGCTGCCGGCATCCCAACAACTGCCCGGTCGCTGCAGATGTGCTTCGCTTCGAGCCGCATCCGTTCTGCAGGAGTCTTATAGGCTCCAATGGTGTTCATGCAAAACGGGCAGCGCAGAAAGGTCGAAACCGTTGCCAGACGGACTGGGGGGAGCTGCCTGGGGATGACATGCGTGGTTTTGACTGAGGGATTCATCGCTCTCTCCTCGACAGAGTCGCGACGTGCGGGCCCTGAACGCTGTAAAACACTTGTTAGATGGATAGCGCCTTCGTTTCTGATTATGGCACGCATTCGTCACTTCCGCCGGGTCCGTCTGCGGAAAATTTCATGTGACCAACGTTACTAACGGACCTCAGTTCGAAGAAACCGTTTCCATTTGAATTCGTAGGGTATCCGAACTTGGCGGAGGAGCACCTCTGCTCGAATTTCCGCCACATTCCCCACATTCCTGAAGAGTTCTCCGCCACCCGCCGATAGGTGCGACAGGCAGTTGGTCCTCTGCCGAGTCCTTATGTCGCCGCATGCCGTCACCGTCCGTACCAGCCCTGTCGTGCTTCTCGGCTCCTCCTCGAAGCGCATTCTGGAAACGCTGGGGAACACTCTGGAGTCCTGGCACTACCAGGTCGAAGTCGCCGGCACCGGCAGCGAAGCGATCGCACGCCTGGAAGGTGGCGATCCGCCCTCCATTGCCCTTCTGGACATGGATTTACCCGATCCTTCCGCGGTGGAAATCGTGTGGGAAATCCGGCGCCGCCATGAGCAGCGCCTGACCTGGAACATCCTCCTCAGCGACCGTCGCGACAGCGAGCACATCCGCGCCGCCCTGCAGTGCGGGGCCGACGATTTTCTCGTCTTCCCTGCCGATGCCGCCGATGACTCCGACCTCCGGGTCCGCATCCGCGTCGCCGAGCGCTTCAATGCCCTCACCAGCCGTCTCCACAAGCAGTCAGCCGAACTCCGCTATCACGCCACGCACGATCCGCTCACCGGTCTGTGGAACCGGGAGGCGCTCCTGAGCCTTATCTTTCAGGAAACCGACCGCGTCCAGCGCATGAAGACCCCTCTCAGCCTCATGCTCCTCGACCTCGACAATTTCTCCCGCATTAATCACGACTACGGCTACGCGATCGGCGATCGCATCCTGATCGAGATCGCTGCGCGCTTTCGCCGCCAGCTACGCAGCTACGACCTTATCGGACGCTGCGGCGAAGATGAGCTATTGCTCGCTCTGCCCGGTTGCACGCTGGAGAACGCGATCCACCTCGGAGATCGCATTCGCGAGAGCATCCTGGGGAAGCCGTTCCCGACCGATGGCGAAGCCACTACACTCACCGCGAGTATCGGCGTGGCCGCCAGCCGCGGGCGTTCTCCTCTGGTGGTTCTGCGCGAGGCCGAACGCGCCCTCGCCGAAGCGAAACTCTCCGGCAAGGACTGCGTCCGCGGCGATGCCGTTGAACCCTGGCTGGTCCAGCCGGTCCTTACGGCGGATGCCAGTTCTTTCGAATAGCCCCGCTTGCCGGGACGCTTTTCCGGTTACGGGTTGCGGATCCGACATCCGGAGGGGAGAACCTGGAAGCGCAGCCGCATCGGAGTTGCGACGGCGCAACCATCACCCGTAGCTCCCTGTTACCAGAAACCCGCGACCTGTAACCCTCTCCCTGTCTTTCTTTGTAAACTTGCCCCGTGAAATCCCGTCTATCTGGTCGCATGGAAGAGATCGCAGGCAACGAACTCGCCATCGAGAAACGGGAGCAGGCCATGCTGGAGCTTGCCGACTTCGACGAAGTCGTGCGGGTGTACCGGCCGCGCATCCTGCGCTTTCTGCTCTCGTCTCTCACCGACCGCGATGCCGCTGAAGCGCTCACCCAGGAATGCTTTCTCAAAGCCTGGAGCGCGCGGCATCAGTTTCGCGGCGAGTCGAGCCTGAGCACGTGGCTGACGCGCATCGCCGTCAACCTGATGCGCGATCACCTCCGCAGCCGCAGTCTTCGCTTCTGGCAGAAGACGCGCGGCTCGTCGCTCGATGTCATGGACATCAGCGACTGGATTCCGGATGGGCGCAGTTCGCCGGAGAGCCTGACCCTGGCCCGCGATCGCGTGGCCGCGGTGTGGCGCGCAGTGAAAGATTTGTCGGCGCATCAGCGATCTGTGTTCGTGCTGCGCTTTGTTGAAGAGATGGAGCTGGAAGAGATTGCAGCCACCATCGGGATGAACCTCAGCACGGTGAAATCCCATCTGTATCGGGCGCTCGCGGTGATTCGCGAGCGCCTCGGAGAAGCGAAATGAAATTCCGCAAAAACGCAGTTGCCAATCCGCAAGCCGACACCACCCGCGAAGAAGTCCGCGACCTGGCCGAGGCTCTCAGCCTCTACCGCTCGGCCATGCATCACATCGCGGAACGCGAGGGCGCCCGCCCTTTTGCCCCTGAGCGTCGCCCGGTGCGGACGCTCCCCCTGCGTCTGCTTTTCGCGCCCGCGCTCGCTGCCGCCGTTGCCGCCGCTGTTCTGGTGCCCGCTTACAGCCATTTCCATGCGCACCACCCCGCAAGGGTCACCAGTCACGCACAACCCGGACCCACCGAGGCTCGCGCCAATGTCGATGACACGGTGCTGATGAACCAGATCGACAGCGATCTCTCTGAAGATGTACCCGACGCCCTCCGCCCGCTCGCTGATCTGAGCGATCAGGCCCCCACCACCAACCCTGTTTCGGAGAAGAAGAATGTCACGCAGGAATAGTTTGCTCACGGCTCTGCTCTTTTGCTTGCTGGCTCCTGGATTCGCGTGGACGCAGGGCTTCGACGGTCCGCCCGCGGGACCGGGAGGCCCCGACCCGGCGGCCCAGGGGCCCGGCATGCCCGGACCGCCTATGGAACGTGCGTTCCACGCTGAAGGCTTCGGCCGCTGGTGGGACAATCCGCAGTTCGCGCAGCAGTTGAACCTCACCGATCAGCAGAAAAAGCAGATGGACGACATCTTCCTGCAGCATCGGCTCAAGCTGATCGACCTGCACGCCAACCTGGAAAAACAGGAAACGCTGCTGCAGCCCATGATCGAAGCCGATCAGCCGGATGAGACGAAGATCCTTTCGCAGATCGATGCGGTCGCCCAGGCGCGAGCCGAACTGGAGAAGGCCAATGCGCGCATGCTCTTCGACATCCGCAAAACACTGACGCCGGACCAGTGGCAGAAACTGAAGACGATGCGCGAGGAACACCGCCGCCCGGGAAAAACGATGCGCGGGGGTCCTGGCGGCCCCGGCGGTCCGGGTGGTGGCGAGATGTGGCGCAAGCACAAGGCGCCTCCGCCGGATGGCACCGCACCTCCGCCGGCTCCGCAGGGTCAGCCTCAACCCCAGCCTCCATCGGACAACGAATAACCCGACCCATTGCACTTCTCGAAATACGAGGGAGCGGCTCTTGCCGCTCCCTTTTTCCTGCCGCGAAAAGTCCACACACGGCACACCCTACTTACGTAACCAAAGTTCTGTTCGATTCTCTTTTGACTCATGCGTGTTCCGTTGACATGCCTATAGTGCGGCACTATAGTTTTCACAGGGGGTTTGCGCGCTCGGGATTCATTGCGCTTTCCTCCGGTCGCCACTCCTGTTCCTTCCAGTCCTGCGGATGTTCAGTCAGGAGATCGATGTTGCGATCCCAAGCGCACCGTCTCCGATGGGTTACTCCGTTTTGATTCGGAATCGATCAGCCGGGACGATCCCCGAACTTCGTCGAGAACCGCGCCAGGGACCCACGCCCTCTCGCTAACGGCGGAGAAATCTGCGGCAGAAATCCCGCCGGAAGACGGCGCCAGTTCTGCTGCGGGGCGGATTCCGGGAGCCGCCGTATGAGTCCCGGAGCTGTCTATGGCACACGTCCTCAATCCTGAAACGACCGAGAGTAATCCTCTGAACACCGAAACGGAAACCCCAACGCTGGAAGCCCCGCCGGAGCCGTCTGAGCCGGTGGCTGAAACCACCTCCAACCCGGAAGCCTCTTCCGATGCGGCGCCGCACGCCGCGATCGAAGCCGCGCAGCACGAACCTGTCCAGGCCGAGATTCTCGATCATGGCGACCTCCATCACGAAGAGCCAGATCTCAGCATGGAAGACTTCGCCAGTGCTCTCGAGTCGTTCGATCGCGAGCAGGCGGCCGAAGCCGCTGCCCAGGCCTTCGATGACAGCGCCATCGTCACCGGCACGGTCATCAAGCTGACCGACAAACACGTCGTGGTCGATGTCGGCATGAAGTCTGAAGGGCTCATTCCCATCGAACAGGTCGTCGATCACACCGGCCAGCCCAAGCTGAAGCCCGGTGACAGCGTCGACGTCGTGATCGAGCGCGAGGAACCGGAAGGCGGCTACCTGCTGGGCTATGAAAAGGCCCAGCGGCTTCGCGTTTGGGACACGGTGGAGAAGGCGCACAACGAGAAAACCCCGCTGACCGGGACGGTGGTGGGCCGCGTCAAGGGTGGCCTGACGGTCGACATCGGCATCAAGGCGTTCCTGCCCGGCTCACAGCTGGAACTGCGCCCGGTGCGCAATCTCGACGCTTACATCGGTCAGCCGATTCAGGTCCGCGTCATCAAGCTGAACAAGAAGCGCGGCAATGTCGTCGTTTCGCGCAAGGAGATTCTCGAGGAAGAGCAGACCGTTCGCCGCTCCCAAACCCTCGAGCACCTCGAAGAGGGCGCGGTTCTCACCGGCACGGTCAAGAATCTCACGGACTACGGCGCCTTCGTCGATCTGGGTGGCATTGACGGGCTGCTGCACATCACCGATATGTCCTGGGGACGCCTTACTCATCCGCGCGACCTCGTGAACGTCGGCGATGAGATCCAGGTCAAAGTTCTCAAGTTCGATAAAGAGAAGCAGCGCGTCTCGCTCGGATTCAAGCAGCTCACGCCCGATCCCTGGCTGGATGCCGCCGAGCGTTATCCCATCGGCGCCCGCGTCAAAGGGCGGGTGCTGAGCGTGACCGATTATGGAGCCTTCGTCGAGCTCGAGCAGGGCATCGAGGGCCTCGTCCATGTCTCTGAAATGACGTGGTCGAAGCGGATGAAGCATCCCTCGAAGCTGGTCAAGCCCGGCGACGAGGTCGAAACCGTCATCCTCGCCGTCAATCCGGCCGACCGGCGTATCTCGCTGGGCATGAAACAGCTCCTCGAGAACCCCTGGGAGCATCTGGCCGACAAATATCCGACCGGGGCAACCGTCGAAGGCCGCGTGCGCAACCTCACCGACTTCGGCGCGTTCATCGAGATCGAGGATGGCATCGACGGACTCGTGCACGTGAGCAATCTGAGCTGGACCAAGCGCGTCAAGCATCCTTCCGAAGTCCTGAAGAAGGGTGAGAAAGTCCGCGCCGTGGTGCTTGGCGTCGAACCGGAGAACCGCCGTCTCTCGCTCGGCATCAAACAGCTCCAGCCCGACGTCTGGGAGACCTTCTTCGCGCAGCATCGCGTTGGCGATGTCGTGAAGGGCAAGGTGCTCAGGACTGCGCAGTTTGGAGCCTTCGTCGAAGTCGCCGAAGGCGTCGAGGGCCTCTGCCACGTCTCGGAAGCGACCGACGCCCATGGCGTGCCGGTAAAGCTCGAGCAGGGCAAGGAGATGGACTTCAAGATCATCCGGCTCAACCCGGAAGAGAAGAAGGTCGCCCTCAGCGTGCGCGCGGTCAGCGGCGAGGAAGCCAGCCGCGCCGACGTGGAAGCCTACAAGCAGCCCGTCTCCAGTTCCACGACGACCCTGGGCGATCTGGTTCACTGGAAACGCGAGAAGTAAGGCTCGTCCCACCGCAAACTCGTTTCATCGCAAACGAAAATGCCACCCAACTCGGGTGGCGTTTTCGTTTTTGTGTCCGGTTCGCCGGCTCGGGCTCTGTCACTTGATTTTCAGATCGATGTACACCTGCTTCCGCGTGTCAAACGAACTCACCGGCCTGGTCGAGCTCTTCTTGCCCTGATACGCCGCCCAGATCGTGTAATCCGTGTCGGCCTGCAGCCCGGCAAACCGGTAGCTCCCGTCTTTCTCCGAGAGAAACGTCTTCACGTCGTTGTTGCGCGAATTTTTCAGGTACACGATGGCGCCGTTGATTGCCGCATCGTTCGCGTCGAAGACCTTGCCCTGAAGGTTCTTCAGGCCAAATTCCTGCGCGCGTCCGGCGCAGGGCCATATCACCATCAACATCAGCAGAGCCGCGCAGCCCAGCACGATCTGCCGGCGCCGCCCCGGCACAAAGAACTTCGCCGCACGATCCCCCCGCACTGCCATCATCATTCCTCTTCCTCTTCTCCGAGTTCTTCTTCGTCCTCGTAGTCCTCTTCCATCTTGCTCAGTTCCAGCGGATCGGTCGCAACGATCTCGTACTCGGTCCCGCACTCATCGCACACCACTACATCGCCCTCTTCGATTTCGTCTTCATCGAAGTCGAGAGCGCTTTCGCATTCAGGACAAATCGGCATGAATCCCTCCACCACCTGCACCCAACTTGAATTCCATCAGAATGACGCCGGTCAGAGGCAAAATGTTGTTGCCATTTTCGCAATCGGATGCCGCATCGCCTTCTTCCGGTCCAACTGCCCGGCGCCTCCGCTAGTTTTGAAGAGAATTGCCCCACACGTCAAGAGCCGTGCTCCGATCCGTTTGCATAGGGCATACTCGATAGTCATGGTCGTTCTTCGCTTCTCTGCCTGCTTTGTGCTCGCCTCCGCTCTTCTCGCCGCGAACGGTCAGTCGCGCGCTTCTTCTCCCGATGCCGCCCACCGCGATCTGGATGCCATCGGCGCCCCCATTCGCCCCATGCCTGCCGATCCGGCCATCGCTCACGCCATCGCCCAGGTTTCGCCCGCCCAGATTCAGCATACGATTGCGACCCTCGTCTCGTTCCACAATCGCAGTACCCTCTCCAGTTTGGATAAAGACCTCCCGCCCAACACCGGGGTGCTGGCCGCTGCCGACTGGATCGAGTCTCAGTTCAAAGCCATCTCCGCCGCCTGCAACGGATGCCTCGAAGTCCATCGTGATTCCTTCATCCAGCCGCCCCTGACCGGTCCGAATCCCCGTGTCACACAGCCGACGCCGCTGAACAATATCTACGCCATCCTGCGCGGCAGCGATCCAAGCCAGGCCGCGCGCATGATCCTCGTCACCGGCCACTACGACTCGCGCAACAGCACCAATGAGGACACGCACGCCGATGCCCCCGGCGCTAACGACGACGCCAGCGGCACTGCCGTCAGCCTGGAGTGCGCCCGCGTCCTTTCGAAGGTCAAACTCCCCGCCACGCTGGTGTTCGTCGCTGTGGCGGGCGAAGAGCAGGGCCTGCTTGGCAGCAAACACCTCGCCGAACTCGCGAAGAAAGAGGGCTGGCAGCTGGAGGCCGTCCTGAACAACGACATCGTGGGCGGCAATCACACCCCCGGCGACAAGTTTCAGGACCCCCACGCCATTCGTGTCTTCTCCGAGAACGTCCCCGCCAACGCCCCGCCTGAAGAGATCCGGCGCATTTTGGCGCTGGGCTACGAGAGCGATTCGCCCTCGCGCGAACTCTCCCGCGCCATCACCGACGTGGGCCGCACCTACACCGCCGCGCCACTGGCGAACCGTCTGGATCCAGTGCTCGAGTTTCGCCGCGACCGCTTCCAGCGCGGCGGCGACCACTCCTCCTTCAATCAGGATGGCTTCGCTGCCGTCCGCTTCTCGGAGTGGCGCGAGGATTTCAACCACCAGCACCAGAACGTCCGCGAAGAAGACGGCGTCCAGTACGGCGATCTCCTGAAATTCGACGATTTCGATTACATTGCCCGCGTCGCGCGCCTCAACGCCGCCACCATGGCTGTCCTTGCCAGTGCCCCGCCCCCGCCCGTCAATGTGCAGTATCCGCCGTCGGGGCACGTCTTCAACAACTCAATCAACAACAGCGCGATCACCTGGGACCCGGCTCCCAACACTCCCGACGGCACCCGCTACGAAGTCGTCTGGCGCCCGCTGGCCGCGCCCGACTGGACGCGTTCCATCCTCGCCGACAAGCTGGCCTCCGTCCCCGATGGCAAATTCTCATCCGGGGATGGGCACTTCGCCATCACCATCCCCGTCTCGAAAGACAACGTGCTGTTCGGCATCCGCGCCGTCGATGCGAAGGGCCATCGCAGCCCGGCCGTCGTGCCCTGGCCGGTTGCACCGCAACGTCCCCCCCGCTCGGAGTGACGTCTCTGTCCTGCCTGTGACCTCTCGGGCGCCCCACCTCCATCGGCAATTCTCTCGCCAGGGCGGGTATCGGGGAGTTCCTCAGAAATCGCTAAACGCGTACTGCGGGCTCAACCCTACTCCGACCGGCGCCTTCGGCTCGCTGGCCAGATCCAGCACCAGCCGCTCCAGCACCAGGCGTTTGTCCGGTGGCTGCGAACGCAGTTCCAGATCGGCTCGCGCGATCAACCGCAATGCCCGCGTCAGCTCCCGCCGCGACTTGTATCGCCGGGCCTGCCGAATTACGTCCTCGGCGGCAAACGGTGGCATGCGGAACCCCTGCCACAGCGCCTGCCAGATCGCGCGCGAGTCACGCACGTTCTTTTCGAGAATCACCAGCATCTGCCGGAAGGTCCGCGCCAGCATATAGAGGTGTCCGATCGCAGCGTCCTCGCCCCCGTCGCTCGCGTTCAGCAACCCGTGCAGCAGGCTCAGCGCCCGGGCGCGATCCTTCGCTGAAATCGCATCCGTCAGCTCATACAGCGACCGCTGCTTCGCCGCCAGCACCATCGTCTCAACGTCGCCCAGCGTCACCAGCCGCTTCGCACCAACGAACAGCACCAGCTTCTCCACTTCCTGCGCGATCAGCATCATATCCGCGCCAAGAGCATCAGCCAATTCGCGCGCGGCGTCAGGCTCGAAGGTCACTTCGCGCCGCTTCGCCTCTGCCGCGATCCACTTCAGCGCGTCAGCTTCATCCACGCGCGCCAGTTCGACGATCCCGCACCATTCGCCCAGGGTTTCGCGAATCCGCTCGTAACGGTCTTTATCCTGCATGTCGATTCGCCGCGGATCGGACGGAATCCGCAAATGATCCGCGACGAAAATCAGGAGTGCCTGCGGATTCGGCGACTTGAAATACGCCTCGAGCGCGGCAAATTCTTCCTTCTTCGCGCCCCGCGTGTAGAACTGCTTGAGATTGCGAATGAAGAGTACCTGGAATGGCGCCATCAGCGAAGGGGTCTGCGCGCGGTCCAGCGCCTCAAAGATGCTGGTCTCCGCCAGATCCAGTTCCGACAGGGAAAAGTCCCGCATCTCCGGCGAAACCAGCGTGTCCAGCACTGCGGTGCGGCAGCGCTCATAGAGAAAGACCTCGTCGCCTACGAGCACATACCCTGCCCGCAGCCGGTTTTCTTTCACCTCAGCGATAAACCGATCCGTCGCCGCGAATCCCGCGCCCATCGCCTCTCAGTCTACCGGTCCGGCCTGGGTGCCACAAAATGAATTGTGCGCCTTCGCATTGGGACTCCATCGCCGATCGAACCAATGACCGCGACTCCCGATTCCTATTGGCTATTCGCGGCTTTTCTCTTCCACACCACGTAATAGGGCTGATTCGACAGCGTCGCGTTGAATCCCGGCACCATCCACGCCTCGCTCCCGCGTTTCAACTCAAAGAAATATTCCAGCGGAAACGCTGAGTGCGTGTAGTCCGCCGGAATCGTCCCCTTATAGCTGCGCTCGGAGCGCTCCATCTCCAGCCACTGCCAGCGTTCAGCCTGATCGACGTGCCGATAGCGCATGCGCACCGTGATTTCGTCAGCCGCCATGCCCTTGCTCAATTCCAGCACCACATCCAGTGGTTCGCCGGCGATAAAGCTCTCCGCTGGTGTGTGCGTCGCGGCGACGCTGGGCCGGCTCGGCCTGCCCGTCGCATACGCTACGGCCCGTTGTGTCTCGGACGACGATCTCCCGCCCGCCACGCCACCACTCCCCGTCTTCGCCTCGATCACTGCCTGCATTGCGGAAACATCCGCATCGATCGCCGCCAGCCGATCCATCCAGTGGCCGCGCCGCATTGGGACGTCGCCATATCCAATGTCCGCTCGATACACCCCTTTCGCACGCGACGCCATCGTTGCCCATGCCTCGCGCGATTGCCGGGAATACGCCACGGCCTGGCCACATACTCCAGCATCACCCGTCTTCTGTCCAATCTCCCACAGCACCGCGCTGCGCAATTTCTTCGCGAAGAACCGTCCCAGCCCAATCTGGATCAGCACATCTTCCTCAATCCGCCGGAACTCCGCCGACCCCGGCCGATCCGCCTTCACCCGCGCGTCCTGCAATCCCTGCTCGGCCGCACTCGCCAAATCCTCCAGCCACTGCGCCGCTTCAATCGGCGAGTACTTCGGATTCGGCCAGTTCGCCATCAGGTCTCGCGTCGCCTCCACCGCGGTCGCAAACAACCGCGGATCGAGGGGACTCACCGTCCCAAACACCCTGGGGTCCGGTGTGTCCCCATAGGGCGGTTTCTCCGTCCCTGGGATCATCGGCATGTTGGTGTACATCTCCGGCCAAAACGCGTGGTTCGACGCCGACGGCAGATGCGCTGACGTCAGCAGCGCCAGCATTCGGCTCGCATTCGCCAGCGCGGCTTCTACCGGCTCCGCGCCGCGGCCAAACTCGGCCCGCATCGCCCGCTGCCAGACCTCCGGATCCGCATCAGGATCGTAGAGCTTGCGCCCCCACACCCGGTAGAACAGCGCAAACTTCTTCCAGTCCTTATCGGGATTGAGCGTCGCATCGGCATAGGCGCACCGCCCGCCGGGCGATCCGGATCCCTCGCGCCCCTTGAACATCAGCGGTTCGCAGATATCCAGTCCGGCCACGCCGCAGAAGTGCGCGGCTCGTCCGTACGCCGCTGCGGTCTCCGGATCGCACGAGAGCAGATGCCGCTGTGTCCCCGGCCACAAACGGAACCACAGCTTGTACGGCGCTCCTGCGGCAAGAAAATCCGCATAGCCGTAGCGCGTGAACAGCCGCGCCCCGCCGCTCACGCTGAACGGCCCTCCCACCTCATGATCCAGGTTCGGTATTTCCAGCGACCGGATGTCGGCCTGCTGATACCCCAGGCTCTGGTGCTCGGCGGAAAACTTCGCTCCCAGCTTCACCGGCATCCCCGTCTCAACGGCGGTTTCGATCATCGTCTGATCGACGCCCTTCGCATGCATGTCGATCTCGACCTTTCGGCCGCATCCCTTCACGGCATCGAACAGCGTCTTCCAGAAGTCGTAGCTCCCCTCCGGGATGCCGCTCTCGCCATGCACCCGCATTGTCAGACCTTTGATCTCCGGGCACGCGCGCAGCAGCAGGGCCAGCGCGTCGCGGCAATACGGCGCGTGCGTCTCCGGCGTCAGGCCCTCGATGCGGTGGTACGCCTCCGGCGAGTCGGTCCAGGCATAGGCATGTGTCCAGATGCCCAGTTGAAAGTCCAGCCCACGCGCGCCGGTCTCCGCTGCGATGAACTGCAGCATCGCGAGGTTCCGCGCCCGTTCCTCCGCGGTAATCGCACCCGGCGTATCGCGCCTTGTTCCGTCCGGCCTCTTCAGCTGAATCACCTTCACATCTGGGTACCCCGGCACGTCCACTAAATATGGATAGGGAAAATGGAAGTAGTCGTCCGTCACGCCTTTGGGGAAGTCGTACTCCAGGCCAAACGCCAGGCAGAACCGGTTAAACCGGCTCGCCACCAACGCATCCAGATAGCCGCGCCAGAACTCCTTGTCGTAGTACCAGGGTTTGTCTTCCAGCTCGCAGCAGAAATATCGCCCCACGCTGCGCCATTCGTTCGCCGGCCGCTCCTCGATAGGGTGTTCCAGATGCAGCGCGCTCTTCACGTCTGCGCCGAACTCCACCCGCTCCGCCAGTTCCAGCAGCCCGTAGATCAATCCACGCGCGTCCGATCCTGAAACCAGCACCGCCGGCGCATGCTCCAGCTGACCGGGGGTCAGGCGCAACGCCTCGGCTCCAGTCAGATCCTCATTCGCGTGGGAAAAGTGTTTTGCCAGCTCCGACTTCGGTGCCGCGACAATGACCAGGCCGCTCGCACCCGCCGCGTCTTTCGCGTCAGTCACGACACTGGCGGTGGCACCCTTCGCGGAAGCCGCATTGCACAGCCGCTCCGCCGCGCGCCGTACCGGCCCACTCGATGCCAGCGGATCCGCCGTGTCGAGAACCACAAAAAACTTGCCGTCCGTCGCCGCACCCGTCCCGCGCGACCATCCACCCGCCGCTGCTGCACCCGCCAGCTTGAGAAACTCGCGGCGTCGAACCCGCCAGCCTGACCCGAGTTGCCTCGATCGTGATTCCGCCATCGCCATTCAGCGTACACCGCGCAACCTCGCCAAAGACGCCCGCGGCGCGTCCGCTTCGCTAACCGCCTCGGGGGCTACTTCGTTACCTTCGCTCCCACCTGCTGCGCCGTCGCCGAATACAAATGGCAGCCGCCCGTCGTCTCTTTGAACCGGAAATAAGGATGGAAGACCAATGCCGCACGGGCGTCCCCCGAGCCCTCCGCCAAGTCCGTCAGCCACACACCATCCGCCTCGGCATGATCGTGCACGTGCACCCAGAATCCCTTGTGCAAATTCGCCAGCACCCCGCCGCCAATCTTCAGATCCTGCGTCGACCTGATATTGATGTCGATCGGCTCTCCCGTCTCCTCATCCACGGAAATCTTTCCCTGCATCACCTGCGCGAATCGCTGGTTCAGATTCTTCGCTTTGAAGCCCGGATTCGGCACGATGTCGTAGAACAACACGCTGCGCCCACCCACCGGCTCGCGATGCCCGTTCTCCAGCTGCATCGCGCTCATGATCTCCTCCAGCTGCTTGTTCTGCTTGTCGGTTTCCTTCTTCGCCGTCGCCGGATCGTTGTATTTCACCGTCCGCTTCATCACCCTGTCGTCTTCTTTTTTGGTCTGGTCCGGCGTCAGGTCCCTGCCGTTCTTCGCCAGGGTGCGATCCACCTCCACGCCGTTCACGAAGAACTCCTCCTTCGTCTCTGTTTCGGATTTCTTCACATGGCCCTTGCTGTCCAGCTCGGTCGTCTCATCGTTCACGCGGCACTCATAGCGCTCCTGCTCTTTCGCGAGCTTCGCCTCATTGGCAATGGCGCGCTGCATCAGATCGCCGGGGTTGGGTAACGGCGCATCGTTCTTCTTCACGGTCTGCGCCGCACCCGCGGCCGTCAGCGCCAAAGCCAACCCCAGGCAGACACAGGTCTCCCGCACAACGCTCATGCCCATCTTTTACGCACTCGTCCGACCCTGAGTTTCCACACAGCCCGTGAGACGCAGGACCGCGCCCAGCGATAGCAAGGCAGCTCCCGCTATCCGCTCCTGCCCCTTTCCTGCGTTAATCGTTCCGCAGCGCCTTCATCGGCTCCACATACATCGCCCGCCGCGCCGGAACATAGCAGGCCAGCATGGCAATCGCCGCCAGTGTCGCCGACACACCCACAT
>Ga0335072_10002022_pt1 | contig 31978 bp, 27 predicted proteins | sample Lox_Sample_21_FD_206725 | JGI IMG/M metagenome (GOLD analysis project Ga0335072, IMG submission 206725) | Soil microbial communities from Loxahatchee National Wildlife Refuge, Florida, United States - Lox_Sample_2.1 | ecosystem: Environmental > Terrestrial > Soil > Wetlands | place: USA...
CTGGTCAACGAAGTGCTGCTGACCAAACAAGATTCTTTCCGCAAGGGGCGGGCGCTGGAAGGGGCACGCCATTTTCTAGGCAACAGCCTGCTAGTGAGCGAGGGCGAAGAACACACGCAGCAACGCCGGTTGATTCAGCCGGCTTTTCATCGTGGGCGCATCGCCGGTTACGCGGAGGCGATGGCGAAGCTCGCCCGCCAGTGGACGGATGGGCGGCGCGAGGGGGAGGAACTCGATCTTGCCGTGGAGATGAACCGGCTGACGCTAGCCGTGGTGGGGGAGACGCTTTTCGGTTCGCAGGTCGATGCCGATGCCCACGCCGTGGCCGAATCGCTCACGGTCGTGATCGAAAATTTCAGCAGAATGCTGCTCCCGTTCTGGAAATTGACCCAGCGCCTGCCCACGTCCGCCAACCGGCGGCTTCGCGAAGCGCAACGGCGGCTCGACGCGACGGTTTTCCGTTTGATTTCGGCGCGGCGGCGGGAGGGCCGCGATTACGGCGATTTGCTTTCGATGCTCCTGGCGGCCGAGGACGCGGAGAATCCGCAGAAACGGCTGACCGATTCCGAAGTGCGCGACCAAACGATGACGCTTTTTCTCGCCGGGCACGAAACGACGGCCAATGCCCTGGCCTGGACGTGGCATTTGCTCGCGCGGCACGAGGAGGCGCGGGCGCGGATGAAAATGGAAATCGAGACGGCGCTGGGCCCGGACCGCCTGCCGGACCTCGACGACACGGCACGCCTGCCCTATACCCGCACCGTTCTTTCCGAGTCGATGCGATTGTTCCCGCCGGTTTGGGTGATCGGCCGGCGCGCGCTGGAAGATGTGACCATTGGCGAATACGAGGTGCCGCGGCGCACGATTGTGATCGCCAGCCAGTATGTCATTCATCGCGACGAACGCTTCTGGCCCCAGGCCGGCGAATTTCGTCCCGAGCGGTGGCTCGACGAGAAGGCCCAGGCCGCGCGTCCCAAGTTCGCCTATTTTCCGTTTGGCGGCGGCGCGCGCATCTGTATCGGCGATGCGTTCGCTTGGGCGGAAGGCATCATCCTGCTGTCGGTAATCGCGCGACGCTGGAGGTTCGAGGCGACGCCGGGTCATATACCCGGCCTCAATCCGACGGTAACGCTACGCCCCAAAAACGGGCTTAAGATGATTGTACGCCCGGCGTGAGGGTATTCTCTTCCCAGGTGATGCGGTGCATTTTCGTCACCGCCATCAATTCGAGGTCGTCGAGATCTAAAAAATACTCAATGCTCGACTCGTAATCGGGCAGATAGTCCCAGATGCGCGGCGAGATATTGTCGGTGGCGGCAGCGCAGGCCCACAGAAGCCGGGTTGACTTTTCAACTGCTTCGCAACTGGCTTTGAGTCCCTCGACAGGAGTGCTGTTAGAAAAGTCGAGGACGCTTGGCGGCCTTGGCGCAGAGCCAATGACTTCCCGGATGCGCCGGTAACAATCCATGACGATTTCGTCGTCCGTATGGCTGCGGGCGTGCTGCTCGAACTTCATCAGGTTGGGAACGTCACGGAAGTTCATGGCCGTTTCGGTACTACACACTACCAAATCGCCTAAATATTGCAATGGCATGGGAGATTGCCAGTGTAAAATGAGTTTTGGCAGTCGCTGAATATAGGCTAAACTGGGTCAGGGATTCCATGAGTATTGCCATTGATGACGTGTTGGCTCAGTTGGACGAGATTCTGCTGGGTAAAGACAAAGTAGTGCGTCTTGCGTTTTGCTGTCTCCTGGCCCGGGGCCATTTGTTAATCGAAGATATCCCCGGAGTGGGTAAGACAACGCTGGCCCACGCGCTGGCGAAAATCCTGGGGTTGGAATTCCGGCGCGTGCAATTCACCAGTGATTTGCTTCCCGCCGACGTGCTGGGAAATGCGATTTTTGATCCCGCTTCGCGCCAGTTTGTTTTTCATCCCGGTCCCATCTTTACGCAAATGTTGCTGGCCGATGAAGTGAACCGGGCGACACCCAAGGCGCAAAGCGCGTTGCTCGAGGCGATGGAGGAAGGCCAGGTCACTATTGATGGTGAAACCCATGCCTTGCCCTTGCCGTTTTTTGTTATCGCCACGCAAAATCCGCAACATCAGATCGGGACTTATCCCCTACCCGAATCACAACTTGACCGCTTTTTAATGCGGCTGGAACTCGGATTTCCCGGCCGCCTCGCGGAAAGAGAGATGCTGGCCGGGCAGGACCGGCGCGATCTGATCCGGCGCCTGCAACCGCTGGTTCCGGCAACCCAGCTTTTCACCTGGCAGGACCAGGTCAAAGCATTGCATGTGTCCGACGCGGTGCGGGACTACGTGCTCGATCTGCTGGAAAGAAGCCGGCAATTTGACGGAGCAGCGGGACTTTCCCCGCGCGCGGGGCTCGCCTTGCAACGATGCGCCCAGGCGTGGGCTTTCGCCTCGGGCCGCAACATGGTCATGCCCGAAGATGTGCAGGCGGTGGCGCCGAGCGTGATGGCCCACCGGCTGAGCTCCGGCAGCGGGGTGCTGGAGGACTCGGGCCTGGCTTTGACGGAAAAAATCATCCGCTCGGTGCCGGTACGATGAAAAGGGAAAAGGTTTTTCTGCGCCCCACGCTGCTCTGGGGTTTGTTCGGACCGATTCTCGGCTGCATGTGGCTGGCGGCGGTCAATTATTCCAACAATCTCGTTTACGCCGTTCTTTATCTGATCGCCTCGCTCTGTTTCATTTCGCTTTTCTATTCCTGGCGCAATATTTCGTCGCTCCAGGTGGAATATGTCCGGGTCCACCCCGCTTTTGCCGGCGAGGAAGTGCGGGTGGAGATTTGCCTGCGCAATCCGGAGCGGCATCCGGTGCAAAGTCTTTTTTTCGCACGGATGAACGGGGACACGGGCTTGTGGGATCCGGCTCCTCTGGCGAGCCGGGGGAATCGCGGCCTGTGGATCGCGGCGGGGGATTCGTCCTGCGTGGAAGTTTTCTTTCCCGCCGAACGGCGCGGAATGTATCGGTTCGAGTCTCTGGTGGCGCGGAGTTCCTACCCGTTCGGGTTAGTTTGGGCGGGATTTTGCGTGCCGGTCGATGCCGCCTATTTCGTCTATCCCAAGCCGAAGGGAAGTTCGATCTGGCCGGATCTGCGCCCGAGCGGCGATGAAGGCGCGGCGATGAGATTAACGGAAGGCGATGACTTCGCGGGGGTGCGTACCTACACGCCCGGCGAATCCTTACGGCACGTCGATTGGAAAGCTTACGCGCGCGGCCGGCCGCTTTCGGTAAAATATTTTACCGGCGGAGACGGACGGCAGCTCTGGCTGGATGCATCGCAGATGTTCCATTTGTCTTTGGAGGAGCGGCTCTCGCAACTGGCTCTCTGGATCGTGAATGCGGAAAAGGAGGAAATTTCGTATGCGTTGCGGCTTGGCCGGACCGTCTTACCTTTGGGTATCGGCCCGGTCCAATCACGTCGCGCCCTTGAAACCCTGGCCGTGGCGGGAGTCGGATCGGAATAAAGATTAAATTAAACGTATTTACCATTCATTTATTCCTAGCTTTTAGGTAAAAACTGACCAAACATCCAATGACCTAAGACGTCCCAAACGGTAAAAGACGCAGGAACCCAAAATGAATTCAAGGCCACGTGACGTGCTTGCTGAGGTGGTTGCCACCTTTGCTCCCGATGTGTTCGCCTCACCTGGCCGTTTTGAAGGCATTTTGAAAGATTACTGCGGGGAATTCCGGCGTGAAATCTTTGTGCTGGTGAGCTGCTTGCGTGTCGGCGTGGTTGAGCAGCTGCGGTCGCAAAGCGGACCATTGCTCAAGCTGGCCATGGCGCGGCTCACCTTGAAACTTGAACAGGACCTGGCCATTTCCAGCGACGCGGCCAAATGGGGAGTGGAAAGTTGGGCCATTGCGCTGGGTCTTCTCGATCCGCTAGCCGCGACCACGGGTCCCACGCCTGTTCCGGAGACATCGTTTGCCGGCCAGCAGTACAACTCGAGTTTGGCCGAAACCAAGAAAGTCGGGCTTGGCGAATTAATGAAAACGAACGCGGCCCCGCCTGAAACCGAGCTGGAACCGCGGCCCGAAATCCCCGAAAGTGAAACGCTTCCAGAAGAAACCGCCGCACCCGAATTCATTTCGCGCGAACCGGAACCGAGCATTCCGGTGCCCGATTGGTCCAACCCCGCGCGAAAGATCGTGGTTTATCCCGAAAGCAGCGGACAAAAACCGACATTGCGCGAGGCCGTGCGCGAATGCGGCACCGATGCGGCGTGTCTCATCCTGCGGCCCGGAATACACCGCGACGGCCTGGTCCTGCGCAAGGACCTTCAGATTCGCGGCGAGGGCAAGCCCGGTGAAGTGATTATCGAATCATCCGGGGCTTCCGCCGTGGTGCTGGACGGCGCATGCCTGCGGCTGGCCGGAGTGACTATTAAAGGCGTGGCCGGCAAGGAAAAGAAGGCTGTGCCCGCCATCGAGGTCAAATCGGGCCGGCTTATCATGGACGATTGCGATTTGACCAGCGACTCCTCGACCATCCTCGAGGTCAAGGGCGCGCAGGCGGAGGTGATCCTGCACCGTTGCCATCTGCACAATGGCAAAGCCAGCGGGATCACGTTCCAGGACGGCGGCACGGGTTATCTTGAAGAGTGCCATCTTTATGACAACAAGCTTTCGCACGTGGTGATCGGCAAGGGTTGCTCGCCAACGCTCTTTTCCTGCCAAATCAGCAACGCGCTGATGGCGGGCATCTATGTGAACGAGGGAGGCGATGGCTTGATCGAGAATTGCGACATCTGGGGCAACTCGGTCGCGGCGGTCCAGTGCCGCCGGGGCGGAAATCCACGGGTGCGCCACTGCCGCATCTCGGGCAGCGAACGGTACGGCTTGCTGATCGCCGAGCAGGGCGAGGGATTGTTCGAGGAGTGCCACATCTTCGACAATGCCAAGGCGGGAGTGACCATCGGCCAGCAAAGCAAGCCGGTTCTTTCCGCCTGCCGCATTACCGACAACCGGGGCCCGGGGGTCGAAATCCACGACCGTTCCAGCGGCGAACTGCATGACTGCGAAGTCTCCGGCAACGAGCAGGCCAATGTTCTGATCAAGGATAAAGCGGAGCCGCAATTGTTCCGCTGCCTGATTCACGACGGCCAGCAGGAGGGCATCATCATCGAAGGCGCCTCCAAGGCCCGGTTGGAGGCGTGTGAAATTTATTCCAACGTCGCCGCCGGCGCGGTGATAACCGACCAGTCTTCCCCCGTCTTCGCGGGCTGCAGTTTTCATCACGGTTTGGAGAATGGCGTGACGGTAACGAATGCTTCCCAAGGGGAGTTCACGGAGTGCAGTTTCGTGGGCAACAACGGCACGGCGATTTTGGTCAATGTCCGTTCGGAGCCCCGTTTTGAGCGTTGCCAGATTACCGGCAACCTGGGCGTCGGCGTCCACGCCGATGACGCCAGCAGCCCCGTCCTCCAGGAATGTTCCATCAGCGAAAATAGCGGAATCGGCTTTTATTGCACCACAGGCGCCACCCCAAAGATGAACGAGGGACGAATCAGCGAAAACGCGGGGAATGGATTGGTCATCGCCACGCAGGCAAAGGGGCGTTGGGAAAACGTGATTCTCAGTTGCAACAAGGGCGATTCGGTGCTCGTCACCGGAGGCGCGCGGCCCGTTCTGCGCAAGTGCCGGATCGAAGGAGCGGAACAGGATGGAATCCATTTCAGCGGACAGGGGCAGGGAACGATCGACGAAGTGGTAATCGCCGACAGCGGCGCCGCCGGGATCGAAATTGAGGGCGGCACCAATCCGTCTCTGCGGCAGGTGAAGGTGTTGAATGGCCGCGGCGTGGGCATCCTGGTTCAGCCGCTCGGCGGCGGCAGCGCCGACCGCTGCGATGTGAGGGATAATGCGGGCGGCAACTGGGAAGTTCCGGCCAATGCCCGGTTCGCGCGGATCGGGTGCTAAAAATTGGGATATGACATCGCTCAATTTTTTATCTCATCAAGAGAATGCTGTTCCTGTCAAAACACTATTGAACTTAAAAAAAATCTTTAAAGTTCTTTCCATACTGTGCGGCATGTATTTGACAGCGTTCCTAATTTTCTTTCTTATATTTGGTATTTTTCTCGGTAGTTTCGACAAACGAAATTTTGGCAATCCAAAGAATGACTTCATTCTATACACCGGCATTAATCTTACCACTTCTTCCATAGATCGTTTTGAAGTCAGACCTAGTTTCTTCCACATAGATCCTCCTGATATTTGCTATGAGCTGACATTATCACCGGAGGACAAAGCACGTTTGATAAATTCCTTTATTAAAAAGGGTGGAAATCGGAATTCTAACCTTAATGCTATTGACTTAGTGCCTTCCTCTTGGATATGGGAACGGCATCCACAAGTAAAAAGCTACTACTTTTGGCACGCTGATGCCGGAGTATTTTTAGACGTTGATGTTAAAAACAATAAGGCGTGGTTTGTTATTTCACTAATTTGACGTTGAGCCAATAACGAGCCAAGTACCGCCGAAAGATCATTCGACAAAGATTTTTCCGGCGCGCCGCCGCGCAAAACGTCCACCGCCGAGATTGACCTTGGCCGGAACGCGATGCTCCAGAAGCCCGCGCACCGCTTCCACGTCGGCAAAACCGATATCCTTGACGCCCCGATGCTGCAACCAACGCAGAATCGTCCGGCGCTGCCGGGCCAGGGGACCTTCGCGCAAGGCACGGACGGGAAGGTCCACGTCTCCGGCCACATCGGCGCAGAGCGCGTCGAGCCACTCGCTCTCAGCCCGCTGAATTTCGGCCGCCCGCCACAAATTTTCGGTCACCTGGGGCGAAATTTGCTTTTGCAGGTAAGGCAACACGCGCCGGCGAATGAGGTTGCGCCGGTGCCGGGTATCGGCGTTGGTCACGTCCTCCAGCCATTTCAGCCGGCGGCTCCGCGCGTAAGCGATGATGTCGGTTTTCCAAATTCCGAGCCACGGACGATGGATGATAAGGTCTTCACGCACGCTTACCGGATTCATTCCCCTCCCCGCCGCACCGCTGCCGCGCAGGAGCTGCATCAAAAACGTCTCGACTTGGTCATCGGCGTGATGAGCCAGCGCCAGGTGCGACATTTTGAATCGCCGCGCCATCCGGGCGAAAAATTCATAACGCGCCGCCCGCGCGCCGGCCTCGTGATGTTTCTTTTCCACCTTGCCCATCCGGCCCCCGGCGTAGCGGAGGCCGAGGCTGGCCGTCAGATTGGCCACCCATTTCGCGTCCGCGCCACTCTCCGCACGCCATCCATGGTCGAAATGGAGGACGACCGGAGAGCGTCCCGCCTGGGTCAGCGCATGTAGCAGCGCCACCGAATCGACCCCGCCCGAAACACCGACCAGCAACGGATCGGGCAACGCGCTGAGCGCGGTCTCGCAAGCGGCGATGGGCGAAGTCATCTCTCCGGTTTACCATGCGACGCCTTCGGCGTCTTGCTCTGTTTGGCGGGCAACGAAGTTGCGCAGACAAGGGCGTTCCCAAGTGCAACTTGGGAACGAGGGATCACGATGCCGTCACGGCGGCATTTCCTTGCGCTATCGTTTCGCCCCGGCCCATTCGCGGTAAACATCGAATGATTTTTGGATAACGGGGATCGCCTCGATGGCGGGGAGAATGTCGTCGACGACGACGCGTTTGCTCTCGAGGGTTTTGTAGTCTTCGAAAAAGCGTTTGATGACGGCGACGCGGTGCTTGGGCAATTCGTGGACGTCGTGATAGGCGTTGTATTCGGGATCATGCACGCCAACGGCGATGATTTTATGGTCGACTTCGTTCTGGTCCATCATGGTCATGAGGCCGATGGGCCGCGCGGTGACGAGGGTGAGCGGATAGACCGGCTCGGCGGCGAGGATGAGGACGTCGAGCGGATCGCCGTCGTCGGCCAGGGTTTGCGGAATGAATCCGTAGTTGGCCGGATAAAAGACGGCGGAGTGGAGGACGCGGTCGAGCTTGAGCATGCCGGAGGCTTTGTCGAGCTCGTATTTATTGGAGCTGCCGAGGGGAATTTCGACGACGGCGGTGAAGGCCGAGGGACTGCCCGGAGCGACATCGTGCCAGGGATGAACGGGAGGCGCGCGGTGAAAAGGATCGAACGGTTTCATGGCGATAAAAAGGTGTCAGGCCATAGCGGAAAGGACAAGTTATCATTGCTCTCTTCGGCTGTAAATTTCGGGGGAAAACTGTTTTAATGGGACATGGGAGAAAGTTTCGGCAATTTGCAAGAGCGGCTCGGCCATATGTTCGCGGACGCGGAACTGCTGCGCCAGGCGCTGACGCACGCTTCGTACGGACACGAGAAGCGGCAGTGGACGCCCGACAATCAGCGGCTCGAATTTTTGGGTGACGCGGTGCTGCAACTGGCGGTGACGGAGGAGCTTTACCGCCGCTTTCCGGAGATGCCGGAAGGGCGGTTGACTGTACAGCGCGCGCAACTGGTGAACCGCAATCATCTTCAGGCGCTGGCTCAGGAGCTTGGGCTGGGGGAGCATTTGATCCTGGGCCGGGGCGAGGAGAATAGCCAGGGGCGGCAGCGGCCTTCGATTTTGGCCGACGCGATGGAGGCGGTGATCGGCGCGGTCTACGCGGAAGCGGGCTGGGCAGCGGCGCGGGCGATTGTGTTGCGGCTGATGGAGCCGTCGCTGGCGGCAATCGGCGATGAAGGCGACGCGGCGGCCAATCCAAAGGGGTGTCTCCAGGAAAAGCTGCAGGCGGGCGGAGACAATCCGCCGGTCTACCGCTGTGTGGGCGAATCGGGCCCGGCCCACGCGCGCGTTTATGAAGTGGTGGTGGAATGGCAGGGGCGCGAGCTTGGACGCGGTCACGGCGCAAGCAAGAAGGAAGCGGAGATTCGCGCGGCGGAAGCGGCACTGAGCGCTACGCACGGTCCTGCGGACGGCAGTAACTGATGCGGACGGCGGTAGCTGATACCGACAGCGGTAGCTGATGCGGACGGCGCCCACCGATCTAACTTTAATCTCAATTGCCCAGCGAGGAAGAGTTGTTTTGCCAGAGATAGGCCAAATGCTGGCTAGCGTTCCAATAACCGGCAAGCAGCGCGCCGATCAGGCCGAGGTACATCAGGGCCATGGAAAGACGGTTGGAAATGTGGGTGTTGTAGTATTGCTCCATTTCCGGCGTGGGGTGGCCGAAGAGGGTTTGCTTGATGCGCGGGAGAGCGACGATAAAAAACAGGACGATGATAAAGACCGAGTTCCAGGCATGAAAATAGAGAACGGAGGCAAGCAACAGGACCGCACCGATGAGCCAGAACCAGGGCGAGACGGCAGCGCAGATGCGGCCTCCGTCCAATGGCGGTACCGGTATCATATTGAAGAGGTTGATGACAAAACTGACCGAGGCGACTCCCATGAGCCATTCCTGTTGCAATTGAATCGCGGCGTACCAGCAAATCCACGAGCCGATGCAGCCGGCAAACGGGCCGCCGTAGGCCATCAGGGCTTCCGTCCAGGCATCGCGCGGGTTTTGTTGCATGGTGATGGCCGCGCCAAAGAAGGGGATAAAGATGGGCGCCGTTACGGGAATGCCGAGCCACTTGGCGGCGATCACGTGGCCCATTTCATGGACAAAAAGCAGGAGGACGATGCCGATGGCGAACGGCCAACCAAAAATCAATGAATAAATCCAGATCATCAACAGCATCGACAAGCTGGTCTTGAGCGACTTGAGCGCCAGGACACCGAACTTCGCCACGACAACACCCGCCGCCACGAGCCAGCCAACAATTCCCTGCGGTTTTGGTTTGTTTGGAGGCGGCGGTGGCGGCGCGCCGGGCGGCAGTACCTGAAAGGTGGGTTCCATGCCGCCACTATGGTGCAGTCTAAGCATGCTGGCAACTCGCGAAGGGAACGGGACACCTACCCCATAGCGGCGAGGATTTCGGCGCGGTGATGACGCCAAAGATGGCGCATTGATCCGGCAAAGCATTCCGGCGATTCCTTAAGCTGGGCTTCGAGTTCGGCCGGAGCGATCCAACGGCCTTCGGAGATTTCTCCGGGATGAAGCGTGAACGGCCCCGAAAGCGGCCCGGCCAAATAAATTTGGATGAACTCGTAGCCGGTCTCGGGACAGGCGCGAAGTTTCCGCAACGGACGCAACGCCAGCGCGCGATCGAGCCAGCCAAGTTCCTCGCCCAGTTCCCGCCGCGCGGCGGAAAGATAATCTTCGCCCGCGTCGACGTGGCCGGTGCAGGAGGAATCCCAGCAGCCGGGAAATGTGTCCTTGGCCAGACTGCGCCGTTGGAGGAAAAAGTGGCCGGCGCCGTTATGAATGAGGACATGAACGGCGCGATGGAGCAGGCAGCGGGCGTGGACGGCATGGCGCGGCACCTGGCCGATGACGCGGTCCTCGACATCGACAATGTCGAAGAGTTCACCGGAATCGGTGGAAACACGGTCCTCGCTCATCATAACCTCTAAGATGCCCTCTAAGTTTTCTCCGCGATTTTGATTCCGCTCAAAAAAGCGAGAGTCGCCCGCGCGACCGCTCCACGCCCCACCCGCTCTTTCCAAATTGCCGCGATGGCATGGGGATCGCGCCGGCCCTGCGCCCAGGCCGCGACTTCCGAACCGAGTTTTTCCAGAAAAGCATCCGGCATCCGCGGCGCGGCCACCGCGCCCGATTCCGCCCCGGCAAAGTAGGACGAGGTGGGGACGTCGCGGGAACCGACCACGGAACAGCCGCAGCAAAGAGCCTCGGCGGCGGCGATGCAAAAACTTTCGTACCTCGAAACGATGAGATAAATCTTTGAGCGGCTGTATTCGGCGGCCAATCGTTCGTGAGGCAGGTTTTCGTAACAAGCAACGCGGCGCCGCCAATTGTCCGTTTCCCGCCGTGGCGCCAGAAAATGAGCTGGGATGTTTTTCCCCACGATGGTCGCTTCCCAACCGGGATGACTTTGCAGAAATTTTTGGAGAACTTTTTCGAGCATCGGAAAATCTTTTTGCACCGTGTCCCACCGTCCCACGGTGATGATCCGGTTTTCCTTGGGCGCGCCATTATAATGCAAAACATCCTCGTTGACGGGATGGGGAATGACTTCAATGAGATGTCTCCGGCCCGAAAATCTCTCGATCATTTGTTGCATGCGCTCAGCGGCGATGGGCGATTCGGCGATCAAACCGGGCAATTGCCCCATCGTCGCCACCATCCGGCGATCCATGGCGGAGGGGAATAAGTAATGTACCAAAAACCGGGCGATGGCCAAGGGCATGGCGAGCCACGACCGGAAACAGGGAAGTTTATCCCAAAAACCGCCCCACGCGCGGATGATAAATTCCCGGGGGAACAAGATGGCCGAACGGGCGCCATCGGTGTCGAGCCGCTCCACCACCAGGGGCGTGGCCGCCAGCGCCGCGCGCCGGATCGCGTCGTAACGGGGTGCGCTCCAGGTGTTAAGAACCACCGCGTCGGGCCGCTGGTTTTTCCACCATTCCGCGGAGGAAAGATCGCGCAGGGAAGCACACAGGATGGGGTGCCCTTCCTTAGGCATCGCCGGATCGCCCAACGCGGCCAGCCTGGCGTCGTAGCCCATTTCGCGCAAGGCGAGCACCACCAAGCCGGAATCCCGTATCCAAAACCCAAAATTGTGACCGTAAACAATGGGAATCGCGAATAAAATGCGCTTCATGCCGTCCTGAAAAGAGGCTCCCGGGTTTTTCCATAAAGACAAGCAGAAGCGAACCGCGGGCGGCGCCGCTACGATCTTTTGAGCCGCCGTTACCGGAAGCAATATCTGCTTCTATGGAAACGGAAAGAGTTCATTCTTGTACTCTTATCCAAAGTAGCCATGGTCACGCGATTCAGGATCAAAAAGGCGGCGCGCCGTGAAGTTTCCACAATGCCGCCCGTAGCGGATGTGGCTTCCCTCCAATCGCCGCCGTCCACGCGGAACCGCGATTGGCTTTGGGGATCGCTTTTGGTTTTGGCGGTGATCCTGACGTATTCGCCGGTATGGAAGGCGGGATTTGTCTGGGACGACACGACGGCGGTAACCGAGAATCCCTGCATTGTCGGACCGCTGGGCTTGAAGGAAATCTGGATGATCCATGGCGGTCAATTTTTTCCCCTGGTGCTCACCACATTTTGGACGGAACACGCCTTATGGGGATTGAATCCGCTTTTCTATCATCTAGTGAATGTCTTCCTGCACGCCGCAAATGCCCTGTTGCTGTGGCGGGTCTTGCGCAGTTTGCAGGCGCCGGGAGCATGGCTGGGAGCGGCGCTTTGGGCTTTGCATCCGCTCCAGGTGGAGACGGCGGCGTGGGTCAGCGAGACCAAGAACACCCAATCCTGTTTTTTTTATCTGCTCTCGATTTTTTTCTTTGTGAGGTGGCTGAGAACAAAAGACCTCGAAAAGCCACACGGCCGTGGGAATTATTACTGGAGCCTCTTGTTCGCCGCGCTGGCCATGGCGAGCAAATTATCCACGGTGGTATTGCCGGCGGTTCTTTGCCTGTGCGCCTGGTGGGCGGAGGGCCGGTGGCAGTGGCGCAATCTGCTGAGGGTGGTCCCTGTTCTTCTCGTACCCATTGCCGCCGGCGCCGCCATGGCGTGGACGCAAACATCATGGGGCGCCGCGGATCCGCAGTGGGCACGAAGCTGGCCGGAGCGGATTGCGGAAGCGGGAGACGCCGTGTGGTTTTATCTGGCCAAACTGATTTGGCCCCAGCCGTTGATGAACAGTTATCCAGGTTGGGAAACCGATACCGGACGGTGGGTTTCGTATCTGCCCACGCTGGCGGTACTCGTTATTTTTTCAATTTTGTATGTCTTGCGCCAATCGTGGTTACGGCCCTGTTTTTTCGCTTCCGCTTATTTCCTGGCGGCGCTGTTTCCTGTGCTGGGATTCGTCACGATGAGCTCCAGCGCCCATTCGCTGGTGGCCGATCATCTTCAGTATCTGGCCGGGATGGGGCCGCTGGCACTGGCGGCGGCGGCGCTGATCCGGCTCTCGGATTTTTTGGCTCTTTCGAAAATTCCCTGGTTACGGGCAAGTCTCGGCGCCGGACTGCTGCTAATTTTAGGAGCGTGGAGCTGGCAGCGGGCGTGGGTCTTTGAAAGCCAGGAGACGCTTTGGAGCGATACCATCGCCAAAAACCCGGGCTGCTGGGAGGCTTATAACAATCTCGGCAGCGCCCTGGCCCAGCAAGGTCAAATAGACGAGGCGGCGGCTCTCTTCCAAAAAGCTTTGGAAATCGATCCCCAATATGCCGAAGCCTGCGACAATCTTGGCAATGTTCTCCTGCAGAAGGGACAATTGAATGAAGCGATTTTTCTGTTTCGAAAGGTTTTGGCAACAGTATCCAACGACGCCGACGCCCATTATAATCTAGGCAGGGCCCTCATGGAACAGGGTGACCTGGAGAAGGCAACGGCTCAATTTCAACAAGCGTTGGAAATCAATCCCACCTTCGCCGATGCCGAAAACAATCTTGCCAATGTTTTTTTGCAAAAGAATCAACTGGACGAAGCCATTTTCCACTATCAACAAGCTTTGCGGATCAATCCCGGTATGGCTGGAATCCATTACAACCTTGGCAATGCTTTCATCCAAAAGGAACAGTTGGATCAGGCGATCATCCAATTCCAGGAGGCCCTGCGCTTGAATCCCAACTATACCGCCGCCCAAAACAATCTGGCCCGGACGCAAGCGATGATCCGGGAGGCGGCGGGCCGGAAGTGAGCGGCGCGGCTTTCACCGGTTATCCGGCTTGGGCGCCGGGCTGAATTTGGCGCGGGCGAGTTCGAGGTTGACCCGGGCGCTGAGCAGGCCGGGATTGAGCCGCAGGGCCTCCTTGAATTCGTCCATGCTTTCGGCACACCGGCCCGTTTGCAGACAAACAATGCCAAGATTATTGTGCGCGTCGGCGGAGAGAGGGTTCAGGCGCAGGGCGGCATCGAATTGTTTTTCCGCCTCGCTCATCCGGCCCGACTGAAGCAGGGCGAAGCCGAGATTGTTGTGGGCAGCCCAGGCGGTGGGATTGAGCCGCAACGTGTAGGCCCACAACTTTTCGTCGCCGGTAAACTGACCGGCATAACGATGGGCTTGCCAGGTGAAGAAAGAAAACGAAAGACCGATGGTCACCATCAAGACCAAGCGAGGCACCTGAGTAAGTTTTTGAGCGGCTGTTTCAAGCAAGGCAACCAGAAGACCAATCAGGCCGATCATGGGCAAATAGACAAAGTGGTCCGCGACCGGACTGAAAATCAGGTAAAACATGCCGATGAGGCCAAGCACTGGCAGAAGATTGAGCGCAAAAAAGCCGAAACCCAACAGCGCATGACGGCTCCATTTTTCGCGCCGCATCCAAAGGCCGGCGACGATGAAGGCCAACAGGGGAAGAGTCAACAACCGCAACCATAAGGGTTCATCAAACGGCCAGCGCGGGTAAATGGGCATGAGAGGAAAAGGCCAAAGGAATTTACCGGCATAAAAAAAGAGAGCCATGCCCGCATCGGCCAACCGCGTAAAAAGACTTCGCGCCCGGAGAGCCTGGCCTTGGAGTGTGTAGTCGGCCTGGAAATGAAGGCTGACCAGGCCAAGTAAAAGGGCGGTGACAAAATAGGGAATGATTTTCCGGCAGTCGCGGCAAGTCACCCGCCCGTGCTTCCACCAGGCGTAAAGCAAGAGAATGGCGGGCAGCATGACAACCGAGGTCTTGCCGAGCATCGCCGCAAGGAAGAGAAACAGCGAAAAAAGATAACCGCCCTTGCCCTCGTCCTGGTTGATCCAGGCGAGAAGCGAGAGGAGGAAAAAAAAGAGCGAAAAGGTATTTTTAAATTCACTGATCCAGGCAACCGATTCGACCGCCAGCGGATGAATGACGAAAAGCAGCCCTCCCAGCCAGGCCCAACGCAGCCCGAGCCGGCTCAAGAGGCGCCAAATCAGCAAGCCATTGCCCAGATGAAGGAGAAGATTGACGAGATGGTAGCCGAAGGGGAAAGGTCCCCAAAGACGCCACTGAAGGTAGAGCGCAGACGAGGTAAGGCCCCAGTCGGGGTTGGAGAGCCAGCGAGCGCCGAGACCAGCCAACGAGTGCAGACTGGTATCGCCGGGAATTAACGCGACGTCGTCCCATATCCAATCACCGGTCAAGGCGGGCGCGTAAATCCAGAAACCGGCAAATAGGATCAGAATGATGCGCAGGGATAGATATTGGGGATAAGAGGAGGACAAGCTTGAAGTACCTTCCATGAGCCTATCCGAAACGTAAGCGTGGGTCACACCGAAAGGAGTCCCGTGGATGGCGGGAGAGCTTCACCGCAAAGCAAAATCTGCTTCTATGAAAACAGAAAATGTTCATCCTCAAAACCACGGTCTCAAAGCAAATCATCCGCGCTAGAAAAAGACCGACTCAAGGCCTTCCATGAAAACGGAGACGAAAGCCGAGCTTGCTTCCCATCTTCCGCCTTGGCTGCGCCAGGACTGGCTTGGGGGATTGCTTTTGGTTTTGGCGGTCGTTTTAACCTACACACCTCTCTGGCACGCCGGATTTATCTGGGATGACAATGCCAACATCGGTTCCAACCTTTGCATCGTTGGCCCGCTCGGGTTGAAAGAGATCTGGACGACGGAGTACGGGCAATTTTTTCCCCTGGTGCTCACCACATTTTGGGTAGAGCACGCGCTATGGGGCCTGCGTCCGCTGCCCTATCATTTGGTGAATGTTTTTCTGCACGCGGCGTGCGCGGTGCTGCTCTGGCGGATCTTACGGCGTCTGCAAATACCAGGGGCCTGGCTGGGGGCAGCGCTTTGGGCTTTGCATCCGCTTCAGGTGGAATCGGTGGCATGGATCAGCGAGATGAAGAACACGCAGTCGTGTCTGTTCTATCTGCTGACGATTCTCTTTTTTATAAAATATCTGCAAACGGAGGAGCCGGGCCAACCATCCGGCAATAACCGGCATTATGTCTTCATGCTAGTTTTCGCGGGTCTGGCCTTGGCGAGCAAGACCTCGACGGTGATCTTGCCGGTGGTGCTCTGTTTATGCGCCTGGTGGATGGAAGGCCGGTGGCGGTGGCTTAATCTCATCAGAACAGCGCCGTTATTTTTGATGTCAGCCGTCGCCGCAGCTTTGAGCTTATGGTCGTATCGAGCTGGATTAACCAAGGTGACCGATCCGATAGGGATGCAGACCTGGCCCCAGCGGGTGGCCACGGCGGGCGACGTAATCTGGTTTTATCTGGGCAAATTGCTTTGGCCCTATCCTTTGATGACGATTTATCCACGCTGGGAAATCGATGCCGGGCAAGCCGCCTCCTACCTGCCACTACTGGCGGTGATCGCCATTCTGTTCCTTCTTTGGTTAAAGCGGGAGTCGGACTGGGCCCGTCCCTGGTTTTTCGCCATGGCCTATTTCGTGACGGGGCTCTTTCTCTTTCTCGGTTTGATCGACCAGGCTTTTTGGCGGTGCTCTTTTGTCGAGGATCATCTGCAGTATCTGGCTTCGATGGGGCCGCTGGCTTTGGCCGGAGCTGGATTGGTTACGCTGGCCAGGAAGAGCATTCCGGAAGAACCGTGGGGTCCCTACTGCCTGGGCGGCGGGGTGCTGCTCGCTCTCGGCCTTTTGAGCTGGCAGCGGGTCTGGGTCTACCAAAACGACGAGGCTCTTTGGGGAGATACGCTTCAGAAAAACTCAAGATGCTGGATGGCTTATAACAATCTTGGCAGTCTCCTGGCTCTCAAGGGAGAGCAGGATGAGGCGATGGATCTCTACCGGAAAGCTCTGGAATTTAATCCGGAATATGCCCAGGCTCACAATAACCTCGGCCTGGCTCTCTTACACAAGGATCAGGTAGATGAGGCCGTCGCGGAATTTCAAAAGACGCTTGAAATCAATCCAGACTTTACCGAAGCCCACGACGAGCTCGGCGTGGTTCGTTTAGGCCAAGGAGAAGTGGAGGAGGCCATTTCCGAATTCCAAAAGGCCCTGAAAATCGATCCGTACAACCCCAAAGCCCACGTCAACCTTGGGATGGCCCTTTTGCAAAAGGGACAGGTGAAGGAGGCGATTGCCCACTTCCAGGAAGCTCTGCGAGTGAAACCTGGACTTACCGTGGCAAAAAACGATCTCGCCAAAGCCGAGGCGATCGCGCAACAAAAGGCGAATCCGTAGATTAGATCTGCGAACCTGCGGCCGCGCGTTCGTGCCGGATATCGATGGCCTGGTAAAGATAGTAGACCTCTTCGGCGATATTTTTGCAGTGATCAGCGATCCGTTCGAGGCAGCGCGCGACGATGGTGAGGTTGAGCGCGCGGGTGATGGTAGCCGGGTCCTCGAGCATGAAGCTGGTTAGTTCGCGGGCAAGCTGCTTGTTGATGGCATCGACTTCCTTGTCCCGTTTGACGATTTCCTGGGCCAGCTCGGGCTTGCGGTCGACAAACGCGGTGATGCTGTCGCGAAGCATCCCCTCGGCGATCTGAGCCATCCGCGGGATGTCAATGAGCGGTTTGAGAAGCGGCTCCTTGTTCAACTCGAGAGAACGGCGGGCAATGGCGGTGGCCTGGTCGGCGATGCGCTCAAGATTGCTGGAAATTTTCGAGGCGACGAGCATGAACCGGCAATCGGTGGCGACGGGCGCATGAGTGGCCATGTGATTGATGACGAGTTCATCCACGGCCACTTCAAGTTCGTCAAGCTGCGAATCCTCAGCTTCGACGGAGGCGGCGAGCTTTTCATCGCGTTCCACCAGCGCGCGCATAGCCAGGACGAGATTGCGGTCGGCCAAACTGGCCATCATCAGCAGCGTTTCCCGGATTTTGACGATCTGCTCTGCGGCCGGGCCGTTGGAAAAGGGAACATTGGGACCAACGGTGGGCATAGACGCTATTTGAGCTTAAATCCAATAAAACAAAAATCAACCGAACCGGCCACTGATGTAGTCCTCGGTTTGCTTTTGCGACGGATTGGTGAAAATTTTTTCCGTGGCGTCGATTTCGATCAAACGGCCCATATAGAAAAAAGCGGTGACGTCGGAACACCGGCCCGCCTGCTGCATGTTATGGGTGACAATGACGATGGTGTAGTCCTGCTTGAGTTGATGGATAAGTTCCTCCACCTTGACGGTGGCGATGGGATCGAGCGCGGAGCAAGGCTCATCCATCAGAATGATTTCGGGTTCGACGGCGATGGCGCGGGCGATGCAAAGACGCTGCTGCTGGCCACCCGAAAGCCCCAAGGCGCTGCTGTGCAGCCGGTCCCGCACCTCTTCCCAAAGCGCCGCGCCACGCAGACTCCGCTCGACCGTCTCGTCGAGGCGCGCTTTATTACTGACGCCCTGCAGGCGCAGGCCGTAAACGATGTTCTCGTAAATCGATTTCGGAAACGGGTTTGATTTTTGAAAGACCATGCCCACCCGCTTGCGCAGTTCGATGACGTCCACCACGGGCGCGTTGATGTCGACACCGGAGATTTTGATCGAGCCGGCGCCAATCCGGGCGCCGTCGACCAGGTCATTCATCCGGTTAAGGCAGCGCAGCAGAGTCGACTTGCCGCAGCCTGACGGGCCAATAAAGGCGGTAACAAGCTTCTCTTTAATTTGAAAGTTGATTCCGTGGAGCGCTTTGGTCTGGCCGTAATAGAAATCGACGTTGTCAATGTCAATGAGGGTTTGGGCGTTGAGACGCGCGGCTCTTTCCGAGGGCGTGGAAGAATTGACCTGCGTGTGCAATGCCTCCGCAGTTTGGGCGGTTGGAGTCGGTTGGTCCATAGTCGCTGGGTTCATTGGAATCTGCTTGGAGTCAATTTAACCGACTGCCCGGGAACAACGAAAGAAAGAAAGCCGGGATAACCGTTACAGATGACATTGGAAAAACCATCACTCGATACAGGATATTGCATAAACACGGGCACTCCATCTCATTTGATCGGAAAGGACTGCCGCGAGAAAGAGAAAAAGCCTTTTTTATTCCATCCGGGCCAGCCTTAACTCCTTCCGTGCGAAAGCCCAAAAACCGCGAGGTTCCAGCCTCTTTTGAATCGTTCCGCGCAGTTCTCCTCAAGAGCCTCCTGTTGGCGGAGATGAATCGACGCCAGTCTGGTAAACAATTATGACAATTATGCGTCAAACAAGAAACGTTTTTCTAATACCTTATTTGAAGTAATATTATGAAAGGACCGGCAACGATTTTCGTCAGAGTTCTAATCCAAACGGGTTATGGACGTTTGACTTAGAAAGAATATAATGACCGCCAATAGAGAGTGAAATAGTTAAGTTTCTTTCAATGAACACCTTATGACTTTGTTAAATTCCAAGTTAAAAGTTGTCATTACTTTCTTTTTTTCCTTAAGAATATGTGCCATAGTGGCAATCAGTTCTATTTGGCGGCTAAAAACGGGCCCCTTGTTTTGGCCCCTATTTAAACTCAGGCGGATAGGCTGGTATGGAGTATTTTGCCTAGCTGGTGCGTTGTCGCTGTCTCCCCTTCAAGCGCAGGATGCGGGGTCAAAAGCCGGACAAATGTGGACCGAAGCACAAAATGCGTTCAATACGGGCGATTATGCCCGTGCGGCCACCGTTCTACAAAGCATCATCAAAAGTTCCGCCTTCTCCCCCGAATCAATCAACGGGGGGCAAATTGCAGCGGCGGCGCCCAATCAGGAATGGCTTGAGCCGGTCTTTTTTATGTTGGGCGCCTCCTATTTTAACGCCAAGGATTGGCCCAATGCGATTTCAACCTTCAACACCTACCGGCAACTTTTCCCAAACGGAAGCGCAAAAGCACCCCAACATCTGGCGCAAGTCCTCTTTTCACTGGCCCAGGCGAACTTGCAGGGTGGAAACGCAAATGCCTCCATTCCTCTTTTCAATTCCCTGCTCGCGCTTCCTGGTTACCATGACAAGGTCCTCCTGCTTCTGGCGGACGCCAACAAGCGCGCCGGCAAGATGGACGACGCGATTGCGCTTCTGGAAAAGGAAAAGGCTTCGCCGAACATCAATCCGGATTTTCTGGAAAATATCAACGCGCAGCTTTTTTCCTTCTACCTCGACGACAGCGGAAACGAGCAGAAGGCCATTGCACTGCTTCATCAAATGGACGCGGACATCGCGCATGTGAAGGATGTCACGCAATTTAACGCCCAGGCGATCCGGCTGGGCGACCGGCTTTTGCCGAGCAATAACATCACTGCGGCCAATATCGCCGCGGCGCTCGATTGCTACCGGCGGGTTCGCAACAACGAACAAATTCTCGCCCTGCAAAAACAGCAGATTGAAAATCTGCAGCAGCAAAAGGCGGCGAACTTGGCGCGTATCCAGGCTGATCCGCTGAATTCCGGCCAGCTTCAACTAGACAACAAGGACATCGATGACCAGATCGGGAAATACCAGCAGATCCTTGCTCAGTATCAAACGCTGCCTCCCATCCTGCCGCCGCTTTTTATGCGCATCGCGCGCGCCTATACCTTGAACAAGAGTCTTTGGGAATCGGCGGTGGTGTACCGCGAAATCTTGCGGCGTTATCCCAAATGCAAAGAGGCGGAAGATGCTCTTTACGGCTCAATTGTCGCCTTTGAGCGATTGAAGCAGACCGACCGAGCCCAAGCGCTGTGTCAATCTTATCTGACGCAATATCCTCAGGGAAAGTATGCCGACAGTGTCGGTTTTCTCCGCGGGGCCCTGGCTTATGACACGGAAGATTTCGACAAGGCGATTTCCTATTTTGAAGATTGCCTCCAAAATCAACCTCAAAATCCCCGGCGGCAACAAATCGAAGTCATTATTGGCGACATCAAGCTTCGCCAGAGAAAATTCAACGAAGCGATCGCAAGCTATGCACGTTACCAGCGCGACTACCCTCGCGGCGACCTGTCCGAGCAGACGGAATACCGCACCGCTCTGGCCCTGCTTTTCGGCGGCCAAACCGAGGATGCCGAAACCGCCCTGCGGGCTTATCTCCAAAAATATTCCGATGGTAACTATGTGGCCGATGCCGCCTACCGGCTGGCGGTGGTCAAGTTTGCGGACAAACAATATGGCCAGGCCATTGCGGACTGCCAGGCTTGGCTGAAAAAATACGGTGACGCGGATCCGCAGGCGGAAGTCTTCTCCTTGATGGGAGATTGTTATGCCAGCATGAATAACAATGACGAAGCGGTCCAGGCTTACATCCGCTCATCCAAAGCGGCCCAAAGCGCCGATGTCCTGAATTATTCGATCTTCGCCGCGGCCAAGCTTTTGCAAAAACAGGCCAAGTGGGCGGACATCGTCCAAATGTTCCAGGATTTCATCGCCTCCCATCCAGGCCACCCAACGGTCGTGCCGGCCATTTCCTGGATCGGGCGCGCCGACATCAAGCTCGGCAAGGTGGACGAAGCCAAGCAGTTCATGGCCGATACCGCCAGGCAATACCTGAACGATCCCACCCGCGAGGCGGTAGATGAAATTATCACCCAACTGGCGCAACTTTACGCCCACCGCTATTTCCCGGTACCTGCCGCAGCACCGCCCGCATCTTCGGCTCCGGCGGCGACAGCGGCATCCAATGCCCCGCCCGCCGTTTCCGATCCGGCGCAGGAACTGGAAGCCATTTTGACTATTCCAGACATGGCTTCCAAACCGACCGCACGCGCGCGGATTCTTTTTGCCAAGGCCGAATTGGCCCGATGGCAGCACAAACTGGATGCCCAGCAACAGATTCTCCAAGACATGGCCAAGGAATTTAAACCGGAAGATTTGAGCCCTTTCCTGCTGGGACAAGTGGGGGATTGCCTGGCGCAAAGCGGCCAACCGGACCAAGCCAAGGTCTTCTATAATTATCTCATGGATCAATACGATAAAAGCATCCTGGTCGATTACGCCTACAATGGGCTGGGTCAAATCGCCTATAATCAAAAGGATTACACCGAAGCCGAAAGGTATTTTTCGAAGGCTCTCGACAAAGGGCTGGCCGCTTCCAAGCTCAAAGATATCACACTCGGCCAGGCCGAAACTCTTCTAGCCCTGAACCGCCCCGAAGAAGCCAAGCCCCTTTTTGAACAAGTAGCCTCCACCCGCGCCTGGAGAGGAGAAGCGACGGCGTTGAGTGTTTTTTATCTTGGAGAAGTGCAAATGGCGTTGGGAAAATACGCCGAGGCGAATGCCTACTATCAGCGCGTTTTTGTCGCCTACCAAAAATATCCCGAAGTTCAGGCCAGGGCTTACCTGAAAAGCGGAGAGGCGTTTGAAAAACTGGGACTTATTCCCCAAGCGGTCAACACCTACTCCGAAATGTTGAGAAATCCGGACCTGTCGTCCTTTCCTGAAACCTCCGACGCCAAAGAACGTTTGGGGCATTTGGCGCAAAAATGAAACTGACGACTTTTTTCTTTTTTATTCTGGCCAGTGTCTCCGGGCTCCCGGCGCAGACTATTTTGTTGAAAAGCGGACAAACCATTCCCGCGGAGGGCTTCACACGGAACGCGGATATGCTGATGGCCACGGTCAAATCCTCCACGGAAGGCACGGGCCAAATTGGGTTTCATGTCGCCGATGTGGCTTCGGTTAATCTTCCCCCGCCGGACGCTTTGGCCACGGCCAATGACTTAATCGCCAAGGGAGAATACGCTCAAGCGCTCGCCGAAATCCAGCCCGCCGTCGATTTCCAAAAGACGATCCGGGATATTCCCGGAAATTGGTGGGCGCAAACGGCGGTGGTCGAAAGTTCGGCCCTGCTTTCGCTCAATCGGGAAGCGGAAGCCATGGCGCTGGTCACGGAAATCGAAGGCTACTCCAAAGATCCCGAAGTTCTATCGGCCACAAAGCTGCTGCGCACCCTGACGGAGAAATTCGCCGATCCGCAACAGGCCATCGCCGCCTATGATGCCCTGATCAGCCAGAGTTCCGATCCCCAAACCTTAAGCCGGGCTTGGATTGCGGAGGGAGACGCTCATTTTACGGAACATGAATTCGACGAAGCGCTCATGGCTTATCTGACCGTCACCGTTTTTTATCCCGAACATAATCCGCTGCTGCCCAAAGCACTCTGGGGTGCCGGCCAATCCTATGCCAAACTCAAGGATGACGCCAATGCAGCAAAAACCTACCAGAACCTGATCTCCAGCTATCCGGGCAGTCCGGAAGCGTCCTTAGCCAAAGCTGAACTCCTGAAGAAAGACAAAAAAACGTGAACTCATCAACAACCCCATACCGGTCAACCTTCACCCTCATTGCCGCCCTGCTGTTTTTTGCCGGATGCCCCCTGCTTCCGGCTCAGGACAATGCCGCTCCGGCAACCTCATCTTCGGACGCAGCCAATGCCGCACCGCCACCCGAGACCACCAAGACCCTCTGGGAGGTGATTTTGCAAGGTGGATGGGTCATGATTCCTATCGGTCTATGCTCGCTGGGCACAGTCTATCTCATCATTGACGGCATTATCCGCACCGGAAAAGGCAAAATCGCGCCCGAAGCGCACGAGAAGCGGCTGCAAAGCCTTTTTCAAAGTGGCGATTACATCGGCGCTTATCAGTTTTGCAAAACCAACCCTTCTCCCTTGAATAATGTCGTCCGCATCGGCATCAGCCTCCTGGGAGACGGCAAGCAGGCGACGGAAGAAGGTATGATCGCAGAACTGGCCAAGGAAAATTCCCGCATTCAGACCTGGATCAGTTACCTGTCGGTCATTGGCGTTTGCTCACCCATGCTCGGCTTGCTTGGCACGGTCACCGGCATGATGCGCGCCTTCGACAAACTGGGAAGCTCCGGGATCGGTGATCCGACCAGTCTTTCCGCTTCCATCGGCGAGGTCCTCACCGCCACCGCCAGCGGGCTGTTCATCGCCATTCCGGCCTTCATGGCCTTCTATTTTCTTCGTAACCGCGCCACGGTGGCGCTCCATCACATTCAGGATGTCATTGCGAAGCTTTTCCGAAAAATGCCCTACGAAACGATGGCAGGCGCACAAATCGGCGATGAAATTGTTTTTGCCGCCGTGCCCAACTGGATTCAAGCCACCAGCGGAGCGGTCGCGTACCAATAAACATTTAGCGAGTAACCTTTACCCCGAATTGATATGGCCGGCGGCGGAGCAGCAGAGGGAGAACCAGAGTTTCAAGTGGCGCCCATGGTGGATGTGCTGCTGACGATACTGGTGTTTTTCATGATGATCACCACCGCCCAAGTGTTGAAGGTGGACAAAACCATCACGCTCCCTGTCGCCCCGGACGCGCAAAAAATGGACAGCAAGCGGAGCGAGGTGATTGTCAACATTCGCTGGCACGCCGACACCAAAACGGCGCAGTTCGTCATCGATGACCGCGTCTACGCAACGGCGGGGGAACTCTTGGCGCCTCTGAGATCGGCCAAAATCATCGGCGAAAGAAATGTGGCCCAGAGCGAAAATCCCACTTTCCGAGCCGTCATCCGCGGCGATCAAAATCTACCCGCGCTCTACGTTTCCCAGGCCATGAATGCCTGCGGCGACGCGGGCATCAGCGACATCTCCTTTTCCGCTTTAAACAAGTGACCTATGCGCCGTCTCGAAACCAATGTGAATGAGGGTACCCTCGGTTTTCAAATCGCGCCGATGATCGACGTGGTCTTCGTCATCATGCTCTTTTTCATGCTCATGGCCGGAAGCGTTAAGGTGGAAAGGGAACTTAACACCAAATTACCTGGAGTGGCGGTCACCTCCGCCCCGACCGATTTTGTCGACGAACAAATCATTGCCATTTCGCCCGAGGGCGACATCACCCTTAACGACCAGCCGTTCGATTCGGCCGGGAGTACCGACCTTCCCCAACTCAAGGCTACGCTCATGCGGCTGAAGCAGGCCAGCGACGCGGCGAAATCGCCGCTTCTCATCACCATCATCAGCGACCCGATGGCCAAGTACAGCCGCACGATCAATGTCCTGGATGCCCTGTCCGTCGTGGGCATTGGCAACGTCACTTTCACCATTAATGACGAGGAGCAATGAGACCTCCCAAAGCCTCTCCTTCCGCGCCCCGCAAAAGCCCGTCGAGAATACGCCGCTGGATTGCCGCTTGGGGGGTCAATTCGCTTCTGATCAGCATCCTTCTGCATCTTTTGTTCGCCGCCGGGGCCACCTATCTGATCATCGAGCACTTTAACAAGAAAAAGCACGTTAACTTTTACGCGACGGCGGCTCCGGCGCAGAACACCGAGGTGGAACATAAAGTCGAATTGGCCAAGAGAAACAACGTGGAAAGCGCGCCGCCCGACATCAAAAGAATCACCACCACAGATGTTTCGTCCATAACTTTGCCCGATGTTCCCGAGACGGCTACGCCGGATGTCGCCAACCCAGCGAACATGGGAGGCGTGGGCGAAGGTCTGGAGATGGGTGATGGAACGGGTTTCGGCAACGCCGGCGGCGTCAGCATCGGAGGGCCGCCCCCACCCCCCTTTGGAGTGAGCGACGGGCTGGGACTCAAGGGTTACCTGTTTGATTTAAAGCTGGCCCCGGACGGCAAACCTCCTCCAAAGCCACCGAAAGGCAAGGGTATGATCATCCTGGACAACGGAAAAATGGATGTGAAAAAATATTATGAGACTCTGAGCCCCTATTTTTACGCGGGACTCAATGACTCGTTACTCGATAAGTTTTATAAGGGCGACAAGCCTCTCTATTCAACCCGCTTTGCGATTTCCAACCGTCCGTCCGGAGAAGCCCCCAAGGCATTCAATTTGGAAAGCATCGTCAAACCTGGTTTATGGGTCATTCATTATCATGGCCGGGTCCAGGCGCCTTCGGCGGGGGATTACCGGTTTATCGGCTGGGGAGATAACGTTCTCGCCGTCAAGATAAATGGTACCGTTGTTTTGGATGGAGGATGGAATCCATTAAGCTCGGATGACAGTCTCCACCAAGTACTTCCCTCTTTTACTTTTTCCGGTTATAATCCAGATGCTGATAAGGTGTATAAACATGACCCTCATCTTAAAATCGGCACGGTCTTCCATCTCGACGCTGACGACACTGGCACAGCCTCCGAGCCGGTGGACATGGATGTTCTGATTGGCGATGACGGTGGAAAATGCGGGTTCTTTTTGCTGGTGGAAAAAGAGGGAAACAAATACGCAACCGCGCCCGATGGAACGCCCGAGTATCCATTCTTCCAACTCGACACCAAAAGTCCACCTGCTTTTCCTGGTGAGAAAGGAATTCCACCCTATAGCAAGAAACCGGAACCATGGAGAGTAGTGACAAAAGACGCGGATGGGCTTACGGAATGAGCGGTTAGGTAATCCTGTCTCAAACTTGACCGGGCGCGCGGAAGGGTTGAGGCGCGTCTGGCTTGTAACGCGCTCTTGGCTAATTTTGAGCTAGCCTCTAGCCTGGAGGCTGTCCGAAAAATAGGCGGATGGCACTTATCAAACACCGCAGAGAATATTCCTATTCCGTGCGCCGTGGGACAGCCCGGAACCGGCGAGCCGTCTCCCGTAACCTCGCCTATTCCCGTTTGCGCCAATCACTTCGCCGGTGCTCTTTTGTGGCGGTTATCACGGTCCTGTTTTTTTCCGGACATCTTCAAGCTGACGCGCCTCAACGGAATATGGCCAACTTGTTCATCGACGATCAAGGAAACCGGCTGGTAATGCGCTGCCATTTTTTTTACAGGTTACTTCCCGCGCAATTTCTTTTGCATGAAATGCAAGACAAACCCATTTCCTTGCCAACCACCGATACCCAACTCCTGAAGCAAAATCTATCCGCCATGGCCCTGGTCGCTTTCGATCTTAAAATCGATGGACAGCCGGTTCAGCCCACTCTTCTCGATCTTTATCTCTATCCTGACCAAAGTTGCAACGTGACTTTAAGCTATCCGGGACACCCTCATGGCAACGCGGAACTGCGGGCGCCGATACTTCAGTATTTTCGGCCCGGCTATGTGATCAGTGTTTCCATTTCCAGCACCACTGGAACCAAAGGCGCTTATTTTGGAAAAGTTTTTCCTTCCGTGGCCCATTTCACGCAAGGCGCGGTTGTGGTCCGGCACCCGCCAAGCCAGCCTCTTTTTTCCAAAGCCTTCATGGCCGAATTGGGAACGGCCTGGGTCAATTACAACTGGATTTTGCTTTGCGTTGTCCTGCTCATCACGCAGCACCCAAAACAAATTATCGTCCTGGTCGGATCGATCCTCATTTGCTGGGCGGTCTTGTGTTACGCGGCAGCGGTTTTTGACTATAAGATTCTCTATAAAATTCCGGAGATTGTCCTGGGTGTTCCGACAATTTTGCTTTGCCTCATCAGTGCCAAAGGCAGGAACCGGCCCATTCTTTTCACATTCGTTACCTTGGCCGGCGGCCTTCTGAACGCTTGCTACGATATGCAGCAGATAGCGTTGATCAATCCCACACGAACCATCAATGCGCTGGCCGGGCTGGCCATGGGATTTGCCGGCGGTCTGGCCTTAGTCCTGCTCGTGCTGGTTCCCTTATGGTGGGAATGCAAAAAATATCCGGGCTTCCAGGAAAATTGGGCGCCCAAGGCATCGTGGGCCGTCGCCATTCTCTCGATTTATCTGCCCCTGCAAAAATGGCTTTTTGGTTAGAGGTGAGGCTGCCCAAAGAAACTATACACCGAGCTTGAAAGCGTCATGGACGGCCTGGGCCGCGCGCGGACCTTCCGCTTCATCGATGATCACGGAGATTTTGATTTCGCTAGTGGAGATCATCTGGATATTGATGCCCGCCTGAGCCAGAGCCGAAAAAAGGGTGGCGGCAACACCGGTGTGGGAACGCATGCCGATGCCCACAACCGAGAGCTTGCTGATGCCGTCCTTGGCCGTATAGCTGCGGGCGCCGATCTTGTTCACCTGCGCCTCGATAACTTTGCGCGCCGAGGACAAATCGTCTTTGTTGATGGTAAAGGTGAGGTCAGTGGCGCCATCGAGAGAAACATTTTGCACGATCATGTCAACGTTGGTGCCCGACTCGGCCAGGGCCGAAAAAAGGCCGGCGGCAACGCCGGGTTTGTCGGGAACGCCGATAATGGTGATCTTGGCCTGGTTTTTTTCCAGGCTGACTCCGCGTAAAACAACTTCTTCCATGGCTGCGTGTTCCTCTCGTATGACGGTTCCGGGATTATGATTGAAACTGGAGCGAACCTCAAACCGGACTTTGAACTTCTTGGCAAACTCGACCGAGCGGGCCTGCATGACCTTGGCGCCGAGGCTGGCCATTTCGAGCATTTCATCGTAGGAAATCTCGGCAATCTTTTTCGCATTGGGCACTAAACGCGGATCGGCGGTGTAGACGCCATCGACATCGGTGTAGATTTCGCAACTGTCGGCCTTGAGCGCGGCGGCCAGGGCGATGGCGGTGAGGTCGGATCCACCTCGGCCCAGCGTTGTGATATGTCCCTCCTCATTTTGCCCCTGAAAACCGGCGACGATCACCACATGGCCCGAATCGAGATATTCGTGGATCTTTCTGGGCGTAATGTTGGAAATTTTCGCTTTCGTGTGCAGGCGGTCGGTGACAATGCCGGCTTGCGCTCCCGTAAGGGAAACGGCGGGGATACCAAGCGCGTGGAGAGCCATGGCCGTGAGGGCGATGGTCTGCTGCTCGCCGGTGGCGAGAAGCATGTCGATTTCACGCGTGCTTGGTTCGGGGGCGACTTCGCGGGCGAGCTTAAGTAGGCTGTCGGTCACGCCCGACATCGCCGATACGACCACGACCAAGCGATGCCCTTCCTTATGGCTCTCGGCAACACGGCTAGCGACGTGGCGAATGCGCTCCGGATTGGCCACCGACGTGCCGCCATATTTCTGGACAATAAAAGACATAAAATTGGAAAGCGTCCAGCAATAGCGCGAAATGCGGCCAATGACAATCTCGCAACGGCAATCTTTGGCCCATAGCTAAAAAGAGGTAAAAAAAGCCGCCGCATGACGAATCACGCGGCGGCTGGAAGATATTACCCCGGAAATGCCGTGTGGGTGGTACTTTCGACCCTCACAAGCAGGGCGGAGACGGCCGCGGAATCCCGCCTTCCAGTGAAGGCGTGGCGTTCAGCCCACGAGCTTGGCCTCCTTTATCGTGATTTATCGGACGAAAGACATCATCCCGGTATCACGCACACTCCAGGGTAAACTGTTTGCCAAAGAAAGTTCTTTTCCCTCTTCTCCGGCGGAAATTCTCAAAGAGCGGAGGGCCGGTGTCCAACACCCTCTTTATCACTTGGCTCACCGGCCCCTAAAAAAAATACTCCCGTTCCTCAAAAAATCCACTTCTTGCCTCCATATTTATTTAGCGGAAACGAATCGGTTTTGGTTGACAATTCCGTTCCAAGCGGAGTGATTTTCGCGGTATTTTTTCCACCACAAAACCGCACCAATAATCCTAGGGCGCGTTTTTAGTGATAAGCCGCGAGCATGGCGTAGACGACGACTCCCGTGACGGAAACATAGAGCCAAACAGGAAAGGTTAAACGGGCAAGACGCTTGTGGGCTGGAAATCTGCCGCTCAAGGAAAGGAAAAAAGTGATGAGAATCATCGGCAGGGCAAAGACGGAAAGCCCGATATGAGAAATAAGCAGCGTAAAATAAAACGGGCGAACCGCGCCCTGGCCATGAAAGCGCATGTCACCATGAAGAGCATGGTTGGTGACATAGGTAACGAGAAAAAGGGAGGAAAAAATAAACGCCGTGATCATAGCGGCCCGATGAGCCTCCACGCGTCCGGAGCGGATGAAGAGAAAACCGATAACCAACGCGGTGGCGGAAAGGCCGTTAAGCAGGGCATTGAGCGCGGGAAGAAAAAGCAACTGTGTTCCGGCCACATCCGCTGGCGCGTGGAAATAGACAAGCCAGCAGAGAAAGAGGCTGGCTACCGCGCTGATGGCGATAATGGCGGCCACCACGCGGAGCGGTATCCGCGTTTCAGTGTGCGTTTCCTTGATGACAAAAGTTGGCATGCGCTGCCGGGTAAATTAAGGCCAACCCAATTTGCGGCATAGGGAAATTTTACCTTATCTCCCTATGATAAATGACGCCGATCAACCTGCCTCTCGGTTAGAGAATGTCAAAAGTTTAACTTCTTCGCCTCTTGCATTGTCCCAGGCGAGTTCTAATCTTGAACTGTCAGACCAAACTATTTACTTATGAATACTTCCAATCCTACTCTTGGCGCTTTTAACCGCGTCAGCACATTGGGTGTCGGCTACGAAGCCTCCGGCGCCATGACGGTGGACGGAACGATCCACAAAGCGGGCGTTCTCGGCGTCCTGCTCGCTCTGGCTTTTGCCTTCACTTGGACCGGGCTGTCGCATGCGGCCGGTGTCCCGGCGGCGGCGCCGATTATGATTGGTGCTTTGGGCGGATTTATCATTGCGATGATCATCAGTTTCAATCCCCCGTCCGCGCCGTATCTTTCTCCCGTTTATGCGCTGGTGGAGGGCTTTGTCCTGGCTGCCATCAGTTATCCACTCGAACAGTTATATCCCTTCATCGTCCTGCAAGCGGCCACGATGACCATCGCCACTCTTTTCGGAATGCTCTTCGCCTACAAAGCGCGTCTCATCGTCGTGAACAACACTTTTCGCGCGGTGATCATCGGCGCGACCATGACGATCTTTTTCTATTATCTCGCCGGATTTATCGCGCTTTTCTTTCATTTTACATTGCCGGGACTCGGCTTTCAGGGCGGGCTGCTATCGATCGGCATTAGCGTGCTCATTGTTATTGTCGCCGCTTTGAACCTGGTGCTCGATTTCGATTACATTGCCAACAATGCCGGTTCCGCTCCGAAATATATGGAGTGGTACGGCGCCTTCAGCCTGCTCGTCACGCTTGTCTGGCTCTATCTCGAAATCTTGCGGCTCCTGGCCAAGATGCGGGACCGGAATTGATCCTGCCACGAGACGGGAATCAGCAGTTTACCATCAGCGCTTAACTCGGATCCGGCGATGAGCGAGAAATTTCCGCGCAGTCCCTACGACACCATCGGCGGTTTGGTCTATTTTCCACGAATGCTCGATAAAATCCGGCTCTTTGCCGCCGGACAGCTTCCGGAAGCTTATCATCCCAGCCTCGGAGACGGTTTCGATGGACGCTGTGTCCGTTTTCTCCATGTGCAATACGAGGATGTGCGCCAACAAGCGCTTTCAGGCAGGAGCGATGAAGAGGTTCTCACCTGGTGTTACGAGCATGGGCGCAAACCGGCTGACGAGGAAATCGAAATATGGAGCGATTTTATGCGCAAGCGCGGCTGGCGTGACGACTCCAGCGACCGGGTTGCTTTCCGGCTCAAAGAAGCAGGTCTTGAACACCGCGATAAAGAGGCGGTAACCATGTTCGATTTTATCGATCTCGACGAAGGCCGTATCCCGCCCGATTTCAGCAAATGGCAGCCTCCGAGGTTTCGGCCAGAATCCCGTACCGGTGGTTAACCTCGAAGCCGGGGCTAGAGGCTGTCCGAAAAGTAGGCATGGATCGCGTGACGAATCGAATTTGGGCGGAATCGAGGCGCGAGCAATGAGCATAGCCAAAGCGCTACGTGACGAGCGAGCGACAAAGTTAGAGGGCAAAAGGACTTTCGCCCGAAAGGGTTGCGGTGAATTTGGCCCCACTCTTTGTTGCATCCTTCAGTCGAGATGCGCTGCGGCATCACTCCTTCCGTCGCTCCTCGATCGAGGCCAAATTCGGCTCGCAACGCGCCCTTGGTTAATTTTGAGATAGGTGATAGGTTCTAGGCTCTGGCTTTTTCCAAAGCCAGCCGCCGCGCCGCTTCAAGCACCGCTTCGCCGCTCGAACGGGGCGGCTTCCAACCCCAGGCATTCAGAGTTTCCGTGGCGATAAAATTGGAAGTGACATCGCCCTTCCAGCCCACCTTGCCTCCCGTATAGCGAAGCTCCACGTTTTTCAGGCCCATCACCTGGAGTATCATCTTGCCCACTGCATTGATCGAGATCTCATCTTGGTTGCCGATATGGACAAGGTTGTAAGGCTTCCCTGGCTTGGAGAGCGAAAAAAGCATCG
>Ga0335072_10002023_pt1 | contig 31971 bp, 28 predicted proteins | sample Lox_Sample_21_FD_206725 | JGI IMG/M metagenome (GOLD analysis project Ga0335072, IMG submission 206725) | Soil microbial communities from Loxahatchee National Wildlife Refuge, Florida, United States - Lox_Sample_2.1 | ecosystem: Environmental > Terrestrial > Soil > Wetlands | place: USA...
CCGGCCGGGGCGACGTTCAGCGTGACCCTCAACGGCACGACGTCGTCGATCGTGGCGGACGGAGCGACGGACCAGGTCAGCTTTGTCGTTCCGAACGGCACCTACGGCTACACGATCGCGGGGGTCGCGGGATACGCCCAGTCGACACTCCCCGCCACCGGCTCCGTCACGGTCGACGGCGCGGCGGTCGCGGAGCCGACGCTCGTCTACACGCAGGTGACGTACTCGGTGACGTTCACCGAGTCCGGCCTTCCGCTCGGCACGATGTGGTCGGTGACGCTCGACGGCACGACGCTCTCGACCGAGGGCCCGGCGATCTCGTTCACGGAGCCGAACGGAACGTTCGCCTACACGGTCGGCGGGATCGCGGGATACACCGCCTCCCCGAACGCAGGCACGGTCACCGTCGACGGCGCGGACGCGTCGGTGGCGGTGCTGTTCTCCCAGGTCACCTACACGGTGACGTTCTCGGAGAGCGGGCTCCCGGCGGGCGCGACGTTCGCGGTCGACGTGAACGGCGTGCCGGAGTCGGTGACGGCGGACGGAGGGACGGACTCCCTCACGTTCTCGCTGCCGAACGGCACCTACAGCTACGCGGTCGCGGGGGTCGCGGGATACATGCAGACGACGCTGCCGTACGCCGGTAGCGTCGTCGTGAACGGCGGAGCGGTCGTCGAGGCGACGCTCGCCTTTGAGCCGGTGACGTACTCGGTGACGTTCACCGAGAGCGGCCTCCCCGGCGGGACGTCGTGGTCGGTGACGCTCAACGGAGCGACGGAGAGCTCGACCGGGACGACGATCGCGTTCAGCGAGACGAACGGGACGTACAGCTACCATGTCGACTACTTGGCAGGGTACGAGGCGAGCCCGACGTCCGGGTCGGTGACGGTCGACGGCGCGGGTACCTCGGTCGGCGTGACGTTCACGGCGGGGATGTATACGGTGACGTTCACGGAGACGGGGCTGCCGCACGGCACGTCGTGGAGCGTGACGCTCGGCGACTCGACGATGAGCTCGACGAGCTCGTCGATCGTCTTCATGGAGCCGAACGGAACGTACGCCTACCAGGTCGGAGCGATCGCAGGGTACTCGACGGGCGGAGCGTCCGGCTCGGTGACGGTGAACGGAGCGGCGGTGGCGGTCGGCGTGACGTTCACGCCGGTCGTCTACTCGGTGACATTCACGGAGACGGGCCTGCCGGCGCTCAAGACGTGGACGGTCGCGCTGGGCAGGACGGAGGGGACGGCCTACGCGGGCGCCCCGATCGTCTTCACCGACGTCACGAACGGCACGTACACCTACGTCGTCCACGGGAACGGTGCGTTCCGCGTCTCGAACATCGCCCCCGAGGGGTCGGTCACGGTCCACGGAGCGAGCCTCTCCGAGCCCGTGACGTTCGTCCACGGCGCGACGTACTCGCTGACGTTCAAGGAGACGGGCCTCGCGGCCGGGTCGAACTGGTGCGCCGCGATCGGGAGCTTGCCCCTCTGCTCGACCACGGCGAAGGTCGTCTTCACGCACCTGACGCCCGGGACGTACACCTACGCGGTGGAGCCGATCGGGACGTTCACGACGGTCGTGAAGCTGAGCGGAACGGTCGTGGCGGCGAGCGGTTCGACCACGATCGCCCACGCGGAGACGTTCAAGGTGGCGTACACCTCGGCGGTGACGTTCACGGAGACGGGGCTCGCGACCGGGACGACGTGGCACGTGGCGGCGGGCGGCGAGACGGTGAGCTCGACCGGCACGACGGTGGTGCTGTACCTCGCGAACGGGACGTACCACTACACGGTGAGCCATGTCGCGGGATACCGGGCGTCGCCGGCGTCCGGGGATGTCGTGGTGGCGGGGACGGCGGTCGGCGTCGCGGTGACGTACACTCCGACCGGCCACGCGCCGAGCCCGACCGGGGCGCCGGTCGCGGTCGCGGTGCGGACCCTCGAGCGGGCGGTCGAGGCCGTCCGCTCCCTCTGAGCCACACCGAGAGGGATCGAACGAATGGGCCGGCCGCCCTGCGCACTGCGTGGGGCGGCCGGGGATTTTTTTCCCGTGGCACGGGAGGGCGTTTCAGCACCTCCCCGGGCGAACCTACATGCCCCCACGACCTCGAGGGAGCGTGACTTCCTCCAGTACCTCGACCCCGCCGCTCCCCGGGGTCGCGCCGATGGAGTCGCTCACGTGGAGCATCCCCGGGCTCAAGGAGGACCCGAGCCTCTGCCTTCGATGCCGGTCGGCCCAGTTGCTCTGCGGCAAGCCGGTCTGTCCGATCCTCCTCAAGTACCGGGCGTTCGAGCGGACCCTCCCGATGGTCCCCGGGACCGACCTGGACGGCAGTTCACCGCCGGGGTTGTTCATCGGGCGGTTCGGCTACCCGAGCGTCTCCGCCGGGCCGCTGTTGAGCCCGGACCACGAAGTCAGCGAGCTGCTCGACACGCCCGAAGAGTGGGTCGGACGGTCGGTCGAGGAGGTCGTCGGGTTCCGCACGGGACTGATCCGGGGCACGTTTCGGCTCCGGGTGACCGACGCCGAGCGGCCGAACCGGTGGCTCGAGGAGCTCCAGCTGCTCGGGCTCGCCGAGGGGACCGTCGAGTCGGAGGCGACGTTCCGTCGTCCGCCCCGCGGCCACTTCGCGCTCTCCGACACGAGTCCGCCGTTCGGCCCGTCCGCGCCGATCGAACAGGTGCACCTGGACGTGCGTCGGCTCGACCCCCACCTCGACCGGCTCTCCTCCGACGTGCACGCGAACGCACGGACCGCGGTCGAGGAGCTGTATGGCCGGGGGGTCCGGGTGAGCCGCATCCAGCGCGCGTTCAGCGTCGGGACCCTCGGGCGTCGCGGTCGGCGCAAGCTCGTCCCGACGCGCTGGAGCATCACCGCGGTCGACGACCTGATCTCGAAGGAGAACGTCGCCCGGCTGCGGGAGCTCCCCGAGCTCTCCGAGATCGAGCTCCACCGGCTCACCGCCCTCGACAACCGGTGGTTCATCGCCCTCTTGCCGGGGGCGTACCGGTACGAGTCGATCGAGGCGTGGTACCCCCACACCCTCTGGAACCCGAGCCCGAGCGAGATCGTAATGATCGGGGACCACGAGGGGTACGATGGCCGGACGACGTACGCTTCGATCGGGGGCTGCTACTACGCCGCCCGGCTCGCGGTGAGCGAGGCGCTCCTCCGGCGGGGTCGGCAGGCGGGGATCGTCGTCCTTCGGGAGGTCCACCCCGGCGAGATCCTGCCGCTCGGCGTCTGGAACGTGCGCGAGCACGTCCGCAGCGCGCTGCGACAGCCCCCCGAACGTCTTGCGAGCCTCGGCGAGCTCACCGACCGCATCCGGTCGACGTTCGCGATCCCAGTCGATCGGTGGCTCCGGACGAGCGCGGTCCTGCACGGGGCCCGGACCCAGCGCCGGCTCGACGCGTGGGTTTGACGGTCCCTCTCGGTCGGCCGCATCGCCGTAGCGGCGACGGGACGCTCAGGCGAACGACGCCCCGCAGCGACCGCAGAACGTGTCGCTCGGGAGTCGGGCGGCGCCGCAGCTTCCGCAGACCGCGGGGGTCCGAGGGGCTCCGCAACCGCGGCAGAACGCATCGTCGGAGCGGGTCGGGTGACCGCAGCTCGGGCACCGGTCGGAGGCGGCGATCGCCGCTGCCGTCTGCGCAGGGTCGGTCGGTCGAGCGCCGGCGGGACCGGTCGGCCCGGCCGGCGGCGCGACCCCGGCGGGAGGTGGCGCGAGCGCCTCGACCGACGCGCCGGCCTCCCGGCGGCCCTTGAGCGCGAGCCGGAAGGCTTCGGCATAGTCGCCGCGGTCGAACGAACGTTGGGCGTCATCTCGGAGGCGGCTCGAGGACGCCGCGCGACCGCCGGTCGTCCCCCCCGCTTCGACCCGCGCGATCTCCTCCGAGAGGAGCCGGAGCTGGAACTGCGCCTCCGCCCGGTGCGGCGGGATCTTCGGCGGAGCGGCGGGGGCGGGCGCAGCCGCCGTTCCGCCCACGGGGGGAGCCTCCGTCGGCTCGGGCCCCACTGCCGGCGACGGGGCGGAGGGAAGGGGCCCGCTCGATCGCTGCCGGGCCGCGACGAGCGTCTCGTGGGCCGACTGCGCGAGGGAGTAGGCGCGGTCGAACTGGCGGGTGTCGAACGCGGCCTGGGCCTCTCCGATCAGTTCGCGCGCGCGGGGGACCTCGCTGCCCTGCCCGGCGAGGACGTTCAGTTCCCTCCGCGCCATGGCGATCCGGTTGAACGCGCGGTCGCTCATCGCCTCGGGGCGGCCGCTCAGCTCGCCGCGGAGCTGGTCGCGGCGCATCCGCAGCCGCCGCAGCAGCGCGAGCCCGACCGCGGCCAGCGCGATCGAGACGACCACGACGACGACCACGGCGAAGATCTCTTCGGAAGTGAGTCCGGTCACGCGGCGCTCTGCCCGGGGCGCGGCCCCGTCGACGGTGCTAGAATCGGGGGGAGGCCCTATTTAGAATGCGCCGCCGACCGGGCGGCCGAGGAGGTACGTCGAGCGGGCCCCGTCGAGTCGCACTTCCACGTCCGCGCCGAGCGGCGGACGCTCGGGAAGGACGACGGGCAGGTAGTTCGGAAGGCGGGCGACCGCCGTCCCCCGCGCGCCGTACTCGACGACCCGAGCCGGCTCGACGCGACCGATCCACCGCTCGAGGCGGCCGCGGGCGAGCCGCTGTCGGAGCAACGTGAGCGAGCGGGAGCGCCGCTTGGCGACGCCCGGAGCGACCGGCGGCAGGCGGGCCGCGACCGTACCGGGCCGCGCGGAGAACCGCGTGACGTTGACGGTCTCCGGACCGATCTCCTCGATCAGCGCCTCGGTCGCGCGGTGGTCGTCCTCGGTCTCGCCGGGAAAGCCGACGATCACGTCGGTCGCGACGTGCAGGTCGGGGAACCGCGCCCTCGCCGCGGCGACCTGGGCGCGGAACTCACCGACCCGGTAGCCGCGCGCCATCGCCGCGAGGAGCCGGTCGGATCCGCTCTGCACGGGGAGGTGGAGGAACCGGTAGTTCCTCGGCTCGGCGAGGGCGCCGAGGTAGTCGTCGAAGCGGTCGCGGACGCTCTGCGGACTCATCATCCCGACCCGCAGGCGGAACGCCCCCTCGACGCCCGCCACGGCCGCGAGCAGTTCCGGCAGCCCCGGTCGCCCGGGGAGGTCGCTCCCCCACGCGGCGGTGTCGAGGCTCGTGAGGCGCAGTTCGCGGGCCCCCCGGCCGAGCGCCTCCCGCACGCGGAGCGCGACCTCGGACGCGGGGACGCTCTCGAGCCGCCCCCGGGCGAGGCGGCTAAAGCAGTACGTGCAGCCGCTCGTGCACCCCTGGGCGATCACGATCTCCTCCGCGATCGTCCGGGTCGCGGGGTCGTCGGGGAGTCCGGGCGCCGGGGTCGCCGCCGGGCCGTGGGAGGCGAGCACCAGCTCCGGGAGCGCCGCCTGGTCCCGGATCGGCACGAACGTCGTCCGCGCCCGCGCCGGCCCCTGGAACCGGTCCGTCCGCAGCGGCACGAGGCAGCCGGTCACGACGAGCCGGGGCGAACGGCGACCGAGCTCCTCCCACCGGCGGACCATCCGCGCCTCCGTCGGTCCGATGACGCCGCACGTCACGAGCACCGAGACGTCCGCCTCCTGGGGGGAGGCGGCGAGGCCGACCCCCCGCGCGGTGAACGAGCGGGCGATCGCCGCCCCCTCGCCGTGGTTCTGGGAGCACCCGTACGATTCGACGTAGACGCGCACGGGGCCGCGTCCCCTTCGCCCGTCAGAAGACGGAGAGCTTTCCCGTCAGGAGGCGCCGGGGGATCGAGTCGACCTGGTCGAACCACCCCTGGGCGACCGACTCCGCCTTCTCCCGGATCGCGGCGAGCTTCACGCCGTCGGCGGGGAGGATCTGGACGCTCGCGACCTGCGGCTGGTCGACGGGCTTTCCGATCTGGGAGAGGATCCGCACGTGGACCTCCTTCGCGTCGCCGCCAGCGTCCTGGACGATGTCGGCCGCGATCAGGTTCGCGAGCAGGTTGTAGATCTTGCCGACGTGGTTGACCGGGTTCTTCCCGGCGGTCGCCTCGAGGCTCATCGGGCGGCACGGGGTGATCAGCCCGTTGGCGCGGTTGCCGCGGCCGACGGAGCCGTCGTCGCCGGCCTCCATCGAGCAGCCGGTGACCGTGAGGTAGTACCGGCCGAGCTCGGGGTCGTCGGCGGTGTTGACGTCGATCGCGACCTCGCGACCGGTGAGCTTCGCCGCCTGGTCCGCGAGCTTGTCGTGGATCTCCTCGCAGACCGCCTGGTACCCGGATGCGTCGTCGATCGCTGAGTCGACGAGCGCCGCGGCGACCGTGAGGCGGATCTTCTCGCCCTGGCGGTACCCCATCACCTTCACGTCCTCGCCGAGCGCCGGGAGCTTCTTCTTGAGCTTCAGGGTGAGGAACCGCTCGCTCTCGAGCACGAGGCGCTCGGTGTCGGAGAGCGGCGCGAAGCCGACCCCGAACGACGTGTCGTTCGCGAGCACCGACTTCTGCTCGAAGACGCCCCGCAGGTCGACCGACCCCTGCCCGATGCGGCAGTCGAACTCGACGTGCTTGTCGACGTCCAGGTGGGAGCAGACCGAAGCGACGTACTTGCGCGCCGCCTCGACCGCGACGTCGCGGTACGGCAGCTTCTCGCCGTTGACCTCCGTCGTCGCCCGCCCGACGAGCAGCATGTAGATCGGGCTCGTCACCTTCCCGCCGCCGAACTTCGGCTCGGAGGCGCCGCCGACGACCTGGGTCTCGTCGGTGTTGTGGTGGAGGATCCGGCCGAACTCGTCGAGGTACAGCCGGGAGAGCGCCCGACTCACCGACTCCGAGACGCCGTCCGCGATCGAGTCGGGGTGCCCGAGGCCCTTGCGCTCCACGAGCTCGATCGCCTGGTCTTCGATGTGGACGGCGCGCAGCGGCTCGACCTGGATGTTCCGGGCCATGGGGGGTCCCGCGGTCGCCGAGACGGGGGTGGGTTTAACCCTTGCGAGCGGCGGTCTCCGCCGAGCGGAACGACCCCCTCTCCCCGGGGACCCGGGAGGGCTCGGTCCCCCCGTCCGGTCGATCCGGGGGCGGCGGTGGGGGGGTGAGCGGTGGCCTACACCGACCGTTCGGCCCGCTCGGCGCCGGGCTCGAATCGGCGCAGAAGCTGCGTCGTCACCTCGACGAGCGGGTGGTGGGCGGCCCGGTCGATCTCGATGTCGGCGACGGTGTGGAGGCCGTGCTCCGCCGCGATCCGCTCGAAGCCGGTCTCCTGCGTGGCGAACTCCTCGGGCCGGTCGCACGTCAGGACGAACGCCTGCAGCTGGGCGAGGCCCATCTCGCGCGCCGCGAGCGCGCGGTGGTGGCCGTCGACGAGCAGCCAGCTCTCGCCCTTGCGGACGACGAGGACCGGCTCGGCGAACCCGCGCTCGAGCTCGTACCGCCGGCCCTCGAGCTCGTCCTCGAAGACCTTCCACTGCGTCGGCGTGAGGCGGTCGATCGGGACGAGCCCCCGGTGGAACGAGAACGGGAGGCCGTACCGCTCGGTGAGCAGCCGCTTCAGCATGTCCGCCTTCCCGGGCGACGCCCGCTCGAAGTGGGAGCGGACGACGTCGAGGTTCGCGAGCAGCCCGCACAGCTTCCCGCGCTCGTCGATGATCGGCAGGTCGCGCAGGCCGAACCGGAACATGATCCGCGCCGCGTCGTCCAGCGCCGTGTCCGGGTGCGCCGTGTACGTCCCCGGCCGGATCACGTCGGAGAGCGGCGTCGTCCGGTCGTTGGCGTGGCGCAGGAGCTCCTTCGCGCTCACGAAGCCGACGAGGGTGCCGCCCGCGTCGGTGACGGGGAAGCCGTGGTGGCGGCTGCGGGTCAGCTGGTCGATCGCCTCGCCGACGGTCGTCGTCGCCCGGAAGTGCTCGACCTCGAGCACCATGTAGTCCCGGACCCGAACGGTCATCGTTCGGTCGACGGCTGCTCGTCGCGCAGGTACGCGGTGAGGAGGTGGCAGATGAGGAGGTGGACGTCCTCGATGTGCTGCATGCTGTTCGACGGGACGACCAGCGGCACGTCGACGAGCTCCTTCAGCTTCCCGCCGCCCATCCCCGTGAGGCCGACGGTCGCGAGGCCGAGCGCGCGGGCGACGCGGACCGCCTCGAGGACGTTCGGGGAGTTGCCGCTCCCCGAGATCCCGACCGCGACGTCCCCGGGGTGGGCGAGCCCCCGCAGCTGCTCGGAGAAGACCTTGGAGTAGTCGGCGTCGTTCGCCCAGGCGGTGACGCTCTCGACGTTGTCGACGAGCGCGACGCAGCGGAACCGCTTGCCGTCCCCCCGAATCGTCGCCTTGCCGATGTCGACGACGAAGTGGGAGGCGGTCGACGCGCTGCCGCCGTTCCCGAAGAAGTAGATCGTCCGCTCCTCCGCGCGGGCCTTCAAGAGCATCGGGACGACACGGCGCATCGCCTCGAACAGGTACGGCTCGTGCAGCGCGGACTTCGTCTCGGCGACGTACGTCCGGACGTACGCCTCGAGTCCCTCGAGCCCCGTCATCGACCCACGAAGAGGATGCGCGAACCCTCGGACGAGATCCCCACGGGAAGGCGCTGCATCGGCGAGAGGGCGTCCGCTATTTGACGGCTCCGTTCGGGGGGGTGGGCGAGGAGGAGAAACCCGCCGCCGCCGGCGCCCGTGATCTTGCCGCCCCAAGCGCCGGCCGCCTTCGCGCGGGCGTACCGGTCGTCGATCGCATCGTTCGTGATGCCGGTCGAGAGGCGCCGCTTCAACTGCCAGCCGTCGTCCAGGATCGCCCCGAGGCGGGCGTAGTCGCGGGCGACGATCGCCGCGCGCGCCTCCCCGGCGAGCTCCCGCATCCGGACGAGGGCGTCCTGGTTCGCGGCCGTGCGGTCGCTCTGCTCCTTGAGGATCCCCTCGGCGCGCCGGGTCGTCCCGGTGTAGAACAGGGAGAGGTGCTCGCCGAGCCGCGACCGGTCGACCGTCGAGAGCGGGATCGGCGACGCCCGCACGTTGCCGTCCGGGCCGAACTCGAGGTACTCGACGCCGCCGAACGCCGCGATGTACTGGTCCTGCTTGCCGAGCGTGCCGCGGAGGAGCTCGATCTCGATCCGGCACGCCTCCTCGGCGAGCTCCGCCGGCCCCTTCAGGATCCCGCGGTAGGCGTAGAGGGCGTTCAGGAGCCCGACGGTGAGCGTCGACGAGGAGCCGAGCCCGGTCCCCTCGGACGGGATGTCGGCGATCGTGTGGATCTCGAGCGCCTCGTGGATCCCGGCGAGCCGCATCGCCTCCCGGACGAGCCCGTGCTGCAGCTCGTCCAAGCGGTCGACGTTCTCCGTCCGGGAGTAGGCGACCCGGATCGACCGGTCGAACTTCGGGTTGACGAGGACGTGGATGTACCGGTCGATCGCCGCGCTCGTCACCGCCCCGCCCCCGTACTCGCGGTAGAACGACGCGAGGTCGGTGCCGCCGCCGGCGAAGCTGATCCGCAGCGGGGTCCGGGTGATGATCACGGCCGCTCCACGCCCGGCGCAGGATTAGGCCTTCGGGGCGGACGGGGCCGGGTCCGCGCCGGCGGCCCGGCCCGACCCCGGACCGGGGGTCGCCGACCATCGGGCGCGGCGGCCGTAGAAGCGGCGGGTCGTCGCCGGGAGGTCGTCGATCGGTTCGAGCCCGGGGAGCGCCTCCGCGAACTGGACCGCGCGCCGGTCCAGCACGATCGCGATCCCGCGGTCGTGCTCGCTGCGGATCATCCGGCCGCACGCCTGCAGGATCGCCCGCTGCGCGGGGGCCCGGACGGCGTAGTCGAAGCCTCGCCCGCCGGTCGTCCCGTCGAGGTACCGCTGGAGCGCCTGCCGCTTCGCCGTCGGGCGGGGGTACGGGATGCCGACGATCACGACCGCCTCGAGCTCCTCGTCCGGGTAGTCGATCCCCTCCGCGAGCCGGCCGCCCGCGACCCCGAGCAGGACGGTCCCGTCCGGGTCCTTCTTCCACCCCTCGATCGACCGCCAGAGGTCGCGCGTCGCGACCTTCGGTTGCTCGATGAAGACGTTCCCGGGGAGCGCCGACTGGAGGCCGGCGTCGAGCACCTTGCGCAGAAGGTCGAAGCTCGGGAAGAAGACGGCCGTCTTCACGGGCAGGCACTCGAGGACCTCGACCAGGCGGTCGGCGAGGCGGGGGATCGCGCGCGGGTCGCTGCGCATCTCCTCGAACTGGGTCGACACCGACCGGTCGTACAGGAAGCGGCGGTGCTCCGGCGGGAAGTACGACGGCACGTCGAGCTTCCGGGCCTCCTCGCCGAGACCGAGGGAGTCGCGGTACTCGTCGAGCGGGGCGAGCGTCCCGGAGAGGTGGACAGAGAGGTGGCACTGGCGGATCGGCTCCGCCGGCGCCGTCGCGTCGAGGGCGTACGCCTCCAGCGCGGGCCGGGGCAGCCGGGTCGCGACCTTCGCGTACCCGGGCCCGTCGAGCTGCGGCCAGGAGAGCAGCGTGAGGGCGACCGTGTGGACCCACGAGCGGGGAAGGTGGCGCTCCCGCCGCCGCTCCTCGCGCAGGTTCTCCCCCCACGTGGCGAGGGCCCCCAGCCACGTGTCGAGGCGGTGGGTCGTCCCGCCGATCGCGGTCAGGAGGGCGTCCTCGAAGACCGACGGCGGCAGGATCGCGTCGTCCTCCCGCGCGAGCGCCTGAACTAGCTCCTCGACCGCCGCCCCGACGATGTCGAGGAACCGCGTCGCGCTCGGGCCGTCCGGCAGCTGGAAATCGCCGCGGTCGGCGACCTCCGCGCGGGCCCGGCGGACCGACTCCTGGGGGAGCGAGACGGTCGTGAGCTCCCGAAGGTGGTCCGGCAGGTTGTGCGCCTCGTCGACGACGAGGTCGATCTCCCCGAGCTCCGCCCCCATCCAGTCGAGGAGGGAACGGCGGATGTGCGGGTGGAAGAAGAACGCGTACGGGGCGGTGACGAGCCGGGCCCGAGGCGCGAGCCGCTTCGCGAGCTCGTAGGCGCAGAGGTTCTCGTCCCGGCACGTCTGGTCGAACTCGGCCGGGGTCGGGAGCTTCGCGCTGAACCGCTCGACCGTCGCCTCGATGTCCGTCTGGAGGACCCGCGCGTAGTACGGGCAGCCGTCGAGGTCGGTGAGGTCGATCTCTCCGCCCTCCGGGAGCTCGGGCGGCGGCGCGAGCGGCGCTTCGCCCCGGATCGCCCGCTCGGTCGCCCGCTTGCGGTCGGCGCACAGCTTTCCGTGCTCCTCGGCGGTCGCCCCCTTCACCTCGGCGACGTTCTCGAGGAGGAAGCACCGCCGCGCCCGTCCCTGGAGGCCGATCGCGAGCAGCGGGCGCTCGAGCCGGTGGGCGATCGCCCGCGCCTCCCGCAGCACCTGGACCTCCTGCGCGTGGGTGCGCACGAGGTAGAGGACCCGGTGGCCGCTCGCCTCGGCGTGCTCGAGCAGCGGGGCGAGCGTCGCGACCGTCTTGCCGCTGCCGGTCGGCGCGTTGACGAGCAGCGCGCCCCCCCGGGAAGCGGTCTCCGCCACCCCCCGGAGGATCGACTCCTGGCCGGCCCGGGGCCGGTACGGGAACAGGAGGGAGCCGGACGAAGCGGGAGCGGCGGGCGTCGTGCGAACCCCTCGGCGCCCGCGAGCCCGCCTTCCTCCCTTTAACCTGCGCCTTCACTGGAAGGTGGCGCGCGCCCCGGGACCCCCGCGGACGGCGCCGACCGGGTCGGAACGGGAGCGGGGCCGCTCAGCCGTACGCGTAGCGGATGCCGTACGGTCCGCGCGGGAACGACCAGTGGACCGACCCCTGGTCGCAGGCGATGTCGCACGCCCCGCACTCGATGCAGTCCTCGTACCGGAAGACGAGGCGTCCGTCGATCCGCTCGTAGCACTTCGCGGGGCAGGCGATCGTACAGAACGAATGCGGGCACTTCGCGCAGATCGGCGGGGTGACGGTGATGTGCGCGTGGTCCTTCGAGTCGGTCGTCGTCCGCACGGTCGCGAGGCGACGCTTGATCTCGACCGAGATCCCTTCGGCGCCGGCGGTCACGGTCCGCTCCCGGGCCTAACCCGGCAGTTTCGCGAGGATCGCGAGGTCGGCGCGGACCGCCGCCACGCTCTCCGCGAACGCCCGCCGCTCGTCGGCGGTCAGCTCGACCTCGACGACCCGCTCGATCCCCGCCCGGCCGACGACCGCGGGGACCCCGATGCAGACGTCCCGCTCGCCGAACGCGCCGTCGAGATGCGCGGCCGCCGACAGAAGGCGGTGCTCATCCCGCGCGATCGCGCGGACCAGCTCCGCCTGGCTCGCGGTCGGGGCGTAGAAGGCGCTGCCGGTCTTGAGCAGGTTGACGATCTCGCCGCCCCCGCCCCGGGTCCGCGCGACGATCGCCGCGATCGTCGGCGCGGGCAGGAGCCGGGTGAGCGGGACCCCGCCGACGCTCGAGAGCGACAGGATCGGGACCATCGTGTCGCCGTGGGTGCCGAGGACGAACGCGGTGACGTCCCGGGGCGCGACGGAGAGCGCCTCGGCGACGAACCAGCGGAACCGCGCCGCGTCGAGGGTCCCGGACTCCCCGAAGACCCGCGCCGGCGGGAGGCCGCACTGGGCGCGGAAGTAGTACGTCATCACGTCGACCGGGTTCGTCACGACGACGCAGACGGCGCCGGGCGCCTTCGCGCGGACCGCTTGGGCGTGCCCGCGGACGATCGCCGCGTTCTTCTCCAGCAGGTCGGAGCGGCTCATCCCCGGCTTGCGGGCGAGGCCGGCCGTCTCCACGACGACGTCCGCCCCCGCGAGCGCGTCGAGGGAGGTCGTGCCCGTCACCCGCGTCGCGAAGCCGAGGATCGGCGCCGACTCCTGGATGTCGAGCGCCTTCCCCTGCGGGAGACCGTCGACGATGTCGATGAGGACGACCTCGCGGGCGAGGTCCATCTCCGCGAGCCGCTGCGCGAGCGAGCCACCGATGTTGCCGGCGCCGAGGACGGCGACCTTTCCGAGGGCGGTCATGAGCGTTCCCGGCCGCCCCACTTCCGCGGGACCTTAAAGTGGAACCCCCGCCGACCGCTCGGCCGAAAGCTTGATTCTCCTCGGCCGCCGTTCGCGGCGCCGATGGTGGACGCCGACTCGGTCCTCCAGGGGATGCAGGAGCGCGACAAGTGGCGGCGCCGCACCGAGCTGCTCGAGCGGTCGCTCGGGGAGGTCCGCGACCGCCGCCGCCGGATCGAGCTGCGACTGAAGAAGCTCGAGCGCGACCTGGCGAACATGAAGCTCCTCGGGGACTCGATCGCCGAAGTCGCCCAGGCGCCGTCGTCGATCCCGGTGCGCTATGCCCCGCGCGGACCGCTTCTCTGACCGGATCGGCGAGCTTCGCGCCGTCCGGCGCGAGCTCGTCGCCGAGCTCGCCCGCCTCGAGCGGGAGGAGGAGTACCTCCGCCTCAAGGTCCGTCAGGCGCGCGAGCAGGTCCGCTACTACGACGGGCTCCTCGCGCTCCTCCGGCGCGACTGGGGACGCGCGCCGGGGCTCTCCGAGCTCGTCCGAAAGCTCGGCTAGCGCCCCTCCCGTGACGATCGTCATCTACGGCGCCGGCGCGGTCGGTTCCCTGTTCGGCGCCCGCTTCGCGGCGGCTGGCCACCGGGTCCTGCTGATCGGCCGGCCCGACCACGTCGCCGCGATCCGGGAGCGGGGGCTGCACGTCGAGGGCGTCGGGGCCGGGACGTTCGCGTGCGACGCCGCGACCGAGCTCCCGGCCGGGACCGCCGCGCGCCTCGTCGTGCTCGGGGTGAAGACGTTCGACCTCGCCTCCGCGGCGCGGGACGTCGGGCGCCGGCTCGCCCCGGCACCGGTCCTGCTCCCCCAGAACGGGCTGCGGGTCGAGCCGGGGGTCGCCGCCGCGCTCGCGAGCGCCGGGTGGCCGGACGCCAGGGCCCGGCTCGTCCGGGCCGTCCACACCGTGCCCGCCACGCTCGTCGCGCCGGGGGTCGTCCGCGCGGCCGGTGCCGGGGAGGTCGTTCTCCCCGTGCCGGCCGACGCCGGCCCGTCGGGCGACGGCGCCCGGGCGTTCGCGCAGCTGTTCCGCGATGCCGGGTTCTCCGTCCGCATCGTGGACTCGATCGAACGGGAGGTCTGGCGGAAGGCGATCGTGAACGCGGCGATCAACCCGGTGACCGCCGTTCACCGGGTCCCGAACGGGGCGCTCGCCGCCCCGCCCCTCCGCGAGGAGGCGCACGCGTTGCTCGTCGAAGCCCACGCCGTCGCGGCGGCGGTCGGGGCCGCCGGCCCGCTCGCCGAGTCGGAGGCGGACCTCGAGCGGGTCGTCCGGGGGACCGCGGAGAATCGGTCGAGCATGCTCCAGGACCTCGACCGGGGCCGGCCGACCGAGATCGATGCGATCTCCGGGGCGATCCTCGACCTCGCGATCGCGCGAGGGGTCGACGTACCGGCGACCCGGGCCGCGGTCGAACGCGTCCGGGCCGCGGCCGCCCGCGCCGCCCGACCGGCACAATCCTCTTAGGTACGGAGCCGTCGGGCGTCCCGGGATGATCGCCAAGCGGGGGGTCGGCTCGGCTCCGGTGAAGGGCCGTCGGGTCCTCGTGCGGGTCGACTTCAACGTGCCGCTCGACGCCCACGGCGGCGTCGCGGACGACGGTCGGATCGTCGAGGCGCTCCCGACCCTCCAGCATCTCCGGGCGGCGGGCGCCCGGACGATCCTCCTTTCGCACCTCGGCCGACCGGGCGGCCACCACGACCCGGCGCTGTCGCTGCGGCCGGTCGCCCGGCGGCTCGGCTCCCTGCTCGGCCAACCGATCTCGCTCGCGGACGACATCGTCGGGATCCGCGCGATCGACCACGCCGCGCGGCTCGCGAACGGCGAGTTCCTGATGCTCGAGAACCTCCGGTTCCACCCGGGCGAAGAGGCGAACGACCCGGCGTTCGCCGCGCAGCTCGCCCAGCTCGGCGAGCTGTTCGTCGAGGAGGCGTTCGGTACCGTTCACCGCGCCCACGCATCGACCGTCGGAGTTCCGAAGCGGCTCCCGTCGTTCGCCGGCCTCCTCGTGGAGCGCGAGATCCGGGAGCTCTCCCGCCTCGTCGACCGGCCCGACCGGCCGTACGCGGTGCTCCTGGGGGGAGCGAAGGTCGCCGACAAGCTCCCGCTGCTCGAGAGCTTCCTCGGACGGGCGGAGTCCGTCGTCGTCGGCGGAGCGCTCGCGAACCCGTTCCTCGTGGCGGGCGGGGCGTCGCTCGGGGCGACGCCCGTCGAGGCCGACGTCGGTCCGGCGGCCGAGGCGTTCCTCCGCCGGGCCGACGGATCGGGCACGACCGTCGTCCTCCCGACCGACGTGCTCGCGGTCGCCCCCGGGGAGACGGAACCGAAGCCGTACGCGGTCGGTGCGGTTCCCGCGAACGCCGTCGCCCAGGACATCGGCCCCGCGACGGTCGCGCGGTTCTCCGCGGCGCTCCGAGGTGCGCGGACCGTCTTCTGGAACGGGCCGCTGGGACGGGCCGAGGATCCCCGGTTCGCCGGCGGCACCCGCGAGGTGCTCGGCGGGCTCGCGGGGACGCCCGGCTACCGGGTGGCGGCCGGCGGGGACTCCGCCCGGGTCGCGCGCGACCTCGGGGTGGCGGGGGTGTTCCAGTTCATCTCGACCGGCGGCGGTGCGGCGCTCGAGTTCGTCCAGGGGGCGGCGCTCCCCGGGCTCGCGGTGCTCCCCGACGCCTAGCGCGCGGCCCCGGCGTCGCCTCGAGCGACGACAGATCGAGCGTCCGTCCGAGGTACGCGAGATACCCCGGCTCGACGCGGGGGACGTCGACCTCGATGATCTCGGGGACGTCGTACGGATGACGCTCCTTCAAGAACCGGAACAGCGCCCCGACGCGCTTCGGGACGGTCTTGAAGACGACGATCGTCTCGCTCGCGCTCTCGATCCGACCCCGCCACCAGAACCGCGACTCGGCCGGCGAAAAGCTGGCGCACGCGGCGAGACGGGCGTCGACCGCCGCCTCGGCCGCCGCCACGGCAGCGTCCCGGGACGGGTAGGCGCTGACGACCAGTCGCATCGGCCCCATCGCCCGGGCCGGTTCGATCGGGAACGGGCTCACGCGCGCCCCCCCTCCGCGACGGTCGTGCCCTCGGAGAAGTCGAGCGTCGCGACGGCGAGGGAGCTCAGGTCGACGACCGCGGCCCGGGACGGCACCGGCACGATGTTGCGCATCCGCTGGTACTCCGTCTCCGCCTGCCACGCCGAGGCGTTCAGGAGCAGGATCCCCCGATACCGGTCGACCCCGTAGGTGTGGAGGTGGCCGGTGACGAGGATGTCCGGCGCCGGGTCGATCACCATCCCGTCGCGCGCGAGCGGGGCGAGCGGGGTCCGGTCCCCGTAGATCGGCCCGAGGTGCCGCATCTGGAGCATCCGGCGCATCACCTCGGTCGGGCGGGCGCTCGAAGCGCCGGGGATCGCGGGGATCAGGTCGTCGAAGCTGCGCCCGTGGTACGCCTCGACGACGACGCCGTCGAGCGCGAACGTCGCCGGGTTCGAGAGCGCGTGGACGTTCCCCGGGAGGCTCTCCGCGAGGACGGCGGGGAGCGGCGGCTGCGGCTCGGCGGGGCAGACGGCGTCGTGGTTCCCCGGCACGACGACGATCGTGAGGCGCCGGGGGAGCTCGGCGAGCCGGCGGCCGAGCTCGTGGTACTGCTCGACGATGTCGAGGATCGCGAGGTCCTTCTCCTGCCGCGGGTAGATGCCGATCCCGTCGACCAAGTCCCCGGCGACCACGACGTAGTCGATCGACCGGGCGAGCTCGGGGTGCGGTCCCCCCTCGGCGAGGAACTCGACGAGGCGTCCCCACTCCTCCGCGAGGAACGCCCGGCTCCCGACGTGGAGGTCGGAGAGGAAGATCGCGCGCCGGCCGCGCGGGGCCCGGGCCCCGGCGCGGTCCGCCGGGACGTCCGGGCGCTCGACCGCCGTCGCGAGCGGGATCCGCCCGAGCTCCCGGCCGAACTGCAGCTTGAGGCCGACGACCTCGTCCGAGAGGAACGGAAGGCGCGCTCCGGGCGACGTCTTCGGCACGAGCGCCTCGAGCGAGCCGGTCTCGTCGTCGATCGTGACGATCAGGTGGTGGCGCTTCGACGTCTCGCGAACGTCCCGGACCATGCCGATCACCGAGGCGCCGCCGTCGACCGGGCGCAGCTCCCGGATCGGGCGGAGGTCGGGGAGCGCCGGGCGGCCCCGCAACAGCCGCTCGAGCGCGCGGAACCGCGAGCGGAACAGGAGCGCGTAGGAGTCGATCGGAGCCCCGGCGGCCGGGGTCGACTGGAACCCCTCGCGGACGAGGCGGAAGCCGTCGGTCGGGACGCCGGGGCTGGTCGGCCCCGCCGGGGCTGCGACGACGACCGTCGCGGGGCGCGTCAGCGGGCGTCGGCCCGAGAGGACCGAGGCGACCATCTCCTCCGTGACGAACCCCGAGCCGCTCCCGGCCCGTTCGAGGATCTCCCGGGAGACGACGAGCGGCTGGTGGGCGCCGAGCAGCAGCTGGAGCGCCCCCGCCTCGACAAGCTTCTGGTGCTGTTCGAAGTACGCGACGAGGTGCTCCCTCAACCCCGACGCCACTCCGTGCTCCGGCCGACGCGCGTCCGTTCGAGCGGGGGACGCGAGCGGCGGGATGGGAGGCGTCCGGGGTTATTTCAACCCTCGGACCGCCGACCGGGCCGGAGCGCTCCGGCGGGGCTCAGCGGTACGACTCCTTCGCGTACGAGGCGCCCTTCGGATACTTCTCCTTGAGGTGCGCGACGAACACTTCGGGGGTCCGCTCGAGGTGCGCGCCGTACCAGTGGACGACGACGTCCTTGAGGACCCGGTGCAGCTCGCGGACGTCGACGCTCTCCTCGGCGGCGTCGTACAGCACCGCCTGGCTCATCATGCGCATCCACCCGGAGTACCGGTGGTAGCTCTCGCCGTCGCACCACTCGAAGATCCCGCGCAAGCGGGCCTGGCCCTCGGGCGCGCGATAGTACCAGAAGCGCAGCGTGAAGCCGACCCACCCGGCGGCGCGGTCGGCGAGCTCGATCGTCTTCACCGCGCCGAAGTCGAACGCCTCCTTGAACGTCCACTTCGTCGGGTACTCGGCGAACGTCGCGAACAGCGTCTGCGACGGGTCGATCGTGAGGTGGACGCTCACCTCCTCGAACTGGTTGTGGACCTCCCAGAGGTCCTGGAGGAGCCGCTTGTTGAGCTCGCCGCGGTGCGAGAGGTCCTCGCCCGTCTTCGCCCCGGCGCTCTCCTGCGTGCGCGTCAGCTCGCGCTTCAACTGGCTCACGAAGTCGTCGTCCGCGAGGGGCGGCTCGTCCGGCGGGACGCCGGGCTCGGGTACGGCGGCAACGGGCGGCGGCGTCTTGCGAACTGCACGACGGGGCATCGGTGGAACTCCGAGGCGGCCTACGAGCCCCCCTATTAAGCCAATTTCGGCGGTGTCGCTGTCGGGCGCCGCCCTCGTCGGCCCGCCGCGCGGCGCGCGGCCGACCGCCGGTCGCCTTAAATAGCGTGCCGCGCTTCCACGGTCGGAAAGAACGCTCCGGGGACGGACGGAGGACCCCTCCCGATGTCGCCGGCAGATACGGTACCGCGACTCATGTTTCGCCCCTGTCGTAACCCCGCATCGTCCGGCGACGTTCGACGCCCCTGACCGGGGGCCCCACGGGCCCGCGCCGAGCGGCCGCTTTCCAGCGAGTAAGAACGAACATGACCAACGACCCCAACGCCGCGAAATACCAGATCCGAGCCCGCATCACCGCCGAAGGCGTCATCGACAAGCCGGACGTCGTCGGGGCGGTCTTCGGGCAGACCGAAGGGCTCCTCGGTGAGGAGCTCGACCTCCGGGACCTCCAGAAGTCCGGCCGCATCGGCCGGATCGAGGTCGAGATCGACAGCCGCAAGGGCAAGAGCGAGGGCGAGATCATCATCCCGTCGTCGCTCGACCAGGTCGAGACGGCGATCCTCGCCTCCGGCCTCGAGACCGTCGACCGGATCGGCCCGTGCCGGGCGAAGATCGAGGTCGTCAGCGTCGAAGACATCCGCATCTCCAAGCGCCAGAAGGTCGTCGAGCGCGCGAAGGAGCTGCTCGCCCGGATCCAGGAAGGGTCGAAGGGCGTCGGCATGGACCTCACCGAGGCGGTCCGCAAGGCCGTCCAGGTCGAGGAGATCACGACGTACGGCCCCGAGCACCTCCCCGCCGGTCCGAACATCGACCAGGCCGACGCGCTGATCGTCGTCGAGGGCCGCTCCGATGTGCTGAACCTCCTGCGCTGCGGCATCAAGAACGTGATCGCGGTCGAGGGGACGAGCGTCCCGCAGACCGTGAAGGACCTCTCGCGCGGCAAGACCGTCACCGTCTTCACGGACGGCGACCGGGCCGGCGAGCTGATCCTCCGGGAGATGCTGCAGACGATGGACATCGACTTCGTCGCCCGTGCGCCGCGCGGCAGCGAGGTCGAGGAGCTGACCCAGAAGGCGCTCCTCAAGTGCCTGCGCAACAAGATCCCGATCAACCAGTACCTCGAGATGAGTGGCTTCGAGTCGACCGGCGCGAGCCGGGAGCCGCGCGAGGAGCGGAGCGAAGGGGACAGCGGCGGTGGGGGCGGCGGACGCTCCGACCGCCGGGACGACCGCGGCGAACGCGGCGGCGGACGGCGTGACGAGCGCGACCGCGGCATGCCGCCGCCCCGGCCGATGCCGGTCCCGGTCGCCCCGCCGGTGCCGGCCGCCCCGCTCCCGCCCGAGCTGTCGCACTACTTCGAGCTGCTGCACGGCGTGGAGAACGCGTCGCGCTGCCTCTTCGTCGGCGAGGACGACGCGGTCGTCGGCGAGGCGCCGATCAAGGAGATGATCGAGGCGATCTCGAACCTCTCGACCCCGGCGAAGGCGGTCGTCTTCGACGGGATCGTCAGCCAGCGGCTGCTCGACGTCGCCCACGAGAAGGGGATCGGCACCGTCGTCGGCACCCGCCTCGGGCCGGTCGGGAAGATCCCGGACCAGCTGCGGATCTTCACGAAGAGCGACCTCGCCGGCCCCGGCGGCCCCCGGTAGACCGCCGCGGGCCCTCGGACGCCGAGGGCCCCGGCCCGCCCGCGACGACTGTATTAGCCCGGGCTCCGCTCCCGGAGCGAGGACCGTGGCCGCGACCGACAGCCCGCGACGCCTCCCGGTCTCGGTCGACGAGATCGAGACGACCCGGGACGTCAGCATCCCGACCGACCCGCTCGAGCGGGTGATCGGCCAGGAGAAGGCGGTCGAGATCGCCCGGATCGCGGCGTACCAGCGGCGCCACCTCCTGCTCGTCGGCCCGCCCGGGATCGGCAAGTCGATGACGGCGCAGGCGCTCGCGCTGCACCTCGACCGGCCCCGGACGGAGCTGCGGGTCGTCCACAACCCCGAGAACCCCGAGCGGCCGAGCATCGAGGTCGCGACGCGCGAGGAGGTCTACCGGGAGCGGGAGGCCGCCCGGTCGGTGGAGGGAGAGCTGATCGCGCCGCCCGACGCCCCCGCCTCTGTCGCCGAGCGGCTCGGCTACCGGTGCGCGCGCTGCAGCTTCTACTCGCTGCCGACCGAGCGCTACTGCCCGAGCTGCGGCAACCCGAAGCAGGTCGTCCCCGGGGCGACCGGCAGCGGCAACCCGTTCCGCGACCTCGTCGGCGGGATCCTCGAGCTCACCGTGAGCCCGGGCGGCAACCCCCAGGAGTCGGTGCGGACGACGCGCCTGCGCAACGGCGTCGAGGAGGTCGTCGCCTACGAGCGGGCCGGCGACCGGATCAAGGTGCTCGACCAGCGGGCGCTCGAGCGCCGGCGGACGCTCCAGCACGAGAGCCCGCGCAAGGTGCTCGTCAAGCTCGACCGCAACACGTTCGTCATGGCGACCGGGGCGAGCGAGACCGAGCTGTTGGGCGACGTGCGGCACGACCCGTACGGCGGCCACCCGCAGCTCGGGACCCTGCCGTACGAACGCGTCATCGCCGGCACGATCCACGAGGCGCACGAGGGGGTGCTGTTCATCGACGAGCTGCCGCACCTCGGGTTCCTCCAGCGGCACATCCTCACGGCGATGCAGGAGAAGCGGTTCCCGATCAACGGCCGCAACCCCCAGTCCGGCGGCGCCGCCGTCCGCGTTGACGGGGTGCCGTGCGACTTCATCCTCGTCGCCGCGGCGAACATCCAGGACATCCACCGCATCCTCTCCCCGCTGCGCTCGCGGATCGCCGGCTCGGGCTACGAGGTGCTGCTCGAGACGACGATGCCCGACTCGGAGGCGAACCGGCTGCGCCTCGCGCAGTTCTGCGCCCAGGAGATCGCGGTCGACGGACGGATCCGGCCGGCGACCCGCGACGCGGTCCTCGAGCTGATCAAGGAGGCGCGCCGCCGGGCGGAGGCGCTCGACGGGCGTCGTAACGCGCTCACGCTGCGGCTGCGGGAGCTCGGCGGCCTCATCCGGACCGCGGGGGACCTCGCCGCGGTCTCGGGGAGCGAATACCTCGAGGCGAGCCACCTCCGGCGGGCGCTCGAGCGCGCGCGGTCGATCGAAGAGCAGGTCCGGGAGGTCTACGGGTCGTTCCAGGGGGGCCTGCGGCAGGAGTCGACCGAGTCGCAGCGCCAGTCGATGGGGTACTACCAGTGGAACGACCGGGCCGACCCTGGGCAGTTCCCCGGCGGGTACGGCTGACGACCGCCATCCGCTAGCCATAAGAGCCGGACGTCGGTGGTCGCCGCCGCGGGCGCGTAGTCTAGTGGTTATGACGTCACCCTGACACGGTGAAGGTCGCCAGTTCGAATCTGGCCGCGCCCACGTCGCCCGCGAAGCGGGGGCCCCCAACCGTTTTGACAGATCGGGGCTACGGTTCCCGGGCCGCCCATGTCGCGTGTCCGAGCCGTCCTCGGAGCCGCCAGTGTGCTGATCGTCCTCGGGCTGTCGCTCTCGGCCGTCGCCGGCTTCGGTGCGGCGATCGGCCCCGCGACGCCTTCGCCGTCCTCCGCCCCGTCGTACAACGTGACGTTCTCCGAGTCCGGCCTTCCGGCGGGCAGCTCCTGGAGCGTGCACGTCGCCTTCATCGGGTGCGGCTGCTCCGGGGTCCACGAGACGGTCTCCTCGACGAACGCTTCGATCGTGATCGCCCTCCCGAACGGGAGCTACCACTTCCACGTCCTCCCCGTCGCCGGGTACGTCGTCGTCGGGCCGGCGCGCGGGACCGTCGCGGTCGCGGGGGCTTCTCCGGCCCCGGTCGCGGCGACGTTCGTCCCGATCGTCACCTACCCCGTCGAGTTCACCGAGCGCGGCCTCCCGGCCGGGACGTCGTGGTCGGTCCGGGTCCACGGGAACGGCGTCGGCCCGATCGAGGCGCTCGAGGACGTCTCGAACCGGTCGACCGGGAGCGCGATCAACTTCTCGCTGCCGAACGCGACGTACCATTACACGGTCGCGCCCGTGAACGGCTCGTTCTTCTCGGGGCCCGCGCACGGGTCGTTCATCGTCGCCGGCGCGTCGCCCGCGCCGATCGCCGTCGGCTTCACGACCCCCCCGAAGTACACGGTCGCCTTCGTCGAGACGGGGCTGCTCGCGGGGGCGAGCTGGAGCGTCGCGCTCCACAACCGCGGCGGCACCTCGGTGCACGAATCGTCGACCTCGACCGGTTCCGAGAACGTCTTCTACCTCCCGAACGGGTCGTACGTCTTCCGGATCGGGAGCGTGCTCGACTACACCCTCGCGACCGCGGCGTCGGGGACGCTCACGGTCGCGGGCGCCAACGTCTCCGTCGCCGTCCCGTTCGAGGCGGTCGGGGGGTTCGCGCGGTACCTCTTCTACGTGAACGAGACCGGCCTCGCCCCCGGGACCTCCTGGTCGGTCCACCTCGCGATCGTCCACAGCTTCGGGCGCGGCGGCCACACGACCGAGTCGTCGACCGGGTCGTCGATCTCCTTCGCGCTCGCGAACGGGACGTACCGGTACGACGTCCTGCCGGTCCGGGGGTACACGCTCGACGGGGCGAGAGGGACGATCCGGGTCGTCGGCGGACCGGTCGGCGTCGCCGTGACGTTCTCGCCGATCCCGACGTACGCGGTCACGTTCAACGAGACCGGCCTTCCCAACGGAACGAACTGGAGCGTCCTCGTCCACACCCAGGCGGCCGCCGGGTCGGCGTTCCCGGTGCGCGTCACGGAGCTCGGGAACACGACCGAGCTCACCTTCTGGGTCCCGAACGAAACGTTCTGCTACCGGATCCTCCCGGTGCACGGCTGGCGGGTCGACGCCGCGACCGGCTCGTTCGTGGTCGCCGGGGCGTCGCCCGCGACGGTGTACGTCGTGTTTACCGCGAAGTGACCCGGTCGCCCGCGGTCTAATAGCGGGGCCCCGCTCCCGGCAGCGGGATCCCGGTGGTTCCGCTCTACGTCGCGCTCGCCGCCGCCCTGACGTCGGTGCTCGGGGCCGTCAGCCTGCTCCTCCTGCTCGAGCGATCCGGACCGGGACGCTTCGGGCACCGGCTCGTCTCCCGGACGCTCGATCGGTGGGTCGGGCCCGGCGCCGTGCGTCGATGGGACTGGCCGCTCGCTGTCGCGCTCCTCGGCGCGGCGTACGTCGCGATCGTCGCCTTCGACCTCCTCCACGGGATGTACCGGTGCCCGGCCGGGGGCGGTCCGTCGGACGTCGTCGGGCTCGTTCGGTCGGGACGGGCGCTCTGGACGGGCGGGAACCCGTTCGTCGTCCAGGACTGCCGCACGACGGTCGTCGTCCCGTACGGTCTCGCGGCGGTCGCCCTCGACGCGCTGGGGAGCCTCGGGGGCGGCGTCGGGATCGCGACGGTCTGGGGGATCGTCGCGCTCGCGCTCGTGCCGCTCGTCGCGCTCGCGGCGGACGGCGACCGGCGCTACCTCGTCGCCGTCCTCGCCGCGTCGCCGATCTTCCTGCCGGTGATCACCGGCGAGATCGACGGGGCGAGCAACGCGATCGTCCCGGTCGCCGTCGTCCTCGCCGTGGTGCTCGCCCGGCGGTCGCCGACCCTCGGGGCGGTCGCCGGCGGCGTGCTCTCGACCGCCCGGTTCCCGTCGCTGTTCGGCGTGCTGGCGAGCGAGGGCGGGGCTCCGCGCCGGATCGCGGTCGCGGCGTCGGCCGTCGTCGCGTTCGCGGCCGTCAGTGCGCTCGCCTACGCCCGGTGGGGCGCCTCGTTCGTGCGGTCCGTCTTCCTCTCCCAGGCGACGCGCCACGCGTTCTCGCTGAACGCCTGGGGCGTGCTGCTCAACGCCCACGCGCTCCCCGCCGGGCCCGCCCTGCCGGTCGCGCAGGCGATCGCGACCGTCGCGGTGACGGCGGCGGCGTTCCTCGCGGTCCGCTCCCCCCTGCGCGCGGCGTCGATCGCGCTCGTGGCGGTCGCGCTGCTCACCCAGTTCCTCTCCTACCCGATCCTGCTCTGGCTCGTGCCGGTGCTCCTCGTCGGGCCCCGGGAGCGGTGGTGGCTGTGGGGGATCTCGCTCGTCGGCTCGCTCAACTTCCTCTTCGCGCTCGACGTGCTCGGGTTCGCGGACGGGAACTACGGGCCGACCGACGTCCTGGACGTGGTCGTGACGTTGCTGCTGATCGGCCTGCTTCTCGAGCTAGTGCGCGGCGCGCGCGCCGACCCGGCGGCGGGGCCGGGGTCGCCGGTCCGGGAGCTCGAGCCGCATCTCGTTGCCCGGAACGAACCCGAGCCGGGCGTAGACGGGGCGGCCCATCTCGGAGGCGTGCAGGTAGATCCGGGCGTACCCCCGCCGCGCGGCCCAGTCGATCTGGGCGCGGACAATCGCCGACGCGACCCCCCGGCCCCGGAACTCGGGCTCGGTGAACATCGACATCACGTACGGCATCCGCCGCCGGGCGAGCCGGCCCGGACGGGGCTGCGACGGGGCGAGCCAGAGTCCGCCGCTCCCCGCGACGCGGCCGTCGCGCCCCTCCACGACGAAGCCGAGGAACGTCCGACCGGCGAACTCCCGGCGCAGCCAGCGTCGGTACGGCGCGTCCGCCCGGTCGAGGTGCGCGCGCAGACGGCCGCCGATGGCGAGCCACATCTTCCGCCGGTGCGCTACGAGGAGCTCGACGTCGGCGCGCGTCGCCCGGCGCACGGTGAGCTCCGGGCCGGCCGAGCCGGCCCCGCGCGCGGGGCGTCGGCGGCCCGGCATCGGCTCACGACTTCTTGAGGGCGGTCACGAGCTGGCCGACCTCGGCCTGCGCGTCGCCGTAGAGCATCCGGCAGTTGTCCCGGTAGAACAGCTCGTTCTCGATGCCGGCGAACCCCTTGCCCTGGCCGCGCTTGATCACGATGACGTTCTTCGCCCGGTCGACGTCGAGGATCGGCATCCCCTGGAGGGCGCTCCCGGCGCGGCGGGCGGCCGGGTTCACGACGTCGTTCGCCCCGATGACGAGGACGACGTCCGCGTTCGGGAACTCGTCGTCGATCTCCTCGCGGTCGAACAGCTTGTCGTAGGCGATCCCGGCCTCCGCGAGCAGGACGTTCATGTGCCCGGGCATCCGGCCGGCGACCGGGTGGATCGCGAACTTCACGGTGACCCCCTTCGCCTCGAGGAGGTCGGCGAGCTCCTTCACCTTCTGCTGCGCCTGGGCGACGGCCATGCCGTACCCCGGGGCGATGATCACCTCGTTGGCGTACGCCATCATCACCGCGACGTCGGCCGCCTCGATCGGCTTCATCTGGCCCTGGACGGGGCCGCCGGTCTCCTCGACCGCGCCGAACGCGCCGAACAGGACGTTCCCGACCGAGCGGTTCATCGCCCGCGCCATGAGCAGCGTGAGCAGCGAGCCGGCGGCGCCGACGAGCGTCCCCGCGATCACCATGGCGTACCCCGCGTCGCCGAGCGGCCCGTTCACGAGCGCGAAGCCGTCCAGCGCGACCGCGATCCCGGTGAGCGCGTTGAACAGGCTGATCACGACCGGCATGTCGGCGCCGCCGATCGGGAGCGCCATCAGGACCCCGAAGCCGAGGAGCAGCAGGAAGAACGGCAGCAGCCAGATCGTCTCGAGCCGGATCGCCGCGAACGCGCCGAAGGCGATCCCGACGGCGAGGACCGCGACGTTGAACGGCTGCTGGCCGGGAAAGACGACCGGCTTCGAGCGCATCCATCCCTGGAGCTTCAGGAACGCGATGACGCTCCCGGCGATCGACACCGAGCCGATCACCGCGCCCGCGAGGCTGAGGCCGGCCGTGGCGGTGTTGTGGAGGCTCGTGAGGAGCTCGACCGCGGCGATCGCGCCGGCGGCGCCGCCGCCCATCCCGTTGAAGACGGCGACCATCTGCGGCATCGCGGTCATCTGAACGACGCGCGCCCAGTACCAGCCGATCCCGCCTCCGACGACGATGCCGAGGGCGATCAGCCCGAGGTTCGTGATCCCCGTGTGGAGCGTCGTCAGGCTGAGCGAGGTGACGGCGACCGCGGCGAGCATCGCGCCGCCGGCCTGGACGATCCCGCGCCGGGCCGTCTCGGGCGAGCTCATCGCCCGCAGCCCGAGGATGAAGAAGATCACCGCGACGACGTAGACGCCGTCGACGGCGGTCGTCGCGAGGTCGGTCACGGCGCGCCCCCCTTGCGCTTCGACCGGTCGAACATCGCGAGGATCCGCTCGGTGACGACGTAGCCGCCCGTGACGTTCATCGCCCCCATGATCACGGCGACGAGCCCGACCGCTTCCTCGACGGGGGTCCGGGCGATCCCGAGCGCGACGATCGCGCCGACGAGGACGATCCCGTGGATGAAGTTCGACCCCGACATGAGCGGGGTGTGCAGCAGCACCGGGACCCGGCTGATCACCTCGTAGCCGACGAACGCGGCGAGGATGCCGATGAACAGCGCGGTCCAGAGGTCGGCGGCCATCGCCCTACGCCCCGCCCCCGACGAGCGCCGCGGTCGGCGCGTGGGCGATCGCCCCGTCGAGCGTCAGGCGGCTCGCGACGAGGATCTCGTCCGACGCCCCGGGGACGAGCGACCCGTCCTTGCCGACGAGCAGCTCGAGGAACGCCTGGAGGTTCTTCGCGAACATCAGGCTCGCATGGAACGGCAGGAGGCTCGGGACGTTGAGCGGTCCGGCGATCGTCACCCCGTGGTCGACGATCACCTGGCCCGGCTTCGTCAGGACGCAGTTGCCGCCGGTCTCGGCGGCGAGGTCGACGATCACCGACCCCGGCCGCATCCGCGCGACCATCTCCGGGCGGACGAGCGTCGGCGCCTTGCGGCCGGGGATCGCGGCCGTGGTGATCACGATGTCCGCGTCGGCGACCGCCTTCGCGACCATCTCCGACTCCTGGAGCTTCTCCGCGTCGGTGAGCTCCCGGGCGTAGCCGCCGGCCCCTTCCGCGTTGATCGCGAGCTCGAGGAACTTTGCGCCGAGGCTGCGGACCTGCTCGCCGGCGGCGCGCCGGACGTCGTACCCCTCCACGATCGCGCCGAGGCGCCGCGCGGTGGCGATCGCCATGAGCCCGGCGACCCCCGCGCCGAGGACGAGGACCTTCGCGGGGCGGATCGTCCCCGCGGCGGTCGTGAGCATCGGCAGGAACTTCGGCGAGTACTCGGCACCCAGGAGGGCGACCCGGTAGCCGGCGACGGTCGCCTGCGAGGAGAGGACGTCCATGCTCTGCGACCGGGTAATCCGGGGGAGCAGTTCGAGGGCGTACGAGGTCACGCGCGCGTCGCGCAGCTTCGCGACCCGGTCGAGGTTGCGGCTCGGGTTCATGAGCGCGATCACGATCGTCCCGGCGGCGAGCGCCCCGATCTCCTCGATCGTCGGCGCCTGGACCTTGAGTACGATCTGCGCCCCGGCGAACAGGCGCGCCCGGTCCGGCTCGACGCGCGCCCCGGCCGCGGCGTACAGCTCGTCCGGGTAGCCGGCGGCGACGCCCGCTCCCGCCTCCACCACGACCTCCGCGCCCGACTTCGCGAGCCGCTGGACGACCTCGGGGACGAGCGCGACCCGGCGCTCCCCGTCGGCGACCTCCCGCGGGACGACGAGGCGGACCGGCATCGGAATCGACCCCCTCCAACCGGCCGAGATTATACGGTTGCTGACGCCGCCGGAACCCCGGGCGCGCGGAGCGTCCTCGGATCGCTCGGGCCGGCCGCTTCCCCCACCGTCGCTCCTACTCGGGGCCCCGCCGAAGGCGGTCGAGCGCGAGGAGACGCAGGGCCGTGGGAGCGCCCCGGCCGCACGAATGCCGCGCGCTGGGGCGCACGTCGCCCCCGGCCGCCCCCGGGCGGTCCGCGACGTGCCGACCGAGCCGTCGCGCTCGCGGGCCTCCCATGGCGAGCCGGGAGTCGACCGCCCGGTTCATCAACCGCGCGTCGAGCGGAGTTGACCGCGTCCCCGCGGGGAACGCTCATCCCCCCTTCGACGATGCGCGACGGATGCCCCGGGCGACGGAGCGCGAGCCCCTCGGCGCCTGGGTCGACCGGATCCACCGCGGGGACGCGAAGGAGACGCTCGCCCGCCTCCCCGACGCGTCGGTCCACCTCGCGATCACGAGCCCTCCGTACAACGTCCGGATCCCGTACCGCGGCTACGCGGACGACCGGCCGCTCGAGGAGTACCTCGCCTGGCTCAAGGAGGTCTGGGCCGAGCTACACCGCGTCCTCGTCGTCGGCGGCCGGTTCGTGCTGAACGTCGCGCCGACGTCGATCAAGGAGTTCCGTCCGATCCACCACGACCTCGCCCGGGACCTCCGCGACCTCGGCTACATCATGCGAACGGAGATCCTGTGGTACAAGCAGACGATGGGGCGCCGCACGGCGTGGGGGAGCTGGCGGAGCCCGTCGAACCCCCACATCGTCCCGTCGTGGGAGTACGTCCTCGTCTTCTCGAAGGGCCAGTGGCGCCTCGAGGGGGACCGGGCGGAGATCGACATCTCGGCGAAGGAGTTCGAGACGTTCTCGGACGGCTTCTGGGCGATCCCGCCCGAGCGGCGCCGGCACGGCCACCCGGCGCCGTTCCCCGAGGAGCTGATCGAGCGGCTCGTGAAGTTCTACTCGTACCGGGGGAACGTCGTCCTCGACATGTTCGGCGGGACCGGCACCGTGGCGGCGGTCGCGCGGCGCCTCGGCCGGCACTACGTCTACATCGACGCGTCGGCCGAGTACTGCCGCGACGCGGCGGCCCGCGTCGCCGCCGCCGAGCCGCCGCCGGGGACGATGATCCCCGCCCCGGACGTCGGGCGGCCTACGCCGGAGGCGCCCCGAACGGATCGGGCCGGCCCTCGGCGGCCGCCCGGGCCGAGAGCCGCGCCCGGGCGATCGGACGGGTGAGGCGGGGCGCCCCGACGTACCCGAGCCCGTAGACCCCCGCGGCCCAGTTGTCGAGCCGCAGGGCCCGTTCCGCGGGGTGGGCGCCGAGGAACCGGAAGTACTCCTCGGTGAGCCGGGCGACCTCGCGGCGCTCGGCCCCCTCGCCGATGCTAAGCATCAGCCGGTCGGCGCGCAGCATCCGGTCGAAGTGGTCGGCCTCCCGCGCGAGCCAGTCGGCGAACTCCGCCTCGCCGGCCCGCCGCGCGACCGCCTCCATCTCGCGGTGCGACCGGGGCCACTCGGCGAGCGTCCGGATCGTGTGCGTCATGTTCTGGGCGTGGTAGCGGTAGCGGGTCAGGCGGCGGTCGTCGAGGAAGACGCCGTACGGGGCGACGATCCCGGCGAGGAACAGGAAGAGGTCCGGCTGGTGGGTCGGCTCGAACGCGTCGCCGACCGCGCCGTCCAACAGCTCGCGCCGGATCGCCATCGTGCTCGAGTTGAACGCCGAGCGGGCGGTGTTCACCCCGAACGACCAGAGGCCGGACTTCTCCCCGGGCGCGCGGTAGACCGGGCCCGTCCGGTCGAGGGCGGCGTCGGTCTCGTGGGGCCGCCAGCGCTCCGGCGGCACGGCCGCCCCGTCCGCGTCGATCACGCGGACCCGGTTGCGGTAGAAGCCGAGGTCGGGGTGCTCGCGCCAGAGCGCGGCGATCCGCTCGAGCCGGTCCCGCTCGAACTGGTCGTCATCGTCGAGGAACGCGACCACCGGCGCCCGGGCGGCGTCCACCGCGCGCCGGAGCCACCGGCCGAGCTGGGGTTCGTGGTCGTCCCGGAGGACGACCCCGGCGGCGCGGAACTCCGCGTCGAGCGCCGGGTCGGCGAACGTCTTCGTCACGACGACCTCGTACCGGTCCCGCGCGAGCGTCTGGTCGAGCGCCGACCGGACCGCGGGCCCGAGGTACGCGGTGCGCCGGAAGGCGCCGACGACGACGGAGAGCTCGGGCTCGGGCGGCGTCGGCTCACCTTCCCGCGGCCGCCGGGAGCGGCCGGGGCCCGTTCGGCCAGAGGCGGGCCGTCAGCTCCCGGACGGCGTAGCCGAGGAGCGGCTCGAGGTTCACCGTGTCCGCGCGGTTGTACCGCACGAGCCGATCGAGCGCGCTCCGGTTCCCCCGCCGGTACTCCTGCCAGAGACGGACCGCCGCCAGCCCATCGACCCCTTCGACGCCGCTCCGGTCGCCGAGCCCGAGCGTCGCCTCGATCCGCTTCAGGCCGCCGGCGAGGCCGAGCCGGTAGAGGACGAACCGGAGGTCGATGTGGACGGGCGGCACGACGAGCTGGGGGAACGTCGCCGCGAGGAACGGCACGTCGAAGCGGCTGCCGTTGAACGTCACGAGGATCGGGAACCGGCCGAGGTGCGCCGGCAGCTCCTCGAGATCCTCGCCGGCGACGAACGTCCGGGTCGACCCCCCGCCGTGCACCGTGACGACCGTCACGATCCCCTCGTACGGGGAGAGGCCGGTCGTCTCGATGTCGAGGAACGCGGTCCGGGACGGGAACCCCGGATAGATCCGCCAGTGCTCGCGCTCGGGAAGGTGGCGGCCGAACCACGCGGCGTCGCCGTCGCGCAGCGCCCGCTCGCTCGCGGCGAGCGCCGCGGCGATCCGCTCGTCGGCGACGCCGCGCCGCGGCGGGCCCGCGGCGGCGCGGGCGAGCGACGACCAGTCCCGGACGCCCCGGCGCCACAGCTCCGCCTCCGTCGCGGCGCCGATCCCGGGGAGGTGGACGAACGTCGCGCGGAGCAGCGCCGGACCGTCTTGCCCGTCGGCCGCCATCGTCCGGTCCCCGCTCACCGGGCCGCCGGCCGCTCGGGTCGGGGGTCGGCGCTCTCGACGGGCAACGGGCCGATCGGGGCGACGAGCGCCTTCACCGCGTTCCAGAACTCGACGACCTCCGCGTTCGGCGGCCGCTCGCCGTAGCGCGGCGCGCGGCACTCCGCCTCGAGGACCGACGCGTCGTCGGCGTCCCAGACGAGCCGGACGACGAACGCCCCGTGGTCCTCCTCGTAGGCGAACACCCTTTTGCGCGGGTCGGTCGCCACCGGGTTCGGCGCGAGCAGGTCGAGCGGCGGGGCCGGCGGCGGGGGCGGCCCCGGCGTCAGCTGCATCGGGGGCGGCGTCGGCGGGAGCCCGAGGCGGATCCAGGCGACGACCGGCCAGCGCGACCGGCTCGTCCCGAGCGACGGCACGGGCGCGGGACGGCCGGGCGCGGTCAAAGCCGTGGCGGGCGGTTCCGCTCGCCGAAGGTTCCGGGGCCCTTTTTCGAAAAAAAGGTACCACACGCGTTCTGCTTAACTGCCAAGTGTAGCTAGTTTGCGTAGCTGCGGACGTTAGTGGCCGCGGGCTGAACGGATCGCCCGAAGGCTTTCCGCGTACACCCCGGCTCTATCGATCTCGTCTTCTACGAATGTCCTCAGGGGTCTCTCTTTTTCGAGGGGGTTTCGGGCTTAGATGCTTTCAGCCCTTATCCCGTAGCGCGTGGCTGCTCAGCGATGCCCTGCCGGACAACTGATGGACTAGAGGCGCCGGTTCCCCGTTCCTCTCGTACTGTGGGAACCTTCTCGTCAGAGACCCTTGCACTTCCGCCAAAAAGCAACACACCTGTCTCGCGACGGTGTAAACCCAGCTCACGATCCCT
>Ga0335072_10002024_pt1 | contig 31962 bp, 26 predicted proteins | sample Lox_Sample_21_FD_206725 | JGI IMG/M metagenome (GOLD analysis project Ga0335072, IMG submission 206725) | Soil microbial communities from Loxahatchee National Wildlife Refuge, Florida, United States - Lox_Sample_2.1 | ecosystem: Environmental > Terrestrial > Soil > Wetlands | place: USA...
GAAGTGCACTTCGGAGCTATGTAAGAGAAGTGGCTGAAGCTAACAAGGCTTCCGTGTTGGATACCATCGTGGTTCGTGCTCCACATAGCCATTTTGCTCGTCCTTCCGCCCACTTCTTTTGCAACGTAGCGTCAAATTCAAATTTGGGATCATGCAAACCCCATGATCTCTTTGGGACCAGCCCTTCTCACCCAGGGACCTTGGTGTCCTGTAAACCCGATACGATCTGCGACCCCGCCGAAGTTTTCCTCCCTTTCCGCGGTTGCGTTTCCTTCCTTTGCTTGCGCTCCTTGTCACACTTTCATTGATGGGAATGTTTCGCTTATTTCGTAGATCCTAATTCATTTGAGACATGTGCCTGCGTCCTTCCCACAACCCTTTTGTGGCTATTGCGTTAGAGCTCCGAGATCACTGCTACCCTCTACAAGTACCTTGCAACTGGCTGGATATTGCTGCTTTCTAGAGGGGCTCTTTTTTTTGGCACCACAACCAGAATGGCTGAATATAGCATGAATTTCTATCAGCACTTTGGCTCAATACCAGTGACCAACGATTATCGATATTCACACGATCAGGCTTCAAATATCGCTCCAAAGACATCTTCATGGTTCCGCAGGCCGGCCAAGGTTTCAAAGCTTGGTGGCAGAGAGAGCAGTCCTAGAGGTCTGGTGAGGAGGAGGACCACGGCATTGGTTCATACGCCTTCGAGACAAAGGTCCATCACAGATGGAAAGGGTCATCAGAAGCATTTCTCAACGCCAAGTGGCCCAACGAATCATGAGGGAACAGGTCGTCCATTGAGCTGGCACTCGACCAGTATGCAACAGGCCGACCATTATTTCTTGCCATCGACTACACAATTTCAGAGCGACGCTTCGACATCCCAATTCCTGGCCCCCACCTTCACGACGAGCGATTTCAACGGAGCGATAACACCTATGACGTATCCATCCGCGGGAGAGCCCTTCGTCCAGGGTGCGTTCACACCTCTTGAAGAGATGTCTTCACAAGACTTCGATGATCGCTACGCATTCCTCAACGAGTTCAGTGCCGATATGGACACTTTCTACGATCCACAGTACGGGTCCCGATATGTGGGGCTGACCGGGTCCGATTATCAATATCCGAACGGATTATATCAGTATCAGAAGCAACCCGAATACTCTCTTCGCCAGCTGGAAGAAACTGCGCCACCAACACCAGAAGTTGGACCGCTTCAAACATCGACAGGGTTGATCGCGGACGAGCCTCTCGATGCGGTGGAACAAGCGGGAGCGGAAGATCTAGTCGGAATGGGTCTTTATGACGCGCCCTCGCCATTGCCAGCGTCAATGTCGTTTCTCGGCGGCTCTTGGGACATCCCCATCAGGCCAATCTCAGGCAAAGGACTTAAACTCGAGGAAACGTTTGAGCCAACTACAACAGAAGATGATAATGATGATGATAATGAAGAAGCGGCCGCAAGCGAGGATGGAGAGGAGGAGGAATCCTGCCCGGACCAAGCTCAATGTTCGATGTTACCCGATCTCGGGCAAGAGGACGAGAGGCCCAACATTGAGCAGAACATGTCCGCGAATTTCAACTTCCCTCCTGATTTCACAAATCAAGGGAATGCATGGTGGGACACGAACGCTGCTGTAAACCATGGCTGGGTGTAACGTGACCCCTGAGAATGGGCGGTTTTTGTGTGAGCCCTCTTAGCATCTGTCAATTTTGGCGCGTGCGAAGATACCCAATCAAGTTTCTCGGATACTCAATATAGATGCATTACAAGCCAATATTCCTTCCTGCCTTCTGATGACGGCAAGCGTGAATTATCTTTGTCGCTTCTGTCCTCCGATGCTAGGTTATGGAACATGCTAATGCCGCCCCCGCGGAGACTTGCCGTCGGCATCCTGCATGTTCCTTGAGGACGCTTCGCAAATTAACGAGCAAGCGAAATCGGGCAAGTAAGGAATTTCAACGACCCTCCGAGTCTGCGCCGTCTGGGAAACCCTAGATTATTACCGAGCTCTACACTAGGTCCCCCTACTTGGATGAACAATTGTCGGCGTCTGCTACCCCTTACGGGAAGGATTACTAGACTGAATCAATTGCCGGCCCACGAATCGCAGACATGACTCGCAGTACCAAAAAGGGCCTATGATTTCCCAAAACAGACTCCCATCTCGGGGCCCCACATCCCTAGCAAACTGCGCATAGCCCTGAATCCCGAACCTCCCGGGCGGATGAAGGGGCTTCCTCGACGAAGATTAGCAGAGCTGTTGGGGGTATCGAAATTGAAATGCCAGTAGACTTTGCTGCGCCAGTCACCCATGCAGCTACACCACAAAATGCTCTGTTTTGGCGCGCCTCCGATAGTCTTCATCGTGGTCTTTCGGCAACATGGATTCTTGCATCCCCGAGTCGGGGTATGTGGGCCTGTGCGTGTGCATCTAGCGAGTCGAGCATTGACATGGTGAAGCGCCACCACTTCTTGCTCAGAGATCGACTGGATATGGACAAGCTTGATCATGCGGTCATGCGAGGTGACGGACATTTTTTGTGTCCGAGGAATGGTAAAGTGGCAATACAGACTAAATGTGTTGAAGCATGTTAGTGCAATGCATGTCTATCGTTGTCTGATCTAGACACTCATCATTTTGCGGTGAGGTCATTGGCGACTCGAAAGGACCAAACAAGCTCCGGAAGAAAGGTAGAGTAATCATGGATACTCTAGCGAGGGCCGTAGATGTGTTGTGCTAATCTCATCTAATGATAACACGGCATGCCTTGGCTGCCCGCAATCCCAGAAAGGCAGAGGCCCAATTGCGTATTATGATCGAGAGGTGCAAGGAAGTTCATGGGAATCATGATTATCGACATGGAGAGGCCATGCTGGCACTGGTGGACTTTCTTAGTGGTCAACGGCGATACACGGATGCAGCGGCAACGGTTGAAGAAGTGATCCACTGCACCAGTGAAGGCACATGTTAGTACGCTTCTCATCTATGGTGTCGTGCAATGACCACACTGGCCCGTACCCGCTATGAAATTCTGGATGACCAGTCAGCTGTGTCAACCTTACGTCAAGTGATTGATATGCGTATCGCTGGATGGGGTTGGCAAGACGGTGACCCTACGGCTTTTGACTCAACTTGAAGTGTTTGACTGAATTTGGGAAGCATAAAGAAGCTGCTGATGTGTGACGGCAAATTGCAGAGATTGTAAGACAGTCGAACGCTCTCGTGTGAAGAGAGGTACCTCGAATCTTGTTGCAGGACGTCTTGCCCCGCCTCTCAACAAGGACTTCGCCTTAATCTAAACGAGCTACAAAGCTGATACAGGTAAAGATGGCGAGGCGCCTCGGAGAAGATGTTAAACCCAGAGGCAAAGAGGTGCTGTTGTGACCGTGTCTCTTGGTGGTGTGACTATTGTCAGTCTCGCGGAGGTGCCTCGGAGGATATCTATTCTATCCAGGTTCGCTAGTGCCCAAAGACCTTCTGAGGCTGCGTCAGATTTCGGACTTGACACCACCAGAACCTGCCATGGCGTGACGCGCCCCCGACGGGGCTGTCCGAGCTGCCTTGTCCAGTCTCCAATCCCAACCTCGGCATCTCACGACAATTAGCTCGGGTACTGTCATGTAGCAGAGAGCAGAAATTAGGGTGAACGTCCAACCAGTGCCGATTGAGTCAAAAAGAAGTTATTGAACGGATAATCCTAAAGCGGCGGTCAGACAGCGAGTGATGCTCACGGATGCACTAGCCGTCGCTGGTGCGTTTGGATGAAGGTCGACGATCAGCATTTGCACACGTTGAAGATGCCGGTAACGGCCAGGCCAATGAGGAACTGCATTGTGAGCGGCACAGATAGGTGAGCGGGCATCTGCACGCCCGTAAGGTACACGCTTGTGTGCGAGGTGCACACCTGTATATGTAAGATGCACGTCTACAAGATATACGCCGCCGTGGGTCCCACATCTGGGAGGTACACGTCTGGGAGATGTAGGTCTGTAAGGTCCAACTTGCCTGTGAATGTGTGTGAGATATATGGGGAATCTTGATTTTCGAAAACAGTAGAATGCGCTGGTTGCCAAATGCGCTAAGCGGCCATTCCGACCGATTAGCCACCGCACGCACCGCAGGAGCTTTCCTTTAGGCGCGGAGGGGTGCGGCCCATGCCCCCCCGAAACCCCAGTCGAAATTGATTGGCTATCCACCCCACCTGCCAGGGCCTCCACGAGCTGGAAGGGGCGAGACAAGAATGTTTCGTCTCGCCACTGCTACAGTAGGCTGGTCCTTTGCCTGGAAGTCTATCGAGGCTTGGTCGCACTGGTGGAGCTGACTGAGTTGGGCCTCGTCTTTGTCAATGAAACGCAGCCTATCGAAGTCTTATCATGAGAGAACGAACTTTGAAAGCGTTAAAAGGCCATTACTGAGGTATCGCAGAGCTATGTGACATTGACGGTGCCTTCGTCGAGATTGCCGTAAGCAGCGGTTAGATGCAATCCTTTAATATTCCCAAATGGTATGAATTTCATGCCGCCCACAGACCCCGAAGCCTGCTGACTTGGCTTCGAATTCAGCTCTCCCGATTACGGCGACAGAAGACTGAGTCGTCCAAGAAAAACCCCTCAGACGATTTGCAGTATGCTACAACCCCGCCACCGAACTTTGCGGATACGAAGGAAAACCCAGAATCTTCCCCCAGGCACGTAGACTCAGACCGGAGTGCGCTGCCCACAGATGACATTCCTTTCCGAGGCGACCATCTATCTCAGCCTGGATCAAAGGGAACAGAGCGCTCTCGAGATCGGCGTCTTGACCCATTGGGTCTCACGGTATTGTACGAACCTGAAGGCCCGCCTGTCGCAGACATCGTGTTCGTTCATGGGCTCGGTGGAACAAGCCGTCAGACTTGGTGCAAGGACCGCGATCCAAGCTTATTCTGGCCTTGCGAATGGCTCCCTCAAGAGCGCGGACTACGCAACGCGCGAGTCACGTCGTTCGGGTACAACGCACATTTTGCATCATTTTCTTCCAAAGGAAACATCCTCAACATCTCAGATTTCGCCAAGGACCTGCTTTTCAAGATGAGGTTTGCCACCGACCAGGGCGAACGAGAGCTAAATATGGGCAGCGCCCCAATCATCTTTGTAGCCCATTCCATGGGAGGACTTGTGGTGAAGAAGGCATATATCTTGGGCCAGAACGACATCCACTATAACGACATCGTCAGATCGGTGAGAAGCATGGTTTTCCTTGCAACTCCCCATCGCGGCACCAACCTCGCAGATGTACTGAACAAAGTCCTAAGCGCCTGTATCTTTGCCCTGTCTCCAAAGCAGTATATTGCAGAGATGAAAACGAATTCTCCCGCCCTACAGGATATCAACGAGCAATTTCGTAACCTGGCGAAGAACCTCGATATAATTTCCTTTTATGAGACATTGGAAACGAAGACTGTTGCCTCATCAACCACGCTGATACTTCAGAAAGATTCATCGATACTCGGCTACCCTGATGAAATATCGAAGCCTTTGGAAGCAGACCATCATGATGTCTGCAAGTTCACTAGCAAGGAGGATGCTAACTATGTCTGTGTGCGGGACATCTTGCAGTACCTCGTGGCAAAAGCACGTTCACCAGATTTGGCACCAGTAGACACCAATATTCCCGACGAACTTCACCGACTTGCAGCAGTGTTTGGTGAGCTTCAGGATCCTACGGTTGACCTTGATCACTTTCACGAAAAGTGCATGAATGATACGTGCTCGTGGGTCCTCGAAGAATCCACCTTCCGCACATTCCTGAATGATTCCCATCAACGAGCACGAATTCTCTGGTGTACTGGCAAACCAGGAGCTGGGAAGTCTGTATTGACATCCTTCATCGTGAATCGGTTCCGAACCTTGGGTCTGCGTTGTGCGTTCTTCTTCTTTCGTTCCGGAGACCAGGTGGGAAACAGCCTCAATAGCCTGCTCTTATCTCTTGCGTATCAAATTGCATCCTCCGAGCCATCGTACAGACAGCGACTCCTTCAGATGTCAAATGAGGGCCTCAATGTCCAACGTTCAGCAACTCACTTAATATGGCAAAAGTTGTTCGTGTCCTCGTTGCTCAAAACTACCATTAATGAACCTACCTATATAGCAATTGACGCTCTGGACGAGTGTGAAACATCTCCTCTACTTCTGAAGCTCCTCACAGACCTTGCGAACGCGAAAACACCTATCCGAATCCTGCTGGTGAGCCGCAAAACCCAGCAACTCTTGGGTGCTTTCGAGAAGCTGTCCAAGGCTTTGACATTAGATTCGCTGTCACTCGATAGCCAGCAAACAGACCTCAAGCTATACGTTAGGGAAGAGATGAACTCTATGCGTGGAGACTCAGCATACAGGGAAAGGATCACTTCACGCATTCTCGAAAAAGCCGTGAGTAATTTCCTCTGGGCTCATCTTGTGATCAGAGAGGTTCTCCAGTGTCACACTAAAGATGCAGTAGAGCTGGCTTTGGAGAAAGTGCCAGCGGACTTGGAGATGCTCTATGAACACATGGATACGGCGCTTGCTAGGCAGACGACAGAAGCAGACCGCGCTATTGGCCGCACAATACTAATGTGGATCGTGTGCTCAACGCAATCATTGACCTTGAGTCAACTGGGAGAAATAATGAGACTTGATTATCCTGGTATACTGGACCTGAGATTGACGACCAGCCAGGTTTGCGGGGAGTTTGTTGTCGTCGATAATAACGCTCACGTAGGGATTGTGCATTCCACGGCCCGGGATGTACTGATCAATAACACCAATCTCCACTTCCACATACCACTGATGGAGGGCCACTTACGTATTTTTACGAGATGCTTGACTGTTCTGTTGTCGAGCCCTGGATTGAGGGCTAATGTCGACCAAGTGAAGTCTCACTCATTTCTGTTGTATGCAGCAACATCTTGGCCTCGCCACCTTGAGGCTAGTCATGCTTTGTCTGACCAGAGCTCATTGCTTCTCCTGGCCAGATTCTTGCGCACTCCCTCTGTTCTGAACTGGATATATATCCTCTTGGTAAAACGCCAATTACGCGTCGTTGTCCAGGCATCCAAAGCCATGACCAGTTTTCTCAAAAGGGCTGACGGACTAGACGCTGAGCGAAATTCTTTGAGTCATAAGCTGCAGGAAAAAGAAGTCGTTGCTCTTTGGGCGACCGACCTAGTGAGAGTTGTTGGAAAATTTGGGACGAACCTGCTCGAGCACCCCAACTTGATATTCAAAATGATTGCCCCTTTCTGCCCTCGGAACTCAGTCATGTATCGTCAATTTGCAGTAAAGGGCTCCATGACTCAACTTGAAATTTTTGGCCTTTCCAATCCATCTTGGGATGATTCTCTGGCCAAATTCTCAGTCTCCAGCCGGAGCGTCCCTTTCAAGATACTTACTGTCAGTCGCTTTTTCGCAATTCTGACTGCTGATGGTACTGTTACACTCTACCATGCCGCAACCCACGAAGAGGCGTGGCGCTTAAAGCATGGCGAGAGAGTGCTCGCTTGGTGTTTCGATGCGCGAGGTGAAAAGCTAGCTACATACGGTCTGCGAAAGACCCGAGTCTGGAACACCGCAACCGCGGAACAGCTTTATGCAGTGGATAACCCTTCTAGGGCCAAAGCCCTGGCACTTGCGTTCACAGATGATGATGCAACAATTCTGTCCTGTTCGGATGATCGGATCGTGCGGAAGTGTCCACTTTCAACGACCGAGGCGGGATGGTCAACTATAGAAGAAGTGCTTGGAGAAGACACTTACGCTGGAAAACAATACAACTCTCCACGCCAGGCTCTCTTCAGTCCCGATCGAAGCCAGCTTGCAGTCGCTTACCGAGGTCTTCCAGTCTCGGTCTGGGCGGTTAGTGAACCACGTCCTCGCCCGGATGGCTTGTGCGTCAGCATTGGCGATAGGAAACGGCTCGACTTGAACGAATGGAACTCTTACACTTCGGCGCAGTGCATGGCCTGGAACCCAATGACTGGCCACCTTCTGGGCATTTATGATGACGGCCGCGTCTTCAAGTGGCATCCGTTTGAAGACGACCTGCAAGAGTCCACAATCACGGCTACGCACATTGAATGCAGCACGGATGGCAAGTTCTTCGTCACTAGCAGTATTGGCGGGGCTCTCCGCGTATGGGATTTTTACCACTTTTCTCCCATATATGTGCTCTCCTGTGCCTCTTCAGCAACTGATCTGGCAATCGATGCGGACGAAAGCCGGATCTACGATCTGCGGGACAATTTCTGCTGCATTTGGGAGCCGAATGCTCTGATTCGTCTCTGGGAAGTAGATGAGAAAGCGAGTGAGACGCAAAGCGCGACAGGAAGCTCCACACAGATACCCACGTTCTCGGAGGCCTCGACAAAAATATTGGAGCCGATTACCGCTCTTGCTGTTCGACGAATAGATTCTATCTATGCGGCTGGAAATGTGGACGGTCTGGTGAGGCTCTATGGCCGCGAAGGCCAGAGCCTTTCAGAGCTCTCCCAAAGTTTCATGACCGTGGAGCATATCTGTTGGAGCGCAAATGGCACGCACATTGCTTCTGCCGACCTGAGCCGAAGAATATTAGTGAAAATGGTGGATGTTGCAAACCCTTTAACATTTGCAAGGTCGGTTCTAACAGCCAAGGAGGAGAGTCAGATCCTGCAAATCCTGCTAAGCCCGGAAGCAGAATATCTGCTTGTATCTACGGAGCGCTTCGTCAACATTTGGTCGATCGCAAAGGGGGCAATTGTGGCGACCCGTCCTCTTACTGCGAGGACTAAGTGGCTCACGCATCCTACGGACAGCAGTGTGTTGCTTGGTTTCAGTTTCTCAGGGATCCAGATCTGCAGGTGGGAGGCCTTCGATGTTGTCGCACAAATTTTAATCGACCGTACGGTTATAGATCGGGAAGATAACCGAAATGGTTCGGAATCCACCTGGCAAAGACCGTCTACATTTCGTCTAATGAGTCTAGCTGAGAACGTGTGCCTGGTTGACTCCGTGCTGGTAAGTCTGGATGAGGCCATCGTCTTGATCGAGACTTCTTCAATGGTGCTTGGCCGATGTCGGAAGCAATTTATGGTATTGGACGTTTCAAAATTTCCAGATCTTCTCGCCCAAGAAGAACAGATCCCGGAGACTCAAACCATCGCCCCTAAGCTTCTTCCACCCGATCTGCTCTCTCACATGGAGATACCACTCGGTTTTGTCGCTACCAACAGACTCCAAGTGGCGCGCCGCAAGTCTTCCGTCCAAAGCACCCCGGGTGCTCTAACGTCTGGGCTGCCGCAAATGGCAGGAGGTGACAGTATCCTGGCGTTTTTGAGTCGTGATTTCTGGGTCTGCACCTATGCGCTCAGCGAGGCAAGGCCGGGCAGGGTGAAGCGCCACCATTTCTTGCCTAGAGACTGGCTGGACATGGACATGCTGGAGCGTGCGGTCATGTGCAGTGATGGTACGTTGTTGTGTCCAAGGAATGGCGAAGTTGCGATGATCAAGAATGCGCTGAAAGAAGAGTGGCTGGATTGATTTAACACCGCGCATCTGTTTCGTTGTATAATGTGGACATCGATCATGGCGAGGAGATGCTTTGGAGACTCCACTGGGCCAAGCTTTGGACTGACTATAGATAATTTGACATGGCAATAGACGTTGTGTATTGATCTCATGTAATGGGACACAGCATGCCTCGAATATCAGCGTATCCATCGCACTCCTCCTTACCTCAGATATCACTTGGCAACAACTAACCGATGAACGAGAGGCGAACCTTTTCTTTCGTATCCATTCAAGAGCTTACTGCAAAGGCGCGGAAGACGTTGCCGGCTAGCCGTGCGACCAATATAATTTGGTAGAGAAGACAAAATTATGTAGGCGTCTCAAATCACCATGTAGAAAGGGAGTAGAAAATAGGCTAGTCGTAAGGGACTAGGCGTTTCTGAAAGGGGACGAAAGGAGAGGACCATTGCACACAAGAGGCTCCCGTGTTGGTCATTAATCCATTCTCATCGCTTCATATGTCAAAATTCCAAGTGACCAAGAGTAATAATTGTGACCATAATTTCCCTAGTGAGGTATTTTAACATCGTACCCTCACAGCATATTCCAGGGCTGGATAGTTATGTACAAATACTCGCCGGACGCCATGCCAATTACTCAAATCCCCAATCTCCTCTCATTCAAACTGCCGGCTAATCCTGTAGGTCGAGTCCAAGATTTTGTTCATGTCATGATGCTTGATGAGTAGACTTGCCAGCAGTCCGACGCCACTAATCGCAGCCAAGACCTCGAAGATACCTTTGAACCCATGCACATACGCTTCCATTATCCCAATTCTAGCTGGGTCTGTTGGAGCCATTGTCTTCAGGATTGCAATGTACGCCTCTGCGTTCCTTGAAATTTCGATTGGAAGGGACAACGCTTCCAGCTTCTGTGCCATCAGGTTTTGGAAGACACTACCACCAACCGCAACACCAATGGTCATGCCTAGGGTTCGCATGAAGGCATACATGCTTGCCGCGCTACCGCAGTCTCTGGTCCGCACAATGGCTTGTATACCGAAGTTGACAGAGCTTAGGACCATGCCACTCCCGAGGCCGAACACAACCTCGATACCAGCCCACACTGGTGTCTTGGTGTTTTGATCGAACAGTATCAAGAGTCCGGCACCCAAGGTTGCAATGGTCCAACCTGTCCAGATCGCCCAGCGGAAGCGCCCGAGGCGTGTTATCAGTTGTGAGACGACAGCTGAACCTGGCAAAAAGGCGCACATAAACGGAAAGACGTCGAGGCCGGCTGCGATTGGAGACTTGAGCTTTGCGGCCATGAAGTAGAAGGGTAGGTAGTATAGGCAGCAGAACAACTAATGAGTACGTCAGCAATGCCTTCCGTCGCGCAGGGTCGTCAGTACTTACCACCAGACCTTGTGTAAGGGCGCAGATGTAAGCGGCAATTGCAGAGGTTTCATAAAAGAGCGACCTCCTCAGGAAGGGTTCTCGAGCTCCGAAATGCTCCCAGATCAATGAGCCGCCGATACCAAAGGCTCCAAGAACCAGTGGCACCAGAGTGCGATAGTCTGACCACGGAAACTGGACTCCGGCCCATGTCAATCCAATTAGAAAGGTCGTCAGGCTTGAGATGAAGAGAAACCCGCCCAGCCAATCCACCCGGAGGAGTTTCTCTTTAAGCGAGGATTTGACAGTCTCCAACTGGACGAAGAGAATCACCGCAACAATTCCAATACCACAGAAAGGCAGGTTGATCCAGAAGGCCCATCTCCAAGTTGCTTTCTCGGCCTGCAGCCAGTGTCAGTTGATATTGTCGGCATCAGTATCTCGTAGTGCTGAAACTCACAAGGACGCCTCCAATGAACGGACCAAGGACCGTGCCGATTGCCCACGCAATGAGGACAAATGAAAACCATTTGGGCCTCTGGCGCAGCGGAATGATATCAGCGAAGATGATTTGAGCTCCAACAATAATGCCGCCACCTCCAATTCCTTGAACACAGCGGCCAGCGAGCAGAATAGCAAAATTTCGAGCAACTGCGCAAACTATTGACCCAATGGTGAAGAGTAGCAAGGATGGGAGAAGCAATTCTCGTCGCCCGAAAATGTCGGACAAAGCTGCGATGAAAGGCTGAAAGACTGCACAAGCCAACAGGTAAGAAGTGCCGACCCAGAAAGCATCGATGGCAGAGCCGTGGAGATCTTTGGCTATGGTCTTAACCGATGGTTAGTCGTCGTGAGGTGAGGTCGATTGACATGTAACTCACTGGAAGGACCGTGACAAGAATTGTTGCATCGAGAGCTACCATGAGAGAGATGATTGATAAGGTGAGCATGACCAGGTATTCCTGCTTCTGTGGCTTCCATTCCACCTGGCCGCTTTTGGCAGATTCGATATCAGCTGGTACTAGAACGGAGGACTTCTCATGCGTTGAGTGCTCTGTTGAGGTGGGGGTTGACGGTTCATCTGGGATATCCGTTGTGTCGATGGCAGGCATTTTTTCAGACATCTCTGGAAATGTGGGACAACCGTAGAGGAAAGAAAGTCAAAGGCAATGTTGGCGGTGTTGGGGTTTGCTTGAAGCAGGCAGTGAAGACTTCGATGTTGGACAAGCTTATAACTAACTAAGCACCACATATCATAGTTCATCTGAGAAAAAGGTCAGATGTCGAAATCGTCTTATACATATACCAATTCGGCTTGCCTGCCCCCTCCTCTCTTGCAGGTACTATCAAGGCCCCAGAACCTAACCAACAAATCAAAAGCACGAGGAGAGTTGTGGCTGATAACCAGCAGATGTGAAAGCTGGCTGACAGCAGGAGGTAAGTGCTTCATCTCCACCTTAGGGCTACGTGTTGAACCAGCAGAGGTTTCCCGACGGGGCACGGCGACATGCTTTCAGCAACGCCACCAACATGGTCGCTCTGCCGGTCCCACTTTCAGGACAAAAGTACATCGGCGAGCTGGAAAATAGTTAATCCAGGCCGAGCACGCTACGCCGTAACTAGCTTGGCTCATTTGTCACGCCATCGTTAGTGAGCCCTCGCTTCAGCTGTGCCACCAATTTCGGAACTCAGCCTTTCGCTCTAGGCGAGCCCATATGCAGCTTGCCCATTTATCGACCACTAGCGCTCCTTTGGGCTTGCAGCTACTTCAGGTCACAAAACGGACGCCTCATACTTGTTAGTCGGCACCGTGCACGCTCGCTAGGTCTTTATTTGGCATGGCCGCAGCCTAACTAGGCTAGATGAAGACATCGTCCACAGCATATCGAATCCCGGTGGCTTTCATTCCCCCCTCCACTTTCCCTCGTGGCAGGCGTCTCCGACGAAAGCTGCGACTCCAAAGAGCTTTTCAAAGGGGACGTGCTTGGTTGGCGCCAACTCCACAGTTCGGACTGAGCGAAGTTTCATACTCACTGCCCAGACTCAGACCGCTTCGAGCAGGATCAGCCTTAGTGCTGTGGTCGCTCTGCTCCCCAGATTGGTCTGTTTTGTGTAGGCTTCGTATAAGCTTTCAAGTTGAATCCCAGCGACATCGCTGATATGACGCATTGACCCTCTCCCCGCCGGCAAAGCGTCTCCACACCAAGCACGTGGTGTTGACCTATTGGGGAAAGAAGGCTATGATGCTACCGGTCGAGTCTATTGTAATTGTATCGGAACCTCTTACCGGAATTGCCCTTAGTACATGGCCACGCTGAGCGGCTGAGAGCGTCAACAGACGTGGGCAGGGGCCTAGAGTATGGCTGCTTCATGGGCTGGCTGGATATGGCTAGTACTTTCCTTTTGGACGCGAATGTAGGTTGGTGGGCCCCTTCAACAAGGGGTATATATCTTGATGTCTGCTGTCCGGGTAATGGGTACAGTATTCAACATCACCTCCTCCTTTCAACACTCTACAGCTTGCCTGCATAGACCAGACACATCCCTTCTTGTCCATTTCAATAGCAAAATCGTTTCCTGCTATCACCATGCATCATCTCAACCCCATCTCCCCGATTGACCCATCTTTCGTGCGCATCGCACCGTCCATCCATTTCCGCAGAGCGAAAGCTGTGGCTGCCGACTCGGACTCAGAGTCCACGATGAACTTTCAGGATCCTGAATTCATCCTCCTCTTCACATGGACAGGAGCCCAACCGCGCCACATCGCGAAATACACGTCAGGCTACACCAAGCTCTTCCCATCATCCCCCATCATGGTCATCACAACTTCCATCAAAGACCTCCTCTACCGCGCCTCTGCGAAAAAGCAACGCTCCCTCATCCCGGCAATCCTCACAATCCTCACCTCCGACCTTGACTCCAACTTCCTCGTGCACTGCTTCTCCGATGGCGGCGCCCATAAATCCGTGCAGTTCGCCAAAGCATTTCTCAAGACCACCGGCCGCCGCCTTCCCGTCTCAGCCCTCTGCCTCGACAGCGCCCCTGGAAACCTGCAATACACCAAAATGGCTCAAGCATGTCGAAAAACCGCTAAAGGAAGCCCAACCGTCGAGATCGTCACCTCGCTCCTCGCATTCATGGTCGCCGCCTCTTACTGGACCGCATACCCCGTCATCAGCGACGACGACCGAGAACACTCCAAACGCCTCTTTACCAAATCCCGCCGAGAGCTAAACAACCCCGGCCTATGGGACGTCCGCACACCGCGATGCTACCTCTTCTCGAACACCGATCAGATCACGAACCCCGAAAGCGTGATCGAGCACGCGCGCTGCGCCGAGGAGCTCGGCGCGGAGGTCTTCCTGACCCAGTTCGAGAGCACAGATCATTGCGGCCACATCAAGTCCCCAGCCGACGCAAACCGGTATTGGGCAGCCGTACAGCGAACCTGGGACGCCACAAGCGGCAGTACTTCCAGTTCTAATACCCAGTATGGAGTCGTTGTGGATAAGGAGCACCCCGACTTCTACCCCCCGGCCCTCGCGACCGAGAAGGAAGCCAGCATGCACGCCTCGATCCACGAACTGCCGTCTCGGCATAGTCCCATCGACCCAACCTCCGAGCCTATCCTCTCGGCCTCGAGCTCCGTCTACTCATCCGACGGCAAAGAAGTTCCTGCGCCAGCAGCTCCTACAACTGGTGCTCTTGCCCCTGCTCCAGCCCCGGCTCCAACGAGCATACACAAAGGCCCAGCAAACTTTTGCATCAAAAAGGAGAAGCGCAAGTGGCACGACTGCCTGCAACCCGTGCCGGGCTACCAGGGCTGGGGCGGGATGGGCGTCGACACGGACAGCTACTTGTATGATGCTCTCACTACGAAACAGCCAGGGTCTTGGCAGGACATCTATTGCTATTTCCACATTGGCATATTGTAACATCCTATTTGATGAGGAGTTTCTGTGCGGAGCGGCATAAACCCATCGTGGATGGAGTTTGGTTTTTTTTGTTCTCGATTATCGCAAGCGCCGTCTTTTACGTTGATAAATGTATGGGTGATGTGAAGTTTTTCGTTTTTGTTCTAAGTCTTGTCTATGTACAGGTCATGCAGCTAGAGCCTCGCAAATCAACATTCCCTTTTTCCTATCGTTGCATTCGAATAGTTTCCCGGCTTGGGGATACCTCTTGTTATCATCGACCGTTGTATATCGGTCTCACCTTCATTTTCGCAGAACAAGTCTCGGTCTTCTTCGTGCTCCACCTAAGGGGTTTGAACTCTCCATTTACAAACTTGACTCCCTTAGGCGCCGGCAGCTGACTCAGGCGTAGCGTTATGGTAGGAGGAGGCTTCCTGTCCTTGTACTTGACGCCTTCCGGTTGATCGGGCTTGGCAGGCTTCGGAGGTTCCGGCTTCTTTAGGTGAATATATCTCAGTGTGGCGCGGGCTGCGAGGTGCCTAGAACGGGGCATTTTCAAAAAACTGACCCATTGACCCTTCTCAGTCTGGTTAGATGTCTCGAACGTTTGCAGCTCTGCCGCATTTTTGACTACTTCGATGGAGCTTGTCGAAGATGGATCAGAAGCGGAACTTGAATGGTCGTCCGTGCCTTCACCGATGAGATTAGACACGGCAACAAGCTGGTCTGGCGCTGGGGTTCCAGGAGATTGCTCAATGTAACCATCCACGGCGTTTGGTTTGTGGATATATGCATTTCGATCCTGGAAACACTCGCCCCCCTCACCCAGATTATCGGTCACAGCGGCGAATGGTCGAGAGTCTGCCAATACATTGCTTGGGTAGCTGTCTGTTGGGAGTCCGCTGACAGGATACGGAGAAGACTTTGCCTGAATACTCTGGGTGGCGTTTCCATCCCTCAAATTTTCTTGTGCACTTGTAGGCTTTGATTGCTTAGTAGGGTTGAAATGGCCCTCGCCAGAGGCAGTCGCCTTGGTCAGATTCTCCAATTCAAAACTTTTCGTTTGCTTCGGCCTGGGATCGGCCACGCCGGTGAAACTCGCGGCTAGCTTCTGCTCCAACTCTGAGTCGGCTAGGCAAATATCTGAGCTGCTCGTGTTAGTTTCCTGGCTTGCCTCTGATGATACCGTTGGAGCGATATTCGAAGACCGCGGTAGCATTTTCGGTTGTGAGGAAGGAGAAGTTGAATATTCAGCGAGGTTGTTCGGTGCGGAGTTGAGCAGGTCAGCAGGTAATGGGGCTTGTGAAGGTTTTGTCAATATCGGTGGACTGGACGGCGCCTGCGAATCGCGCTCCCCAATTTCCGATGTCGCGTTCCTTGAGAGTAGCCACCTCATTTTGGCAAGCTGTGCCTTTACCTTTCCGAGTTCGGCTGCTTGTTGCTTGCAGAGCTCACGCCAGTCGCCTACCGAAGTGGCTGTTAGTGGAGGAACTTTGGAGCTTTCACCGCGGAATTCAAAATTCGCAGACGCTGGAGTGGGCCGTTCGAAACGAGTGAATGTCTGAGTCAATCCTAGGGCTTCCAATCTTGGAGTCACCTCATCACAGAAGTCTCGAGCCTTGCTCAAGGCAGACGAACAACTGTACTCTGCATGGGCCGCTACAGAATTGTGCAGCTTGTCCCATTCAGCAAGTATAGCTTTCGACCTCTCAGTGAACTTCAAGTCTGCCTCGGCTCTGAAGACCCCAACTCTAGCATGCACTGCAGCTTGAAGGATGGACTTGTAGGCTTCCTGCTTCCCACATGCGACACAGAGCTCAAGCATTGCAAAAACAACGCGTTGCAGATCACGAATGACGTTGGGCCCCGGCGATACACTCCAGCCTAGTGCAGCCGACAGCCAGGCTTGGCCTCTCTGCCAATCCCGATGGGTTGCATAAAATTTCATAAAATTCCTTAGAACATGGGAAGTGTGTTTTGTAGGGGTGTCGGAATATATCAACTGAGATGCCCAAGCTTCAGCTCGATGTGGCTGGTTGCATTTGAGCGCCGTGTAGACTAAAATCTGTAGTAGCCGCGAATCGTTAGATGCAGGACAAGGCAGCTCGATGTCATTGATTGTCCTCCACTCCCACAGGTGTGTATATCTGCTCACGGCGTCGGCCTTGGCGACAGAGTTGAGGAATAATTCAAATCTGTTCGCATCCCTGTTTTTCCCATACTGCCAGAGGACATTGAAGAGGCTTTGCTTGGATAGCGTCAGTCGGCCTTCGTCCATCGCTGCCATAACAAGATAAGACAGCTCATCAAGTCTAGCGCGTGAAAAGGTCATCATTAGAGGGACATATGATTTCACAGATGGCGGTTCTGGAGACCTGATAATGCTGTTGGCAATCCTTATCAGAAGCCTAGTGACCGACAAATTTCCAAGCCTGAAGTCATGAGCGTAATGGCGAATCTCGTTGTCGATGAGTACTTGCTCATTTCGTGGCATCTTCTGGGAAGCGGACACATTAGGCCTTTCGCTCGCTGAGTTCAGCTGGCGCAAACTCTGCCTAACGGTCTTCAATTGCTCAATCAAGCAGTTGAAGTCTTCCGGCATTTTCTTTGAGTCGTGGGCATTGCCCGGATTGGCGTCCTTGAAACGAGGACTTGTGCCGACATTCACATGCACAAGCATTTTTATTGCAAGTTTGAGAGCAACCAGCCTCTCGATGCGTCGGACTGCATCATTGGTATCTTTTGTCATGTGTGGATTGAGCATGGGTGGTTTTGGGGCCTCTCTAGCCGATATTTGTGTGGCATCGTCATCTTCGACTTCCAATTCCAATTCCGTCGACCGCCATTGCGGAGCATCCACGTCTTCGTGTATGTCATCTTCCAGAACCCGTGATCGCATATCTGTAGAATACGAACGAATGTGTGGTAGTCTCTTCCGCTGAGCATCGACTCCGCTGTTGAAGGATGTGAGGATCTGGTTTTCCTGGCGGTGCAGCCGTGCCACCTCCCCTTCCACTTCTGCGATTTTCCTGTCCCATTCTGTCCTGCGTCTATCTTTCCAGTTGGCGTCAGCAACGAAAGCAGTTGCAAACACAGGAGCCAAGAGAATCGTGAAAGCGTCAACAAATTTGAGTCGTCTTCGGGTCGTGGCAGAGACGGTTCGGCGAGTGAGTACACCGGCAACAGAGGTAGAGCATGCGATGCAGCTGCAGCTGAGTTGTGGTCTGGCAACTTGAGACCATAGCCTTAGCATCATAAATCATGCTGCTCAGTTGGATTGTAGAGGCTTGCGCACCATAGTCATCATGATGAAGCTGATGACGGGTGGTACATGGTACAGCAGATGTCAATGGCTATGGTTGAGTGGCCCAAGCTCCATTGCGTTTGCCAAGCCAGGATTTTTCGAAGACTCGCTGGATTTGTTTTGCAGCGAGACAATACGACATTGGTGCCGCTTCGACGCTGAAGGAAACTTCAATGGGTGGCATAGGGCACATGCCTCCATCGAAAAGACTGTTCGCCGATGATGAAGAGCTTGGGAAGAAAGATGACGACCATCGACCCACGGACGGTTCAATGATGAGCTCAATCCTTCGCACATGGCGCCCACGGCGAAAACGCGTCCTGATTGGGATCTTCGCCTTATACCTCTTGTATCTCTTCGTCAAATACATCCCAACCGATGTCCCACCAGTATCGAAACGCATCGACACCAGGTTTGGCGCGCCCGTGGGCCATGGAGAAACGCCTCCTTCTGTGGACTCTGTGCCCAAGGCCCCCCCTCCACGAATGTCGAAGACTGCAACAGAACACTACTATGATGGTCCAATCAAATTCTACAACCTCGGGTCTACCCTTGGTTTTGCAACGGCATCTTCGAGGGCTAGTCGGAGTGTCCTGTTCGCCGCTTCCAGCCTCAAAAGTGCTTCTCATATAATCCCACTGGCATGTGACATGTCAAAGCAAAACAGAAACAAGGTCCATTTTGCAATCATGGGAAGAGAAGAGATCACCATCGAGAATATCAAGCAGATGAATGGGATCAGTGACGGAGACTGCGCGGTTCTGTGGCATGATGCGCGACCAGACTACGCGCCCTTCTCCTTTGACTTTCGAATGGAACTTAGCACTCGATCTGCACTGGGATATATACACAAGTCCATGCGACTGCAGGCAGTGCTGACAGATACCTCAACCCGGGAGGATGACTTCTTCACAAAGGCAATCACGGACAAAACGAAAGAGCTTGGTATTACAATGATTGAATTGCCGGCCAATGCGGTAGAAGGACTTCAATGGATGATGAAGCTTGACAGTGCTTCTCTCAGAGCTGTGAATGACCTCGAGATTGAGATTCTTGTCCATGCCCCGGTCGAGTCCTCGGGATCCCTGATCAGATTGTTAAAGTCTCTCGAAAATGCAGACTATTTCGGATTCTCATATCCTAGGCTCACCATCGAGTTGCCGCCACGCATTGATATTTTTACCATGAATTTCCTGTCCAGTTTCCGCTGGCCTCCGGGTTCTCGTGGAGAGGAGAGTAAGCTCACCTTGCGCCATCGTGTCAATCCCGAACGCCTTTCGCCTATTGAAGCATCAATACGGATGGTCGAGTCATACTATCCTGCTCATATTCCAACTTCACACGTTCTTATCTTGACCTCACAAGCCGAGCTCGCACCATCTTATTATCACTACCTCTTGTTTTCCCTGCTCGAGTACAAGCATTCCACATCTGCTTTGTCGGAAAGTGGTCGACTACTGGGGATATCGCTAGAGCTTCCCACACACTATCTCAACGGCTCAAAAGGTTTCAGCCATCCTTCCAACGACGACTTCTCGCCCTTCTTTCTCTGGCAGGCTCCCAATAGCAACGCCGCTTTGTATTTTGGAGACAAGTGGGCCGAGTTTCACTCCTTCCTTTCGAATCGCCTTGCGGCACAACCATGGTCCGCCCAGGAGCACTATAGTAAGCTCGTGTCTGAGAAACACCCAGCATGGATGGAGTATCTTTTGGAACTTGTTCGTGCTAGAGGCTATGCCATGCTATATCCTTCGTTCGCATCACATGAAGCTTCGGCGATTGTTACGGTCCACCAAGACCTCTACCAACCCCCTGAGGAATTTCACACGTCGAAGGCGTCGACGTCTGATTCATCCGACCTTGACCCGGCGGACTCGGTCAGTGTCGGAGCTATCTTGGATGCTCACTCGGAGACTTCTGGCGCGTTGCCGTCCGCCGAATCCACGACCGGGACGACATCTACAATCCTTTCACTTCTCTTCCCGAACTTCTCTCCACCTTTAGACTCCAGCGATACTTTTTGGTTACCTAAACTGATAAACTTGCAAGCACTATCGTTTACTGGCGAGTCTTATTCGTTGAGGGATGCGGATTCCTACGCAGAAGAATTTGCACAGAATTATGGAGGATGCAGGGCGAACACTGAGAGAATAGTAGTATCAAGTTGGAGTGCCGACGACCTCTTTTGTTTGGACGGACAGGACCTACGTGCAGCGAAAGCGGCGAGTGCTGGATGAGGTTTTGCATCGAAATTTGTCCAATCAGCCACAACTTGTGTTCTAACACAGCCTAGGAGCCAATTTCGATGGTTCATCCACATTCGAGCGGTTCTCCTCGTATTGCCGGCCTGAGGCTTTGCTTAAACGCTAGTGCCATCAAAGGGCATTCGTGTCGAGCGTACGGACACGAACATCTTGAGCAAACCACCACAGAGCTGCAGGACCGAAGCTCTTGCTACCGCCTTCATATGAGCAGAAGGCCATGGGGAATGACGGCTTGGCTATCCGATTGTATTTGTATATGTCGAGAAGACCCAAATTCACTATCACCACAAAATTAAAAGGACCGAGAAAGCCTTTGAGAGTTTGGTCGTGGACCGTGAAATAAAGAAGCTGCGAACGACGGTGAAATCGGCGATCAAGCCTCGGTCACGCAAAAGAAGCCAGGAGTACCCTGTCATGTGGGACATTGTGTGGTGTGGAGCTGATTCGATGGAGGCTAGGGATATTGTATTGGTGAGTAACTAGGGAAGATATAGAGACCATGGATGATTGTAGAAGTGTACGTGCAACTAGCTAGAAACGCAAGCGTCTCCATATCACATACAATCCAGCGCTCTAGACAACACCGTAACATTAACCTATCCCAAACAAGGTCATTGAAGGATGGCGTAGACACACGATACCTTGCATAGATGCTCTGCCGAAGAAGATACAGGGGGCCATTGACACTGTCCAACTTCGGTGTCCGCTTTTCGACACTTACAAGTCTCAGGACCGGCCCTTGATCCGGGCTCATCACAGACTTCTCACACTCCATGGGATTTGATACGACCAAGACATCAAAAACTTCGACAGGAACAAGTTCTGAGATCGTCGATAAGGGCCATTGCTGATCGCGAGTCTATTGTCGTACCTCGGCGAGTACACCAGTAAAGACATCCTTGCTTGGCGCCGGCACGCCTGGGGCTCGATAAATGCACGTCCCCAAGTGGATCCGCAAGGCCTGGCCCGGGAAAAGTTCTCGACGACGGGCCCTCGTCAGTGGTGGATGATACTCAATAAACGCATAGCCAACCCTGGGATCTTCACCTGTGGGCGGACCAGCGATCACTATCATCCAAGCCTAAAACGGTTCAGGTAATTGTAAGCCCCTCGATCGAGATCCGTGACTTGCCGTTTGCTTTCCCTGCATTTTTGTGTCTCTGCAATCAGCGTTAAATCTTTTGGGCAGCAAATATGAAATTACCCGAAATGGAATTCGGACGGGCGCGTAGAGGGGCAACCGTACCAACAATGCGAATTCGACGTATCTAGCCAACTGTAGGGTGAGGGAGCTTTTGTGCAGATTTCGGGGCATGGGCTTAACCAGGCGTGTGGCTTAGTTGTTCCCACTATCGTGCCCCGCTGCCGTCATGGCTAACAAAGTAGCGCCTGGGCGCTCATGCAACAAAACGTCGCTAAGGCCCGCTTCTCCACCATCCTCCCTTCGCCTCCCCCAATCAGACCCGCTTGTCAGCAGCATCCCTTGCACGAACCTACGACTTCATTGGCATCTCTCCAACGCGTCCCAACTGTTCGTCCGAGCTTCATGCCTCTTCCGCCCTCCGTCAGAAGCCTATGGTCCAACCACACCCATGTTCGTGGCCCTCTCAACTCCAAAAGACCCTGGTTCGTTCCTTCCAATTATACAAGGGCTCGACCGCGGGGATTCCCTACGCTCGCGGTATCTCTCAAATTCCGAGGGGCTTTTTCTGCTGTCTCGATATCACTGAGAGCAGTGCTTGTGTTAAACGCACGCCTCTCTTTTTTGGTGTCAATATTGCAGTAAATATCATCGAAAAACCGGCAAATTATTGTAAACCTGAAACACAGCCCCGAGACCCCCTCCCCCTCCCCACCCGGGCAGATAAGAGCGTGACACGACGACACAGATCGAGAAAATCAGAGAACGTATGAGAGAACGGAGTACGCTTTCAGGCCGAGGACCACCTCGCGGCAATTGGCCTGGCAAGCCTCTGCTGGCTTTCCGAGTGAGGAGGTCACCAGCAGGCTGAGCTACGAAGACATCCCCGAGCCTTCACGGAGACGCGACCTAGTCACACAAGATGGCGACGATAGTGGTCCAACAACATCACACCCCTCTACGACAATCTCCCACGCCTCCGCCTTTGACACCTGCTCTGACCTTAAGCACACCACGATCGCCGACTCCAATACCGAATAAGCACATTCCTTACTGCCCACCAGGACCCATCCCGGCCTCCTCACAAACAATAACACCTCCAAATTCCCCCCCTTCGAGGAGCCATACTACACCATTTACGTCCGTTCTACACCCGCCCACCTCACATCAAAAACTCCTCAACTCTCCGCCCATATATGGCATTAGCGGCAGCACTCTGAAGGCAGCCCTCGACCAACTATCCGCGCAACCCTTGCCGGATCCGCAGCATGTTTTCCCCTGGCTGCATGGGTTACACCCTGAGAATCATATTCAGCTGGCATTCTTTGTACCCCGAAAGAAAAGCCTTCGCCGGCTTCCACGGGGTCTTAGGAGCATAACGATTGTGAAAGCCGGAGGGGACTTGACCCGTGCACGCCTCAAGGGCGCAGTCGCCCCCGAGGAGATACTATCATTGTGTGACAGCAATGAGAAAGGCTTTCTGGACTGTGACCCAAAGGAGGGCTTTTCAGTTCGCAACTTTGCAATACAGACCGCAAAGATGGCTCAAGTATCTGATATCGTCATCTACGGAGAGGATTCGACCGACCAGAGAATCATCAAATCAGTCGCGGAAAGAACGTCCTCCGTGCAAAAGAAGTGGAAAAAACACCTTGAGGCTTCAGGACAATGTCCTGAGACTTACCATACATATGTCTTGACAGATTCATTCGAAGAAATAGAGCGCAATCACCCGGAGCTCGTTGCAGTCAATTCCAGGGGTAGGACCACCGGCCATACAATGGATTTCCTGCAATGGGAACACGTGGAAATGTGCGCGATGTCGAAGTCTTCGGAGTTCAGTAAAGGTGTTTACCAGGGTCCTTCACCTGGAGCAAACCTAGTGCAGACGTGTCAACAAGATGAAGGGTTTCATGTTCTAATCGAGACGAACGACCGTGCTCAGATGCCTGATGAAGACTTCTTGATGTCAAAGCTCAATGAAATGGGACAGACGCCAATCCACCTGACATTCCCATCTTCCGGTAGCATCCTTCCGCCTTCGCGGTCACAAAGCGAAGTCGACAGTCTACTTGCCATGTGCCGCTTCATCTATGCCGTAACGCATCCCAAGTCGATTACTACCTCGGGCGAAGACCAAGATTCAGATCGAGATCAAGATCAGATCGCAGACTCTGATGGAGACATTCCAATGCAAGATCTCTCGCCTTCACCATCATCTTCTAGCTCTTGCTCCGCATCAATCAAACCACGTACAGTCCTCATCCATTGTGCAGACGGCTACACTGAATCAACACTCCTCGCCATCGCATATTTCATGTTCGCCGAAGGCGTCCCAGTCCACACAGCCTGGCTCCGCATGCACTGCGACAAGGGCCGGAACTTCTTCGCATACCCGTCAGACGTAGCGTTGCTTACGTCGATTCAGCCAAGGTTGCTTGCGGAGTCGCCAGCAAACCCGGCCAATATTAGACCAGCACCAGCCTGGCTATCGAAGTTGGATGGCAGTCTACCGAGCAGAATCCTGCCGTACATGTATCTCGGCAATCTGACGCATGCAAACAACCCCGAGCTGCTGCGCCAGATGGGCATCAAGCGGATTTTGAGCATTGGAGAGCCGGTTAGCTGGGTGAAGAGCGAGCATGAAAAGTGGGATAGGGAGAATCTGATGATGGTTGATCGGGTGCAGGATAATGGTATCGATCCACTGACGGGCGAGTTTGAGAGGTGTTTGGAATTCATTGGTAAGCGCAACACCTAACCGAAGCTTTCGTTACTCTTCTGATGACTAACGATGTGCGCAGGGCGAGGAAAAGCAGACAACACTGCAACGCTGGTGCACTGCCGCGTCGGTGTTTCTAGGTCAGCGACGATTTGTATTGCAGAAGTTATGGCGAGCATGAGTTTGAGCTTTCCGAGGGCTTAGTACGTTCCTTCCGATATCTCTCTTTCGATCGACGGTCTTTTTACTCACCAAAACTGTCGCAGCTGTTTTGTGCGCGCCCGCCGTTTGAATGTTATAATCCAGCCGCATCTGCGCTTTGTTTACGAACTCCTGAAATGGGATGAATATCTGCAAAAGAAGCGCGGCGAAGCCATAAAGCGCGAACTCGAGTGGGCAAGCGTCGCACGAGAGATTGCTGCGATGAATAAGCCATACTCGAGGAGTTAAGTTTGTTGGCATAAGATCTGGCTGAATGGCCAATTTTGTTGCTTGGCTTTGGGGGGACTGGGCGGATAATCAGGCGCTCGGGGCGTTGTGGTATAACCTGGGCAATTGGTTTGGGGTCTACGGAAAAGCAGGCAGAGGTTAAAAGCTGGACAGCGTGTGTCGACTGAACTCGCTGCTATATCGAAGAGGTATGAATGCCGTACGAGGGCTACGAGGTTTATGACATTATGACGGGGTCATTGGCAACAAGCTAGGAGTTGTGATGATATTTTCTGTCGAGGACATGCATCCCTAGTCTCTTCTTCCAGTCTGTTGGGAGACAGGGCCAGGGACGACGAGGCTGTCGGGGCCTTTTTCGCTTGATGTGTATTTGACATAGACCTCAAGCTACTCTGTCGAATGCCGACGAAAGTTAATGGGCTATGAAATCTCTGCATTATGCTTACGCTCACTCTACACGCCGTATAAAATGGGTCCATTCAAATCCTCAACTGCTGCTTAACTGGCAGTACCTGTTGCTCGAGGGGTGGGTCTCAATTATATTTTCCAGCTGCTTACGTGGATTTCAAAGCTTTGTAAGTGTGCCGAAATATCTGCCAAGACAACTTTGAAGCTGCTGACGGTCATGTCCCGCTTCCGTTTCCATGCCCTGCCGCAGAACCGTCAACAGCGTGTTGATGATATTCAACTACTGGCAGTTCGTAAGATGGATTCGCCAATCACAAAGTCCAGGGATATATCACCAGCACCGCTGGGAGGTGCTGTGAAGCCCGAAAAAAATGCTGGTCTCATCATGGCCGTACGTATACCATCCTATGTCAGAGTTCTGCTGTAATTGATCAACTTCTGGGATTCACAAACCCTGACAGGCTACGCGGCCCATCACAAAAAGGTAGTGATGATGTTTGCGCCTGTCCCAGAAGCTGGTCACATCGCAATATCCAGATCTCACAGTGCTGAGCGTTCATAGACGAACAATAGTAGTATCGCCTCCAAGAGGAGCGTTGAAAGGCTTTACCTTCCAGAGCCTCACTTCTTCCGCTACTTCGTTCGCAAGCCTCAGCGGAGATCACCCACAATCAATCGAGGGTACTGGTTACGCATGCGAGCCGTGGAGCATGTTGTCCGCGAATTTCTCGAGAGGCCGTCGGAGCAGCAGAAGCTAGTGGTGAATCTGGGATGTGGGTAGTGAGTAAGGACCGTAATCTGTCCTAACCCGATACCAACGCTAAATCTGGAAGTGATCCCTTACCGTTTCAGTGGCTTGCTCGCGAGCCGGAGCTATGCCGCAATGCACGATTCGTCGACGTAGATTACAAAGCACTCATGCTCGCCAAAAGGGAAATCATTGAAGCTACACCACGGATGAGTGACCTCCTTACCCCTCAAGCTCTGCCGGACGATGGCTATACTGTCTTGAATGCTAAAGAGTATATTGCTGTGGGTTGTGATCTGCGGGACATTAATGGTCTGAACACTGGCATGAAATCCTCCAGGCCGGACCAATGTCTTGTTTTCTGTGTCGCGGAAGTCTCCTTAATATACATGAACCCAGACACAGCCGATGCTCTGATTGAGTGGGCCGCGCATCTGTCTTCTGGTAAGTCCTCTAAATTGAGTGCATGAGCAAGGATACCTTCAAAGGGGTAATTATCCCTGAATGTCAACCTATGTCAGAGCCGACCCTGAAGGTTCCTCTGCTCCATGTCCGCGAGCCTCTGCCTTGATGCAAGCAGACGTTGTATTCGCTTCAAGTATGCTAATGAGAGCAGATGTTACTTTCTGCCTGTTGCAGCAATACCTACCGGAGGGAGCAGATCACCCCTTTGCAGAAACAATGTTGAAGCATTTCGAAAAGCTAAACACGCCCCTACGGTCTGTCTACGAATATCCGGATTTGCATAGCCAAAGGCAGAGGTTCTTTGCTCTTGGCTATGGGAAGGTCGAAGCGCGAAATCTATGGTGGCTGTGGTCCGACCCTCTCTTCCTGTCACCATCTCAGCGATTGGCATTGGACAACATTGAGCCCTTTGATGAGTGGGAAGAATTCGTCTTGTTTGCTTCTCACTATATCCTCGTCACAGCTCAAGTCGGTTTCGAAGTGAGTCCCCAAGCTCGTCGGTATTCGCGCGCGAGCAGTACGTCGGAAGTTTCTGCGAGGACAGCATCACCTCGGAGAGGAGAGAATCAGCTATTTGGGCTGACTTACGTTGAGAACATTCCTGGAGAAAGAGGTAGAGCACATCATGGCGCAGCTTTCGCCGTTGAGGGCGGTGTTGCAATTGCCTATCATGGAGGCATTGGACCTCAGGAGCGGTTGGCGTCTACCGATGTCTACGGAACGCCAGCTTTCAAGATCCCAACCGCAAAACTGCCATCTGCTAGCATCTCCCCCCGGTCTTGCCACACAATTACGACTTTACACAGTGGTGATATTATCCTTGTGGGCGGGCGCGCATCGCCTGCAGCTGCTATGCAGGATTGCTGGATACAAAAAGGCGCAGGCTGGGAAAGAATCCAAGATCTTCCTTCACCAAGATATCGCCATTCTGCAGTACCCGTCATATTACCTGGAAATATCCTAGGACTTGTTGTGTTTGGCGGCAAAGAAGACCAATACAAGGTGCACACCGACACACTCCTATGGGACTTGCAGGCCGGCTGGCGACGTCTTACCTTGTTGGCGAATGATCCAATACCGAGTATGTAAGGCCTCCTCCTTCCTACCTCTTGAAGCTAACGGACACTCTGGCAGCATTTGGCGCAAATATGCTGAGTTTAGGTCCAAGTCACGGTTTCTTGTTTGGTGGTATGAGACAAGATGGGATAATTAGCCATGGCTTCTGGCGTTGGCGTCTCGGTATCGTGGATGAGAAAGTTACTGGAATCGCGTTCAACAGCGGTACTGCATCTCTTGATGTTTCCATTGGCATACAACCCTATATGGGCCGCTTTGGAGCTACAGCCAGTATTATCGGTGACTCTGTGCTTGTCATTGGAGGCATCGCCAGTCCAGGCGTGATCCCGAGAAAGTATGAGATCTTGTCAATTACGGGAGGTTTCCTCACCTCGAAGAGCTCAATTCATGATACAGTACTGTCAGTCACGGCTGTGGAGCCCGATCGCCAACGCAATTGGCCACGGCCCTTTCTTGTGGGCCATTCGTCCGTAACCACTATCAGAGGAAATGTCCTTATTGTTGGTGGTGGCGCTGTATGCTTCAGCTTTGGTACTTCGTGGAACAGTGGTTCTTGGTTGGTACACAACGGCGCGACTCGACCAGCGACGGCCTGGGCTTTGCTAGACCCTGGTGCAGCCCCCAGCTCGCCTCAACCAGATGAGAAGTCAGGTCCGCAACTTGGAACGAATGGATCATTGAGGCCCATTGCACGCTCGACTTTAACAACGGCTAACGATCCCCGAAGTATAGTGCAACAGGCAGTTCCTAGAGTACTTGAATCAGTCAATATCGGCCCATGTCTGGATCTTTGGACGTTAGACTACCTGAAGGAGAAGATAGGCAACGAACGCCAAGTTATCGTCCATCACTCTCCAACTCAGAGCATGAAATTCCAAGCTAAGAATTTCAAATATGTCAAACAATCCTTTGGAGACTTCCTTGACATGGCAGCCAGAGGTGCTCACGTCTATCTCCGATCAACATCGTCCGAGAACCCCACACAGAGACCGGCTGTCCTGGCTGAAGACTTCCCCGAGATAGCGAACGACTTTCGACTTCCACAAGAGATCCTTCTGCTGGCGAAGGACTTTCACAGCAGTGCTCTACGAATCAGCGGCGATGCCAATATGTGGTTGCACTATGATGTAATGGCAAACCTTTATTGCCAGATCAGAGGTAACAGACGGCTAGTGATATATCCACCCTCGGACATAACTCGCCTCGACTTCCCCCCAGGTTCTACAGCCTCTCGACTTGGCCTCTCTGATACAAATAGCTCCTCTTCCCAGTTCGGCGGTATTCCAGGAACAAGTCCAATTGAGGCTGCTCTGAAGCCTGGCGATGTACTTTTCATTCCGCCATTGTGGCCCCACACCGGCACTGCGGAGGGCGGAGTTAGCATCGCGGTCAATGTCTTCTTCCGCAATCTCTCCGCAAAAGAATACGCTGCAGGTAGGGATATATATGGCAACCGTGATCTACAGCCTTACGAGGACGGGCGGCGAGACCTCGCGAAGATTGTAAGACGATTCGACCACGACGTACCAGCGGACATTGCACGGGCATATTTAAACCGACTTGCGGACGAGCTGAAAGCAAGGGCTGCACGGTTTACGAGCTAGATTCAACGTATTTGGTTCTCTGCAATTGCCATTCACGTACGAATCGACCATCACTCCTAAAGTATCACTCACAGGCGATGAGCGCACGCAAATGACCAAGGCTTAGACGGCCGCACACGAAGGAGGCATGCAAATCGCGGAAAGCGTTCAGAGTCACAAAAGCATTCATGCTCCAGAGCCCCGAGATCCTAACTATGACCAAAAGAAATATCGTTGACCGGGAAACGTGCCTCCCCAGGGCGATGGACAAACGGACCGAAGCCCAGCTCACGGGCGCGATAGACCGGTAGCAATGAGAGCCAATACCCACAAATCACGACCTCTCACAAGGAGGGCAGAGTCCACTCGACGAGTCTCCCCTGAAGAAACAGAACACAATCTGTCCCGAATCTTGGTATATCTTCCCTTTCTCAGTGCTTCAGGAATTGCTCCCGATGATCGACATCTCCTTCGTGGTGTGTCGGGGATCCAATTCGAGTATCAAACGGTGAACACTCAACACTCGCTGGTGGTTTTGTCTATTCGCCTAGGATAGATTAGATAGTGTAGCAACTGTTGTCCACAACTTTCGCAAATTCTAGACCTCAATGGTTCCAGAGCAGGGAGGTCGGGGTTTCCCAAAAGTGCGTAATTACACCGCTGCAACGGCGACAGGCTGTGCGCAGTCCTCAGATTAGCTTGCCGTAATGAATGCCAGGCGCGCTTCGTCTTCAGGCCCTGATTTTCTACAACTCCCGCATTTTCTAGGGCTGTTTGCACAATATCGTCTTTACACCTGAGCTGTTTGTTGGAAATCTTCGTGGTATCACCGCAAGATGACCGACTTGGACAGTCCCTTGCAATGGAGGCATTGATTACCTTTGGTGTAGACCCAGCAGAAGGCGTATGGACGACAGCTGTGTATCGACATATCTACACAGAGCTCTGACCTGTCCAGCCACATGTTGCGACCATTTGATCTTTGAGAGTGTGCTTCACTGGAAACCTTTCCTACCGCGACCGCCCAGGGTGTCATTGTGCTTTTCAAGCCTTTCAAAATTTGTGTAACATCATGTTCAATCAATTGTGATTGCCCGCGGATGGCGTTTATCTGATGCAGGTCTCCGGTCGACGACTTGAACGTTTCGAGATGTTGAAGAATAGTTATGGATCACTGTCAAATGCTGCAGGGGTTTTTGAGAGTTGGAAGATGCGGCGCCATAGTCTTAAGGCGATGCCAATGTCCTTGAAGAGGTATAATACCGCGACGAAGTCACCTAGTGTACGTTAGTCTATGATCTTTGGCCTCGAGGTGCAGGTAGGGCCACTGGTCTCAGAGCATACCTACAGAAAATCCAAAGGGAACGGCCATTGCCTTTTGCCTGGACAAGCCATGCACTGACAGGATACAGAATAGCACATTGTGCAAGACAGAACTTAGAATCTAATAGCAAGTCAGTCAAATATAGCGCGACTGTGCTGTCATGAGCGCCAGAGAGCTTTGAGTCAGGACAATTTTAGAGTACTTGCCAGAACGGGGCAAGCTCGCCCTGGACGGATATCTCTTGGCGTTTCCCGGTTGCTAAGCAGGCAAGTTATATCTTCGGTCAGCCGTACGGACACAACCCCTACCATCACATTATCGAACATTTCAAGAGACCTTCTGAGTATCTAGCAATTCAACAGAGGCGACCGAAGCTGTGTAAGTCACCGCCATGGACGTATCAGGCTCGAGTCTGCGGGAGCTGTATTCCTCCGCAAAAAGAAAGCAGGAAGAGCTAGATTCAGGTTCTGCCACACACCAGGAGATTCTCCAATCAGCAATATCTGCCTTTGAGGAGTGCCGCAAGCTCATTGCCAAACTTGCTGTCTTCAGTTCGAACGAAGAGGTTGAGGATATCTCCACCCAAGATCTCCAGTACAACCAATCTACCCTTCATTCGTCAGCATCATTGACACTTTCCCAGATATCTCACGGTCGATTACTTGCTGGCAGAGCTCCTGCTTAGGTCTTATGGCTCAGACAGGTTGAGCATGTTGCAAAATGTGCTTCAGTTATTTGAGGACTTTCTTAGCAGACTTGACAATTACGGTATTCTCTCTACTGAAAACAGAAAACTCTACGAACGATTTATGGAGGATCGATTGTCGTTCCAGCTTGCTTCTAGCGCGAATGCTGAGGAACGGAGAAAAGTCAAAGTGGCCAGGTTTCAACAAGAGAAAAGTCTAAAGGCGAAACTTGAGGTTTGTCGGGACAAACCTCGCGCGCGCTCAAAATTTGCTGATGTGCACAGTACCTCCGGATAAAGTCCGGTTCAAATAACGCGGATGATGAGACTCTTCGTGAACTGTATCTCTTAGAGATTGAGTCATATGCCAATCAGACTTTCCAGTCTCTAGATCTTGTCACGCAAGAACTTAATATTCTGTCACAAGCTCGGCTTGCTCCTTCTGAAACCGTTCGACAGCAGCCTGACAGCCAGGGCAACGACAGAAGAGCAGGCGATGGTTATTCCGACCGGTTGGATGGCCCACTTGCGCAGGCTCGTCGCGGTGGACCACTCTTGAGCACAAGCGGGAAACCTCTGCAGCCTTTTACACTTACTGACAAACGTACTCAACTACGAGACGGCGTGTTCAGACCCGGTCACAATTTGCCAACCATGAGCATCGACGAATACCTGGAGGAAGAGAGGCGTCGAGGGGGCATTATCGAAGGAGGCGGCAATAATGCTCCAGCTCCAGAAATTGACGAAGACAACATGGCGCTAGCAGACGCTGAGACAATGAAAGCTAGAGAGTGGGATGAGTTCAAGGAATCAAATCCAAAAGGCTCTGGCAATACATTAAATAGGGGTTAAAAAGTGCTAGACCGCAATTTGACAACATTGGTTGAAGGCCTTTGCATTCGAGACAGACATTGACTGTAGGTGATACAGGCACTCCCAGCTGAAGCTGCGGAGAAAAGGACACACAAG
>Ga0335072_10002025_pt1 | contig 31950 bp, 29 predicted proteins | sample Lox_Sample_21_FD_206725 | JGI IMG/M metagenome (GOLD analysis project Ga0335072, IMG submission 206725) | Soil microbial communities from Loxahatchee National Wildlife Refuge, Florida, United States - Lox_Sample_2.1 | ecosystem: Environmental > Terrestrial > Soil > Wetlands | place: USA...
CATCTGGCGCAGTGTCACGAAGTCACAATGCTCCTCGTTGTCGACTTCAATAATGCCCCAAGGATATCTGCGGCCGCGGACCTTACGGCCCTCGGGATTGGTGACCTCGTAGTTCGCACCCACCACAGCGAAGGGTACCTTGGACATGATTTCATGGTTCTCCGCAATCGTCTCCTCGTCATCGAGTTCATATCGAGGGCTCTGGAATATTTGGATTCTATGGAATTGGATGTCGGTCAAAATCTGCACCCCCAGTTAGCATGTTTGCTATTGTATGAACTTTGTCCGCCTCACCCTCTGCTTGAAGTTTGCAATCTCTTCATCTGTCAAGGTATCAGATTTGGCGATCACTGGGATGAGGTTGACCTTGGTGTGCAGCTGGGTCATGACCTCGATGTCCAGGGCCTTCAAAGAGTGGCCAGTGGGTTGAATGAAATAGACACAGGCGTGCACGCGGTTGTCAATGATGTTCATCCTGTTGACCTTGTTTTCCGCTTCCAAGTACGCGTCAAAGCGCTGTTCGATATTCTCGACAATCGGCCTCCAAGACTCCTCATTGTTCACAAAGTCTCCAAAGCCAGGCGTATCAATGACCGTCAGCCGTAGGCGAACGCCACTTTCTTCGATGTCTGCGCTGATCGATTGTATTGAAACGGTCTTCGGCATTATGTCGAGACTAGGTCCCTTGCGTTCTCTTGGTGGGTAGAGAGAGGTATTGAAGAGGGTGTTGACAAGTGTCGATTTTCCAAGCCCTGACTCGCCTGCAACAGTGGTGGTTAGTATCAAAGGTAGGGACGACAAAATAGCCTGACGTAGACTGGAAAACTAACCAACCACCATGACATTGAAGTTGAATCCTTTTCGCACACTCTTTCGGTGCCATTGATTCGGCAAATTGGCGAAACCAACGTAGCCAGTTAATTTTCGGCGTACCACATTACGCATATCACTTGCGGCCAAAGCAGCCGCTTTCGGATCCTTCGAGCTGACAGTTTGGGTCGCCCCCTGGCCCATAGGGTTGCTTCTCTCAACATATGGGGATCCAGCTTTTCCGTTGGGAATGTGTGGAGTAGGTGATGCCCTAGTGGGAACAGGTACGCCATTTGCAATAGAAGCTGCCGAGTTGTCAACGTTAGCGAGGTCTATATCAGTAGTGTTCAAGTCCGCAGCCTTCGCCATGTTAAGAGGCTTCACATCGGATGACTTCATGTCTAGAGCTTCCTGGCAGGTTGGCAATACAGGAGCAGTGATGGGGTTGCCTTCAATTCCAAACTAGTGATGTGCAATTGGGTAGCAATACTGGCAGCCATATTGCTGGACAGGAGCTGATCTGGGAACAGGAATAGTGAAAGGATTCTTTGAATGATGACTATCTATCGGCTGCTGGCGCCGAAAGATGTAGGGAGAAGGGAGTGGACGGAGTTTGTCTGGAAGGCTCACCCATCGTAGTAGATTCACTTGTAGCGTGCAGACGGGAGGAAAGGGCGTGTGATGCGAACAGATCTGTGTTGCATCCTCCAGTTAGTATGAGTATCTCGGAAGCTGCGAAAGATACACGTGCTGGTCATTGGGTTGAGTAAGGAAGGGGAAGTTGAGGGTGGATGGACTTGCCAATTCCAAGCGATCAGAATATTGCAAGAGTGCGGTACGACTGTCCTTCCCAGTGCGAACTTTTGAGCGAACGAGGGTGATGCGCTGGGAAAGATAATTGTGATGGCGGACGCGAACGGGGATGCGCAAGGACGTCGACGTTGGAAGCGGACTGCAAAATATCCAGGAAAGGGGGTTTGGAGCTAAAACTCCAGATTGCTAAATGCGAATGGGGCTCGAGCGGCCGCCATTGGCCCATGCCCAGCCACTAAAGTTCCGGCACTTTGTCCTTTCTTCCGGATAAGTGCGTGAAGAACCCCTGACATTCACACTACGCACTTGAATCACTATCACTTATCCATCTATACAAATGTTTCAATGCTCGTTACAATGGCAATCTATGATGCATGCATGCATTGCTGGTATCACAATACTGTCAGTTTGATTCTTAGAAGAGAGTTCCTTTCATTCCAGTATTCTACATCTCATCCCATGGTTTCCACGTGCAAGTCTACGAACACGTTGGTATCTGTGCAATGCAGGAAACGCCCAGAAATGCAAGAGAGCGCCCCCCACCCGACATGTGAAGAAGACAAAGCGTGGTCGAAGTCCCGTAGTAGTGAACGTGAAGCCAAAAGGTCGAGCTAGACAATCACTGATCCGTCCTCCTGTCCAAGTCGTTCGAAGTACTTTAGAAGATATTGGTAGAGGACGAGCATGCTTCCACTCTGCACAGAAGTCCACACTAACCTCGGGCCCACTCCTCGAAACCAGCCTGCAACGCCTTCCGTCTTGTAGATCATTCGCAACCCAGTAAGGACTGATGATGTGTCCAACACAGGAGCTGTCTTTGGGACCGATCTTGGCGTCGAATGTAGGAATCGCGTCTGACTTTTTCCTGCCGAAGTCTTGGCGGCTCTCTCGAGGCGTGCTATCTGTCTATTTCGAGCCACGTCCTCAGGTGTGATCTGCGTTTGGGTTCTCGTCTTGACCACATCTAGCGGACATGTCAAAACCCCTGCCAGTCCACCTGCGGAAGTGGCTGTGGCAATTTCAAGCCCAAGGCCAATGTCATGACCACCGACCCAGCTTTTGGCGAGTCTTTGCTCTTGTTCATAAAATGCGAACTGGAAGGCAGAAAATGGCAAATCTCTGAAGATTGTCGCCTTGTAGCCGGAGTAGAGCGCACCGAAGCCCTCTGTCCGCACGATCGTCTTTGCGGCGTGCCAAGTGGAGCGGTAATTATATCCAGAATTGAAGAAGGGGTTGTTGTAGCGTCCCTGAAGCTGCAAACGGGTTTTGAGGACTTCGGACGGCACGTAGACGATGGAGGCAGCAAAGTCTGCAACAAAACCTAGATGGTGTCAGTCAACCCAGGGCACAGCGTTTAGACACAGGATATAGGTACCTGCTGCAAGATAGGAAATGGAGGGGTTGACCCCATAGTCGAGCAGATGTCTCTTGCAGTATTCGTATGTACCAAAGAATATCACTGTGCCTGGGAATGATCCCAACATAGCTGCTTCGATCCCGCCGTACAGGCCCCTCCGAATGCCTTCCTGTCTGAAGATTTTGGCATAGGTGTCTGACATGGTAGTATATTTTGGAGGAAAGTGAGGGTCTCCCTGTTGACGTGTCTTTACAGTGTCAAGAGAGTGCATCAGAATGTCGCCGCTTGTGCCTCCCACGCCGCCTGCCAACATTGACTACCCGGCTGTTAGCTTTACTGCTGGTCGCAATGCAGCGGGGCGGGACAAACATGGAGGTACGGTGGGCGTTTCATTTCAAGACCCTCATCTTCCGTAAGCGCCTCCATTGTGTGCAACCTTTTATTCTCTCGCTCAAGGCCGAAATCGGCGCTTGGTTGTGCAAAGCCATCGTGCTGGCCTGCAATGTCCGCGACGGCAGACCCGGGATAACTCGATGAATGGTCCGGTGCGACGAGACTGAATAAACGTGAGGCCAGGCTCATGGCAGGGCGACTTCAGGCCCGTCGCGAAAGTTGATGTTGTCTGAAAATGAAGGATCGTTGGTAAAAGCGAATGGAGTTCAGGGCATGGTGAGCAAACGCGGCCTTTGTTAAGAGGCGAGCGATATCTCCCATCTAAAAATTATGCCGGAGCTTAGCACCGCGCCGATAAGACGATTCAAAATACACACAGCCGTTATCCCATGAGAATATCATATTAACCACAAGCTCCACATTAGCAGCTGCAACTGACTTCTGGCTATCTCTCAAGGTGGCTCTAGAACGCATTAGTTTGATATGTCCTCAACAAACTAACCCTGGGCATGCCAGAGTCCGAATAGTACATTTTCGCTGAACTAGCTTTTTGGTACATTTCAGCGCCTTTGCCTCAGAACCTCGTTTCTAAAGCATCATTTCTAATGGATTCTCCACCACTTTCTTCAATTCCCGAATCCACTCTCCAGCGACCGCGCCATCTACCACTTTGTGATCAAAGCTGCCAGTGACAACAATCTGATCATCCCATTCTGTTGTGATGCCGTCCTCGGTCTCGACTGGCACCGCAGCCTTTCTTGTGGTACCGACGGCCAGAATTGCTGCTTGGGGTGGGTTAATGACTGCTGTGAAGCGCTCTACAGCAGCGTTCATGCCCATATTGCTGATTGTGAATGTACCGCCCTGGTATTCTTCGGGCTTGAGCTTCCCCTCTCTTGCTCGTTTGCCTAGGTCTTTGACCGCTGCAGAGATTGCAGAGATGCCAATGCTGTCCGCATTCTTTACGATTGGTGTCACAAGTCCTACCGGAGTTGCTACTGCGACACTGACATCCACGGTGTGGTGTTCACGAATCATAATCTGACCACCCTCTTCTCGCCAGCTGGAATTAACAGCAGGAACCTTTTTGCAAGCGACAGCGCAGGCTTTTATCAGGAAGTCATTGACGGACAGCTTGTACTTCCCATCGGCGGATGTATTGAGCGCCTGTCGGAGCTTCAATAGTTTGGTGACAGACAGTGTGGCCGAAACAAAGTAGTGAGGGTTTTGGTTCATCGACTGGACGAGACGGGTGGCGATGGTTTTTCGCATTGAGCTTGCTGGCACGTCTGTATAGGTTGGGCCTGCAGCTGCAGCTGTGGCTCCTGGTGCGCCGCCATCAGCAGGTTTGTATTTCTCAATATCCGCTTTCGTAATGCGCCCTCCTGGTCCAGTGCCTTTGACAGCCTTCAAAGGAACTCCCCTCTCTAGAGCCAGCTTCTTTGCAGCTGGGCTCACATTGGGCTCTCGATCAAGGCTGGGTTCCAGTCTCCCTCCTTTTGAGTCTGACTCTTGCGGCTCCGGTACAGACTCTTTCTTTTCCATGGGAGGCGGGGCGGCCCCGGAGCTACTGTCCCCGGGTTCCGACGACTGGGAGGCCTCTTCCTTTGCAGCTTCTTTGGGGGGAGCTTTTTCTCCACCTGCATCTTCCAGGGTGAACGATTCGAACTCGGAAATGTTGGTGCCTTCGTCGACCATCACGGCTATTGGCTGTAGTTATTGTAAGCAAAAGGCTATGCATCGAAGAGATGGACCTTACATTTCCGACAGCCACGTCCTTTTCTCCTGACTCCTTCAGGATCTTTGCTAGAACACCGTCCTCTTGAAATTCGAAGTCCATTTGTGCTTTGTCGGTCTCGATTTCAACTAGGACATCTCCGGGAGCCAATTTGTCGCCAGGTTTCTTCTGCCATGTTCCAATGTTTCCTGCAGTCATGGTGGGTGATAGGGCAGGCATGGTGATGACGGTATGCGGAGGGAACGCTGTGCATATAACTGTCAGAGGCTTGCAAACTTCTTCAGAGCCAACTGAGGAAATAGCTCACGTTTTGAGGCATAGTATCTATTCAGCGCCGAAAGTGCAGGAACGGCCTGGTATCTATGTTGAACTTAGCATGTGAGCAATCCATGTGCGACGATTTAAAGCACCTGGAAGCATTGCAGAGAATGCTGGGACCACATTGACCGCGTCCGATGCTGTAACTACCACGTAGCAGTATCCTCGACGGTAAGCGAGTCACCATCGTAGGAGCGGACATGATGCCCCGACTGCAGCGGACAAAAGAGAAAGGCCTGCGATATATCAAGAAAGGGAACAATGAATGAATGAACCAGGCATGGACGCGCAGAAAGTGGGAATGTTGTGCGCAAGAAGTTTTGGGGGTAACGGCTTGTCCTGCGTTGGGTTTCCAAAGAGCTGTTTTCTAGCGAGCAAGCGTCGTTGACCAAGCCTAGCTCGGAACCCCCCAGCTGGTAAGCTCAACACATAGGCCTCCTTTTTAGCCTGCTCCTCCCGGCCTCCCACCGCCTTTCACTTCCTACGGCCCCGGTTGGCCAGTAATTTATTCTGCAGCCTACCCTGCGCTTGCTGCACAACGAGCCCGCCGTATTGGAATCTTACGGAGTCGCATACAAAATCATAGGCAGGGAGATTCAGTACAGGACATTGCCGACATCCTCTTCAGATCACCTAATGCTGGACAGGATACCTTCTATACACCCTGTGAGGGACATAGTCGTGGCCTAATGTCTGACATTGATTCGGACCCGCCGAGCAAGCCGAACCACGATGATCAGTCTCCAAGCGACGCAGACCGGGGAGCAGTTGCAAAAGACCGCATCCAACAACAGGCAGGTTCGGACAAGCGAGGCCCTCCAGGGGAAAATCAATGGGTCGAGATCAATATGCAAGAGCCTGAAAGTGACCCCGCCAGTACTGCCGAAGATCCAGCAGAGGACTCGGTGAACACGCTGTCGACCAAGCAGGACTCGCATATGCAATCGACGGAAGACTATGAGCAATCTGAAGTCTCCTCGGAGACCGACAAAGATGCGCGGGATTCTATAGTTCCCTCAATACAAGTCGATTCCTCCTATTCCGTCGACACCCCCCAGAAGGACCTGCCGCCGTTACCCCACGAAAGCGACTCTTCAGAGCAGCAACCAGAAAATGGTGTTGGCACCTCAGACGCTAGGGGAACGAGATCAGGCTCTCGGTCTACTACCTTTTCCACGTCGACGCCGGTCGGCTCAAGTGTGTTCGTCATAGCAGCATTGGAGACTATTGGTGCTTCAAGAGAAGTCAGGAAGAGCAAGGAGTTTACCGATGCTGTACAGGCTGCCCTGGCCAACATCAAGGGTTTGGACCAATCTGTCGACCCGGAGATGATTTTCCGTCCGTTACAGATGGCCACAAGGACGTTCAGCATTCCTTTGCAAGTTACGGCACTAGATTGTATTGGCAAACTGATCAGCTACTCCTATTTCGCCTTCCCGACATCGCAAAAGAGCAACACTAATGAGTCGGTTCAAAGCTCGGGGCAAGCTCCTTTGATTGAACGCGCCATCGAGACTATTTGTGATTGTTTTGAGAATGAAGCTACTCCGGTCGAGGTACAGCAACAAATCGTCAAATCGTTGTTAGCAGCGGTGCTTAACGACAAGATTGTTGTACACGGAGCAGGCCTACTCAAGGCTGTGCGCCAAATCTACAACATCTTCATCTATTCTAAATCAAGTCAAAATCAGCAAGTAGCGCAAGGATCGCTGACGCAGATGGTGTCAACCGTCTTCGATCGCGTGCATATCCGGTTGGATCTGAAAGCAGCTCGTTTGCAGGAGCATTCTGGCAGTCGGAGTGAAGAAGAACTTGCTGGAGATGGGTCAATCTTGGAGCAGGCTGAAATTAATGGCGTTGAGGGCGAAGGCGAAGCTTCAACAGGCCATGATTCTCAAAAGGAGGGTCAAGAGAAGCTAACATTACAAAGCTTCGAGAATAATAAAGGTCTGGACGATACGCTTGTGACCGACAATGCTCCAACAATGGTCACGCGCGCCCGGGCGAGTACCAAGCCACCTCGGTCAGCTTCGGGGCATTTGCCCAGGTCAAGCATGCAAGAGGACCGCGACGATGGAGGTGGATCCTCGGATGATGAAGAAGACGAGATCTACATCAAGGACGCCTTCCTTGTCTTTCGATCGCTGTGCAAGTTAAGTCAGAAAGTCTTGACGCATGATCAACAGCAGGACCTCAAATCGCAGCACATGAGGTCGAAGCTCCTCTCCCTCCATCTCATCCACAATTTACTCAACAACCACATCAATGTGTTCATGTCCCCTTTATCTTCTATCCGAAACGGGAACAGCCCCGAGCAAACTGCTTTCATGCAGGTCGCAAAACCTCATCTCTGTTTGAGCTTGTCTCGAAACGCGGCTAGCTCAGTTCCTCGAGTCTTCGAAGTCTGCTGTGAGATCTTCTGGCTGTCGCTGAAGCACATGCGAGTGATGATGAAGAAGGAGCTGGAGGTTTTCCTGAAGGAAGTTTATCTAGCTGTGCTAGAGAAAAAGAGTGCTCCAATATTTCAAAAACAGATGTTCATGAACGTCTTGGAAAAGCTATCCGCTGATCCGCGAGCTTTGGTCGAGATCTACCTCAACTATGATTGTGATCGGACCGCGCTGGACAATATGTATCAAACAATCATCGAGCACCTGTCGCGAATATGTAGTACTCCAGTCATCGTCACTCCAGCCCAGCAACAGCAATATCAGGAAAGCTACAACAAGGCTTCTACACCAACTACAGAGTGGCACCAACAGGGTTCACTTCTCCCGGGTCTCTCGACTTCCAGCATCTCTCATGCACCGCCGAAGGCCGAGACAATTCCTCCCGAATACCTACTGAAGAGGCAGGCCTTGCACTCTCTGATCGAGATTTTGAACTCTCTCGACAACTGGTCTTCTCAACTAAGTCCGGATGGTGCGGCAGGAAGCCGTCCCTCTGCTTCCAGAACTTCCATAGAGGATTCGAGAGATTCTATTGACACACCCGGAAATGTGCCAGGGTCGCCGAAAGTTGTCAATGGAAGCTCGGACCATTCGCCTTCTACACCACTGGCGGAGGATGATCCGAATCAAGTCGAGAGGGTTAGAAAACGCAAAATGGCCCTAAATGAAGCTATCCGCCAATTCAACTTTAAACCCAAAAGAGGCGTAAAGGCATTACTGTCGGAAGGCTTCATCAAGAGTGAAGCCCCTGAAGACATTGCACGATTTTTGATCAGCAACGATCGATTGGACAAATCAATGTTGGGCGAGTATCTTGGAGAAGGAGATCCGCAGAATGTGGCCATCATGCATGCATTTGTGGATTCGATGGACTTTGCCAAACGTCGATTTGTGGATGCGCTCCGGCAGTTTTTGCAGAGCTTCCGACTACCCGGTGAAGCACAGAAGATCGATAGATTCATGCTGAAGTTTGCCGAGCGATACTTGACGGGAAATCCAAATGCATTCGCCAATGCAGACACTGCCTATGTTTTGGCATACTCTTGCGTCATGCTGAACACAGACCAACACAGCACGAAGTTGAGAGGTCGTCGTATGACTGTAGAAGATTTCATCAAGAACAATAGAGGCATCAATGATAACCAAGATCTTCCAGCAGAATATCTGGCCGGTATTTTCGACGAAATATCCAACAATGAGATCGTGCTCGCCTCCGAGCGAGAACATGCCGCGGGTCTAGGCATTGTGGCCTCAACACAATCGGGAGGATTGGCTTCGCGAGCTAGTCAAGTCCTCGCGAATGTTGGAAGAGATCTTCGCAAAGAGAAATATGCACAGGCCTCCGAAGAGATGGCAAACAAGACAGAACAGCTTTATCGGAGCCTCATTAGGGCTCAGAAAAGATCCGTCGTTCGAGACGCGTTGTCAAAATTCATTCCGGCGTCTTCTATCAAGCACGTTGGCCCTATGCTCAGTGTCACATGGATGTCTTTCCTCTCTGGTCTCTCGGGACAGATGCAAGAGGCGCAGAACATTGAGCTGATTCGCCAATGCTTGGAAGGGTTGAAGCTGGCTATCAGGATATCTTGTCGATTTGACCTGGAAACTCCAAGAGTTGCTTTTGTGACCGCTCTCGCCAAGTTCACCAATTTGGGAAATCTTAAGGAGATGATGGCCAAACACTTAGAAGCGTTGAAAGTGCTGATTGAGGTGGCGCTTACAGAAGGTGATCTCCTGAAAGGCTCGTGGCGAGAGATCCTGACATGCACGAGTCAATTGGATCGCCTTCAATTGCTCTCTGGTGGGGTGGATGAAGGCACTGTACCTGACGTGAACAGAACGCAGCTCCCGGTGCCCTCGAATGTCGGCCCGCAAGGTCGTCCCCGAAGATCTACGCAAGCCTTACGACGTCCAGGACCGAAAGCATCGAATCCAGCCACCAGTTACAGATCTGAAGTTGCGATGGAGACCAACTCGAGCGACATGGTTCGTGGTGTAGACCGCATATTCACCAACACTGCCCATCTTTCGAGCGAAGCAATTCTTGACTTCGTTCGTGCCCTTAGTGATGTCAGCTGGCAAGAAATACAGTCCTCAGGACAGAGCGAGTCGCCTCGGACCTACAGCTTGCAGAAGCTTGTCGAGATCAGCTACTACAATATGACTCGAGTTCGAATCGAATGGACCAAGATATGGGAAATACTGGGAGAACATTTCAACCAAGTTGGCTGCCACTCAAATACAGCCGTGGTCTTCTTCGCCCTCGACTCGTTGCGCCAACTTTCCATGAGATTTCTGGAGATCGAAGAATTGCCTGGATTCAAATTCCAAAAGGACTTTTTAAAGCCATTTGAACATGTTTTGGCAAACAGCGATGTCATTACAGTCAAAGACATGGTCCTGAGATGCTTGATTCAAATGATTCAGGCCAAGGGCGACAATATAAGATCAGGCTGGAAAACCATGCTTGGAGTCTTCGCCGTTGCTGCGAGAGAGACCAACGCTGGTATCGTTGACTTGGCTTTCGATTACACAACCCAGGTCTACAACACTCGCTTTGGCGTTATAATCACTCAAGGGGCCTTCGCTGACCTGGTCGTGTGCTTAACCGAGTTTTCCAAAAATCTCAAGTTTCAGAAGAAGTCTCTTCAAGCAATTGAGACCTTGAAGTCAACCGTCCCGAGAATGCTGAAAACTCCAGAATGTCCTCTTTCGTGGCGGCATAATAAGTCTGGAAGGCCTAACAGCAACGGCGCAGCGCCTGGGGTACGCCAGCCAACGCTGCAATCTGAAGAAGAACAGTTCTGGTATCCCGTCCTTATTGCTTATCAAGACGTATTGATGACCGGAGAAGACCTTGAAGTGCGTTCACGTGCTTTGGCCTACCTTTTCGACACGCTGGTCAGATATGGCGGTGATTTCCCAATCGAGTTTTGGGATGTACTCTGGAGACAGCTGCTATATCCCATCTTCGTTGTTCTCCAGTCCAAATCCGAAATGTCAAAAGCGCCTAACCACGAAGAGCTCTCTGTTTGGCTATCTACTACCATGATCCAGGCACTCCGAAAGATGATAACTCTATTTACGCACTACTTTGACTCCCTGGAGCACATGCTCGATCGTTTCCTTGACCTGTTGGCACTTTCCATCTGCCAAGAAAATGACACGATAGCGCGCATTGGCAGCAATTGTCTACAACAGCTAATCCTGCAAAATGTGAACAAGTTCAGACCAGAACATTGGGCTAAGATTGTTGGGGCCTTCGTTGACCTATTCAATCGCACAACTGCCTACGAACTCTTCTCAGCGGCCGCTACCATGGAGGATGCCCGAACGCCTACGATCAGCAATTCCACAACACTAAACGATCTATCCATCTCCGAAGCTCCTGTGGAAGACCCTCCTGCGATCAATGGAACACATGCACCGGGATCGTCCTCTTTGCGAGACTCGGGAGCAGCAGCGCCTTCAGACGCGACCATTCCACCTGCCGCTACCCCAGATGTTCCGCAGCCCAATTCCGAGCTCGAGGATTTCCGGTCTCAACCAGACACGCACCACCAACCGCCCGTCGTGACCGTCGCTCGCCGGCGTTTCTTCAACAAAATCATCACTAACTGCGTTCTGCAACTCCTAATGATCGAAACAGTCAACGAACTCTTTTCCAACGACACCGTCTACGCTCAGATCCCATCATCCGAACTACTGCGTTTAATGGGTCTCCTTAAGAAAAGCTATCAATTTGCGAAGAAGTTCAATGGCGATAAAGAACTCAGAATGCAGCTCTGGCGGCAGGGATTCATGAAACAACCGCCAAATCTCCTGAAGCAGGAAAGTGGTAGTGCCAACACGTACGTCAGCATTCTGTTAAGGATGTATCATGATGAAGGCGAAGAGAGGAAGGCTAGCAGGGCGGAAACAGAGGCCGCGCTCATTCCGTAAGTTGTTCTAGCAGGGCAATATGGAAAGCAAATACTAACAATTTTGGCCTCCAGTCTCTGCGCGGATATCATCCGCTCATACACACTCCTTGACGAAGAGACTCAACAACGGAACATTGTTGCCTGGCGACCGGTAGTTGTTGACGTTATGGAAGGCTATACCAACTTCCCTCGCGACAGCTTTGACAAACACATAGAGACATTCTATCCATTGGCCGTCGCGCTGCTTGAAAGAGACATCGGTACTGATATTAGGGGTGCGTTATGGGGCCTTTTGAGAAGGGTGGGTGAAATTCGGCTTGGCTTGCTAGAATTAATGCCGACACCGTCAGCAACACCTACAACTCCGGAAACGGCTAAGTCGTACCAATGGTCGCGGAGGAGTAGTAAGGCGGGTGGGTAAGGCGTGGCGATTGGGAAGGCAATACTTGTGTGAAAGAAGTGCAGGGCCTGGTTCGTTGCTACTTTTTTGGCCGTCAAAATATTAGCGATATCTTGCATCTACTTTGAGTGTCTGGAGTTACAGGCACACTGGTGGCCAGTCGTGAAGGCGCCGTACAGGGTGCCAGTGCCTTGTGGCAACAGCGCCCGCTATGGCTTAGACTGTTCTAAAAAGACGTGTACAAAATGTGATCGCTTGTCTCCTCTGTTGAGCAGTACGTACAAAGTCTAGAAGATCTTTGAAACACTACGTTACACTTGAAGCCCGATGGGTTTCAGCTCAAAGGCCTCAGTGCGGTATATTCCGCCAGGGCCGGGGTAGTCGATTCCGGCGGCTTCGCCCGGAAAGAACGAATGGGGGGAGATAGCCAGAAGAATCATTTCTAGGCACTTGTTTAGAGTCGAATTCGTACTGTGGCGACAGGAGAGTTGATCCCAGCCGTTCCAGCGACGAGAAAATATGTGCTGGTTAGATTGAACAGGTCGGAATAGATGAGAGCCGTGATAGACCTCTCCTCCGCCGGCCGTCAATTGACAAACTTCCCCAGTTCTAGTACAGTGTGCGTCCACGCAGAGCAGAGAAGCTCCGGGCAGCATGATGTTCCTTTGCAAGGATGTTGGGCATACCAGGCATTAGCGTCGCTGTCGAACATGCCGATGATAAAGATCTTCGGAGTTACTCCATCCGCACGCTTTCCCAAGGACGAGAACAATGCCCGCCTCGCCACAACGTTCGGTGGAAGAGACCGGCCATATTTTCGTTGCTTGGGACCAGGAGAAAAGCAAGCCAGGGACGCGGTGATCAAGCTTGCAAACAGCAGCAGAGAGGGCAGCATATTGATTGAGTACGAGACCAAAGAACACCCACTGACTGGGACATCGTATCGAAGCGTAAGGCGTCCATCGTACTTTTATGTGATGCGGAGATCAGGTGCAGAGCCAGAACCCAATGCAGGTCCAAGGTCCACTAGGCAAAGATTGCAGGCGGATGGGTCCGTGAGGAATCTCCATAGTTGAACCCTGATGTCGGACGAATTACATCATGGCTACCAAACGAGGAGGTAGGTAAGGCAAACGAGGTCTAGAACAGAGCATTCTTGACGTCAAACGGCTAGGAGCTGTGAATGATACCAACGTCGGCAAAATAGTAGCTATGAGAGCCGTGCTATCATAAAATTCAGGCCGCGGGCCCTGCATACCTGCACAAGGACTAGCCACCTGCCTAGAGGCGTCTATGGACAGCCTACGTGTAGATACTCTACACGGAAATATTACATCAGACAAACAGGTCAATGCAACATCCGATGTACAGAGACTTACCTCGGTGTACGAATTGACATGCAGGGCCCCGCCAAGCCTACTCTTGATCTGTGACAGGGTCAGCTTCAGATCGAGGTTCATTGACAAGCAGAAAGCTGCTCACTGTATGTTCCATATTCTCGGCCATATTTTCATCCTTCAGGAAATCCAGTGACATCCAAACCAGGTGCCCTCGGATCTGGTCCAGTTTAGCTCGCAACTCTTTGACTGGAATGTAGGGATCGTGAATATGGCCTTGCTTCACCGTCTTCCTCGGTGAAAAAGTGTCATAATCCTTCCACGTCTTGATATTGTCGTCTGGATCGGCTCGGAAGATCATTCGGTACAGTTCGGTATTTTTTGTAGCCTGTCCCGTCCACATCTCCCAGACCTTGTCCCCTAGAGGGTCTGCAACGAAATCCCATTCATCACCCTCGCCAACATCGTTGCCACAGTCATTCGGAGGCTGGGCATTTGGATCTTTGCTCGCGTCTAGTTCTTGTGCTTCAATGATTCCCAAGTGCTCACGCCAGATGTGTCGCCTCAAAGTAGCAGCATGATAGCCCGCTTGGTATGGCTTGCCGTCCATCATGGACTCTAATATCCTTGTGTCTTCCATTACTATTGAGAGCTCAGAATCGTGCTTCCCAAGCTGTGAACGATCGTTGATATTTGAGGAGCCACAAATCACCACTTTATCGTCTGCTATCAGCAGCTTCGCATGTATGTAGAGCTCTTCTTGCACGAAATTCTCCTTTTCTGCCTCTGGGTCTTCTCCTTCCCAATACTCTTCTGACACGAGCCCGCCGCGAGCCATGGCATCTTCCGCAATGGAGTCCGATGATGTGACAGGGTCTTTGACATTCAACTGCTTCCTTTTCGATTCGAATTGCCTTTTCCGGTCAATGATGCGTTCTCGCTCGTCTTGACTTACACCTTTGCCTGGGTTTTGAGCTTCTTTGTCGTCTCTTTCACTGGCTTGGCCATGGATACCGGTGCCCATGATTTCTTCCGCCTCAGCCCGCTGAAGTTCTTGATAGGTCACACCGGACTCTTTTTCTTGTTGAACGAGGCCCGGGGTTTTGTTTATTCGATCGTAGGCGCGGAGATTGAAGACGAAGATATATTGGTGTGGATCGAAGCCAGCCTTCGCGATCTGACCCATGATAGAATCCTCACCCCTATGGATGGACTTGTACTGGTAGTCCATGATTGCTCTTGTTCCGATGGCGGCATCGTCGCGCAGATCGCCTGCAAAGCCTGGAATTGCAGGAATGACGAGGATGACACGGAATTTACGCCCCTCTTTGGCGGCACGCACGACGGCATTGACAATAGAACGGCCGATTGTGTTTTGGACAGGCGCTTGATGCTCGCCAGTAGCCGTAATGAAGAATTGGTTCTCGATGTAGACGTAGTGCTCGGCTTTCTCGATCACTTCACAATACGCCGTCTGGATACTGTGCTCCAACAAGATGCCGCTACTCCAATCATCACTGCTTCGAACGACCTGCGCATGGACGGTGCCCTGTTGGCCCATAGGCTTCGTGCTTAGTGGCGACAGAGGATGCTGGATGTATTCGCCCACAGGATATTTGGGCCGCTGAACACCTACTAAGTCTTCATCCTTGCCTAGGCGCCCTTCAAGGCAGAGCCAGTCCACTCCTTCGGTGCGCTTGTATTTGTCGCGTTTGATAAAATTCCATCTGAGAACGAAATGTTCGGCGATGTCGTATACGCAATCACCGATCACGGCCATTGCGACATCGTGCCAGGGCATTCGGCCATAATCCACCTTATTGAGTTCGTTGTTTGCCCAGTCCTCGACGGTCTGGAAATCCATAATTCGATTGTTGTTGAAATCCTGGCCGGGAAAAATCTCGTTCTGTACTCCTGATGGATGAACATCAGCAAGTAAGTGCTGGCGGACATCCCAGCGCCCATAGCAAAGATCCAGTCCTCCAATGAAAGCCAGCGCATAGTCAATCACCACAAATTTCTCATGGTGAGCCCAAAATTGGGTCATGTCACCTGCATTTTCGAAGACATTATGGTCGGGATGTCGAAGGACGTGAATGTTGCCGTGGCCAGGCTGTCCTTCCGGGCAGAGCGCGTTGAGAGCATGTTTGGTGTGGGCGGAATTGCACGTCAGGGCTTGCGCTACCTCCTTGTAGACAATTACATACACTTGCACGCCTCTCTCTGCGGCGCGTTTTATAACCTGGTCGACACGCCACTCCTGGTTAAAGTAGGGAGGCCGACGAAGAAATAGCTCGGGCGATAGCCACCAATCCTCTATATAGAGAGTCTCTTTTGCTCGCTCCATCGCCACTGACAGTGCCCAGAAGTAGTCCCTACCATCGACATACCACTTGATATTATTGCCGGCCCTCTCTGGAGCGAAGGATTTGTAGCGATGGCTTTCGGCAATAGCGGTTCGTTTCCGATCAGTCTCTTGCTCGTGCGCTTCGTCGTGGCGATGATTTTTGTTCACGATATTTCCAAACTTGCCCAGCTTGTTGCGGAAATGTGTTGCTTCGACCTCGACTTTGTGTAGCGACATATCCTTGAACTTGGCCTTAAGCCCTTTCATGTTCAGCTTGTCTGTGAAGGAAGAGCGTCTACCGGGTTGCTCATCGGCCATGTTGTAAGAGAAGCAGCAGCGATGGTGGGGAATGCAGGAAGGCGTTTGCGAAGGTCTTCGTTCATACCAGAGGCCTGATGCGTCGTTCTGACAGCTGACTCAAGGACAATGAGCATCTGGGGTGCTCCGTTTTCAATGCGATTTGACGTTGAGGGTAAGGAATGATGCACATATACTTCAAAGAGTTATCTTGCGCGAGCCCAGCTCTCTCTGCAACGTGATGCACTTATGGGTCGCAAGCAGGGACAAACAGATCTGCACGAGGATCGTGCAGGGGGGTAACAAGGCGGGGGCTTGGCGTATGTCATCGTTTGCTAACAGGACCGGGTTCTCTGGCCGAGTTGGTCACCAAAAGCCTCAGCCAGACGAGCAAGATAAAAAAGATTCACTTTGTGAAAATGCTTTGATATCCTCGAAATAAAAGCCAAAGCTATGGCTTGAGCGATGCAGACGTTATGAGATTGGCACAGCATAGTTCAGGAAGTAAAGGCATCGAGCCCGAGCTACTCCTCCAGTAATAACACAAGAGTGTCCCGACACGCTCTCTGTAATTGTGAACAAAACGGGTGCATTGAAATGCAGTTTTCCAATGCTCGTCAAGGTGAGAAATAGCCCCTGTTGTGTGGCATATTCAGCAAACCTTGGCTGGCCTGGAGAGGGGAGAATGTCTTGAGAAGTCGCATATGCTGGCATCGACAGCATTAACCTCCGCCTGCAACTTCCATGGACTTCGAACCCTGATCGCATCCTAGGTAAACCTGATTCTCTCAGGACTTGGCACGTACGTCCCAGCGTAAGTCTCCACATCGAAGTTTGTGGAGGTATATCCCCTGACCGGACAACCCTTGTTGCGAGCACAGGCTCATGCCCATCCGAAGGATCCATCGAACTCCCAGACCACATCTCCTTTGGACCCCAGCCTTATCTCCTCGAAGCTGGGCACAGTACCAGGTCCGTAGTATTGTATTAAGTGGCGCATATCTTCATCATCCATTGCGTTGAAATCGTCGACAGACCATTTATCGCAGACCTCACTCATCCACGTCATTCTCTTGCTGATATCTTCGGTTCCCTTTCCCGGAGCAGCCTGCCTTAGCTTCCTCCGCAGCATTCCTACCTTCCGTATGCTTTCTCCGATGCCTTGGGGCAGTGTCTCGCCAATCTGCTTTCTAACGTTCGCAGCTAATCTCGGTCCATTCCCGTTCGTCGAGACCATAATCTGTAGTGGCCCGTCTCGATGTACGCTCCCAAAGTAGAAGTCACACTCTGGGGGTACATCTGCGATGTTCACAGGAACCTTCATCTTCTTGCAATATTTCCATATTCGCGTCGACGCAATTGGATCGTTTATAGCTGTTAGGACCATCGCTACATTCTTGGAGGGTTCGAGGTCAAGTGGCAGGAAGACCCGGTCGATGTGTTGGGCCTGGCCATTGTTGATGCGGTGAAGGACTTCTGGGTTTAAACCGGAGCGTGGGCAGACGACAAATACTTTGGCATCAGCATTAAGAAGGTTCAAAATCCGACCAGCAGCAACCTGGGCCACAAGTTCGTTAGCCTATTGTAAGAGGTGCATGGGGGTTAGTAGAAAACGGCAGAATATTGTTTACCTCGCCCCCACCAACGACAAGTACGTTCTTGCCCTTGATCTGCCACGCCAAAATTAAGGAGCCTCCGCCTTGGACCTTTGGAAATGTCTCTGGCATGGTAAGAGTGTAGTAGAGAGGTGATCCATCGTAATATTAACTGGACCCCCGAGCGGATAAGATCAAGATTGTTTTAGCAGAGATTAGATAAGATTGCCTCTATCTTTTTCCACCAGGGACTGACTCAGAAGGACCGAAACAAGCCGGGCCAGTCATAGATCCTGCACCTTTTTCCCCCCTACCACGGCTTGTGCTACATGGGCGACAGATAAGATATCATGTGAATTTCGATTCGTCTCAGAAGCGCGTGTGTTAAGCTTTTGTCTTTGATGAATGCACACCTGGGTAATTGTTTGTCTCCCATCTTAAGCAAAGTTTCGGCTCTTTAGGCGGATGCAGTTATCAAAACAACAAGCGAAGAGGATTACATAGTCAAAGCTTCTGCAACAGCCATGCGAGGCGTTAAGATCTTTTCCGGGAGGTCGCATCCTACCCTAACAGAAGCGATATGTGAAAGATTGGGCGCCACCCCTGCGAAATGTGAGCTTGGGAATTTTGCGAATGGCGAAACCAGTGTACAGATCGGCACGTCTATCAGGAATCAGGACGTGTTCATCGTTCAGAGTGGAAGTCCTAAGATCAACGACAGCGTGATGGAGCTGCTCATCATGATTGCGGCATGTAAGGGAGGGTCCGCCAAATCCATTACTGCTGTCATGCCATACTTCCCGTATTCTCGGCAGTCTAAGAAGAAGAGCCACCGTGGCGCTATCACGGCTAAGATGCTTGCAAATTTGATGGCCGTGGCTGGTGTGGACCATGTTATCACAGTCGACTTGCACGCATCTCAGATGCAGGGCTTCTTTGGGAAGCCGGTGGACAACTTGTGTGCAGAACCTCTGATCGCCCGCTGGATCCAGAGGAACGTTCCAGGGTGGCAACAAGCAGTTGCGGTCAGCAAAAACCCAGGTGGTACAAAAAGATGTGTATCACTGGCCGATGCCTTGCAGCTCAACTTCGCAATAGTATCAACCGATCGAACCAGGCCCAGTTACCAGTCCAACATGATGGACAGCACAGTCTTCTTCGACTCCATAGGACCATCTGCAATGCAGCCTCGCCCTCCCAAGAACAATGAAGAAGGAAATTCAGCTGACAGCGAGACGGAAAAGGGGCCTAGTCCACCCTCACGAGCCCAAGCGTCCCGCCGAGGGCGACCTCAAATAAATGGCGCAAGTCATCTCAACAGCCACCGTCCCGTGAGCGTAGCGTTGCCTTCAAGTCCGTTGGTCCAAACGACACGCGTCGACTCGGTATCACCTCCACAATCACCGAACAGGCTCGGTCGCTTCATTACAGCTCCGAGTGCTCGCCGACCTTCGGAGAACGAGACTGCAGAAGGGTATGTAGATGAGCGTGCTAAGGAAATCATCACAGGTCGCCTGATACAGGGTCATATTGTCGATGATGACCACCCTTCTCCAGCGCTCTCCGCGATGTCAGCATCAATATCAACATTTCTGGCTGATCGTCAAGTTCAAGATGCCATGGGTGCTCCATTACAAGACCCAATGACATCTTCTTTCGTGTCTACAGGGTCATCTTTCCAGCCTGACCATGCACTGGGGGGTACATTCGATGCAGCTGCAAATTCAGATGAAGAAGAAGAAGCTATGTGCAATCCAGACTTGGAGCAAACCATCACCCTGGTCGGCCAAGTGAAAGATAAGACAGTCTTCCTGATCGATGACATGATGGACAAATCAGCCTCCTGGATTGCAGCGGCAGAGACTGTAGTGAAGAAAGGCGGGGCGAAACGAGTCTACTGCATTGCTACCCATGGACTCCTCGGAGGTGACTCGTTGGAGGAAATGGAGGAATGTGACTGCATAGATTGGATAGTCCTCTGCAACACATTTCCCCTGACGCCACAGCGGTTGCGGAGGTCGAAAAAGTTGGTTGTCATTGATGTGTCTCACCTATTGGCGGAAAGCGTGCGGCGGACTCATTATGGCGAGTCTTTGTCAATCTTTTGGAGCAGAACAGGACTTGCAGAATCCACGCTCTGAAGGGAAGCTGGGAATGATAGGGTTTAGGAGGGGAAGGAGCATTGATCACCAAATCAGCTCGGAACAACTGGGGTTTGAGAGCTGAGCCAAATGATGAACTGGCAGTCCATCAGCTACACTATCTCCATTGATGCAGCTGAAAGCATACTCTGCATCATTCCAAGAAGGGGTGCCCTCCGGGGGATGTGCGCGCATCAACTTCGATAGGACACAGCAACTTTCTCCACCTGCACGACACACCTTGCGTAACACCAAGGCAGCAGAAGTCATCAAAATCGAACATCCTAGTAAGGGAATTCCGCCTCTGGTTGCTCTTGATCTGCATTAAGATAGCCTTATGATCTACCCCTGCTAGGATTGCAGCATGACGTTTCGGGAGCCCAGAACGACCGGCAATTTCTGGGCTTTTGTCTTGTTAAGGCTATGGGCTCTGCATATTGAAACCTCACTTTGACATTTCCCAATTGGCGCCCGAGCATTCTTTTGCTCTCTCCCGGCGCTGTGATGATCCGAATGAGTGCCCTTCCCCTGGTCCTGACATCCTGTACTGACAGAGTCCCTGCAATTGTGGACCGTCAGAATTGACAGAGAGCTCGCATGAATCGACCGCGCCGGCCGTAAGTGGCTTACTACCAAGCATTCACCAGCCCCCTTTTCGTTGATCCGCGCCGTTTTCCTCGGTCGAGATCTCTACCAATCACCATCCTGATGCGTTAAGCAAGTACATGAGCCCTGAGACAGATCACAGCATGCCGAATTCTTAGCAAGAGACAAAGACCCCCATTTAAACGCGTGACATTGTTACAGGAAATATGGAACACTTCTGTTGCAGTTAACAACACCAAACGCCGTCTGTTTGGTCGCTTTGTTCACATACCACGTAACACAGGATAGGCCTTATTTCTTTCCGTGTGTCACACAAGCGGTTCTTCCTTGGGCTAAATAGTAGGATGTAGTTGTCGCTTGCTGTATGAAGGGAAGAGCTTGACCTCCAAACTATTCCTTCGGCCTTATCGATGGTCGTTTACCGTTGAAGCTAGGGTATGCAACTAGTCGAAACCGGGGGGGATTTCGGGTACCAGCACCTGCGTCTGAGATTCAAGCTTGTTCAGGCCTCGTGCTGTCGACCGTGCTTTATTACTGGGACATGGTGTGATTCGCCCAGGTGGCTATTCCTCCCCCCTTGGTTGGTGGAGAGGGGTCGTTGAACGACGTGGCTCAGTGCCAAGAACTTGGGTAACAGGCTTTTCTCAAAGGTGAAGAAAAATGACCGGGGGTTTGGGGGGAGGGGGCCCTATCGATCTGCCAAAGATCTTATCATTTCCTAATTCCGCGCTTGAGATCTGGGCTTGCTCTTGATCCGGTTCCTGCCCAAACGCCTATTCCTCTATTCCTGCAAAATTGGGGGGCCTGAAGCTGTAGGCCAACTTGGTGGCATCAATCCAATCGTCACACCAGGCCTCGACAATGTTCTTGTACGAAACCTTTTGTTCTGAGTCGTTGCCAAAGGTTCAGCCTCATTGACCGTTCTGCAGGCCGACTAGCGAAACTGCCGTTCGATCGTAGGTTTTGTGGCGTAATGCACCTCCGTACATTGGCTTCACCGCAGCCATTGACCACTGAGGGGCCATCGGTCACTCTCAACCTCATTTCAAGCGTGTGCTCCGTAGCGATTAGTGCTACTCCGCTTCATCAGCTAAAAGGTTCTGGCCCCCTTCGAAACAGAAACCCGCGGAAGCTAGACTAATGTCCCGCCTTCCGCGCAGTAACTTTCAGGAAAGGAACCTTGAGAGCATCAATCGGATCTTGAATATCGCATCCGTCGACCATCCGCTAAACTCCTACCCGTAATATCAACCTTCCATTTTGGATCTGGGTCTAGTCTTATGACATAGTGAGTCCCAAGCTCCTCCTTTCCTCCCCCCCTCGATCGGCCCGTGTGTGTATGCACGCCCAGTAAGACGCCTCTCCCTTCCAAATTGGCCAAAGGTGCGAAATCACGGCATAGCTCTGAGGGCCTTGGAGTTTTAAGCCTCCCAAAGTAACGGCTACGCTGATTAGAAGTAGTCTTTCTCTTTTCCTCACGTCTTTCTTTAGACTTCCCCTCCCTTTTCTTGACGACGCCCCTGGCCATCTAGGGCCTCGTAGAAACCTTGCTGTCTGCTCTTTATAATTCTATACGCTCCAACTCTTCTGGAACGTTGTCCCCCGCTCTTTTCAAATCACCGTCATTCTTCAGCTGTCTGCTTTGTTTTTGCGCGAAAATCTCAAACCCAATACCTCCCCAAAAGCCAACGTCAACAACACCATGGCCAACTCTCCAAGCACCTGTCGCCACTCCTTCCGGATGATCAAGTCCGACACAAGCCTCCTCCTCTGGAACTGCGGCATGTGCGCTTCCGGCCCTCACTGGGCCATCTTCGAGTGTGTCTTGTGTAGGCTCAAAGCCTGCCGACCATGCACGTACAAAACCTGATTTGGCGTCCCTTCCCCCCCCCCTTCGGTGTCAAATTGGCGCCTAATTACGTTGACCAAGTCCGGCTTTCCCGCTTCTCCATCCACCCCACGACAAATGGGCTGACGAAGAAGTTAGTTGGAAGGATTGGCAACCTAATTCACGTTCTTACTATTCACTTTCCAGGCAACACTTCCCAACTGGGCCTTGGGCCCAATTCAGATTCCAAATATCACATGCAACCTCCAACAAGGGGGTTTTTCGTACACTAGCGCACCTTACAGCCGGGGCCTCGTCACAGGGGCCCAACGTTTCGGATTTTCCTTGAATCGCATCCATTCGCCTCCTGCTGCTTTCTTATTATCACGCAAACTCAACACCAGATGTGGGGGGCACGGGCAAAACGGGGGTCAAGGTCCGGCGAATATTTTGCTTGCTTTTTATTTCTGAGGAAAGTCACGGCGTCCTTTAAAGAAGGGGGACTCCGTCACCGGAAGCAAACGCGCGGGGGATGAAAAACTTAGGATCCATTGCTCTGTCTTTGATAGAACACAAAACACGCCAAATGTCCCAATGGCTATCTATGGCACAAAGCGCACACACGAACACCTTTCCTTCTGTTGCGATGTGCTCCTGAATCTCGATCCCATGAACAACGTAAACCTCATCTACGCTTTCAATTATCGTGGTGCCTGCCATCTTGTAGATATCCTTACCTTTTCTTGCCTTGACCTTCCTCCCGTGCTTATCCATCTTTCTGTCTATTGCCAATTTGCTCCTAGTGAACGCGTGTCGCCGCACAATGAGACCTAGGTTGGTTTTCGCATTTCTAGCTTCGATTCCACACCTACGTCTTTCCACCTTTTGGAAGAGGCAGCATCCCACTCCACCATGCCGATCGCCTTCCAGTGGAACTTACTTTGTGCTCGAGCTAGGTACACGTCCGACTGCTTGCGTCGACCCATCAAAAGAAAACTTCGATGATACCTGTTCAAATTCAAGTCTGCAATGGCTTGCTAGTTAAGTATGGCTTCCGTAGTAGAAGAGTTGTAGGCTATGATACACGTGAACTCTAGAGATGGATGCCCATAGAGACCTGCCCAAGACGCCCGCCAGACGTAAATTAACTGGAAAAAGAACCATTTTCAAGCGTCGAAGCGATCAGGCATGATGATGCTACAGGATCGTCAGTGTTCTACTATCTCCATTAATAATGAGGAAGCAACAAGACTTACGGTGCCAACAATGTCCACAAGTAAAGAGCGTAGCACAACATCGCACTGCCTACTTTAATATACGATGCCCAGTACCTAGCGAACAGTTAGTGGGGCCCCCCAAAACTGACAGGGATGGCTCGGACTCACGTTCTCCCGACAGGGGCGAAGTCTGTGCTCTCCTCAGGCTTCATGTCTTGGGTGAGCAAAGTTGCTACCCAGCAAGTCGCCATCAGGAAAATGATATGAAAGAGGCTGTAGTTGTATTGTGTACCATTGCGCTCGTCGTCCTTTGAATCATGACCGTCATCAGAATCATCATCGTCGTCGTCGAGAGCGCTCGCCGGGATTGAGCCTGCCTCGACCGCGGCGCGGAGAGCCTCAGCCCGCATCTCCCGGCGGCTAGAGCGGGGCTGCTGGTCAACCAGACCGTGCTCGTAATCTTCGGACGAAATTTGCGCGTAGTTGTTGGCGCCGGCTTTGGCACCCAATGCAAAGCCTTGTGTCGCTGCACGAGTGGTGGTATAGGCGATTGTAAGCATTGTGACAATCGCTCCGAGAACCACGGTGGACACTCGGGCGCCACGAGCACGGATGAGGGGATTGCATTGCTTATCGTCAGGCTCCATACTCACCGCCGACAGAGTCAGATACGTGCAATAGATGGTTACCATTGCAGCTTGCGCGAGGCCAGCTTTCGGGTTGGCCTCCTGGATTGCTGGCTGTACGGAAACGAATGATATGACGAGGAAGAGAATCAGGTTGATGGTGATGGCGGCGATGTTGAGAGAGCATCCGCTGGCGGCGAAAAAGATGTACATGACTATGGTAATGGCAAGAGCACCGAGATACATCCCCACTGTCGATCCAATTATAAGGCCGCGCCAAACACGTGAATCGGGATCATTCTCGATCTTCTTCAGGCAGAGCTCCGCCCAGGTATGCGCAAGGTCGACAAGAAGGATGAGGCCGAGTAGAACGAAGAGCATAGCACCGAAGAATGCAAAGTATTTGCCCCAGATCATAAAGAAGTCTTCCGGAATGAGGAATGTGAGAACAATAAAGACCAGCCAGATGATGATCTTCGGGCCCCAGTATCCGTTCTGCAAAGCCGCCCTGCCATCTTTGGTATTTCTGACTCCGAGCAGAAGGATGGCGAGGATGAAGTGGAAGAGGGCGAGGGCGAAATTGATGCGTTGTACGGCAAAGTACCCATAGCACTGAGGATTCTCGGAGTCTCCGCAGTCGAATGTCATGTAGTCAAGCGTCAGATGTTCCAATTTCCGCAGCGCCCACGGTGTGAGCATAATCCAGGATAGGACAGAGTTGACCAACAGGATAAAGGCGTATGCTATTCGAGTTGCCATGCTATGAAGGGGTCAGGTACCTTCTTTTAGGTGTCCGTAGGTCAAGTTTAACGAACCTGCTCTGAAACTTTCCGCATACGCTGCATACTGCTGAGCAAGTAGCTGCTCCGCAACATGTGGCGCCGAAACTGAGTAGCTAAGATGTCCCATCAGTGGCGTGCAAACGGATGCGCCGGGCGACGTTACGTACTGTTCCCATGCTGGGCACAGCCAGCAAGGGTAATGAGAGCAAGGCACCCATGACGAGATGCTTGCGATTGCGATACTGAGGTTAGGATAGGAGAGCCGAAGCCTTTGGAAGAGATGCTTTGTTGCCTTGATGGTTGTTTGGACGTTGGATGTGGAAAGCTGCGGAGGCAAAGAACCGCCCCGAGGTTTGAGGCTCGGAACGTCATCAAGCGTTGAGCCGATATCGCGCAGCCAAGCGCCAACACTTTCTGTACTACCAAACAAAGCCCCTTTCAGCTTCGATCTTACGACAGCAGTCTAACATTCATTACCACCTCGTTATGAGCATCTTCTAAATTGGATCTTCAACCTTCTCACCTTCCACTCGATGAGGCCTTGATATTGGCATTCTGTGGTGCAATTGCACCTAAGGAACAGTGGTCATGAATTACCACTGGCTCCGGGAGAATGGCCGTCTCGTGTCTATCGTTGCAGCTACCCTTATTGCACTTGCGTGTGGTACAAACGTGTGTACAGAGAAACAACATCAGATGCCATGACTGACCTGTCTGTGCAGTACGCGTACTCGGCATGGGCGCCCCAATTCACCCAACGACTGAAGCTGTCCAAGACTGAAAGTAACTTGATCGTACGTGCACGCATAGCACCTCCTTGAAAACATAACTTACAGTTCGCAGGGCACCTTTGGTAATCTTGGGATGTACGCATGTAGCCTCCCGGCAGGAATTGTTGTCGATGCGAAAGGTCCCCGATGGGGAGTGGCGATTGGCATAATTGCTTTCGCTTTTGGATATTTCCCAATCTATAAAGGTGTGCAACAGTCCATACAAAGAGATAGCCTAAGCGGTCACACATCAGCCGGCTAAAATCACTAGCTTATGTTGCTGGGCCTGGGTCGCAGAGTATGCCACTTCTATGCATCTTCTCGATGTTCACAGGTGCCGGAAGTGCTGCTTCATTTACTGCAGGGCTCAAAGTTGGTGAGTACGCTCCATCAGTGTCCTGGCAACGGCTTATGTACTATGGCTAGCTGCTTTGAATTATCCTCTCTCAAGAGGAACTGCGACAGCCTTCCCTCTTGCTGCGTTCGGCCTGAGCGCATTCCTTTTCTCGACTATTGGAGCATTCGGGCTCAAAGACGACACCGCAAAGCTGTTACTTCTACTTGCCTCCGGCACTATACTGCTCCCAGTCGTCTCGTTTCCCTTCCTGAGCGTATATCCTCCGCCGCTTTACGACCGCCTATCCGCCCGAGATCCACATGACCATTCCCAGTCCCAACCGCTGCACAGGACCCCTTCAACAGAAAGCAGGAAACGACACTTCTCTGATCCTATAGGTGCGCGGTCTACCACCAATATCCCGTTTCTCAGTGATTCAGAGGAAGACTTGAAAGGTCAATTAGAAGATGACCAGCCTCATCTTCCTTCTCCGGAAGGCCATGAGGGCTCGACCCTAATATCCAAACCATCTGCATCCGGTTCTGCAAACCACTCCCCTCAGAAAAGTATTGATTTGCCTGACATGGATCATGAGGTAGCGCATTTAGATATAAGGGGTTTTGCTTTACTTCCGCATCCCGAATTCTGGCAGCTGTTCTTGATGTTGGGTTTGATGACGGGTATTGGCTTGATGACGATTAAGTAAGCGCCTTCGTAGCCAATGGGGCTGATTCACTAATTTTGCCAGTAACATTGGAAACGACGCTCAAGCGCTCTGGAAGCATTACGACGACTCCGTGAAAGACTCTTTCGTTCAGAGGCGCCAGAACATCCACGTCTGCGTAATTTCGTTTGGCAGCTTCGGTGGCCGACTACTCAGCGGTATTGGCTCTGACATTCTCGTCAAGAAACTGAACAAGAGTCGCTTCTGGTGTCTTTTCATATCGGCGTCTACGTTTTGTGTGGCACAACTGTGTGCGTTGAGGATCTCGAATCCGAATTTGCTAGTCCTTGTCTCTGGCCTGACGGGACTGGCCTATGGACTCCTTTTTGGCGTCTATCCGAGCCTGGTCGCCCATGCATTTGGAGTGAGTGGCTTGTCTACAAACTGGGGTACCATGACTCTAGCACCAGTCATCACTGGTAATATATTCAACCTCGTATACGGACGGATCTACGACAGTCATTCCATCATCAACGATAAAGGGGAAACAGAGTGCCTCGAAGGGTTGCAATGCTATGGCGCAGCCTACTGGGTGACGTTCGTTGCTGCCGTTGGCGGCGTGTTAGTGTGTCTTTGGAGCGTTTGGCATGAGAATCAGATCCACAAGGGTAACGAGAAATCAAAGAGGTGGACAGACCACGAGAGAGTGGCATGAGACACCTGTATGGATGGGTTTAGACTTCGTTTCGGCCGTTTCTGGCCATTTCGCAGGCAATGACTAAGAAGCTTCACTATTGCCTTTATGACTCCTGAAAACTTGAACTCCGAGCGCTACCGCATGTCACACCTACGAGGCATGCTGACAAAACTAAGGAGCGGCCGCTGTATCTGCACCCTGGTGTGGTCCTTAGATCTCGAAGAAGACGGGAAACACATAGCTTACGGCATATTGCTAACAGCAATACGGTTTCCTGCAGTCATATTGAGACCAATAGTCACTTCGGCTTTGTTTGTGCTCAAGACGAGCTCCAGATGCTTGCCTCGACTTAGGCTTAATGCAAGGGTCTTCCATCTTATTCGACGGGCCGACAGCAACAGTGCCCACATCATGGTGATCCTGTTCTGTGCGACCGTCCTCACTGCGCTAACCTATGCACTTGCAATCGGCTGGACGAAAACCAAAATAACGTCTAGAGCGTGGACAACAAAAGCCCAACCTGCAGGTGGCCGTGAGTCCTCTTCAGAGGTCGCCCCAGAAAGTGAGCGAGTATACACCGTGGCTGGAGAATAGCCTCTATGGGCAGAATGAAACATTAAAGCAAGAGTAAGCTTCGGCGCAAGACAGCAGCGTGCCCTACAATGGGCGTGATCGTATACATGGTTATAAACAGGTTCTGCTCAAGCATTACCTCCCTTTCCGGAGTCGACTCCTGACACTACTAGACAGCTTTCGCCTGTTACTTGACTGCTCACATCGTTGATGTCTTGGGCGTCTTTGTGCTTCCGAGACATTCACTCTCATAGCAGTCTGGTCCAGGGACACAGAATCAGGGGAGTCCTTCCACAGCAGCTCTATAACCCTGTCGAGAACAGTACTTGAGACTCTTGGTAGTCTTGTACGACTGCGACAAGCATGCCGCCCAAATCACGACAAAGCGCCTTCGTACATGGCGTCGTCATTCCTGAACGAAACTGCTCCTTGCAGAGCAGTTATTTCCATTCGCATTCCCTCCCATGCCCGCTCGGCCCTCTGCAACATGCTAACCCCCTCCTATTTGACCACGTCTCGAACCTACAATGTCAAACTCTCCTCCGACCATCAACACAACCCCTCTTACCTTTCCCTCCCCATCTACTCTCCCTATTCTCCTCGGCCGCTCGAACTACACTGCCTGGTACTCCGCTATCAAACCCCTCCTCACCCTTCACCCACTCACCCGCGCCCTCCTCTCTGGCTCCTGGACTGAACCTCGTCGCTTGACATCCTTCCCAACAGCCCCAGCACCCAACACCAACCCCACCACAACAGATGTCGAACCCCACGCCCACGCCCTCGCCCTCGCAGCCTGGGACCACACCAACCTAACCACGTGCCGCTTCATCCGCGACACGCTCGCCATGAACGTCCTGCCGTTCGTACGCCGCCACTCGGAGGCCAAGGCGCTGTGGGACGCGCTGGTCGGGCTATACGGCGCGGGGAACGGGATCGCGATGGCGGGGGGACCGGCAATTAATCGCATTGAGCCGGTAGGGGGGAAGGACGTCGGGGCTGGAGATAGCGTGTATGGAGCTGGGGAGAATGGTGTGGTGAGGTTTGCGAAGGGGAAGGGCAATGGGAAAGGAAGAGAGGTTGTGGGTGGTCTGGGGAGGGAAACAGAGTGAGATGAAGGAGCTTGAACGCGACCATACGGAGGAAATGAGAAAGGGGCTGGCGAGGAAGTAAGATATCCAATGCAGATCAGTCCTGCCGCAGAATTTTCTGTGTCGGGTTTCTGATTGCCAGTATTTATTGGAAACGTGGAGGTCATGACTTTCGATGTGAGCTTTTTCAGAAGTATGGGAAGGCTTCGGGCAGTGAAAGAAAATTGTACTCAATTGGGAACACAAATACTATGGGATATCTCAAAGCACCGACCGTGGTGGTGATTTGGGAGGACGCCACCCACACACACGCACATATCCAACAAAATGTACAATCAACATAAGAAGCATGCTGCCTTGGCCTGCCCGCCGCCATCGTAGGCCACGAATGTTCCTGTTCAGCCGAACAAAGATTTCCAGACCCATGTTTGCATCATGCTTTGTGCACTATTCATGTCCAACGTTATGAAACAAGGTCTCCAACGCCCCGTCAACGCCCCTTCAACGCCCCCTGCGACTCCACGTCCAGTGCAACATCCCGCGTCGCATTCCAGGACTATTTCTTAAGGATAGCCTCGTACAAGCTCATGAGTCCGGCAATTCCCGCCCCCGTAACCATGCCGGCATAGCCGCCAGGAACACTCTCATTGACTTGGGCGATGGTGAAGTGCTGGAAGAGACCTAAGAAATTGAAATGCTCCGCGAAGACCAGATATGCAATCAAGGCTTTTGCGACATTGAAGACGAGCGGGTCGAACTGCAATGAGGGTGTGTTCTGAATCGCAGCTGCCCGACGCGTCGCGTGGCCGTGGCCGTGCATCGTCTTCAAGGGAAGGTTGATGAAATACGCCAGCGCAAGAGGGATGATTACCGAAGTCAATGACCATAGCGAAAAGGGAGCCCAGAAGCTCTTGTCTAAGAGCAGAAAGAGGTTTGGGACGTAAACTGTGGTTTCGTCTGATTTGATGCTCGAAATCGGAGGAATACGCACAGATCCGCTTTTGAAAATCTCTTTACGCAGGCCATAGGCTTCCACAATCAGAACGATGACGTTGATGGCGAGTGGGCTGCTCAGGACGTCGCGGATGGTGTCGCTGTATTCATGGATTTGCGATCTCTGGTAGAGGTTTGAAACGGACGCGCTGAATCTCCTAGTCTGTCGGTCGATGGCGTCGGTGACTGCGGCCGGTGAGGGAGGGAGGGGAACACTTTGTGCGAAGGAAGCCGAGGCTCGAGACAGCTCTCGTCCGGGCGTCTTGACAAGAGACATCATTGATCCTTCTGCGTCAGAACTAGATAGGGCATTAGTAAACCGTAGTATCAGCAGGAAGCGCGTCGCTGGGGAACACCTACGTTACAGCGGTGGGTTGGTCGACGGCAGCTTGAGTCTTCCTTCGGACTTTCTTGACCATTGGCTCGCCCTCCGTTTTCACCACGTCTGTGGCTTTCTTTGCAGGCGAGCGCGGGCCTAGCCTCTTGTAGTACTCGCTCAGAGATTCTTCTTTCGCATAGGTGGTTTGGTTGGCGCGCAAGTGCTCGTCAAGAGCGACCTCGAGGTCTGCCTTCTTGAGGCTCTCATAGCTGCAGTCGCGAAGTGGTTAGCTACAATTTCGCGTGGGCTGAGCTCAAAAGAGCTCGAGTTGAAGGAGATAGCAGGGGGGGGCTTACTCAGGGAGCTTGGTGGTTTCGGCAAATTCAGACAAGTCCGTTTTGCGAAGCTTCTGCAGATAGGGAAGACCGGCAGACATGACGAATGTTTGGTTAAGTTGAAGTCAGCGACCATGCGACAAGGGGAATGCTAGGTGTATCGGACTTTTGGACGTTCTTGAAGCGGGTGTGGAGAGATAGCTGGGGTTGTTGTGGCGGGGAGAGCGCGAGATGGCAATGTTATGATCGGCTTGGGAGGTGCATCGAAACAGGATAGCGTGCTTTCCTAAAGAGTTGTGGCTGGCAGCCTTGGACGGGCACCAGCCCCATCACACTTGAACTTCCTTCTCTTCGCGTACAGTAAATTGCACTTAATCTAAGCAAGTCCCACAGGAATAAGCAGCAAGACTCCCGATCGATCAGATCTCACATCGCATCCAGGGATGACATGATGTCTTTCTCGTAGATGAGTGACTTTCTAAGGATAAACAGCACCCTGGCACGAGCTTTGCGGGTGTCAAGATATGATATCAGCCTACGTCAGTGGGGGAACATTGTCCTAAGCAGCAGTTGTTGTCCACGGTCAAAAGGCCAGACTTGGAGCAACCTTGCATACTGAGTGAGTATTGTGGGAGGGAGAGAGGCAATAATGATATGTTCGTCGCAAGAATGCTACAGGACAACGCTCATTTACGGGACAAAAAGGTGCCAAAAACGGCGTCAAAGGGTGCCCAAAACAGCACCTCTCGCACCACGTAGACCAGGTGACCGTGAGCCGCTTTTCTTGGCTTGCCCTGTTCTTAGCTTGAACATTGAAATATGGTTGGAAGGGACGCAGTACTTTGTATTCTTTGATGCATGATGCATGATGCGTGCTGCGGTGGGCCACTGATATCTGCGCCACGGCCAATGTCAGGCGGGGCTGGCATCGCGATTTCCACTGGGACCACCAAAAAAGCTAGTAATTCATGGAAAATGAAATGTAGGATAGCGACTCGGGATTAAGCATTTACAGTTGAATGAATGGCTATCATAGGCGTGACTAACTGCCCTATTCTAGCTGCAATTAGACTGCAATTGCACCTCAACTGCGCGATTTAGGCTCCCAGGCCCTGCCACTCTTACGGGTGTTATTGGCTGCGCCAGCGCCTCTACCTGGGCCTCCTGGGGGGGGGGGCGCGCGGCCCGCCGGA
>Ga0335072_10002026_pt1 | contig 31948 bp, 34 predicted proteins | sample Lox_Sample_21_FD_206725 | JGI IMG/M metagenome (GOLD analysis project Ga0335072, IMG submission 206725) | Soil microbial communities from Loxahatchee National Wildlife Refuge, Florida, United States - Lox_Sample_2.1 | ecosystem: Environmental > Terrestrial > Soil > Wetlands | place: USA...
CAAGCAGATCGACCAGACTTCATGACTGACGAACGTGTTCTTGTGATGGCTGTCTCAATGGCATTTGCGGGGTCGGAAACGACTGCAATCAGTCTTGCGGCAGTCTTCTACTTTCTCCTAAAAACCCCGCGCTGCTACCACAAGCTAAAGGAAGAAATTGACGCCGGAGTCGAGAATGGCACGATTGAGAACAGAGGGGACGGCCTGGTAAGTTGGGCCGAATCACAGAATCTTCCATATCTCGATGCCTGCATCAAGGAAGCTTTCCGGATGCACCCCGCCGCAGGACTACCACTCGAGCGCGTAACGCCCCCACAAGGTGTCGAGATCTGTGGCAGGCACATACCGGGAGGGACTATCGTTGCCTGCAGTGCATGGGTCATACATCGAAGGAAAGAAGTGTATGGTGATGATGTCGACCATTATCGACCCGAGCGGTGGCTTGAAGCGGGCCAAGAGCAGTTGAAGGAGATGAACGCTTGCATGTTGCAATTCGGAGCGGGGCCTAGAACGTGTATTGGTAAGAACATCAGTTTGTTGGAGGTCTATAAGCTGGTGCCAAGTTTCTTGAGGAGATTTGAGGTAGGCATAAATTCATCTGTTCAATCAGTTGGCCCTACTAACTCGTGTCTAGATCAAGCTGGCGGTGCCCGAAAAGGACTGGCGTCTACATAACGCCTGGTTTGTCAAGCAGAACGATTTCGATACTGTCTTCACGACGAGATAGAGATAGCTTGAAGAAAAAGAAACCACGTGTTTATTCTGGAACGAGTATGAGGATCTATGGCAAGCATGCAGTGGCATGGCCAAATGTGTATAAGCTAGTCCGTGAATCGCGTCGAGAAGCAAAGCTGGTCGCCAGGTTTGCCAACAGTCAAGTCTCTATATGAAGTCAAATCGTCTTTCCTCTTGACTTTGTAATCATCACGGATTGAAGAGGCCTGCCGATGGACTCCGGAGCGAATTATCGGTCAACGTGACAGATGATTGGACCTGGCCAAGTCAAGGCATTCAAGCCACCCTAGGAGAGGGTCTGGGGCTTGAGTGGCCAATGGAAAGGAATGATGTGCTGAAGTTTACGAATTCAGACTGTCAGGTTCGACTTGTGCTTCGAGTGGTTATTGTTAATCAAAGAGCTCTGATAGCCCTCCTGCGACTTCTAACATGGAGAATGCTCATCAGTCTCTCAGGGGCTTTCCATAATGCAATGGCAACGAAAGCAGGAAATGGTCAGCTCAGTTATGATGAATCTCGGAGTGTAGAGAAAGTTCGATTGTCGATTTTCGTGGCTTTGCTTTCAAAATCTCGCCTGGAGCAGCCGGCATTAGAGCTCCCTTCGCAGGCTTATTTTTGCTCTTGAAGTCATCCACCATTTGGCCCATAGTCACCCACTTAACGCCTTCATGTTTGTTGATATGCTCGATGAGCCTCTCATGCATCAAAAGCGCATGCGGCCTTCCGGAAACGTCGGGGTGGATGGTCATGGGGAATATGAATTCGTCGTACTCGCGGTAAAAGTAATCAAAATGGTCCTTTTCAACATTAGCTAGGTCCCCCGGCGATAGAATGTGGAAGGCTCACCCTCCAAATGTCTTCAATATCCCTCGCATTCATAAAACCATGACTATTTGGCACTTTCTTCATGAACATCATGGGTGGGAGGTCGTCAATGTACCAATTGGCGGGAATCTCAACCATGCCGGTTTCCTGGCCCTTGACTAGAGGTTTCATCCAATGCTCTGCCTTTTTCTCATAGTCAATCTTCGTCCAGGTATCGCCGGCGCGAAGGTAGTACGGCTGACAGTCTTCATGGCTCATCGAATGGTCATATTCAATGCCATACGAGAGGAGGAGTTCCGTCGCTTCTTTGCTGACCTCCCACCATGGCGCCACCGTCCCTCGAGGTGGCTTGCCCCCACAGAAGTCTGTGAGCTGGCGGTATGTCTTGTCCAGTATGTCTCTTTGCTGTTCCATACTCATGTCTATGGGGTTCTCATGCGAGTAGCCATGCAGACCAATCTCGTGACCCGCATCTCGCACCATAGCGCATTCTTCAGGGAAGGTCTCAAGGGAATGTCCCGGTATGAACCAAGAGGCTGTGATCTTGTACTTTTCGAAAAGCTTGAGAAGGCGTCGAACACCAATGGTACCAGCCCAGTAACCTGTGAAGTACGGTCAATGACAATTCGCTGTGAGGGAAACGATGTCACAAGATACCTCGGCTGATATCGCTACTGGAGTCTTCGCCTTTGTATGAACCAAGCCAGCCGGCAACTGCGTCAATATCAACCCCATAGCAAACAAGTACACGCTTCTTGCCCATTTTATTGGAGTGTCTGAACAGTCAACAAGGGCACGCCAAGCGGCACCAGCTGCGTAGAGACGTTGGAGGAGCCGAAAGCAGGGCAGTGGCAGACTGGCGAGAGAAACTCCATTTCTTCATCTATCCCGAATGGAGAAGCTCGAAACTCGTTCTTGCGTAATGACGGCATTGCACTTTCTTATCATGGCCTAGATGTTGGAGAAGTTGGGGATTGGTTGATTCTTTGGGAAAGACTGAGATACGCTTTTTGGCCGCTCTGGCCTCCGAATAAGTGAGGATTGGCTTCACTAGCCGAACACGCCCATTTACTGAGCACATTGTAGCCAGAACCTCTCTTTGGGGCAGATGGTCTGCGACAAGGATAACAAGTTCTCAAATTGGTCATATGAATCTGGCCATATGTTTCTCACATTGGGACATCATGAATTCTAACCTCAGCATTTCATTATCTCAGTGGCCTCGAAATGCGCAACTTGCATTTTTCATCGTTTCTTCTCTTTGATCATAGTCTTCGCTTTCGGATCTCGCAGACAGAATTCCATCATTGGGACAACTTTTGGTACGCCCTGCTCTTCTGGAAACTTGAGATCATAGTTCATGAATGTCCTTGCGACTACGAATTTGATCTGCATAGAGGCCATATACCGGCCCGGGCAAGCATACCTCCCAATCCCAAATTGGGCATGGTCTGCGTCAAGGGTCGTGAACTGACGCTGAGCCTGGCCTGTCTCAATGCTCTCTTTATAGTACCGCAGTCCATCGAAAGGCATTTCTGACTCTGGGAGTGGCATGCTGGGTATGCCAATGAACGCGCCTTTCGGGAGATGCAAGCCGTCAGCAAGGGTGAGAGGCTCTTTGACGATGCAACGATGGCTGACTGAGGGGGATTAGCTTGCGAGGAACCCCCGGATCTAGAAAGATAAAACTTACTTGGTGTCGTGGGCTTGACCCTCTGTGTCTCTTTCATAAAGCTGTCCATCTTCATCAGCTTCGAAGCAAAGTCCTTCCCCCATTCTCCTCCCGTCTCCTTAAGTGCCTGGTCTACCTCCTCAAGAAGGGGTTGAATGTACTCGGGCCGTTCGATTAGCTCGTATATTGTGTCGGTGGCTGCAGCAACGACACTGTGAACCGAGCCAATGATTGTGAAGATGTATCGCACTGCCATGTTGGTAGGGTCTGTTTCTTTCTCAGTCTGCGCCATATCAATCATGTACTGGAGGACATCTTTTCGCTTTTCGACATTCGGATTCGCTCGTTGTGATCTCTGGCGTTCCCGGATCACAGGAATGAGGTAATTGGCGATTTTCTGCTTCATCCTTAAGAGCTTCCAGTAAGATGGCAGGCATCTGGTTATGACTGGGTGCATGAAAGGGGGAAATTGCCTCATTACTATCGCCGTCAGGAATACTTCTCCGACGAACACGCAGTTCAAATGCAGAAATTCTGGATCATCACAGAGTGGGGGCCCAACGAAGAGCGGCGTGGTGATGTGGGAGAGCATCTTGAGAACCATGTCGCCCATCTTGACTTCAACCCATGCATCTGGATTTTAAACCAGTATCAGACTCTGCTTTCGGCTTTGCGGAGGGAAATGGTGGTACCTCTGCATTGAGGAACGTGCTCTCGGAAAGCGCTTTCCAGTCTCTTGGCCAAGTATGAGTCGAGACCATCCTCACCACGACCTAACCGAGGCGAAAGTTTCGATTGGATGACGTTGAAGGAAAGGCGGCTTTCTGCATGAATTCCAAAGCCGGTATAGTCACCGCCCAAGTCCTGGGTTCGTCAGTTGAATTGGGTCAATGCGGAGGGGCAGGCTCACTATGCATAGCAATTGGATCACATTGAGCTTCTCCATTGGCAGTAGTCGAAGCTCTGGGACGTATTTTCTGGGCAGAACAGTAAGGTTGCCATCCGGCCGGACGATTGTGAACGGTTTGTCCAAAAACTTGCTAATTTAGCACCATTGATGTATGCTGATTGAACTATTCGAACCTTTCTCCAATTGTTGCTAACGATTGAAGCACATCCAAGGGTAAAGCGATATCTTGTAATGAACAAAGGCTCAAATCTCGATCCGGCACCCACGACTGGGGCTCCAGGAACGAGTGTGCCACTATAAGGGTCAAAGTACCGCCACACAAGGAGAATCGTGGCGATTGCAAAGATAAGGTTGATAGCATAGGGATGCTGTTGTAGTATTATGCTGGTATCTTCCAGCCTAAGGGTTTTCGGGAGACTTTCCATGCTGTACGGACTTGGACCAAGTGGAGAGAAAAGGAAGATAAGAACCGCCAAACCTGGCCCAGAAAAGGAAGACTTCGTTTCCCCATTTTCACGGCTTTTGCACTATAGTTGAGGTGGGGCTTTGCTCTGAACGACTCGAGGAGCTCCTTGGTTGATGCATACTTTGCGAGGGAACCGTTCTGCCGGTGCTCTTTAGCCGCAGGAGAGGCTGTTCTTCCTTAGCCGTTGGATCGCACGCTCCGCTGCACACTAATGCAGGTAAGTATGCCGTGTCACCATTCGATGCTCAACCGGCATGCGTAGGTGCCTTCCCCCGACTCGCTGCTACGTCAAGGCATTGAAGAGGATACGACAATTATTCTCGGGTAAGGACCTTGCCAGTTAGGGACATGTGCTTTGATCGCCAGTTCGGGCCTCGGACGTTCAAATTCAATAGGTATATAGATGAGCAAGTTGGAAAAGGTACAAAGGATGGTGTCAGTGATGTCCGAGCCCCGCGACTGAGTTGGCAAGTAGCAGCTCTTAACCGAAATAGCAACGGCTTCGGCTCTATCCGGAGCGGGAGGCTTGCCGCAGAAGAAGTCTGAAGCCGTCCTCATTTACGAGTCCGACTTAGACACTACGTTCCCTCCATTACCACAGCAATCATCATACTTCCCAAAAATTAGACGCCATACTTAAGTGCTATTTCGCATGAGCACATCTACATTCCTTGAAAGACGTCCGGTGCGCCAACCAACATTGCGAAGGCTCACGGGTCGTCCACTAACACTACCTTGACACGCAATCTCGCAGTTCGACACCGAATCGGCAAGCTAGATCTGATAGTGGGTAGAGTGTTGTCTGGCACTTGTGGCTATGCTTGCCATAAGTCTTCGGAATGGACCATGCGGTTTCGGATCTCGACATCCTCGGTCAGCTGTCTTCTTTCTTCCTTATTCTCTTGTTCGGCAAATCGACGAACGAAGAGAAAGTCATTTAGAAAGAGGAACAAAGTCAGGCGCCTTAGCGCCGGTTTTCCAGGAGCAAATTGCCAGAGGTTGGCGGTAATATATTTGCCATGTGTCTCGACGACAGGTGAGAGCAGTGATAGAGATGCAAGGAGCGTTGCATTGCAGCAGATAGCCACTGTTAATAGATTTAGCCAGTGCGAGATTCCACGACCGGCCAAGTAGACGCAGATGACGCAGCCGATGCTCTAGAAGATAAAGCCGTGGATAAGATAGATGGTGAAGATGTAGAGGAACACATGGATGAGAAGCTAAAGGAAAAACCAATCTGCACGAATGGGCTCAGCTCGACTGGAGCTTGGAATCCTAAAGAGAAGATGATACCGTGTGCCTTGAGGGCGCAATATTGTGGATATCCGGCGGCTCTAGTAAGCATGATCGGTAGCCCAATGGGTATGTCTGGATGAATGCTATGCTTAGCTCGCGTAGTTGATTTCAGTCCATTGTGTGCATACAAACCAACTTTCGGCGTTTGCAGGTAAGATCCCAGTCGGTGGGCAATATTGCAAGGTAAAAATAGGTTCCCAAGACAAGAGGTAGCAGTGCATCAGTACGCCAAAGGAATAAAATCCAGCCCTTTTCGCATGGCTTTTTAATTTCTTGAATGACAATAACTGCCAAAAGGGTTACCCAAGGACCTTGCAGCTGTACGGAGATGGTCCAGAGGACGCCCATGCTGTAATTGGAACAAGTAAGCGGAACTGTCTCCCGATGGCCTTTTCGGCTATATTCAACAGATTGGCGTTTGGAGGTAGTTGGATACAAGAAAGCGGGTCGAAGTCATGAGGAAGGGACCTGAGACATATCTCTAGTTAGCGTCTCTGCTGCAAAAGCGTTCAGAAGCCGTCACGGCGTGGCAACTCACTGGTCCGGATTAGATTAAGGAAATAGGAGCCAATGGTTTTCCTGGCCCATATTTCGCTCTTGTAGTGGATATAAGCGCCAGGTTTGATAGCTAGGTTGAGGCAGAAATGAATAGCGGTCACCAACATACAACTCCAAAGCAACGAGTCCTGCCAAATAATCCACCCGTTCCTCTTTAGCAGGCAAGCTGGATGGAGCTGTTGGGTTTGATGCAGAAGTGTCGGTAGGTTTTGAGCCTGTCGAAGGAATGTTGGCAGCGATGGCAGTCTTCGGGAGTGCTGTCACGCCTCCTGTGTCGCCTGTCATATGAAAGCGTTTGCAAGGACCTAGCGCGTCGGGGCACCGTCGCACATCTATCCAGCTCCAGCTAGGGTTTCTGTGTTGTCGCTGGTGGGTTTCAGTCATCGTCGTAGTGTCCTAAAGACCACTGTTGAGGACGCTGCACGGTCTGCTTGGGTACTAGCACTCATCAGCAGCTTTTCACCACGCGGAGCGCGCTCCAGGGGCGCTCAGCAGCATGACGGCCGAGTCGCCCACAATCTAGAAGCTCTAAACATCCTTGGTATCGATACAGGGATTCCCGCCACCCGTGTCCTGCGTGCAAGGAAGACTCGTTTCTGGTGCAGGCAGGACAGGGCGACCGTGACAGAGCGACTCGTGAACTTGCCACTGATACTGTTGGAGTCCTTCATGGCTTCTGTGAGCATAACCTATCATGGGCTTCCCTAATCCGAATGTTACTAATGCTTTCATTAGGGCGAACGCAAATTTTCAGGCGCTATACCTTGCTGCGCCTCGAGATGCCCAGCGCCGTACTCTTGCCCCAACCTAGCTGATTTTCTCCGTCCTCTTGCAACATTGTCTTCCTTTGAGACGGCCATCAGGTAGACGCTCATTACTTCATTCAAAAGTCGCCTTGGCAAAAGGTGTCGGCCGGTGATAGAGTCGACGCGGGATTTTGGCTCGAGTCAGGTGTTGTGTGCATGCAGGTTCCTGACGTAATCCTAATGACTGTGACTACTGCGAATTGTGTACTACTTTTCCTTCTTGACAAGTGAAGCTAGCTGCGATGATAGAATCTCTGAAGGGAGTCTTCTGGTCATAGTATTGGCCATGAGGACAAAGAGACGGACTGCAAACTATGAGAATCATCGTTGCAGCCTCCTTGTTGCTTTATGGCAAGTTGTATTTGTCTCCATTTCAATGGCGGCGCTGCGCTATATAACGAAGCGCCACGAAGCATCATGTCATTCATAGAGTAGTGGTCATTATCTGATATCGATTAGCCCAAACACAATGAAGTGATTACGGTGGCGTGACAGCGGTCGTATGCCTGACGCATGCCAAGTTAGCTTGCTACTGCGCGGTTTTTGCTTACGCCTCACATGATCAAGCGCGGACAAGAGCGCTAATTTCCTTGGTTCTCCATCACCTGCCTAGGACAAGCTTTTCATAGCGTACGCAAGTTCCTGCACTTGGGAAGATCGAGACCATTCTAGAATTGACTGTCTCCAGTTTTCTGGGGAAAGACCGTATCACAGTGGACTGACATCAGAATGACCACATCGTTCGCTGCGCCACTTAAGCCAGACGTATATAAACCTCAAGAGCCCTTCACACCCTCAAGATACAACTAACAATTACCACATAACGACTATAGCCTCAGCTAAATCAATCCAGCAAGATTATATCTACAAAGCCACAATGAGCAACCACGAACAGTCCACAACGGAGCAACCCTCCCAACAATTCCGCAACTCTTTCCCAACACCACATAATCCCGACCCCGATGCGAGCTTCCACCAGCAGCCAGAGAACTGGCACTTCAGTGGACACCGCAAGGCCTCTACGCCGGCAACTGAAGTTGGCGAGGTCCCCCGCCACACCACCGTCGAAGACCAGAAAATGTATGAGGAGATCTTGAGAGAGACAAAAGACATGAGCACCGAGCAAGTCAAAGAGTACCTGAGCAAGCGGCCATACATTGATGGCGATAGGATCATGAAGGGAAGGAAGGGAGATGGTTATTTGGCACTCACCGGGGCGATGGCAGGAACGATGTAGATGGTGTTAATAGCACGGACCGGGGGGAGGAGTTAGATACTGATATTGTACAATACTACCAGTAGTAATAATCTAATTTCTGACAAATTTCTGTTCTCGATCATCAGCCCTCTTTGAACTGCCTCGAGTAGTGACAGCAGTATATCTAGTTCGATATGTTCGAGTCGATCACAGAACGGAGGTCCAGCGTCCAGATAGAAATTGTTGGCCATTTCTCAGGTCTGAATTGTTAGACCATTGGCTTGTAGCATTGACTGCTGCACTGTTTTAATCAGTGCGCGCATATGTCAGTCATGTTGGTGACCCAAATTTAGTGTAGAGTAGGCCGTAGATCGTAAAATTCCCTCGTCTTAGGGAACTCCACATTTTAGCGCGAAATTTGATTCTTGGTACACCCCTGCATAAGCAGCCCCTAAAGCTTAGCTATTAGTCGCCCCCAAACGCGTAAAGCTAGATTGGGGAGAGGCCGGCTTAGGGGGATGATAGGCTCTAATCTAGGCGTATGAAGCCGGGAAGTCCGCCCCAAATTTAGGTGGGGAAGGCCCGAAGCCGCATTTCGCGCTAAAATGTGGACTTGGATAGATCGGAGTCAGGCGGCTCGTTAATGAAACTGTGCCGCGGCAACTTTCCGCAATCCCAGACGGAAGCGCTACTTTTTCGATAATACCCGGGTTGGCAAGCTCCAGCCCTGGATTGAGGTCATGTTGGTTAATTGCAGGGACATTTGGAATGAGATTACGCACATCTGGCCCCGCACAAGAAGGTGAAGAAGAGAGACGCCTTTGAGGAGTGGCTGTCCTGCAGGAAAGGGGAGGATACTGCCACCGATGAATTCCGTAGGTATTCTACAGTTGGCTCTGCTATCCCCGCCACTGAGAAGTTTGACCCTATAGTCTGGTAGAGTTAGCCAGATATAGGAGAAGTTTTCCCTAACCTCCAACGCTGGGCCTTCGATATATCCGCCTGTCCCAGTAACATCCCGCAAACGCGAGCGAGCCTTTAATAGTGCCAACAAGCTCATCACCCCAGAGAGGAACTGTCAGGTGGTGGGTGTCTATTAATCGCACGTCAGACGTGCGACTAGACCGTCGGGTATTCAGTAATTGCAGGCCGGGCCTACAATTAGGATCAGTCCTAGTTGAGATGAAAGAAGATGCTGAATTGCTTGGTCCTTCTATCTAGACGGTAAGATGGACATCTCCTTATACCTTCCAAACGCCAGGCACCCTGATCCACTGCAATTAGGCTCCCATAGGCCCCTGTGGCTCACCTGTAGGCATCTCTGAGATGGCCATCGTTGATTCGGATTCCTAAAATCTCTCGGCAATCTCTAGTGACCTAATACTCACCACTCATCCACTCTCAACCGCCATATCCAACACCTCCGAGCACCTCATCCGCATCCACGCCTTTGCTCCATGCGCCGGCAAACTCCTCTGGCCCATCAATTTCCCCCGGCGCCCTCAACATCCCCTCACCAAAATGTATAGTAATTCCCTTGCTACGATTTCTCCGGCACCGTCGTCACCGCGTCACCCTTCTCGCCCTTCCAACCAGGCACCGAAGCCTATACATGCACGAGCCCGGAACGTACGAGCGTCGCGAGCGAGTACGGCATTGCGCTGACGGATGAGCTGACGGCGAAACCGCGAGGACTAAGGTGAGAGAAAGCGGCATTGATATCAATAAGCGCAAAGACAGCGTAGCAAAGCGCTTTTCATACAAGCGGAGTTAGAAGTGATTAACAGCGCGAATATAAACCGGAATGCCGGCGTACCTGTGCCTCCAGTAAGCAAAATCATGAATCACAATTGAACCTATTTGGAGATCTAAAGAGCCCTCCTCGCTGCTTTTGTGTACGGCAACAATGTAGCGCCAATCACTGGCTGAATGTTGACGGTAAAGAGGTCTGTTGACGTGACCGAGTGGGCTCGGTAGGGGTAAGATTAGCTTACCTTGTCCATCCATTGACCCAGGTGGGCCCCCCGGGGTAAGCCTCACCCAGAACGCATTACGAGCCCGCGCGACTCAGGGCCGCGTCACTCTAGGACCCCGAGTAAACGAACTTTGTCTATTCGGAAGCCAATTAATTCCCCTTGGCTTTTAAGTGAGCGCCAGGCGAAGTAAAGAAGGAATCCCTTTACGCAGAGCTGCTGGGAGGACTCTGTTACAGCAAACCAGAGATTACTCATAATATGAGTTTCGTGCAGGAGTCCAAACAGCAAAAAGCAATCTTCGTGAAATCAATCCTTCGTGAATGTTGCCTTTTCCAAGAAAATCTATCCATAAGTCATCCTTGGAAACTCTGTCGCCATGGGCAGCATACGCAACGCTTTGATCCTCATCTTCTGTATCTGCTTCACCCTTTTCGTTGCTCTGTTCGGTCGCCTCCCTCTTTTCAGGTACCTACGTCTTAGTCTTGCATCTATTTCACGGTGCCTACTAGAATCAGGCTGACATAAAGGTAGGAAAACGTTCATCGGCTTTCTTCATCGTGTGATATGGATACACGTCCCGAAAGCACTTTCAACACTCGACACTCGTCTGACTGGAGGACGCGTATTACCCGCTCTTGCGAGTACCAGGCATTACTTGTTATATGAGCCGCATCCTATCGTTCTGGTTCGCCTTTTCCAACCACAACTTCCAATACTCGACTCATGCAATGCATAACTAACCTGAACCTCCTTGAACTCTAGATATTCTTCATCCTCCTCCTCTCCGTCTCCGAGGTCCTTTTCATTCCCCCTGCATTCCCCCTCCTCCCCTCCCTGCTCCACCGCACCCTTACGATCCTCGTCCCCATCTTTCCCTACATCTTCCTCTACCTCTCCTGCACCCGCACCTCCGCCATCACCCCCTCCAACCACGCCGTCGCCATGTCCGCCTACCCCTACGACTACACGCTCTTCCACCCTCCAAACTCAACCGCCGTACCACCATGCCGCACGTGCGCCCTCCCCAAACCCGCCCGCAGCAAACACTGCTCCCTCTGCCGGTCCTGCATCGCCAAGTCTGACCACCACTGCATCTGGCTCAACGCCTGCGTCGGCCGCAACAACTACACCCACTTCCTTTTGCTCCTGCTCTCCCTCACCATCCTCTCCTCCTACGGCGCCTACCTCGCCTGCACCATCCTAAACGCCGACCTGCAGTCCCATTTCGTCCCCGCCACCCTAACCCGCGGCAGCATCTCCACCAAGCGCTGGAGCACAGGCCTCACCTGGACGCGCTGGCTCGATCTCTGGGGCTGGGCTCTACGGCGGCGGACACGCATCGGGGCCGTAGGCTTGCTAGCTGCGATGGCGGGCCCGCTGCCGGCCGTTTTTTTGGCGTATCACGTGTATTTGATCTGGGCGGGGATGACGACGAATGAGAGTTCCAAGTGGGCGGACCTGGCAGAGGATGTCGCGGATGGACTGGTGTGGAAGGCGAGGAGGGTGGATGTGGTGGGCCGTGAGGAGCGCGAGCGGGAGGAGAGGAGAGCCAAGTGGCCGGTTGTGGGGCAGTGGGTGGTTGTGGTGACGCGGGATGGGGAGATGCCGGGTCAAGATAAGAGCATGCTGGGACGAGGTGAAAATGGGCACGCCGGTGGGGCTGGGGTCTCCGTTATCGGGTATGGGGGTCCTACGTGGGAGAAAGTGACGAGTCTGGCGGAAGTGGAAAATGTGTATGATCTCGGTTTCTGGGACAATCTACGAGATTCCTTCTTCAATCGGGACTAGACTATCTATATCTACACGCACGGCTGAATCAAGTATAGCGGTCCTCTCGAGGTTGGCATATGTTTAGTTGCTTTGCTTGGCCTTTCTCCGCGTGGTCCGGAATAAAGTCGTACTGCAAATTGCCCACCAATACATTCACACCAAGGACGAATATTATCTGCTAGCTACGTGTGGGAGACGTAGTCGAAGTGCAAGTCGCTCGATGATATGTACGCTCGAGAGTGTGGACAGACGAATTTGATGGATGACATGCGAGCCTTCCATTGAAAGAACAGTCACAAGCCGCCCTAGTTCAGTTGATGGACCATGTCACGTTACAGCTTTTTCACCAAGATAATTGGGTAGCCATTTGAGGTCTTACCGCTATATCAGAAGGTAGACTGAAAAACGGTAGGACGTTGGTTCGGAAGTGGAGTGCGTCAGGTGGCCCGGTCTGATATAACGAAATAAAGGGTATTGGAAAGGTTGGTAGGTAGCATGTCCGGTCGGTAGCATAATCAGCATCACGAAGCCTTTCCAAAGCACAGTCGTATTGCTCACCATTTCGTCGCCAGTGCTGTTTGACTCAAGTCACCTCGCGGTGTGCGATACAGTTGAGCGGAACCAGCGCATCATCGATTCTCGAACTGCACTGTCCAGGAGTTCTCATTCAGGTTGCTGAGATATATATTGTCTAGATGAGGCACAATGACTCGTCAGCACTAATTATGAGCCAGAAACGCTGCGACAAGAAAATCAAAGCAAAGTGGCCAGTATTAGCGTGAACCTCGGCTCTACCGAGCTTCGTCGTCCCCTTGCTGGTAGATATGTCGTGATCGTGCAGGGTCCTTTCTCATTGACTGTCCCGAGCCGGTGAAGCCCACTGTGCTAAAGTCAGCATATAGTTGTCGGCAGGAGCAGGGCTCGCTGAGCGTACCTCTTGCATTGACGCCATCTGGCGTCCGGAACATACTCTCCTTCTTCGCCGCCTTTCCAAGCTTGCCTTTTGTTGCAAATTCTTGCCATTTGCTCTTGCCTGCTTCGAGCTCCTTATTCGCCTTGACCTTCCGTGGAACCTTCGCAGGCCTGATCGGTCCGTCGCTGACTTTGCTAGGTTCTCTCCTCGCCTGGCTTGCTAACGCAGGGTCGACATTCGCAGCCGCAGAAATGACGTTGGGATTTGGCGGTGGAGCAGGTGTTGCCGACATTCCTGGTGCGCCATCAGCCTTTCGCTTTCGTGAATCTGTAGGTAAAGGTTTTATGTCTTTGGCCGAGAGTGTTTCTGTTGAAGCGTAGTTCTTGAATGCCACAATGTAGACTGGCTTGCTGGCAGACCCTGTGATGGAGGTTATCTTGGCTGTGTAAAATGCGCCATCGCCGGACTTCCACCGAGCGGAGACAGTGTCGTTGACGGCATAGATGGTAGGTGCTTGTGGTTCTTCGACAGCAGGCGCATCAGCTTCCGGTTTTCGATAACCGGCTTGATATGCTGGATGATTCTCTTTGGACCATTTTTCCTTCACGGGAGAGGGCGAGGGCTTCTTCGAAGGCGCTGGAGCTGACGTAGGCTTTAGCTCTGCGATAGTGGACTCGGTGAGGGTAATGACTTCTTCAAGTTCCGATTTCAGACTGTTCAGTTCCTGATTGTCTGGGTCGGCTGATAGTCCAAGTTGGACGGTCTCGAGCTATGCAGAAATGGGTCAGTATATTGCAGCAGATATGCAGCAGAGAGAACCTGCCTGCAGTTTGTATTCTTTCACCTCCGCCTCAAGAGCAGCAACCTCTCCACTCATAGTGGCAGACAGTGCGGGTGGTCGGTTGTACAAGTGAAGATGGATCCGAGTACGATGACTCTGTAACTATTCGGTGGGGCCTGGAATGAATGAATGGCCGATCACCAAGGATTTTCGTGGGGGAAAGTGGCGCGTGTAGCGGTGGGTTCTGGTGCAACGAGGTAAAGTTCAGAAGAGGCGCAGTCTCACGCTAGTCATCTCGGGGGCAAATAGTCCCCCTGCAGGATCTTCCCCATCAGAGCAGGGCGCGACTTGCAACCTACCGTTTACGATCCAACTGACGGCCTGCTCAATCCACAGGTTTATACCCAGCACAATGGAATCCAATGATATGATGGTCTCGGTACACGCCCTTGTTTGTTACCCTACGTGAACAAGATATGATATATCCGCATTTTATATACCGATTGCAGGTGCTGGTTCCCACAACCACAAGCAGATCCGTTGCTTGACTGCAGCACGCTACAACTTAGGTGATATAGAAACATGATGTGTCTGAGTACTGGGTGCAGGCCGAGGCTCTGCCATTCCGTCATCGTGCCATATTGCGTATCGATATTGCCTGGAGGGCATTTTGCCGTCTTCGTCCTGGGAGCCTAGCACGTCATCTGCTTCCAGACTGTTCTGTTACCTCCGAGCCCCGGCTGACACGCGCAAGGCCACGCTAAAGCAGCGGAAAAGGAATGGCTGGGGGAACATAGAACGAAGCTTGATTGGATGAAGTATAAGGCGGAGAGCGGTGGTCGGAGTAATGCAGCGACTCATAACTCCGATCGGCGACCCCTCGTTGGACGCTGGCCTTTCCAGCTTATCAATCAAGACTTCCTCCAATCAACCATCCACTGTGAATTCTCACATATGGAAAAGACGATTCTTTCTTGTTGCCACCTTGTTGTCAATTGGGTTCTGCTGTCCTTGGCTTTCGCGGAAACATCGTCTTCACACTTTTGACGTGCCGCAGCGTCATACCTGACGTCCCAAGGTCATTCCCGATTTCTTTTGCTCTCTAGCCTTGGCAGATCGCGACGCCACTGCACGCCCCTCTTCCCACTGGACCCTGCAATTAGTGCAACTAAGTTGTCACCAGGTAGCCTGCAGGCTGACCTCGTTCTCCCATCATTTCTCAAAATTTCTTGAACATTGACATCCAGTACCAAGCCTGCACTTCGCGGCTGGCCTGACCGCAGGCCTGCTTTTCAGCAACAACTGTAGCGGAGCTATTGTACTCGCCCCCCAATACTCTCCTAGATTCGGTCTATGCGAAAAGCCATCTTATCGCGAACTTCTGTGTGAAAGGACATGTCACGGCCCAATTCGCAACTTACTCCAGCGCAGCAAGACCTTCTACTCGCCGCTCTGGCCTCCAATTCCAAGCCCAGTCAATCTCAGCGGCCCTCCACTGCAACTCGCGGCAGCTCTCGCAATCCAATGTCTGACAACAAAAGCAAAAACAGCCTGCAAACGTCACCGCTGTCAAGCCACTTTGACTTCGGTCCCGATGACAGCCCATATCTCGATTTTGACATCGATGGCGAAGGAGATGACTCGTTTGACTTCGACGGCCAAGACCAGATGATTGGCGATCTACCCGAGACTTCCGGCGAGTTGCACGATAAAAGGAAGAGCATTGATGGTAAAGATGACGACGAAGGGGGTGGCAAGAGGAGAGAAAGTGAGGACAAGGCTGGCAAAAAACCAGGACGCAAACCTTTGACATCCGAGCCCACGACGGTGAGTATTGATGACTTATCCCACGTGAATGGATCTGACTTTGCAAGCAGAAACGTAAAGCGCAGAATCGGGCCGCCCAACGAGCATTCAGAGAACGAAAGGAGAAACATCTCAAAGATCTCGAGATTAAGGTAGACGACCTTGAAAAGGCGTCTGAGTCTGCAAATCATGAGAATGGACTGCTCCGGGCACAAGTTGAGAGATTGCAAGTCGAATTGAAAGAATACCGCAAACGATTATCTTGGGTCAGCGCCAACGCCACCGGCAGGAATAGCCTCGCCGGTCCTACCGCATCGCTGACGAAGAAGAGCACCGGTAACGACTTCCAATTTGAATTTCCCAAGTTTGGTGACTTGCCTGCAAATCACATCTTCAACAATGGGCCCTCATCGAAGCCTCAAGGCACCAATACAACCCGGTCTTCCACCGTTCCATCTGTCTCCTCATGGGCGAACAAGCCCGGCAATCAAGCTCTGTCAGGTGTCCTCCCACGAAACTCTTTCTCAAGCTCCAGCCCGAAAGCACAGCCGCCTACCTTTGGGTCAACAGGCAATTCCCCAATGAACAGCGGGCTCACAGCCTCGCCGCAAACACAGCCTTTCCCGTCAAATCATAACAGCAGCAGTATTGACAGCTTGACTGGTCTCTTCAGCCCTTCCATCATTGAGGCAGGTCGCAATGCCTCTTTCGACTACTTCCCAAACAACAGCACAAACAACAGCACAAACGGCGCTACGAATCAGTCATACCGGAACAGCACTGACCAATACAATTCAAATAGCCTGGCAGGTCTATACAATGGCTCGAGCGTCTCCAACACAGATTCTCCGTCATCCTCTTCTGATTCTCACCATCCTTCGTCATCCATGGGCACGTCACCGGAGCCGAGCCTGAGCTCTCCTGGCAACAAGCTGAACGACTTCGGCCTTAACACAATCAGCGAGGAGAGTCAATTGTTAAATTCCTTCGGAGGTGAGGCCGCCTTCTGTGATAAACTGCAACTAGCTTGTGGCAATGCCACCAATCCGATTCCTCCCATCATGTCAGAGTCTAACGATTATCGTAAATTGTCAGGCTCGGCCATCACACCTTCGATTGATCCGAACGGCTTCAGCTGGCTTGCACAGCAAAATGGAGGTGGATTCGACCCGGTCCTTTTTGGGGAATACCGCGAGCCACAGAACGCCGTGGTGTCCCAGGATTTCGGCACATTCTTCAACGACGCCTTTCCCTTACCAGATCTCGGCAGTCCTCTCCACAATTTCAACGATGTCGCCCCGAGCCCACTTCCAAAAGCGGACCCCATAAGTCAGGTCGAAACTGCACAACAAGGAGAGGAAGAAGTGGTTCCGGGAGAAGAGAGGGGCAAATTAATGACATGTAATAAGATATGGTTTGTAGCACCAGCCTTACCGAAGCTCAATGGTACTTACACTCGTGCTAGGGACCGTTTGCAGTCAATGGAGAAGTTCCGAAACGGCGAAATAGACGTTGACAACTTGTGCGCTGAGCTTAGGTCGAAGGCAAGGTGTTCGGAAGGAGGTGCAGTTGTGGAAGAGAGAGAGGTTGACAGGATTCTTGGCAAGGTAAAGTAGCGGCTGTACGATGCAGATTCGGAATCTTTTCGCATTTATCTTGGGATGATCTCTCGCGATTGCTATAGCCATCGAGGCTCAGTGAACCGGCCCGATGATGGAGGCGTAAGGCAAACATTTACTGCTTGGAAGAAACTCTGTACCATTGGAGTTGGTTGGGGGCTTTCGGATCTCCCAAATACGAAAACGATCGTTGGCAAGCATGAAAGGGTGTCAAGGCGCTAAAACAAAAAGGCCACACAATTGAGCCGAGCCTCTCTTGCTGTGTGGCATTATGCTTGGATCTAGGATTCCTCCATCTGACCAGCAAGTGTCTAGGCACTCCTGTTTTTTTGCATAAGATAGTAAAGAATGACCAGAGTTGGGCAGTCGTGAAATGTGGTTTCCTTCAGCTTGAGCTATAAGTTATGATGATGGAAAATAGTAAATTGAACTCGTTTTTCCTGTTATGGGCTAAAGCAGAAATGGCATGCTTGGCTTCACTCGATTTCATTATCCCCTGAATGCCCTATGGTAAGTGGCCTTGCGGTCTCCGGGATAGGTAGAGCGGTGAAGTTCGGACATGGAGCAACGAAAGCAATTGTCCATTATAGTGTCAATCTTCCATCTTCCTAATCTCAAAGACGGCGAAGCCTTACGGGCAAGCCTACCTTTCCGACCTTGTCAGGCTCGAGGGGAGTTTTAGCAAATTTCTTCGAGAACTACTGCGACTCTGGGCTAAAGTATGTCTGATGCATACGGGGCAAGACTTTGATGCACTGTAGCTGAATTACGTTTGCCCGATATTAGTCGTGGAGCCACTCATTGAGGATCCCCTGCGGCGGCAGCCTCGATATCAGGCTCGTACCACACCCTCTACAAGGACATCTGCCGACAGATTTCAGATCAGCAACATGTATTGTCACTTATGACTTACGTATGGGCATGAGGCAACGCCATGTTCACGTAGACGATGCTTGCTGTAAATCTCTGGGTCTCCTTGACGCCAGCAAATTGCTTGTGGGCAATGGAGGAACTCGCCAAGCGGTACGTAAAGGAAGCTTGGAAACCACCGTTGAATTTCGGCTGTTGGGTAGGGAAACGACTTGAGAAGGTATGCAAAGTTCACTTCACTATTCCGAGGAGACAAAGGAATTCGTCACATGAAATGAATTTGGATGACCTGCTCCGATCACGGGAAGAAGAAACAGACGATCCTATAGCGTGAATCTGAGAGTAATACATCAATTATTGTTCTTATATTGTGGAGGGGATATAGGTATGCCAAAAGGCAGGTTGTACGATAGAGAAGACATAGCAACGATGGGAAGACGGAACCCAGAGACACGTTGGGTAGAAAAGCTTACTTGTTGTCTATCTGTGTTGCTATCTCTAATAGATGCTCAAAAGACAGTTCCTGTAAAACCAATTAGCCCCACCACAATATTACGACATCAGTTACTGGCTGAGCCTTGCTGGATTCGATTCAGCCTACCGAAGCGAACTTATGGGAGCAGTCTACATCCACGAGAACTGGATTACATGCCCATATTTTACTGTTGAATTCAAAAAGCACGTCCGGTCGATCAATCAAGTAACTTGGCAGGCGGCGGCAGCGGCATCGGTAGCGCTCTACAATTGTTACCTCCTAAAACTGGCCGCCCTCAAAGTCAAAGAGAGCGAATGGACAGAATCTGATAAGGATCAGTTGCGAAATTACATCTTAACGTTCGTCGGCGTGTAATATGCGATCTGGACTCTCTGCGCCAGCTTCGATTGCTCGAGGCTATGAAGTGTGCTAGATCAGGAGCCTTCACTCCTTTCTAGTCTTTTTGCATTTCTGAGAGGGTCTATCTAATATGGAGCGTATCAGCGTCGACATTCGCACCGGCCGGGAGACACTAATCCCTTATATGACATAACGGTGTAACACCGAATTTCGATTTCTCTTAGTTCTTATCGTATGCTTTCCGTTATCTCGAGTGCTATCTTCCTCTCGGTGGGCCTTCTCTTATAACCGTTGGATTCGGCTCGAGCGAGCAACTCCTCGGCTGTGGCTTCTCATTTCGCCATGAGTGATAGAGGCGGCCGTGGGAAGAGTGAGAAAGAGCGCAAAGAAACGGAACCAAACAAGTAGTGATCAGACTGAACGAGGAATGATGAGGGAGGAGAGGCTCCCACGCTCTTCAAGTACCCATCTGTCAGATCCACAGGACGAGACGAAAGTGGTTGTGCAGGAAGCAGCTCGAAATAGCGTGAGCCCATTTGGGACTCTCGAACGTGGGTGGAGGTGCGCGCGACAAGCGACGCGCTCACCCTGCACCATCCGTCGCTCACCCTCGTTCACCCTCGTTCACCCTACCTCACCTAGGTCACCAAGAGTGAGCGACGTGCGAGTGTTAAAGCGGCATGTGAGTGAGGGTGAAACTGACCTTGGGGCAGAGTTTACTTCTTCTCTGTGCCGCCAAGAATAGTTCGCGCTAGTCCGATTGTGCTCTCCGTATTTTTTGGATGGCGCAGTTGATTGCTGGAGAATTGATCATTCACATCTCACTTTCTCAGAATTTCAATCCTTCATATACCCCGCCGCGCCTTCCAACACGAAAGCTAGATTCTCACTTTACCCTCTCGCCTGCCCGTCGACGTAGCTTGCGTCCCCTGCCTCCTCCTTTCGTTGTCCAACAACCAACACCGGCACAACCTGACCACAAGACCTTTACCTTCCTTTCACATATGGCTTCTGTAGGTTTTGCTTTGATTCCCTTTAATATGTTTGGCACCTCTCTAATGTCTGAATCAAACAAGCCTCGTCCTCAGTACCAAAACCAGGGCTACCTTCCCAACGGCGCATCCTCAGGACCCACTCCAGGAGCGCAAGCTCTTCTCCCAAACAACGGCCGCGTCATTCAATCTGGGCCAACGAGAATTCTCTGTGTCGCTGATGTTCGAGGTTTGTCGAGAAGATCAACCTCACGAGCGGCACTGACCAAGTTTTAGGCAATTTGCGCTCCTTGAATGGTCTCGCAAAACAGGCTAGAGCTGACTGCATTTTGCACACTGGCGATTTCGGATTCTACGATGAGAGCTCTCTAGATCGAATAGCGGACAAGTAGGCGTCACCCTCCTCCAAAAACGAAGTATGTCCAGGTAGCTAACTGCAGCGGGACAGAACTCTAAAGCATGTTGCCCAGTACTCTCCTCTTCTTAGTGAGAACATAAAGAAACAGATTCAACAGACCCCTCCACAACAACAAGTCAAACAACGCTTTCCAGCAGACCAGCTTCCCCTATCGGAGTTACCGCAACTTTTGAACAAACAAATAACTCTCGACATCCCAGTATACACTGTATGGGGGGCTTGTGAAGATGTCAGAGTACTTGAAAGGTTTAGGTCTGGAGAGTACAAGGTTCACAACCTGCACATCATCGATGAAGCGAACTCGCGATTGTTAGATGTTGGTGGAGTGAAGCTGCGTCTGCTGGGCCTTGGAGGGGCTGTGGTTATGCACAAGCTCTTCGACAACGGTGAAGGAAAGACCACCATTGCTGGAGGCCAAGGCACTATGTGGACCACCTTGCTGCAAATCGGTGAGCTCATCGATACTGCCAACCGTGTCTACGATCCGGCTGAGACTCGGGTCTTTCTCACCCATGCTTCACCCGCAAGAGAAGGTCTACTTAACCAGCTCTCCGTGACACTGAAAGCAGATTTCTCGATCTCAGCAGGACTACACTTCAGATACGGCAGCTCGTATAACGAATTTAGTGTAAATCCTACACTCGATCATTATCGTGGTAAACTTGCCGCGTCGAAAGCATCTTTCCATGACGTCTGGGAGACAGTCCGAACGGAGGTGGAGCAAGCCATTAACTCGAATGAAGCGCAGAAGACTCTCCTACAAAACGCACTTGACATTGTGGAAAAGATGCCCACGATCGCAAATGGAGGCAATCCATTTGGAGGACCAGTTGGCGGCAATAATGCAGCTGGCCAAGTGGACGAGAGCGCGTTCAAGAACATGTGGAATTTCAACTTGGCAGACGCGGCTTTCGGCTATCTCGTACTAGAGGTCGAAAGTGGCCGTATCGGCACAGAAATGCGGGCGCAAGGCTTCAATTTCGCTCATCGTGGTAGCAAGCAGATCCCCCCTCCGCCTGTCCAACAATCGAGTATTCCAGCACCGTCTCCAGCTCCTGTCACCTCTAACACTGTACCAGCTGCCTCTATGCCGACTGGACCGACTCAGTCTCGAGTCCCAGCATTTCCAGCACCTACCCAACCATTTCCACACCCGCAACAGCAGCAACAAGCTCCCTTACCTCCTACTACGCAAACCCAGGCTCCGAAGGCACCGACTGCGGCTCCTGTGAGTCAACCTAAGTCAGTGACACCGCAGCCGACGTCAAATGTGAATCTGCCAGATGCAGCTCCGGCGGAGAAACCGGCTGCGCCAGCTGCTAACGGTACCGCACATGCAGAGAAGAAGAATGATACGGCGAAAGGTGCGACTTCACCATCAGTCGAGAAGAAGCCTCCAACTGCCCTCTACATCGTCAAATGCGATACCGAAGAGCAAGTTCGAGATCTCTTCCCAGAGGAGGACAGGAACAAAATCAAATCAATTAGCCAGCAAAAGTCTTCTGTCGGACAATACCACGTTGTGCAATTTGAAAATCACGAAGATTGCAAGGGTGCCTTTGAAAGGGCAAATGCTGAGCTTAAAAAGACCCCCTTCGAGCAAAAGAAGCCACATATCAAATATTTCGAGGAACGCGGCACAAGGAGTTCTCAACGTGAAACCCAAGGTGGTGCAGGTACCTGGCAATCGAGCAACCGCGGTGGTGCTAGTAATACGACGTCTCGAGGCGGGTACCAGAGCGGAGCTAGCGACAGCGAAGGAGGGAGAGGCCGCGGCGGAGGATTCAGAGGGCGGGGGCGAGGGCGAGGTGAGGATCGAGGCGGACGAGGAGCTCGAGGCGGAGGCACCTCCAGGGGTAGTTTCCACAGCAAAGGCCTAGACGGCGCAACAGATACAAAGCCTGCAACGGACAAGCCCGCAGCTACAACTCCTACTGGCGAATCTTGATGCTAGAAGGAAAGGTTTCACACTGTGGGATGAGTGCAGAGAAAAGCTTTGTACATCTACTGGACGGCGCTGTGCTATTCGGAGACTTGATAGCGGCCGAGTTCTTGCTCGGATAGAGAGTTGCTTCCGCTGGGCTTTGATCCTTTGTGGCATGGCCATGGCCTGCTTTAGGACTACTGGCAAGGCAATCGATACTTCTGTGTATTCTAGTTCGCTACAACAAATGCTTCACAAAACCGCCCACCCTAGATATCTTGGTGCCGTATTTGTTCAGCCTGACGCAGATACAAGCAATGCACTATGGGTATGTTGAGCCTCACCTTTTGGGGGTGGAGGGGGGGGGAAAGATTGGGGTAAATGAGCCGGTGCCTGAATTAGGCGCCTTTGGGTGGCGTTCACAAAACAAGCCGATGTAGGCCCGCGGTGCCCACCGGCATAGAGTCACGAGCGTTGCACTTTGTTCGTTAACAGCTTGCAGTAACTCCTCAGTCAATAACACACATTCTCTTGTCGATGGCATCGTAAATACCCCAGTCTAACCTTCGAATATACCTGCGATCTACTTCTTATTCACTCTTTGTACAGCTAGGTTGGCAGCGTCTGCTACACCTTCCTTTGACGTCAGAGTTCCTCGATCCCGCATCCTTCTTCGATGACAACACAACGCCCAGCTTCATAGAGCGTCTTTGCTGGTTGAGTCTGAGGGCCGCTTAGTCGCCTGCAACATCTACCTGACGACCTATTCAGGCGCAGGGTCTATTACCTGACGGGCATCCTTCAACTACAAAGCTGTTTTCAAAACCACCAAGTCTGGCACAGCCAGTTTACACAGCCAGTTCACGCAGCCATGACGCGCAATCTTCTGGTACCTCTGCTAGGACTCCTTTCAGTTGTGAGAGGAGATCTCTTGACACCCATACATGAAGCAGGCCGCTGCGCAATCCGGGGCCACTGCGGAAAACAGTCGTTCTTCGGCGGCAATTTACCATGTCTGGACAATGGAAAAGCCGAGGAGCCAGCGGCGGAAGTGAAGGAGAAGCTTGTCGAGCTCTGTGGGAACAAATGGAACGATACCGCAGTCTGTTGCGAAGGCGAACAAGTTGATGCTTTAACCAAGAATCTAAGGCTTGCAGAACGCATCATCGACTCATGTCCAGCGTGCAAGGACAATTTCTTCAACATCTTCTGCACGTTCACCTGCTCTCCTGATCAATCACTTTTCGTCAATGTCACCGAGACCGGTAAATCGACATCTGGCGAAACTGTTGTAACAGAACTGGACAATTTATGGTCAGAAGAATACCAGAGTGGATTCTACGACAGTTGCAAAGAGGTCAGGAATGGAGCCTCTGGGGGCAAGGCTATGGGATTTATTGGAGGAGGCGCCAAAAACTACACAGAGTTCTTGAAGTTTTTAGGGGATAAGAAGCTACTAGGCAGTCCATTCCAAATCAACTTTGAAACGCAACCAAAGGACAACAGCCAAGGGATGGGGGCTCTTCCAATCAAGCCACACGCCTGCAATGACACCGATGAAGCCTTCAGGTGCTCGTGTATCGATTGTCCCCCCGTTTGCCCGGAATTGGAAGAGGTGCATCAGCAAGAATATTGCCATGTTGGAAAGCTTCCTTGTTTATCGTTTGCCGTTATTCTTGCCTACTCAATCTGTCTGCTGCTCCTAATAACTGCCATTTCCGGGCATGTTGCATATCAAAAGCACAAACAGAGAAAGACTGAAAGGCTCCAATTGTTGCAAGATGCTGCTCCAAGCGACGACGAAGATGAGGGAGACATGGTCCATGACGCTGGAATTCTCGACCGACCTCAGAGGAACTACTATCTCAACTCCATCTTCGACCGAGCATTCAACAAATTGGGCAGTTTTTGCGCGAGATACCCGGCGCTCACGATCGGCACCAACATCCTCCTCATTGGTTTACTCAGCGTTGGCTGGATCAATTTCGATGTTGAGCGAGATCCTGTTCGGCTATGGGTTAGTCCAAACTCAGCTGCAGCAGAAGAGAAAAATTTCTTTGATTCGAACTTTGGGCCATTCCTTCGAGCGGAACAAGCCTTCTTAGTCAACGATTCTGCAAGCGCCGGTACAAAGCCTGTCATGAGCTACGATACATTGAAGTGGTGGTTTGACGTCGAGGACCGAATTCGTCACATGAAATCCCCAAGCTACGGCCTGACAATAGACGACATCTGCTTCAATCCTACGGGATCAGCCTGTGTTGTACAATCTGTCAGCGCATGGTTTAAGGGAGGCTTAGCTAAAGCCACATGGCGCTCTACGATCGAGCATTGTGCAAGCTCTCCTGGAAGCCTAGAATGTCTGCCAGAGTTTCAAGACCCTCTCCAGCCAGCTCGCGTTCTTGGTGGCTACGATGGCATTGACAATATTACAAAAGCGCAATCGTTAATTATGACTTGGGTCGTCAACAACCATGCACAAGGCAGTGTGGGCGAAGCAAAAGCAGAGGATTGGGAGGTTGCATTCAAGGATGAAATGCTTACGTCTATCCAAAATGAAGCCCGAGAACGAGGTTTAAGAGTCTCCTTCAACACCGAACGCAGCCTTGAGGAAGAACTGAACAAGTCCACGAATACCGATGCCAAAATTGTAGCGATCAGCTACGTTGTGATGTTCATTTACGCATCCTTGGCCCTAGGTTCTGGCGGTATCACGGCTCGATCACTACTAAGTAATCCGTCAAACGCGTTTGTGCAGTCCAAGTTCACCCTTGGCGTGGTTGGGATACTGATCGTATTGATGTCCGTATCCGGTTCTGTCGGACTGTTTTCTGCCGTAGGTGTCAAGGTGACTCTCATCATTGCTGAAGTCATACCATTCCTCGTCCTTGCTGTTGGCGTCGACAACATATTCTTGATCGTTCACGAATTTGAGCGAGTCAACATCAGTCATCCCGACGAGGAGATTGACGAAAGAGTTGCCAGGGCCTTGGGCAGAATGGGTCCGAGCATTCTCCTATCGGCATCTACAGAGACAATTGCATTTGCGATGGGAGCTTTTGTCGGCATGCCAGCTGTCAAGAATTTTGCTGCTTATGCTGCTGGTGCAGTTTTCATCAATGCGCTACTCCAAGTCACTATGTTCGTCTCGGTACTTGCGCTCAATCAGCAAAGAGTCGAAAGCCTGCGAGCGGATTGCTTCCCTTGCATCACTATGAGACGGGCAAACTCCGTCAGTCAGCTAGGAGGCCACTACACTGGCAACGAAGAGGAAGGCATCCTTCAGCGCTTCATCCGGAAGAAGTACGCACCAAAACTTCTCGGGAAGAAGATGAAGACACTCGTCGTCGTCGTCTTCGTGAGCATATTTGCAGCTGGAATTTCTCTCATTCCAGAAGTCGCTCTTGGCCTTGACCCGCGCATTGCCCTGCCTTCCGATTCGTATATGATCCAATTCTTGGACGACCTGTACGAATACTTTGATTCCGGACCACCAGTCTACTTTGTTACAAGGGAACTTAATGCCACTGCCCGTACTGCGCAACAACAGCTCTGTGGAGTTTTCACGACATGTGAAACTTATTCGCTTGAGAATATTCTAGCTCAAGAGGCAAAACGCCCCGAAGTCTCTTACATTTCTGGGTCAACAGCCAGCTGGATTGACGATTTCTTCCGCTGGCTGAAACCCACCTCTGAGTGCTGTACCGAAAATGGCAAAACCTGCTTCGAAGATCGAGATCCACCTTGGAACATCACCCTTTCCGGTATGCCGGAGGGCACAGAATTCGTTCATTACGCCCAAAAATGGATCAAATCACCGACAGACGAAAACTGTCCAACGGGTGGTCGAGCGGCGTACTCCAATGCCCTTGTTATTGATAGTAATCGTACCACAATACCTGCTTCACATTTCCGCGTGTCGCATACCCCTCTTCGCAGTCAAGACGACTTTATTGCCTCGTACGCTGCCACGCGTCGTATCGCAAACTCGATCTCAGAAGAACACAACATTGACGTCTTTCCATACAGCAAGCATTACATCTTCTTCGACCAATATAGCTCGATCATCCACCTTACCGCCACTCTCCTTACCGTAGCTGTGGCAATCATCTTCGTCCTGACTTCGATTCTTTTAGGCTCACTACTCACAGGAGTAGTCGTCGCCTTGACGGTCATCATGATTCTTGTTGACATCATTGGCGTGATGGCAGTGGCTCACGTGTCACTCAATGCCATTTCGCTTGTCAATCTCGTTATTTGCGTGGGAATTGGCGTCGAATTCTGTGCACATATCGCGCGTGCCTTCACCTTCCCCAGTAAGACCATTATGGAGAAAGCAAGGACCAAGTTCCGGGGCAAGGATGCAAGAGCTTGGACCGCTCTGGTGAACGTAGGCGGTAGCGTGTTTAGTGGCATCACCATTACCAAGCTGCTCGGCGTTACTGTGCTAGCATTTACACGGAGCAAGATCTTCGAAATCTACTACTTCAGGATATGGGTGGCGTTGGTTGTCTTTGCCGCAAGCCATGCCTTAATTTTCTTGCCGGTGGCGCTGAGCTTCATCGGAGGTGGCGGTAAGTCTTGCCCAAGTCGAAACAAAATACCCCCATCCGAGGCTGACTCCAAGTAGGCTATGTTGATCCAGAATCGGAGGGAGGACTGGAGGAAGATCTCGCCACGAGAAGATACAGGGCCTTATTGCCAGAAGCTGATTATGACTCGGATGATGACTGAGCTTAGCGATGATAGTCATTCTTTACAGAACCTCAACCAAGTCCCGTTCGTCCTGTATGACTTCCTAGGCAATACCGCTACTTCTTCGAGCAATCACGCCGTGGCGTCCCCCATTGTGACATCGGCCATCTAGCCAAAGGTGTGCCTAACGACAGTGAGCGTACATTTCAGCATGCTTTATTCTTTGTTCGCCAAGTAATCGGAAGCCAGCGTCCCCTCCTATTCATGCTTGCAACACACGTGACAGTCAATTTAATGCTCTGACATCTGCCAGTTCATAAACTTGTTTTGATTGACATGAACTCATTCTGCAGGCTCAACGGTCGTCAATCAATACTCTATATGTCTGCTGTTGTCTGCTTGCAAGATCAGCGCCAGCCTTCCTCGTCATTAGCGACATCTCAGTATTTTCCAGCTTCTCCTCCCATTGCTGCTCCTGCCGAGCTGTGTACCTTGTCGCAGACACGTTGCCCTCTGACTCATTCTCTCGTTGCTACAAAACTGCCACCTCCGCTCTGACCACAAAGCATCCTCCAACTCCTCCCGCCATGTCCATCGAACCATCCACGCTCTGGCTGACAGCATAACGTCTACCCCCTCCAGCCCTCCTCTAAAACTCATACGGTGAGCCTTATGCTGTTCTTTCCACGCCTTCTCTGCCGCACTGTTCGTTGGAGGAGGATCGATGCCTCCCACTCTCCACAAGTCTCACGGAGTCTCATAGATGCGGTGTTCCCACTCCAGCTCCGGCTGTGCTTGGATATGGGGTTCCAAAGTCTGGGCATTTCATGCGAATCAGCCATTCATCGTCAGCTGAAGGACTCGGTACGCTGTGCTATGATCGTTCTCCGTCGCCTGCTCTCCCCGTCCCGAATTTCATACTTTAAGAGCAACCTTACGGAACAGCGTCAGAATCGGACATACCTCATTAATCCTTCCTACTCGTCCTTTCCTTCTCGCCTTACCATCTTTCGTCGAGTCGTCCGGCGGCGTCCTTGCAATCCACTCGATTACGATCTGTACCGAATTGGTCTTTGGCTTCCTGCCAATCTAGATATCGTTTTCGCTGGAGCTGATGAAGATAACATTCACGTATAATACTGGGAGGAAGCTATAGAGCGCTGTAACGTCGCGTGCAAGGGCTACTCTCTGCTCGAGAGAGAAGGTGTCCGAATAGGAAAATATAAGCCAGAGAGGCATTTTGATGGCGACCTTTGGACTGTAGGAACACTATCCTAAGGGAGTTGGCTTCTCTTCCATTTCTAGCAGCAAATGCTGCTTGGGGATATACATAGACCTGAAAGGTCTGAGGCAAGAACGCTTAGCAAAAGGGATTAGTTATCAAGTCCGAGCGAATGTGGTCACAGTTTTACTTAAGCCTCTCACAGTGCCGAGGAAGGAAGATGGTGGCCTCATCTGTTTGGCTCAATGCCTCAAAGCACCAATGGGCAGAGGCTAGTGGGGATATAGACTGCCGCCGTCACTCTCAATATCTGTGGAAACGAGTCGGTTCAACTTGATATCCGAAATTGGGACTGCGGAGACCGGGAGCATCGACTGCCAACAAGAGGAGGAAGGGCAGATCAAGATGTTTCAATTGCGGCCTACAAGTCCTTTGACCTGTCTTCCGTGAGTCACACATCGTTCAAATCCCATAACCTTGCTGTCGTTCGAGTCCTGCACCATCTTTGTAAATCGGCATGCTAGATAGGCATAGTGTTACCCGAGCATCGATATTATTGGCGGCAAAAGTACAGGGTTTGTTGCCGTCCTCACCACTGACACTACTAATCTTCTTCTCGGTAGTTAGAAACCATGGAATGGCGATCGAGTCCGGGGTATCAGGAGTCTGTGCACTGCACACACTGTCTTTGAAGTTGAGGAAGTTTGTAGTAATGAGTCCTGGGGCTGACGCATGGGGACGAATCGTGGCGGGCAGGAATACTAATCAGATCGGTGAGCAGCACAATATCTCCCAAGCTGGAAATACATGCAAATATAACAAGAATACGTGCGCATAAATTATGTTGTTCGACATCTATCGTTTTCATGCCTTTCTATCCCCAACAGACCCTGTACGCTGGGCAAATAATTCAATAAGTAGCGCCGTCTCTCGTCTAGCTCAACAGCTGCGCCTCATGTCTGGCACCAACACCGTCCATTATGCCGTCTACACTGCTCCTCCAGAGCCGATCGCTCCAGATGGTCCACCGGGTTTCACCGTCCCCGAAGGCGCTCACTGGTCTCCGACCACGGTAACTCTTCTCTACGGCGCCAAAGAAGCCATTCTCATTGACGCCCTAACCCTCGTCTCGCAAGCCGAGCTACTTGCAGACTGGATCGAAGCAACCGCCCCAGGACGTAGGTTGACTACCATCTACGCGACGCACGGCCACGCCGACCACTGGTTCGGCGCGGCGCCGCTGTTAAAGAGGTTTCCGGGCGCTTCGTTCGTCGCTACGCCGGGGACTGTGGAGGTCATGAAGAGGAACGTCGAGCAGATCCCGCTGTCGTGGGGCCATTGGTTTCCAGGAGGCAAGATTCAACATGGCGATATAATTGCGGAGTCCTTGGGCGAGAAGAGGCATCTCGAAATCGAGGGCCACGATGTCGAGATCTTCGATGCCGGCTTCACGGACACGGACGGGACGACGTATGTCTGGGTGCCCTCTATCAGACTTGTGTGGCGGGTGACATTGTCTATAATGGCGTGCACCAGCATTTATCTGAGGGCTTTCGTACTAGTCAGCTTGAGACGTGGAAGGCTGCGCTGAGGGCAATTGAGTCGCTGGAGCCGATCGCTTTGGTGGCAGGTCATAAGAAGCCGGGGAATGACGATAGACCGGAGAATATCCAGACTTCGATTGATTATATCGAGACGTTTGAGGCTCTTACTGGAAGAGCGCAGAGCTCGAAGGAGTTGCTGTCGTTGATGCAGGAGAGATTTGGCGACCGCTTGAATCCGATGATGCTCGACTTTGCATGTGGCGCTGTTTTTCACGGGAGATAAGCAAGCACCGCCCTATCGCCTTTAAATTTGTTTTAGACAAGCCGATCCGTAACATGGATTCCAAGTTCTTTATCCCATGGGAGAATACCATCTTGCTCATCTTTCACTTCCAGAATCCGAGTACGGATCCAAGTCGCGAATGCTGTAAACATGGCATCTTCCACATGCTTCTCACAAAATCTCAAAAGCGCCATATAGCGCTTCTCCATGTCTGCGCCAGTTGCGCGAAGCACCTTAGCCAGATCGACTGGACAGAGGTAAGGGGGTTGCCGGACATCTTCGGCAAGTGACGCGCTGCCCTGCATTATACAGGCGTAGTAGACGCAATGGTCTATACCGAAACAGTGGCCGAGCTCGTGACTTGCTGTGCGACAGATGCGACCGAGCCAAAGAGTAGCCTGTGACGCCTGTGAAGAGGTTGAAGTTGAAGAGAGTGAAGCGCTATACGCGGACGCGGCGGCTTGTAGCGCGGAAAGAGGGGAATTAAGCTTCCGTGAATGAGATGGAGGTCTCGTAGAAATACTTTCCTGTACTTTAGGTCTCTTCTTAGGCCTTTTAGTTGGTGTGGCTTCTGCCGCACACATCGTCTCCACGTAGGCTTTGCAGTGTGACGCGGGCCAGGCATGCTCTCGCTCCACATTTTGTTTGTGGTCGAGAACGGGGTTGTATCTGGCCGTAGATATGACTGCCACACGGCTGCCTCCGTACGAACGTCCACAAGTGAAGATATCGTCAGCGTTCTCATAGAGATCGTGGTGCAGTAGCAACAGCAACGCGAATGCATCATCTGGCAGAATGCTGATGGCTGCATCTAGCAGATCATCCAAGTTCAGTTGGCGCTTGAAGACGGCATCGGCGGATGACCGAGTGCGGATCCGGATGCACTCGGTGGAGGTATCGAGGCCAATGAAGCGTGGTGTCAGAGATTTCACTTTGGACTTCCCAGCCTCAGTGCTCCAAGCTGTGAAAGACAGCCTTGGAGAAGAAAGCTGTCGCACGGGTAAGCCATAATAGAAGGCCTTAAGGTAATCAATGGCGTCCTGGATATCTGGGCATGCGATCTTCCCAGCTCCTTCTTGTGGATGTGTCCAGGAAGAGACGAAGTCAACGCTGGCTTGCACGCCTGGAGGTGCGGCAACGTAGATGATGTTCTTCTCAAGACTCACTTCATTGCGATCCTCCTCTCTCAGCCACTCGCGTAGGTTTTGAGGAGGATAGCCTGGATCAAGTGATAGGTCGTCGGCAGGAAGCACCAAAGGGGCAGGGAAAGACGTTGGGTAAGATATTAGAGTTTGATCTGAACAGCTGTCTCCGTCAATGTCTGAGGTAGCTTGGGCACGCTGCTGTAGGCTGGGTCTGCGATACTCTGCTCGGGCGGCGTGAGACGAGGTCTCGAGGCTGAGAGTCGAGTGAGGGCAAGTGGGCATAATTAAGATCAATCAATTGTTCCAACCCAGCTTACAGGCTAGTGTGGCTTCCCCTATACGGATAGGTGAGGAAGTGTGAGAGCCGTTGTCGACGTTTACAGAGCATCTGAAAGGCTAAAAAGGCATATCGTGATCCTGCTACATAATGGCGGCCTTCTTCGTGGTTAAGCTTTCAGGAGTCAGGACGGGTTCCTCTTCCATGAAGCCAGGAATTTACGGCGGCCATAGGGACCCTTTTATCTCGTATTTCGCAACTCGGATCTCAACAAATCGACCACCATTTGTAAGGTGGGGGATCTGAAGGTTTCCCCCAAAGCCTTTTTGGATTTGGAAACATATACACGTTCATAAAGTACACGTCTATGAGGTGTACGCCCATGAGGTACACGCCTATGAGGTGCACGCCC
>Ga0335072_10002027_pt1 | contig 31942 bp, 30 predicted proteins | sample Lox_Sample_21_FD_206725 | JGI IMG/M metagenome (GOLD analysis project Ga0335072, IMG submission 206725) | Soil microbial communities from Loxahatchee National Wildlife Refuge, Florida, United States - Lox_Sample_2.1 | ecosystem: Environmental > Terrestrial > Soil > Wetlands | place: USA...
ATGCCCTCCAGTTTTTGCGCGAGAGCAAGGAAAAATTCGGCGTCGTCATCTCGGATCTGACGGAACCGTTGCCGGATTCGCCTTCGAATCCGCTCTTCAATTCGAATGTCTTTCGTGACATCAAGGCGCGTCTCGTCGAGGGTGGCGTCTATGTCTTGCAAGCCAGCACCGCCGCCCTTCACAATATCGCTCTGCATGCCAAGATGGCGCGCACGCTACGCACGTTTTTCCGGCACGTGCGCTCGTTCTCGACGCACGTTCCGGCTTTCGATACGGAGTGGGCGTTTTTGGCGTGCAGCGATGGGATCGATCTCGCCGCACTCGATACTGCGCGCGTCGACGCGTACGTCGCCGGCCTGAGTGGGGACAACATGTTCTACGACGCGGAAACGCACCGGCGGTTGTTCTCACTCCCGATCTTCGTTCGCCGCGCGCTCGCCGAAGAGGGCGACGTTTTCTGATGGCAACCGTGAACCTGCGGCGCACGCCGCTCTTTGACAGCCATACCGCGCTGCGAGCGCGTATGGTGGGGTTCGGTGGATTCGAGATGCCGGTGCAGTATGCGGGCGTGCTGCGCGAGCACGACGCGGTACGCCGGCGTGCCGGCCTATTCGACCTTTCGCACATGGCACAATTCGTGCTGCGCGGAGCCGAGATCGGCGAATGGGCGGACCGTTTGACCGTCAACGACGTCGCAAGCATGCGCCCGTGGCAGGCGCGCTACAATCTATTTTGCAGCGAGAGCGGTGGAACGCACGATGACGTGATCTTCTACCGGCAAGATGAGGACGAATGGCTGCTCGTCGTCAATGCCTCGAACGCGCGCAAAATGTGGGGCATCTTGCAAGCACATCGGCGCGCGGGCATCGAGATCGAGAATCATCACGGATCGCATGCCTTGATTGCAATTCAAGGTCCGCGCTCCGTTGCGACCGTCGAGCGTCTCGTTGCACCCGCCGATCGCGAGAGCATCATCGCAATGCGCTATTATTTCTGTGCGCGCACGATCGTCGCCGGCATTCCTGTGCTCATGGCGCGTACGGGCTACACGGGAGAAGACGGCTTCGAGCTGTTCGTTCCGAACGACGATGCCGTCGCGCTTTGGGACGCGCTCTTGGAAGCCGGCGTTTCGCATGGGATCGAGCCGTGCGGATTGGGCGCGCGCGACGTGCTGCGGCTCGAAGCCGGGATGCCGCTGTACGGTCACGAGCTCGAAGAAGACATCTCGCCGCTGCAAGCGGGTCTGGGGTGGGCCGTGAAATTCGGGAAACCGTCGTTCGAAGGCAAGGTCGCCCTCGAAGCACAGCGCGTCGCCGACGATTACGCGCGGATCGTCGGGTTTACGCTGGAAGGCCGTGCGCCGCAACCGCGCATGGGTTATCGCGTCTTTTCAAGAGATCGCGACGTCGGTGAAGTCCGCAGCGGCGCAGTCGGGATCGGAACGGCGCTGATCGATCCGTCCGTCTCGAAAATCGGGTCGCAGGTCGAGATCGAGATTCGCGACCGTCGTTGGCCTGCGACCGTCGTCAAGCTTCCCTTTTACAAGCGTGCAAAATAGGAGAGAACGTGGCCAGTCCTGCAAACCTGTTATATAGCAAAGAACACGAATGGCTCAAAATGGATGGCGACGTCGCGACGGTCGGCATCACCGACTACGCGCAAAGCTCGCTGGGCGACATCGTTTATGTCGAGTTGCCGAAGGTCGGCGCGAAATTCGATCAGTTCGGTAACGTCGGGGTGGTCGAGTCGGTCAAAGCGGTGTCCGACCTCTTCACGCCGATCGGCGGCGAGGTGACCGAAGTCAATAAGGCGATCGACGCCGATCCTTCGCTCGTCAATCGTGAGCCGTTTTCCGGCGGATGGCTGTTCAAATTGAAAGTCTCCGACCGATCGCAAGAGTCGCCGTTGCTCTCAGCCACCGACTATGACAAACTCACGGCCTAGACGTTCTCGTCTCCTCGGCTGGTGAGCGAGCGAGCGGCGTCGTCAACAGAGACTTTACGTCCGCTTGCCGGAAATACCGGGAGGCGGCGGCTCGTGTTCCTAACCTACGAGCGTGCGTCGTGCGCTTGTTATCGCCGCAGCTTTTCTTTTATTTTCCGGATGTGGAAGCGGTGGCGGCGGCGGCGCATCAAGCGTTCTACCGGCTGCCGGCTCGCTTTCCACGAGCGCACCGAATTCGATAACGCTCGGCGTCCCCGCCGATTCGAACGGCGGGATGCTTGCGGGAATCTCCGACGCGCTCATCGTCGGCAGCATTTCGACGAACGTCTCGCCCATCTCGATCACAGCCGGATTGAATGCGACGGCAAGCACGTCGAGCGTTCGTCACGGCGGCCCGAGCGCGAGCGCCAAAGACGCTGCGGCCGAGCCGCGATCGACGTCCCATTGGGAGGATGGGCCGAGCAGCAACGATTTGTTACGTCCGGTTCTTGCCTTGCTGCAACGCGCGGGCGCCGCCGCGAGCGTCGAGCGGCGCAGCCCTCAAGGCTTGCCGACCAGCACCGGATCGCAAGCGCAGATCTGGGTGCAGAACTTCAACCCCGGCGTTCCGGGGACGACGTTCGAGCAGATCCCGGCGACGCTTGCAATTCAAACGGCGCATGCCAGCATATGGGTCCAAAACTCGCTCGATCTGTTGACGAACGCGACGGCACTGAGCACGATCGCGACCAACGTCGAGAACGCAATGGCAAGCGACAACCTGCATTTCGGGAGCTCGACCTGGGACGCGAGCGCGCCGTCGCTGAGCAAACAGTACGCGACCTGCGACGCCAACGGCAACCGTGACGGTGGAAGCTCGCCGGAGTTCATCGTCCCGAGCGACCCACACGTCAATTTCGTTTACGTCGACCCGAGTGAGATCAGCGTCGGCGGCTACATGGACGCCGACAGTCTCTTGCCTGAAGACATCGTTCGCTGCACGCAAGCCGGCAACGGTACCTATCATTCCAATGAAGCTCCGACGATCGTACTGGCGTATTACGGCGATTCACGCGGTATGAACTACGTGCTGGCCGAAGATTCGATCGTCCACCCCGCCCACGAGTACCAGCATCTGATCAACATCGTTCATCACGCCATCTTGCAATCGACGCCAGCATACGAAGATACGCTGCTCAATGAGGGCCTTTCGATGATGGCGCAAGATTTTGCGATCGCCGCCGCTACGAGCGGTTCCGAGCCTCTGGACGGTGAGAATATTTACCGCTCGTCCGTGTACCTGAGCGCGACGCAGAATTATAGCGTTGCGGGCTTTGCGGGATTGCAGCCGTCGGGCAGCACGCTCTTCAATTGTTCGATCTGCTACGGCCCGGCGTGGCTGCTCCAGCGTTATCTGTACGATCGTTTCGGCGGCGACGCATACACGCACGCGATGGAAAGCGGCACTTCGACGAGCTGGGCCGAGCTGTCATCGGTTACGGGCGTTCAGGCGCAGGCGTTGCTGCACGATTTTGCCGTTGCGCTCGGTTCGAGCAACACGTCTGCGGCCGTCACGCCGTACGAATTCTCGAGCCTCAACCTGCACGCGACGTACACCGATCAGCTCGGCGATGTCTACACGCTCAGCGGCCCGGCGCCGCTCGCAACGCTTGCGGCGGGGACCTCGCAAACCTACAACGTGTTGCTCGGAGCATATGTGTATTTTGCCTTACCCCCGAGCACGAGCAGCGCGAGCGCATCGTTGAATGAGGCAGCGAACAGTTTCGATCTCAACGGAGCAGTAATAGCCTACTAAACCACGAAGTTGCCGAAACGTGAGCTACACACCGCACACGCCTACGGATATTCGAGCGATGCTCGAGGCGGTCGGAGCGAAGGATCTCGCGGAGCTGGTCAAAGTCCCCGACGACGTCGCGCTTCGCGCGAAGCTCGAGCTCTCGCCTCCGCTGTCGGAGAGCGAGATTGCATGCAAATTCGCGACGCTCGCGGCGCGCAACGACGCGCCGAACTACGCCGGCTTCCTAGGCGCCGGCGTCTATCGGCATTACGTGCCGCCCGTCGTCGGAGCGCTTGCGATGCGCGGCGAGTTTCTCACCGCGTACACGCCATACCAGGCCGAAGTCTCGCAAGGCTACTTGCAAGCGATCTACGAGTGGCAGACGTACATCTGCTTGCTCACCGGCATGGATCTGGCCAACGCTTCGGTTTACGACGGTGCAACGGCACTCGCGGAAGGCGCGATCATGGCGATCAACGCCACCGGCCGCCAGGCCGTGCTCGTCTCGAAAGCCGTCCATCCGAACTATCGCGCCGTCCTCAAAACGTACTGCGACGGGCTCGAGGTCGCGATCGACGACCTCGATTATCTTCCGAGCGGGACGACCGATTTCACGCATCTCAACGACAAGCTCGCCGGCGGCAAATATGCCGCCGTTATCGTGCAGTCACCGAATTTCTTCGGTACGATCGACACCTTCCCGGCCGAAACCGCCGGAGCCGTCAAAATCGGAGTCGTCGCCGAGCCGCTTTCGCTCGCAGTGCTTTCGGCGCCGCGCGAGTGGGGCTGCGACATCTGCGTCGGCGAAGCCCAATCGTTCGGCGTCGCCGCAGCGTACGGTGGTCCGCACGTCGGCTTCATCGCCTGCACGAAAGAACACATGCGCCGGATTCCCGGGCGCCTCGCCGGCCGCACCGTCGACAATGCCGGGCGCGACGCGTACGTCCTGACGCTGCAGGCACGCGAGCAGCACATCCGGCGCGAGCGCGCGACGTCGAACATCTGCACGAATCAAGCGCACTGCGCTCTGATCGCGACGATTTATCTCGCCGCGATGGGCGCGACCGGCCTGCGGGATTGCGCGCTCGAAAATCTGCAGCGCGCGCAGGCGGCTCGCAAAGCGGTGCTCGACGTGCCGGGCGTCAGCGCACGCTTCAGCGGAGCGACGTTCAACGAGTTCGTCATGCGCGTCCCCGGCAGTGCTGCCGAGACGCTGGCAGCGCTGCAGCGCAACCGGGTTCTCGGCGGGCTCGATCTCGGCCGCTTCTATCCGGAGCTCGATGATTGCATTCTCACGACGGCGACCGAGCTTACGACGCAAGCCGATATCGATGCGCTGCAGCGCGAGCTGCGCACGGTCGTCCCCAGCTTGAGGAAAAAAGAGCTTGCCGCAGCTCGCTGAATCGCTCGACGCGCCGCTGATCTTCGAACAGGGTCAACCCGGCCGCGCCAACCCGTACGTTCCACATCATGCAGAAGGTGCGGAGGCATATCTTCCGCGCGACGTTCTGCGCAGCGATCTCCCGCTGCCGGACAACACCGAGCTGGACGTCGTCCGCCACTTTACGCGGCTCTCGCAGCGGACCTTCGGAATCGACATCGGCTTCTATCCGCTCGGCTCGTGCACCATGAAATACAATCCCCGCATCAACGATGCCATGGCGAATTTGCCGGGTTTGCGCGATCTGCATCCGTTTGCGCCCGACGAGCTCGCTCAGGGCGCACTCGCGATCATGTGGGAGCTCGAGCGCAGCCTGGGCTCGTTGTTCGGCATGGCGGCGTTCTCGCTCAATCCCGCAGCCGGCGCACACGGCGAGCTTGCGGCGTTACTGATCTCGAAAGCTTATTTCCGCAAGCGCGGGGAGCGCGAACGCATGACGGTGATCGTCCCCGACACCGCGCACGGTACGAATCCGGCTTCGGCTGCAATGGTCGGTTACAAAGTGGTCTCGCTGGAGTCCGATAAACGCGGACGTGTCGATCCCGAGGCCTTGCGCAAGGTCGCCGGTCCCGAGACGGCGGTCTGCATGATGACGAATCCGAACACGCTCGGACTGTTCGAGGACCGCATCACGGAGATCGCCGAGATCGTCCATGCGGCGGGCGGCTTGATGTACTACGACGGCGCGAACGCAAACGCGCTGATGGGCAACGCGAGACCGGGCGACATGGGCTTCGATCTCATGCACCTCAACCTGCACAAGACGTTCTCGATCCCGCACGGCGGCGGGGGCGCAGGCGCGGGCCCGCTGGGCGTCGCCGAACATCTCGTCGATTTCTTGCCGACTCCCGTCGTGCGCGAACGCGACGGCGTTTTTTCCCTCGATTTCGACGTGCCGTCGACGATCGGTCCGATGCGTTCGTTCTGGTCGAACTTCGCGCACATGGTGCGCGCGCTCGCCTACGTCAACGCCAACGGTGCCGAAGGACTGACGCGCGTCTCGCAGCTCGCCGTTCTGAACGCGAATTACATTCGAGCCAAGATCCGCGACGTGATCGAGACGCCGTACGACGAGCCGTGCCGGCACGAGTTCGTCGCCAGCGCACAGGCGCTCAAACGCGAAACCGGCGTGCGCGCGCTCGACATTGCGAAAGCGTTGCTCGATCGCGGTTACATGGCGCCGACGGTCTATTTTCCGTTGATAATCCCCGAATGTTTGATGATCGAACCGACCGAAACCGAATCGAAAGAAACGCTCGATGCATTCATTGCGGTGTTTCGCGACATCATCAAACGAGCTTATGCAAATCCTCGCGAAATCGAAGCTGCGCCGCAACACACCGTCGTCGGTCGCGTTGACGAAACGCGTGCCGCGCGCGAACCCAATCTCCGCTGGTCGCCCTGATCGTCGTCTTTCGGAGCGCGATCGAGGTACGTCTGCTAAGCTAGACGGACCAAGCAGACAAGTCAAGCAAGCAAATCGCTGAAAAAAGGTTGCTCCTCGACCTGTTGCTTCTTGGTCCCGATTGCTACAATGGAAGTAACCGGCGGAGCTCGCGAGGGCTCCGCTTTCGACACCCCCAAGGGCGGGAAACAGAATACCGATCATGCGCATTAAGTATGAAGTCTCGGCCGGCGGCTTGATGCTCCGGCGGAGAGGTGCAACGTTCGATGCATTGCTCATCGGACGCGGTCACCCGCGCATTTGGTCGCTGCCGAAGGGACATGTCGAAGCTCGTGAGACCCACGAACAAGCCGCGATCCGCGAGGTGCGTGAAGAGACCGGCTGCTGGGGTGAGGTGATTACCAAGCTGTCGGACATCTCGTACTGGTTTTACATGAACCGGAGCAAGCACAAGAAGTCCGTCCACTTCTTTTTGATGCGCTATCTCTCGGGCGACACGATGAATCACGACCACGAGGTCGACGACGCAGCCTGGTTTGAGGTCCGGGCGGCGAAGAAAGCGCTCAAGTACGTCAACGAGAAGCGGTTGATCGATCTGGGGATGGAGTACCTCGAAGCTCATCCGGATGCGATCGGCGAGCGCGAGGACGTCGAGTACGTAAATCCGGCGAGGGAAAGCCCCGCGAGTTGAGTGTCATCCCAGCGCAAGAGCGCGCTTGCGTAGTCAGCCTCCAAAATGTCTTTGACGGCCCGCTCGATCTCTTGCTCCATCTCGTCAAAGAGCAGGAGCTCGACATCGCAACCGTCCCGCTTGCAACCGTCGCCGATCAATACTTCGCCTACATCTCCGGGATGGAAGAGCTCGACGTCGAGTTGGCTGCGGAATATCTCGTCATGGCCGCGACGCTCGTGTTTCTCAAATCGCGCTCGCTGTTGCCGCCGATCCCACCCGAGTTCGTCACCGAAGGCGACGAGACGCCCGAGATGGTCGAAGAGCGCTTGCGTCAGCGGCTCATCACCTACTCGAAATACCGCGAAGCGGGCGACGAGCTGCGCCGCTTTCTCACCGAAGCGCAAGGCCATTACTATCGCGACGGCGGCGATTCGACCAGTGAGCTGCGACAACGCTATCGGATCGTCTCGGACAAGCTGGGGCTGGCGCTCATGGCGGCTTTGCGCGCGGCAAAGGACGACAAGCGCACGATCGTGCGCGATCGCTTCACGGTTGCCGAGCAAATGTCACACGTGCTCGCGACGGTGCGGCGCGAAGGAACGGTGCTGTTCTCGAACCTGTGCGCGGAGCTCGACCGCAGCGGCATCATCGTCACGTTCCTCGCGATCCTAGAGCTCATTCGGCGCGGGCGAGTCGGATACGATCAGTCCGAGAGCTTCGCCGACATTCGTATTTTTACGGTCGCTCCAGTTCCGGCGGTGACGTGATGCAACCTGAACTCGTTGAAACCGGCGAGCTGCGCCGGAAAATCGAAGCGCTCTTATTCGTCGCATCCGAAGCACTGTCGATCAAGAAGATCGCGCATCTGTGCCAAGCCGAAGAGATCGAAGTCACGAAAGTTCTGGCCGAGATCGAAGGCGAGTACGCGGAGCGGGGCGTCGTCGTGCGCAAGATTGCGGGCGGCTATCGATTTGCGACCGCACCCTCGGCGCGCGACGTGGTCGAGACGTATCTGTTGCCGCCGAAAACCACGCTTTCGCCGGCCGCACTCGAGTCGCTCGCAATCGTCGCGTACAACGAACATCTCGAGGGGATGCCGACGACGAAAGCCGACATCGAGTCGATTCGCGGCGTCAGTGCCGATTCTGTCATCCAGACCTTGCTCGATCGCGGCTTCATCGAGGAAAGCGGACGCAAGGAAGTCCCAGGTCGTCCGATTCTTTACAAAACGACGCCCGAGTTCTTGGAGGCGTTTGGCCTGCTTTCGCTGGACGAGTTGCCGAAGATCGATTTCGGGGTCCAAGCGCCGGAGCTCTCGCTCCCGATCCGCGCTCCCGAACCTTCGACGACGTAGCTGCGCATGATCGAAACCAACAATCCGTTCGACCAGCTGGCGGCTGAGTACGATGCGTACCGCAGCGGGTATTCGCGCACGCTTTACGACGTGCTCGAGGAATACGGATTCAAGGCCGGCTCGAGCGTGCTCGACGTGGCGTGCGGTACGGGAATGGCATCCGAACCGCTTCTGAAGCGCGGTTTGAAAGTGACCGGCGTCGACGTCTCTGAAGCAATGCTCGAGCGGGCGCGCATTCGCTTGAAAGAAGCGAAGCTCGTCACGGGCAACGCGGAGGATCTTCCGTTCAAAGACGGCAGCTTCGATGCGGTAGTCTGCGCGCAAGCAATTCATTGGATGGATCATCCGAAAGCGCTCGCGGAGATGTCGCGTGTCGTCGTGCCGAAGGGCGGACGCGTCGCGATTTGGGTGAAGAAGATGGTGACGGACGAGCCGCTGCGCGCGCTGCGCGCCCAAGCGTCCAGGTCTGTCGGCGTCGAACCGCCGGCCGACATCATGGCCAAAGGCTTTCGGGCTTTCTACCAGCACCCGTTCAAGCAACATCATTTGCGTGTCGTCCCCCATGTGATCATGACGGACGTCGACCGTTGGCTCGGTTACGAACGTTCGCGCGCCCGCAAGAGCCATTACGGCGCCAAGTTCGATGCGTATCTCGAGGCGCTCGAAAAGATCATGCGCGAGACGGCTGTTGCCGGCAAACCGTTTCAGGTGCGCCACTCGCAGTTTCTCTATATCGGCGAGGTGTGAGGCTCGGCTTTCACGTCGGCGTCTCGCGCGGGTACGCGGAGACGGTCGCGTACGCGAAGCGCGTCGGGTGTACGGCGCTGCAGTTCTTCAGCGGAAATCCGAAAACGTACCGCGTGGCGCCGATCGACACGCCGGCGCTCGAACGCTTCATCGACTTGCGCCGCCGGAACGATCTCTGGCCGGCGGTCATCCACACCTCGTACCTGATCAATCTCGCTAGCGAGGATGCAAGCGCCGCCAAGAACTCGCTGCGTCTGCTCGAGAACGATTTGGCGTTCGCCGCGGCGGGCGACGTCGCGTACGTCAATACGCATCTCGGGTCGTACGGTCCCGGCGACCGGAAAACCGGATTCAAGCGTGTCTGCAAGGCGCTCGAGACCGCGCTTGCGGGCATCAAGCCCGGCGTCATGCTCGTGCTCGAGAATTCCGCCGGTGCCGGCCAGCTGTGCGGTGGGACGCTCGAAGAGCTCGGTGAGTTCGTGCGGACGCTGGATCATCCGCAGCTCGGCGTATGCCTGGACACGGCGCATTCGTGGGCAGCCGGCTACGCGATCGATTCCAAGGACGGCGTCGATCGGTTCTTCGCGCAAGCCGACGGCGAGATAGGAATGGAACGGATCCCGATGTTCCATTTCAACGACACGCAAATTGCGCTGGGCGGCCATCGCGACCGGCACTGGCACATCGGCGAAGGCAACATCGGTTTCGAAGGCTTTCGGGCGCTGCTCATGCATCCCGAAGTCCGCGAAAAGACCGCGATTCTGGAAACGCCCGGTGAAGAGGCCGACGACGCCCGTAACATGCAGACCATCCAGGCAATACTGAAAGGCGTTGCGAAGAGCGGCGCATGAACCGCCGCATATTCATAAGCGCCGCAGCGTCCGCCGTTGCAATCACGAATGCGCCCGCATTGTCTGCAGAAGAAAAGCTGACGATCGGTTTAGACCTACGTCACGCCGGTCTCGGAATTCTACATTCGTAACGCGTATCCGACGCCGCGCGCCGAAATCGACAAGCGGGTCGATCCGCGATTCTGGAGATTACGCTTCGTCTGAGCATTGTCATCCCGAGCGAAGTCGAGGGACAGCGATAAGTCATGAAGATCTCGATCGATCGCGACCTGCCGCTGGGCGAGGAGCCGAATAAAGGCCACAATCGCTGGCATCCGGACATTCCCGCGATCGCAACGGTACGCCCCGGCGAGAGCATCGCGATCGAGACGCGCGATGCGCTGAACGGTCAAGTCAAGCCCGGAATGACGGGCGCCGACATCGAGCGATTCGCCGTGAACGTCGCGCACCCGCTGACCGGCCCGCTTGCGATCGAAGGCGCGAAGCCCGGCGACTTGCTTGCGGTGCACATCGAAAACATCGAACCGCAACCGCGCGGATACACGAGCTTCCGTGGGCCCGATTTCGGCTTCTTGCGCGACGTCTTCGACTACAAGTATCTCGTGCACTGGGAGATCGACGGCGCGGTGGCGCGTTCGCCGCAGATTCCCGGCGTTGCAATTCCGGGGTCGCCGTTCATGGGCGTGATGGGCGTTGCACCGTCACGCGAGCTGATGAAAGAGATCGTCGCGCGCGAAGCCGCGCTGGCTTCGAGCGGCCATCTCGTCGCGCCGCCCGATGCGCGTGGCGCGGTTCCCGCCAAAGAGCCGCTCGCAAGCACGGCGCTGCGCACGATTCCGCCGCGCGAGAATGGCGGCAATCTCGACGTCAAGCAGCTCGTCGCCGGGACGACGCTCTTTCTGCCGGTCTTCGTCGAGGGCGCAAACTTCTCGACCGGCGACGCGCATTTTGCGCAGGGCGACGGTGAGTCGTGCGGGACGGCCGTCGAGATGGGTGCGACGCTGCATGCGCGCTTCGAGGTACTCACGGGCGAAGCGGCGCGTCGCAATGTACGCGAGCCCTCCTACACCGGCACGTACGCGTACGACGCCGCGCGCGCAGCCGGCAAACACTACTACGCAACGACCGGCTCGGCCGAAACGATGGAGCTAGCCGCTCGCCGCGCCCTGCTCTCGATGATCGACTACATCGTCGACGCGCGTGGCTACACGCGCGATCAGGCGTATTGCATCTGCAGCGTCGCCGTCGATTTGCATTTGAGCCAAATCGTCGACATGCCGAACTACACGGTCTCCGCGTTTTTGCCGTTCGAGATATTCGAGTAGCCGCCGGCGCCGGCGCGCAGCAGCCGTTGCGCGATGAAGCCCGGAATGAAACCGGCCAGCACGATGATCCCCAGCACCTCCCACGCCGGAGAGAAACCTTTGTGATCGACGATCGCACCGAAGAGCGGCGGCACGATCGCTCCTACGATATAAATAACCGTCAGCGACGCACCCAGCGCGCTGCCCGCGTGGCGGTGCCCGCCGATCTCGGCTTGCGCGGCGGCCCACAATCCGTTCCACGCCGCAGCCGAGAAGCCGAGTGCGAAAGCGAGCGAGGAAATCACGAGTGCGGATTCGGCTCCCGGCAGCGCGAGCCACCACAACACGCCGAGCGTCATCACCGAGATGAGCAGCATCGGATAGATGCGGTCTCCGCCGAAAATGTGATCGCTGACGGAGCCCCACGCGAGGCGCCCGATGATCGCACCCATTTGGAAGATCACCATTGCCTCGACCGCAACCGTCAACGTCGCATGCTTCTGCGTCATGAGCGCGATCGCGAGAAACGATACGGCCGTGTACTGAACGGCGACGAGCGACGCGCACAAGAGATTCAAACAGATGCTGCTCGGACTCGATGCAACCATGATCAAGCCGCGCAGCACTTCACGAAATCGAATGCGCTCTTCGCCGTTCGCATCGGACGGACGTGAGTACCATCGAATGAAGACGACTGCAACCACGATGCAGATGACGCCCGAGACGCCGAGCGCAGCCCGATATCCCCAGTGCAACGCGACGACGGGAAGCAGAAGCGAGCCGACCACCCCGCCCATCGGGACGCCGCATTGCCGGATCCCCATCGCAAATCCGCGGTCGCGCGTAAACCACTGCAGAATCGCGCGACCACCTGAGGGCGCCGAGGTGGCATACGCCATTCCGAAGAGAAACAGCCAGACGACGAGCCAGATGAGATTCGCGAATGCCGCGGATGCGAGCAGCGTGATGCCCATCGCGATCCCGCTCCACAGGAGCACGGCGCGCTCGCCGAGGTAGTCGACGGCGACGCCGGCGCCCGTCGCAAACAATGCCGAGCCGAGCGAAATCGCCGCCACCACCCAACCAAGCTGTTGGTGATCGAGTGCGAGACGTTGCCCGATCAGGGGTTGAATTGCGCCGATGCCTTGCTGCAAGAGCGAGGCGGAGGTCTGAAAGGCGAGCGCGACCGTGAGAATGACGTAGCGCGCCGGGACTTTCACGTCGCGATTCTCCCACCGAACCTGGGCTTGCGCAAGGACAAATGCTTTGCTAGGATTCGTCAGGGCACATGACGATTCAGTAAGACAGCATCGACGAGCTGCGCTATTGAGTGAGGGGACATGCAGACAAGCTACGCCGTTCGATTCAAGCGCTGGGATTGGGATTATTTTCTACGCGAGCGCAAGAGCGTGCTCGAGCTTTGGCCGACCGGTGCCGAGATCAACTCCGAAGGCGCGCTCCGGAGCGCCGTCGAGTATCACAAGCAGCAGCCCTGGTACAAGTTCGCGTCGCTGCGCAACGCAAAGGCCGAAGAAGAAGAGCGCATCCAGATCACGCCGCAAGTCGGTCACGCCACCGTCGCGCAGACGATCGATCACATCCGGTGTTCGGAAGATCTCAAGCCCGATCGCTGGTACGTGCTGACCGACACCTACAGCCGCAAGAATCTGTTCGACAAGGCGCTGGATGCCGTCGAGCGCTCGAAGCGCGACGGCTTTTCGTATCTCAACGGCTATCCGCCGGCGATACACGGTGTGGCGGGCGCGCGCGCGATAAACGAATCGACCAAAGCTGCGGTCGGAACCGACAACAACGACGAAGACGCGCGCTTCAACTGGGAAATCTTACTGGCCGGCGGCTTCACGTGGGGGACGATCAAGAGCGTCGAGCAGCTGATCCAACACTCGCGCGATTATCCGATCGACAAGATGATCCACAACCAGCAGTACATGGATCGTCTGTCGTCGTTCTTTACGGAGAACGGCGTTCCGATCTTGCGCCGCGCGTCGGCGAATCTGCCGGGTTGGGATTCGCTCGGCTTCAAAGTGCTGGTGTCGCTGATCGAAGTGCTGCTTGCGGCCGAACAGGGCCTCAAGCATATCGATCTGAGTCTCGGCATCGGCATGAACCTCGTGCAAGACGTCGCGGCGATTCAGTCGCTCAAGAAGCTTGCGCGCGAGTATCTCGACAAAGCCGGTCACGCCGACGTCAAGATCTATTCGTGGACGTACTTCTTCTTGGGCGATTGGCCGCTCGTTCGCGGGCAGATGAACGCGCAGCTGGCCTGGAATGCCGCGGTGTCGGCGCTGGGCGGCTGCAACGGCATGTTCATCAAATCGCCGGATGAATCGACGACCACGCCGACCGGGCCCGGCTTCCGCGAAGCCGTCGAGCTGTGCGGGCAGATCGCGCGCCTCGTCGCCGGACAGCGGCTGCCCGACGGCGACGACCTCAAGCTCGAGCGTCAGATGCTCGAGCTCGAAGTCCGTAATTCGCTCGACACCTTGCTCACGATGGGGGAAGGCGATCTCGCGCTCGGCTCGTGCTTCGGCATCGAAACCGGCGTGCTCGACACGATGTTTTCCCCGTATCGCAAACTGCGCGGGAAGGTAAAGATCGTGCGCGACAAACGCGGCGCATTGCGCTATCTGGATCACGGCGACATCCCGCTCCCGCAGCCGGTGATCGACTATCACCGTTCGCGCATCGCGGAGCGCGCCCAGAAAGAAGGTACGCAAGCCGATCTCAGCTGGATCATTCGCGAAGCAACGTGGGCGTCGCGGCCGCTCGCAGAAGAAGCCGCGGAACGGAGTTACTGATGGAATCGCGTCCTCGCGTCGTCTTGGGAACGATCGGACACGACGCACACATCGTGGGCAGCTCGGTGCTGCGCTACGCGCTCGAAGCTGCGGGGCTCGAGCCGATCTTTCTGGGGGCGCTGGTGCAACCGCAAGAGTTCATCGACGCAGCCAAGGAAACGGCCGCCTCGGCGATCTGGGTTTCGTCGCTCTACGGGATGGGCCGCATCGATTGCGAAGGCTTTCGCGCGAAATGCATCGAGGCCGGCATGGATGACATCATCCTCTACATCGGTGGAATTCTCGTGACCGATCCCGAGCAATGGGAAGAGACCGAAAAGCTCTTCAAGTCGTTCGGCTTCAACCGCGTCTATCCGCCGCAAACGAAGCCCGAAACCGCGATTGCCGATTTGCGCAGCGATGTGGGTGTGAAAGTGTGATCGCAACCCGCAAATCCTCCGTCGAGGCCGAGCGCCTCGCGGCGCTCGAAGCCGAGCGCGCCGGGAATTTGCGCCAGCTCTTGCTGGGTTCGTCGCGCGCGCTCAACCGTCTCGTGGTTCTCGCGCTGCAGAAACGCGGTCACAAGCGGTTCCGCTCGACGCATCTCAGCTTGACGTCCAATATCGATCTGCACGGTACGCGCCTCAACATCTTGGCGGCGCGCGCCAATATGACGAAACAGGCGATGTGGGAGCTGGCCAACGAGCTGGAAAAGTGCGGCTACGTCAAACGCCGCATCGATGAGAACGACCGGCGCAACCGGATCATCGCTTTCACGGATGCGGGCTGGAAATTGAAAATGGACAATATCGAAGTTTTTCGCGAGATCGAAGCCGAGCTGCAATCGGAGGTCGGCAAGGCCTCGTACGACGCGTTGCGCGGGACGCTGCGAGCGATCGCCGCGCTGGGAGAGGAATAAATGGCAGTCGCGACGTCGCGGAAGCACGCGGTCACCAATCCATCGACGCTCGAGCACGCCGGTGAGGTCGAGTTCTCGTCGATCGAGGACGTGCAGCGCGAGGTGCAACACGCGCACGACGCTTTTGCAACGTGGAGCAAGACGCCGTTCGCGGAACGTGCAGCGATTCTGCGCAAAGCCGCCGCTGCGATGCGCACGTTCGCCGGCGAGATCGCCGCAACGCTGACGCGCGAACAAGGCAAGCCGCTCAAGGAAGCCAAGATCGAAGTCGAGCGCTGCGCCGACACGTTCGAGCTCTACGCCGCCGACGACATGGCCGCTCTCTCCTCAACCCGCGCGAAGTCGAGGGACGGCGATTACGTGCCGGGCAAAGACGCTCGCGTCGTCCGCCGGCCGCTCGGCGCGTGCGCCGCAATCGTCCCCTGGAATTTTCCGCTCACGCTGATGGCAAACAAGCTCGTCCCCGCGCTTGCGACCGGTAACACCGTCGTCGTGAAACCCGCGCCCTCGACGCCGCTGGCCGCGAGCCGCTGCATCGAGCTGCTCTACGAAGCCGGGCTTCCGGACGGCGTCGTCGGGATCGTGATCGGCGGTGCCGACGTCGGCGCCGCGCTGATCGAGCATCCGCACATTCGCAAAGTCTCGTTCACCGGCTCGACCGCGACAGGCAAAGCAATCATGGCGCTCGCCGCCAAAGGGCTCAAGCGTCTGACGCTCGAGCTCGGCGGCAACGACGCGATGATCGTGTGCGAAGATGCCGATATCGCCGGCGCAGCGCGCGCCGCCGCGGTCGGCCGCTTCTTCAACGCCGGCCAGGCATGCATCGCAACGAAGCGCATCTACGTTCATCGCTCGAAATACGATGAGTTCGTCGAGCGCGTCAGCGAGCGTGCTTCCAAGCTGCCGGTCGGCGACGGCTTCGATCCGAACGTGCGCATGGGGCCGCTGCATTCGCAGCCACAACGCGAAAGCGTGGAAGGCTTCGTGCGCGATGCGCTCGAGCACGGCGCCAAGGCGGCCGCAGGCGGCAGGCGCCCGGACAAAGGCAAGGGCTACTTTTTCGAGCCGACCGTGCTCGTGGGTGTCGCCGACGACGCGCGCATCATTCGCGAGGAATGCTTCGGCCCGGTTCTGCCGGTGATGCCGTTCGATTCGATCGACGAAGCCTTCGCGCGCGCGAACTCGACCATCTTCGGTTTGGGTTCGTCGATCTGGACGGCCGACAAAGCCGTGCAGGAACGCGCCGTGCGCGAGCTCGACGCCGGCTACACGTGGATCAACGACATCGCGACCGATTACGACCGGCTGCCGTTCGGCGGCGTGAAAGAAAGCGGTTTCGGCAAAGAGCGCGGCACCGAAGTTCTGGGCGAATATCTCGAGCTCAAATCCGTCGTCACAGGTGTCGCGTGACCGAGACGCTCGAATCGGGGCGGCATCTGCGGACCGGCGTTCTCGCATTCTGGCTTTCGCGCATCGCCGCGATCGCGTTGCTCGTGTTGCTTCCCCTCAAGCTTTACACCGGTTGGGTGCGCATCGGAAAAGTCCCGGGTCCGCCGGGCCTCGCCGCGCTGCACAGCGATGCGATTCTCGACACGCTCTTGCTGCTTGCGCTGCTCACGCACGCCGCGATGGGCGTCCGCGTGCTGTTGCTCGAATTCGGCATCAGCAAGAACGGCGACCGGCTTTTCTCGATCGTCGCAGCCTGCGCGGTGATCTTGTTCGCGGCCGCCGTCTACGTGACGATCTCGGGTTAACATGGCGCACGCCTCCGTCGATCGCTTCGAGAACGGACGCCGCTGGACGCAAGAGTACGACCTCGAGCTGCCGCCGCAGAGCACGGTCCTCGATTTGCTCTTCGAGATCCAGCAGCGGCTCGACCAAACGCTCTCGTTCCGGTACTCGTGCCGCAATTGGATGTGCGGCAGCTGCGGAATGCTCGTCAACGGACGCGAACGGCTGGCGTGCCGCACGCGTCTCGTCGATCTCGGCGCGCGCGTGGTGCAGATCGCGCCGCTGCGTAATCTTCCGGTCGTCAAAGATCTGATCGTCGATCTGGCACCGTTCTTCGAGAAGTGGAACGAGGTCGGCGTCGCGCTCCCGGATCAACGCAAGAAGCCGGTTCCGAATTCGCCGAAGGCGCAGCAGCAGATCGACGCGCATTCCGACTGCATCACGTGCGGCTTGTGTTACTCAGCCTGCGACGTGCTCGGCCACGCGAGCGATTTTCTCGGGCCTGCCGCGCTCAATCGCGCCTACACGCTGCAGATCGATGCGCGCGACGTCGGACACGGCGCGCGTGCCGCGACGATCGCCGCCGACGGCGGCGTCTTCCGCTGCCATTCGATGGGTCAGTGCACGAACGTTTGCCCCAAAGGCCTCGATCCGCTCGCGGCGATCGCTGCGCTCAAGCGAGGAGCCTGAACGTGGAAGAGCTCGAAACCGACGTCCTCGTCCTGGGCAGCGGCGGCGCCGGTTTGATGGCAGCGCTCTACGCGCTCGACGTCAACCCGAAGCTGCGCGTCACGCTCGCGACCAAAGGGCTGTTCGGCAAGAGCGGCTGCACGCGCATGGTGCAAGGCGGCTACAACGTCGTTCTCAGCCCGAACGATTCGATCGAGCGGCACTTTGAGGACACGATGATCGGCGGTCACTGGCTCAACAATCACATCTTGGCGCGCACGCTCGTCGAGGATGCGCCGGTCGTCGTGCACGAGATGTGGGAGAAAGCCGGCGTGCGCTTCATGCGCGACAAGGACGGCAACCTGCGTCAGAAAGGTCTGGCCGGTCAAACCTTCGACCGGACCGTTCATCATGGCGATCTGACCGGCATCGAGATCGTCTCGCGTCTATCCGAACAAGTCCGTGCGCGCGGGACGCGCGTCCTGGAAGAATGCCGTGCCGTCGATCTGCTCGTGGAAGACGGTGAGGTGTTCGGTGCCGTGCTGCTGCCGGCGCGCACCGGCGAGTTCGTCGTCGCGCGCGCAAGCATCACCGTGCTTGCAACCGGCGGCTCAGCGCCGATCTTCAGCATCTCCTCGGCGTCGCTCGAGAAATGCGGCGACGGCTACGCGCTTGCGTATCGTGCCGGCGCGACGCTCCTGGACATGGAGATGAGCCAATTTCACCCGACGGGACTCATCGCGCCCGGTTCGCGTCTCAACGGCAGCGTGATCGCGGAAGAGCTGCGCGCGGCCGGCGGTTATCTCTACAACGCCGAGCGCGAACGTTTCATGGGCAAGTACAATCCGCGCTTCGAGAAAGCGACGCGCGACGAAGTCTCGCGCGGCTGCTATTTCGAGATCGCGGCCGGACGCGGGACGCCGAACGGCGGCGTTTGGCTCGACGTCTCGCACTTGGGCCCGAAAGCCGTCGAAGAGCTCTTCCCCGGAATGCTCGAGCGTTGTCTTCTGATCGGGCGCGATCTGCGCAAGGAGCCGATCGAAGTTTGTCCGACCTCGCATTTCGAGATGGGCGGCGTGCGAATCAATCGCGACTGCCATTCCGATCTGCCCGGCCTGCTCGTCGCAGGCGAAGATTCGGGCGGCGTGCACGGCGCAAATCGCCTGGGCGGTAACGGCGTCGCCGATTCGACCGTCTACGGCCGCCGCGCCGGGTTGTGCGCGGCGCATACCGCCGGCCGGCGCCGAATAAAGAAGATCGATCCCGCGCGCGCCGTCGCGGACGCCCTTGCACCCTGGGAGCGCACCGGCGGGGAGCAACCCCAAGCCCTGCACGCAGAGTTTCGCAACCTGATGTGGGAAAAGGTCGGCGTGGTCCGTGAAGCCGCCGCGATGACGCAGGCAATCAATGCATTGCGCGCACTGCAAGAGCGTGTCGGAAAAGTTTCCGTCGGCGGCTCGCGCGCATACAATCTGACCTGGCAATCGGCGCTCGACGTGCGCAATGCCGTAACCGTCGGCCAAATGGTCGCGCGCTGCGCGCTGACGCGCGAGGAAAGCCGCGGCGCGCACTATCGCAGCGATTTTCCGAGCGAAGTCGATTCGTGGACGCGCAACCTCACCGTGCATCAGCACGCCGGTGAAATGCGTTTGGGCGAGCAAGAAGTCGTTCGGGAGCCGGCGACGGCGGCCGGATGAATCGCGCGGCGGCGGTCTCGCCTTTAACCGGCGTCCGCTACTGGGCGCAGATCGATCCACTCCGTCCGGCGATCGTCGACGGCGCGCTTCGTCTGACATTCGCGCAACTGCTGGCGCGCGTCGATGCGGCGGCGGCCTTCATGCACGCGAAGGGTGCGCGCCGCGGCAGCGTGATCGGCATGTCGTTGCGCAACTCGGCCGATTCGCTCGTAATCCCGCTTGCGGCGGCCGCGCTCGGGGCGCAGATATCGCCCGTCAACTTCCGCTTGAAAGCCCGCGAGCTGGCCGGGATCGCCGAGCACATGAACGCGACGGTCTTCGTCTACGGCGACGATCTCACGCCCGAGATGCAGCGCACCGGACTCACCGAGAGAGACGCATTCCTCAACCACGATGCATTCGATGCGGGCGTGAAGGCGCACGCCGGAAAACGCGCCGGCGACGGCTTCGCAAGCCCGGCCGATCCGTTCACGCTGATGTGGACCTCCGGGACGCGTGGTTTACCCAAGCCCTGCCGCGGGTCGCTGGGGGCACGGATGAACTGGATCGCGACGCTTCCGTACGTCTACGGCCTGCGTGTCCACGACAAGTATCTTGCCGCGATGCCGGTCGTGCACTCGGCCGGCATGACGTTCGCGCTGGCCTACTTGCACTTCGGCGGATGCGTCTATCCCGTTGCGCATTTCGATGCGCGCCATGCCTGGCGGCTGATTCGCGAAGACGCGATCGATGCGGCGATTCTGGTGCCGACGATGCTGCAGATGCTGATCGAGGAAGATCCGGCGCCGAACGCGCCGGTCCCCGACACGTTGCGCACCTTGATCACGGCCGGCTCGCGCATTCGTCCGGCCTTGCACGCAAAGATTCTCGAGCGCTTTCCCGACCGCTTGTTCACGTATTACGGTTCGACCGAAAGCCCGAGCATGACGGTGCTGCGTCCGCACGAACAGATGAAATATCCCGAATCGGTCGGGCGCCCGTATTTCGGGGTCGAGCTCCAAGTGCGCAATCCGCGCATGCTTCCCGATTACCCGGTCCGGGTCGGCGATATCTACGCGCGCAATCCGTACGCGATGGATGCGTACGGCCTCGAAGGCGTGCCGGTTCCCGTCTCGCGTGACGGTTGGGTCGAAACCGGCGACATCGGGTATTTCAACGACGACGGGGTCTTGCACGTCTTCGGGCGCGCAGCCGACGTGATCATCAGCGGCGGCCTCAATATCAGCTTGCCGGAAGTCGAGCGCGTCATCGCCGCGCATCCGCTCGTCAAGGACGTTGCGGTCGTCGGCATCGAGGACGAACGTTGGGGCGAGCTGCCGGCGGCAGCGATCGTGCCGATCGATGCGCGCGACGTCAACCGGATCGTCGAAGCCGTCGACGCGCATTGTCGCGCGGAGCTCGCGGGATACAAGCGGCCGCGTCATATCATCACGCTTGCCGAGCTGCCGCGCACGGCATCCGGCAAAGCCTCGGTCGCGGAGATACGCACGCTGATTGCGGTGCGCGTTCAAGCATGAGCGAGCACGTCACCTACGCGACGCGCGAAAAGACGGCGATCCTCACGCTCAACCGTCCCGAGAAGATGAACGCGCTGACGCCCGAGATGCGCGAGGCGCTGATCGCTTTTCTCGCGCGCGCCGAGGAAGAGACCGGCATCGCGGCGATCGTCCTGCGCGCCGAAGGCGACCGCGCATTTTGCGCCGGCGCCGATCTCGGCGAGCTGAAGACGCGCACCTGGAAATCCGAGATGAGCGACCGCGCGAAAGTGCGGCGCGCCTTGCCGCGCGCGCTGGAGGAGATCGGCAAGCCGGTCATCGCCGCGTTGCACGGTTACGTGCTGGGCGCCGGTCTCGAGGTCGCGATGGCGTGCGCGATTCGCATCGCCGCCGAGACGGCGACCTTCGGATTGCCCGAGCTCAAGCACGGCGTCGTTCCGGGGAGCGGTGGAACGCAACGCTTACCGCGATTGGTCGGGATGAGCTACGCGATGGACATGATGCTGACGGGGCGCTCGATCGATGCGTCGACTGCGCTGCACGTCGGGCTCGTCAGCCGCGTCGTTCCGTACGACCGCTTGATGGATGAAGCGCACGCCGTCGCCGATGCGATCGCAAAGCTCGATCCCTTTGCGGTGAAAGCCGCCAAGGCCGCGACGCTGCGTTCGTTCCGCCGCGAACTCGACGCCGATATCGAGGAAGAACGCCGCTGGTTCGCGCTCTGCCTCGCCGAGAAAGACTCGCCCTAACTTGTCATCCCGAGCGTAGGGGCGCGAATGCGCCCCGTAGTCGAGGGACAGCGTTGATCGGCTTCGCCGAAGAATCGTAATCGAGCGTTGCGATGACGCGCATGGCACGTTGTAACGCACGCTCGACGTCGTCGCGATAATCGGGCGCGCTTTGCGACCAGCGATCGACGAGCACCGCACCGCGCAGCTCGCAACCTTTGGCGCGCAGGTACTCCGCCGTCATCAGCGCGTGACTGATGCAGCCCAGACGCAATCCCACGACGACGATCGCCTCGAGATTCGCGGCCGCGATCAGATCGCCCATCGTCTCGGCCTCGTTGAGCGGGCAGGCTGCGCCGCCCGCGCCTTCGACGATCAGCGCGCCCTCGATCTGCGCGATCTCCGCGGCCAGCTCGGCGGCGCGCGGCGCCGGTGCGTGCTCGGCGAGCGCGGCCGCATAAGGATCGGCCGCTTTGCGGAAGCGCCGCAGCTCGCGCGCGAAGATTTGCGCGCCTTGGGCGTTCGCGAAAGCCAGCCGCGCGTCGCCGGGCTTGCTTTCGTCGATTCCGGTCTGCACCGGCTTGACGATCGTGATCGGCATGCGCGGCTCCAGCTGCGCGCGCAGTGCCGTTGCAAGCGCGCTCGTCACGTACGTTTTGCCGACGTCGGTGTCGGTGCCGGTCACGAAGATGCGCGGCGTCGTCATCTATGCGAGCGCCGCGATCAGGCGCTCGACGTCGCCGTCTGAATGCGTTGCGCGCAGCGTGATGCGCAGCCGCGACGTCCCGGCCGGAACCGTCGGCGGACGAATCGGCGGCGCGTTGATCCCCTGCGCGCGAAGGCGCGCCGCGAGTGCAAGCGTCGGCGCCACGTCGCCGATGACGACCGGAACGATTGCGCCGCTGTCGCCGAGCACGCGATAGCCCAGCGCACGAAGACGCGCGCGCAAGCGCTCCCCGATGCGAGCCAGGTGCGCGCGTCCCGCGTCCGCCTCGTACGCCAAGCGCACGCCCGCGCGCGCAGCCTCGGCGATTGCCGGCGGCAACGCCGTATCGAAGATGAACGAGCGCGCAACCGACTGCAGAAACTCGATCAGCTTTGCCGGCCCCGCGACGAATCCGCCGTGCGCACCGAAGGCTTTCGAAAGCGTCCCCATGACGACCAGGCGCGGATCGTCGATCCCGAATGCAAGCCCTCCGCCGTGCGTGCCGGCGACGCCGAGCGCGTGCGCTTCGTCGACGAGCAGAACGTCGTCGTCACCCATCGCGTCGAGGATCGCGCGCGGATCGATCGCGTCGCCGTCGACGCCGAAGATCGTCTCGCTGACGACGAGCGCGCTCGCAGCCTGCGTTCGCGTGAAGGCCGCGTGCGGATACACCGTGCGTTCGAGCCGCGTCAAGCGCATGCCGTCGATCAGACACGCATGGTTGAGCGCATCCGAATAGCAGGCCCGCACGACCCGTGCGATGCCGCCGATCGCGCCGAGCGCGGCGTGATAGCCGGAGCTGAACAACAACGCACGTTCGCGTCCGGCGAACGCCGCGAGCTCGTCTTCGAGCGCGCGATGGGCGCGAAACGCGCCGGCCAGCAGACGCGCGCCGCCGGAACCCGCGCGGGTTGCGTCGCGCATTGCCGCGACGAGCTCGGGATGCCGCGCCAACCCCAGGTAATCGTTCGAAGAGAAATCGAGCAGCGTACCGGCTGCGTAGTCCGACTCCGCGCGCACCACGCGCCGCACGCCGCTGCGTTCGAGCTCGGCCATCTGCGCATCGATGCGGTCGAGATAGCCCGCGCTACGCGTGCGTTGCAGCATCAAGCTCCTCCTCGAGCGCATCGCAAAAAGCGAGCAGCTCTTCCATGCTCGAGGCCAGCGGCGGGACCAGCTGGATCGCATCGCCGAGGGGACGGGTGAAATGGCCTTGCGCGTACATCGCATCCGCAATTCCCCATGTTTTGCTGCGCGCATCCTCGATCGCCAGCTCGCCGGTCTCCAGCTCGATCGCGCACATCATTCCCTTGCGACGGACCTCCCGCACTCCGCGGTGCGACTGCAGCGCGGCCAGACGCGCTTCGAGCACGGCGTCCAGCTCGGCGACGAGCGCAAGCGTCTGCTCGCGATCGAAGACGTCGAGCGAGGCCAGCGCGGCAGCGCAGCAGATCGGGTTCGCCGCATACGAGTGTCCGTGGAAGAGATGGCGGCTCGACGCGAAGTCGCCGAGAAACGCTTCGTAGATGCGCTCGCGCGCGAGCGTCGCCGAAAGCGGAAGCGTTCCGCCCGTCAAGCCTTTGCCGACGCAGAGGATGTCGGGCTCGACTCCCAGCTCCGTGAACGCGAACATGCTCCCGGTGCGCCCGAAGCCGGTTGCGATCTCATCGACGATCAAGAGCGGCTTCATGTTTGCAAGCGCGGCATAACGCTCGTTGGGGACGACGTGCATCCCGGCTGCGGCTTGCACGATCGGCTCGACGATGACGGCGGCGAGGTCGTCGCGCGCCAGCTGCTGCGCCGCACCTTCGTAGGGAATCGATTCGAACACGATCGGCGCGAAGCGTTCCTTGAAGAGCGGAATGTCCGAGACGCTCATCGTCGCCGCGGTGTCGCCGTGGTAGGCGTGGACGAGGCGCGCAAAGCGGCACCGTTTTCCCTCGCCCGTGTTCTGCCAATACTGCAGCGCCATCTTGAGGGCGACTTCTACCGCGCTTGCACCGTCGCCGGAGAAGAAGACGCGTTCGAGGCCCGTCAATCGCGCGAGCCGTTCGGCGAGCTCGATCGCGGGCCAGTTGGCCGCGCCGAGCGCGGTTGCGTGATCGAGCACGGCGGCTTGGTGCGCGATCGATTCGATGATGTACGGATGGCCGTGACCGTGAATCGTCGTCCAGACCGATGAGATCGCATCGAAAACGCGCCGCCCCCGCGCGTCGACCAGCGTGCAGCCTTCGCCGCGCACGAACGTGCGCTCGTTGAAATCGAAGGTCGACATCTGCGTGAAGGGCAGCCAAAGGTGCACGGTTGTCGCTTATTCGTACTGTGCTGCGACCCTTTGTTAGGGCGAGATCCGTGAATGGTCGTCAAGAAGCATAACGAATACGGCCGTATTGGAGGTCACGTGATCGCTGTAGATCGGATCGAACGGGTTAAGGCATGGCGTCTTTCGCTGCCGCTCGTTCGCCCGTACCATCTCTCGCTCGGCGCCATCGATGCGTTCGATACGATTTTGGTCGAAGCAAGCGACGGCCGGCGCACGGGATTTGGGGAAGCGACGTACCTGACCGGCTATACCGACGAGACGATCGACGACGCTTGGGACAAGATCGAGGAGTTGTCTGCGGCCATCGCCGGTAAGACGCTCGAAACGGCGCGCGCGCAGCTCGGCGCGCTTCTCACGGACGCGCCCTTCACCGTTACCGCGTTCGTGACTGCATTCGACATGCTCGAGGGAAATGCGCTGTTGCGCGTCGACGAACCGGCGCGCGTTCCGCTGCTGACGCTCTTTCAAGCCGAGGATGAGAGTGAGATCGAGCGTGAGATCGCGGCAGCGCTCGCGCGCGGCTTTACCACGCTGAAAATCAAAGTCGGCTTCGATCTCGAGGCGGATATGCAACGCGTCGCCTTGATTCAGCGCGTCAATCGGAAGCGCTGTGCGCTTCGCCTCGATGCAAATCAAGGTTACGGACGCGCCGATGCGATGCGTTTCGTCACGTCGATCGATCCCGATTCGATCGAGCTCTTCGAGCAGCCATGCGACAAGGCCGATTGGGATTCGGCCGTCGCGGTCGCGCGCGTCGCGCAGGTGCCGATGATGCTCGACGAGTCGATCTACGGCGCCGCCGACATCGAGCGCGCCGCCGAGCTGCGTGCCGCCCGCTTCGTGAAGCTCAAATTGATGAAGGCGGGTTCGGTCGATACGTTGGCGCGCGATCTCGCGCGCATACGGACGCTCGGCATGGAACCCGTTCTCGGCAACGGCGTCGCCGTCGACGTGAGCAATTGGATGGAGGCCTGCGTCGCGCGCGGTCTCGTCACGAACGCACTCGAATCCAACGGTTTTCTCAAGCCGCGCCGCTCGATCTTGAAGTCGCCGCTTCGTTTCGCCGACGGTGCGATCGTCTTGGAACCAGACTGGTCGCCGCAGCTCGACATGGATGCGATCGGCGCGCAATCGCAGGCACGTATGGAATGCCGGGCGTAGGGCGCACGCTCGTGACCGGCGTCATCGGTTCCGACACGCACATCGTCGGAAATCGCATCCTTTCGATGGCGCTCGAAGAGGCGGGATATAAAGTCGTCGCGCTCGGTGCGCTGACGCCGCCCGCGGAGTTCATTGCGGCAGCGGTCGAAACGAGCGCCGATGCAATTCTCGTAAGCTCGCTGTACGGCCAGGGGGAGCTCGACTGCCGCGGCTTTCGCGAATTGTGCATCGAGGCGGGACTCGACGATATCCTCATCTACGTGGGCGGCAATCTCGTCGTCGGCAAACAACCGTGGGAAGAAGTCGAGAAGCGCTTTCTCGCGATGGGGTTCGATCGCGCCTTTCCGCCCGGGACGCGCACCGACGACGTGGTCGCGATGCTCGCAGAAGATTTCGCGAGCCGGGAGAAGGTAGGATGAGCTCGCGCGCGGCGCTGTTGATCGACTTCGGCAGCACGTATACGAAGTTGCGCGCCGTCGATCTCGACGATGCTCGCCTCATCGGAACGGGCCAAGGGCCGTCGACCGTGTTGACGGACGTGCGCATCGGCATGCACGCGGCGCTCTCCGATCTCGAGGCTAACCTAGGAAAATTGCCGCGCTTTCGCTATCGGCTCGCAACGAGCAGCGCGGCCGGCGGTTTGCGCATGGTGACGATCGGTCTGGTCCGCGAGCTGACCGTCGAAGCGGCGCGACAGGCTGCGCTCGGCGCCGGCGCAAAGCTCGTCGGCACGTTCGTCAACAAGCTCACGCGCGGCGACGTCGGCGCCATCGAAACGCTCGCGCCGGACATCGTCTTGCTCGCAGGCGGAACGGATGGTGGAAACACCGAGGTCGTTCTTCACAACGCAAAGATGCTCGCGCAGAGCACGCTCGATGCGCCGATCGTCTACGCCGGAAACCGCGTTGCCGCCGACGACGCGCGCGAGATTCTCACCGGGCAAAGCGTGACGTTCACGAGCAACGTGATGCCCGAGATCGGAATTCTTGCGACGGACTCGGCGCGCGAAGCGATCCGGAACATCTTCATTGCGCGGATCGTGCACGCCAAAGGGATCGATCTGGCTCAAGAAACGTTCGACGACGTCATGATGCCGACGCCGGCGGCGGTCATGGAAGGCGCGCGATTGCTGGCCGACGGCGACGGACGTGTGGCGGGCCTCGGCGAGCTGCTCGTCGTCGATCCGGGCGGCGCGACGACCGACGTTCATTCGATCGCGAGCGGCGATTCGAAAACCGGCGCGATTCAGAAAGGTTTGCCGGAGCCGCGCATCAAGCGCACCGTCGAAGGCGATCTGGGAATGCGTCACAGTGCCGCCTCGGTCGTCGAGGCCGCGGGGATCGAACCGATTGCCGGCCAGGCGCAGATGACGCCGAGCGACGTTACCGCGATGCTCGAGCGTATCGCGAAAAATATCGAGATGATTCCGCACACGCCGTCCGAGCGCGCGTTCGATCGCGCGTTGCTGGGAACCGCAATCGAGATCGCGGTCCGGCGCCATGCCGGCACGATCGAAACCGTGTACACGACGCTGGGTCCCGCGACCGTTCAGCACGGCAAGGATCTTTCGGGGATCGAGATCGTCGTCGCAACCGGCGGAGCTCCGATCCATCTCGGCGATCGCGACGCCTTGCTGGATGCGATGCGTGCTGCGCCGTCGGATCCGCATTCGCTGCGTCCGCGCGCGCCGCGTCTGTACGTCGATCGCGACTACATCTTGTTCGGCATCGGCCTGCTTGCAGGCGTCGAGCCGCAGGCCGCTTTAGCGCTGGCGCGCAATTCCGTGACGCCGGCAGAACGTGTCGAAGAGGTAGCCAAATGAGTACGGCCGTGCAGACTCCGCTTTCGCAAGCTCGTATCGACGACGACGTGTTCGCCGCGATGCGCCGCGAGAATCTCGCGCGCTGGCCGACCGGAGCGGACGTCGATCTCGATGAGGCGGTGGCGTACCACAAATCGACGCCCGAACACCGGCGTTTGTCGGCCGTTCTGCGGCGTGCCGACGCCGAGCGCCGAACGCTCACGCAGCCGCGCGGCGGCTTCGGCACGTTCGAGCTCCAGAAAAATCTCATGGAGATGCTCGATCGCGAGGGCCTTGCCGACATCGTTCCGACGACGACCGACAGTTACACGCGCAACGAGCATTTCCAGCAAGCCCAAGAAGGCATCAAGGAATCCGAGCGGCTCGGACGCTCGATGCTCAACGGATATCCGATCGTGAACTACGGCGTGCGGACGTCACGCAAGCTCGTCGAAGCCACCGAGAAGCCGACCGTGATGCTGACGGGAACGTCGATGCCGAAGCTGACCGGCGAGGTCGGATTCGCGGCCGGCTACAGCGGTTATCTCGGCTCCGGTATCGCCTATACGGTTTCGTACACGAAAGAGCTTTCGGTCGAGCAAGGGATTCGCAATTATCAATATCTCGATCGGTTGGCGGCAGAATATCTCGCGCACGGCGTCGAGCTGCATCGCCGCCAACCGGGATTTCTCACGGGAACGAACATCCCGCCCTCGATCGCGATCGCCGTCTGCATCCTCGACATGCTCTTGGCGCTTGCGCAAGGCGTTCGCAACTACGGCCTCGAGCTCGGCCAGACGTTGCATCTCATTCAGGATGCAGCCGCGCTTTCGACGTGCCGCGAGCTGTGCGAAGAATACGCTCGCAAAGGCGGCTACGCGGGTGCGTTCACGCCGGTAACGTCCTTGCATTGGATGGGCGCGTGGCCGCACGACGAAGCGCAAGCCGCCGCGATCGTCTCGTACGGCGGGACGCTCGCCGCCGTCGGCGGCGCGGTAAGCGTGACGACCAAGAGCGTCCACGAAGCGTTTGGGATTCCGACGCCGGAGGCGAACTGCGAGGGATTGCGCATGACGCGCATGGCGATCTATCTCGCGCGCAAGATTCGCCTCGACGGTCTTGCGGAATACGAGTTCGAGCGCGACCTGATCCGGCGCGAAGTCCGGCCGATCGTCGACCGCGTCCTCGAGCTCGGCGAAGGCGATGCCGCGATCGGGACGATTCGCGCGCTCGAGGCCGGCGCGCTCGACATTCCCTGGTCGCCGAACCGTTTCGTACGCAGTCGCGTCATGCCGGCGCGCGACATCGACGGCTACTTGCGTATTCTGGATCCGGCCGCGATGCCGTATCCCAAGGACGTCCTTGCGGTTCACGAGGAGCGCCTGAGAAAGCGGGCCGAAGCCGAGCATGTCCCGTTCGGACGCGAGCTTGCGGTCTCCAGCGTCTACGAGCTCAGCGAGCCGCTTGCCAAACTTCTCCCGGATCGGCACGCAATTCCCAGCACGCCATGATCGTTAAGGAAACGTAGCGCTTTTTCCGGCAGGAGAATCGCGATTCGTCATGGAGCATGACAAATGCTGCTGAGGGGAAAACTGCGGCGGTCTGCAGCCTACGCTGTCATCTTATGCTGCGCCGTTTACCTCTATTATCTGGCGCAACACATCGAGTTCGAAGAAGTCCCCGGACGCGTCGGCCCCGACGCGTGGCCGAAGATCGTGCTCATCTTGCTGTTCGCAACGTGCGTCTGGCAGATCGGCAGAATCATGATCTTCGGCGCGCCTCCCGCCGCTTCGGCCGACGACGAGCTGCCGCTCAGCGCAGGCGAAGGCGACTTCACCTATCTCGCGCTGCTGGCCATCGGCGTCACCGTCGTCTATGCCTATTTGCTCCCGATACTCGGATTTTTCGTTGCCACCGTCCTGTACATTGCGGGCATCGCCTACGTCGGGCGCTATCGCCGGGTCGTGCCGCTCGTCCTCACCAGCGTCATCGCGCCGGTCGCTTTGATCTTCGTATTCATGAAGATCGTGTACGTCGCGCTCCCGTTCGGCATCGGCCCGTTCAAAGACGTCACGGTCGTGCTGCTCAAGGTTCTCGGAGTCCACTAAGGCCGCATGGACGTCCTCAGCAGTCTCGGCGCAGGCCTTCTGCACGTCTTCGCACCGCAAGATCTCTCGATGCTGGTGCTCGGGCTCGTGATCGGCATGGCCGTCTCGATCATGCCGGGCTTGGGGCTCGTCATGGGCGTCGTGCTCGCATTGCCGTTTACGTATCGCATGCAGATCGAGCCGGCGATCATTCTGCTGACGGCCATCTACGTTTCCGGCACGTATGCCGGCTGCTTCACGGCGATCTTGTACCGGATTCCGGGCGAGCCGATGGACGTTCCGCTGTTATGGGACGGCTACAGCATGACGCAGCGCGGCGAAGCTGCGAAGGCGCTCGGCTGGGCGCTCGTCGCCGCGCTGACCGGCGGCTTGATCTCGTCGGCCGTGATGGTTGCGCTCGCGATTCCGTTCAGCAATGCTGCGCTGCGGTTCGGGCCGCCGGAATATTTTGCAGCCGTCTTCTTCGGGTTCACGTCGATTGCGGCGCTGGCCGGAAAGTCGTTCGTCAACGCCTTCATCAGCCTCTTGATCGGGCTTTGGATCGCGACGATCGGCGTCGATCAAACGTACAGCGCGCAGCGCTTCACGTTCGGCATGCCGGTGCTGATGGGCGGCTTGCCGTACGTCGTCATTCTGGTCGGTATGTACGGCCTCGGCGAGCTGATCAGCCGCATCGGCCGCGGTCTTCCGAAAATCGAGAAGCCGCCCGACGAAAGGGCGGTCGGAACGTCATTTCCCTCGCTGCTCGAGATATGGAAGATTCGAGCGACCTTCATCCGCAGCAGCATTCTCGGCACGATCTTGGGGATCGTCCCGGGTGCCGGCGCAACGATCACGTCGTTCATCTCCTACGGCATCGAGAAGCAATACGGCAAGCGGCGCGATCAGCTCGGCAAGGGCGTCCCCGAAGGCATCGTTGCGCCGCAGATCGGCTCGACGGCGTCGGTTGCAGGCCACATGATCCCGCTGCTGACGCTGGGTTTGCCCGGAAGCGGCGCGACCGCGGTCATCCTCGGCGCATTTCTGCTGCACGGCGTGCAGCCGGGGCCGTTGCTCTTTACGTCGCCCGATTCGAAGATCGTCGTCTATTCGATCCTCGCGTCGTTGTTCGTCGGCGTTATCGGCATGTGCCTGATGGGTTTTTTCTGGATCAAGGTCGTCGTCAAGGTTCTCACGATCCCGCAGCCGGTTCTGGTTGCAATCGTGATGGTCTTTTGCGTCGTCGGCGCGTATGCGGATCGCAACAGCATGAACGACGTGTGGATCATCGTCGTCTTCGGCGTCCTCGGTTTTCTCTTCGAACGATTCCGGTTTCCAATCGCACCGATGGTGTTGGGTGTCATCCTCGGTCCGCTCGCGGAAAGCTCGTTCATTCAAACGATGGTCAGCTACAATAACGACTGGACGATTTTTCTGCGGCATCCGATCAGCGGGACGCTGATCGGACTCTCGATCGTGGCACTCGCGTATCCGGTGGTGCGCGAGATCATGGGGCGCAAATCCAAGGCTGACGGCTACGTGCTGCGGCCAACCATAGGAGGGGAATCATGAACCGAACCACATTCGCGGCAAGCATGCTCGGTGCGCTCGGTGCAGCAACCGTAGCAACCCCAGGCTTTGCGCTCGCTGACGATCCGTATCCGAGCCGGCCGATCACGCTGATCGTTCCGTGGGGACCGGGCGGCGGATCCGATCAGGTCGGGCGCGCGGTCGCAAAATCACTGCAAGACGTCCTCAAGGGAACCTCGGTTCCCGTCATCAACGTCCCCGGCGCCGACGGAAACGACGGAATGGTCAAGCTCCTGAGCAGCGACGCCGACGGCTACACGATGGTGGTGTTCATCGCCGACACGTTCGTCGGCAACATGACGGCGAAGGTCGCCGCACCCTGGCATCTGAGCGACATCATCCCGATCGCGATCATGAACCGCATGCCGTTCGCGTACTATCTTTCGAAGGATAGTCCGTACAAGGATTGGGCGTCGTTCGAGAAAGCTGCCAAAACGACGCAGATGCGCGTCGCGGTCGACAGCTACGGAAGCGCGCAGGACGTCGCGACCAAATATTTTGCCAGCAAAGGCAGTCTGAAGTTCGCCGAAGTCCCGTTCCCGAAGCCCGGCGAACGCTACGCTGCGCTGCTCGGAAATCAAGTCGACGTGATGTGCGACGCGATCGGCAACGTCAGCCACTACGTCGAGTCCGGTCAAATGAAACCGATTTGCGTGTTCGCCGAGAAGCGTCTGGCGGTCGTACCGTATTGCCCGACCGCGCATCAGGTCGGCTATCAGTGCGTCCTTGAAGAATGGCGC
>Ga0335072_10002028_pt1 | contig 31914 bp, 27 predicted proteins | sample Lox_Sample_21_FD_206725 | JGI IMG/M metagenome (GOLD analysis project Ga0335072, IMG submission 206725) | Soil microbial communities from Loxahatchee National Wildlife Refuge, Florida, United States - Lox_Sample_2.1 | ecosystem: Environmental > Terrestrial > Soil > Wetlands | place: USA...
AACTACCGTCTGCGCGACTGGCTGATCTCGCGCCAGCGCTACTGGGGGTGCCCGATACCGGTCGTGCACTGCGAGGGCTGCGGGATCGTGCCGGTGCCGGCCGAGGACCTGCCGGTCGAGCTGCCCGAGATCGAGGACTACCTGCCCAAAGGCCGCTCGCCGCTGGCCGCGGCGGAGGACTGGGTGAAGGTGAGCTGCCCCGCCTGCGACGGTCCGGCCGAGCGCGAGACGGACACGATGGACACGTTCGTCGACTCCTCCTGGTACTTCCTGCGCTACTGCGACGCGCGCGACGAACACGCCGCCTGGGACCCGGCGGTGCTGCGCGAGTGGATGCCCGTCGACCAGTACATCGGCGGCGTCGAGCACGCGATCCTGCACCTGATGTACGCGCGCTTCTTCACCAAGGCGCTCGCGGACCTCGGCCACCTCGACTTCCAGGAGCCCTTCCAGGCGCTGTTCACGCAGGGCATGGTCACCAAGGACGGCGCGAAGATGAGCAAGTCGCGCGGCAACGTCGTCTCGCCCGCCTCGATCGTTTCGCGCGTCGGCGCCGACACGGCCCGCTGTTACATCCTGTTCGTCGGCCCGCCCGACCAGGACGCCGACTGGTCCGACGACGGCGTCGAGGGCATCCACCGCTTCCTCGCGCGGCTGTGGCGCCTGGCGGCGGAGACCGCCGAGGCGCAGCAGGGCCCCCGGCCGCCGGAGCTGCTGCTGCCCGCCGACCTGGCCGGCGCCGACCTCGACCTGGCGCGCAAGACGCACTGGGCGATCGACAAGGTCGGCGGCGACCTGCGCCGCTTCGCCTTCAACACCGCGATCGCCGCGGTGATGGAGCTGCTGAACGACTGCTCGCGGCTGCGCGACGCCGTCGAAGACGAGACGATGCGGTTCGCGCTTGCCAGCGCCGCCTCGCTGCTGTTCCCCTTCGCGCCGCACGTCTGCGCCGACATCTACGAGCGGCTCACCGGCGCGCGCGTGTGGGAGGCCGACTGGCCCCACGCCGAGGAGGAGCTGCTCGAGACGGATGCCTACGAGCTGGTCTGCCAGGTCAACGGCAAGCTGCGCGACCGCGTCCAGGCCGCCGCCGGCGCCGGCCCCGACGAGCTGAAGGAGCTCTGCAAGCTCGCGCCGAACGTGCAGGCGCACCTCGACGGCAAGGAGATCGTCAAGGAGATCGTCGTCCCCGGCAAGCTCGTGAACCTCGTCGTGCGCTGATGGCCGAGCTGAAGCCCGCCTACCTGATTCACGGCGACGACCATGGCGCCGTCGCCGAGCGGCGGGCCGGGCTGCGGGCGCTGGCGGAAGCGCCCGGCGCCGAAACCGCCGTCGAGCTGCTCGAAGGCGATCAGGCCTCGCCCGCCGGGGTCGCCGCTGCGCTGTCGGCGATGACGCTCGCCGTCGGCAGGCGCGTGATCGTCGCCGAGGGAGCCGAGCGCTGGCGCCAGGCCGACGTCGAGCAGCAGCTCGCGCCGCTGCTCGCGCAGATGCCGCCCGAAACGACACTCGCGCTGTTCGCCCGCGAGGAGGCCCGGGCGAAGGCTCCCGCCGCGCTGCACGAGGCCGTCAAGCGGGCCGGGGGGCAGGTCGTCGCGCAGATGACCGTCAAGCCCTGGGAGCTGCCGAAGTGGGTGCGCGAGCAGGCGCCGCGGCTCGGCGTCTCGCTCGACGCCGCCGCCGCGAAGGCGCTGGTCGCGCAGGTCGGCGAGCGCCAGCAGCGCCTGCTGCGCGAGCTGGAGAAGCTCGCGCTCGAAGGAGAGGCCGCCGGCGGGGGGGAGGCCGACGAGTCCGCCGTCACCAGGAGCGTCACCGCCGAGGAAATCGAGCAGCGCGCCGCGCACTCGGCCGAGCACCGCGCCTTTGCGCTCGCCGACGCGCTCGTCGGCGCCGACGAGCCCGAAGCGCTGCTCTCCTACGTGCGCCTGCGCCAGCAGGGCGAGCGCCTGTCGGGGCTGATCTACCTGATGGCCTCGCGGCTGCGCGAGGCCGTCGCCGTCGCCGCCAGACTTCAAGCTGGAGAGTCCGAGGCGAACGTCAAGCGTGGCCTGCGGATGCCCGCTCGCGCCGCGAGCCGCTTCGTCGCCGACGTCTCGCGCAGCGACCCCGCGCGGCTGCGCGCCGCGCTCGGCGTGCTCGCCGACCTCGAGCTCGACTCGCGCGGGGGCGCGCTTGTCGCCTCCGAGCGCGATCCGTTCGCGGCGCTCGACGAGGACACCGTCGCGCTGCGCGCGATCGGCCGGATCGCCGCCTGAACGAGCGCGTTTACTTGGAGGAGGAGCCGGCCCTGAGGCGGGCTGCCCGGGACTTCTTGTGTGCGCCGTTGTTGCGGTGCAACGCGCCGCGCTTGACCGCCTTGTCGATCGTCGAGACCAGCTCGCGATGCGTCGTGTCGGCGGCCGCGTCGTCGCCGTCCGCGACCAGCGACTCCAGCTTGCGGAAGTGCGTCTTGATCGCCGAGGTGTACTGGCGGTTCTCGATGCGCTCGCGCTCCGAGCGCAGGATGCGCTTCTTCTGGGAGTGGATGTTCGCCATGAAAAAGTGCCGCGCGAGCCCGGGATACAACTGTCAGGGCGCGCCGCGGAGAGCCGTACTATAGCGGCCTTGTCCGAGTCTGGAGAAGCTGGCGGGGATCGGCCGCGCCACGCGGAAGGGCCGCCCGCGGAGGCAGATGAGCCACTGACGACGGGCGAGGAGTCATCGGCCCTGATGTCGGAGCTGCCGCCCGCGGAGGAGGAGCCCGCGCTGCCGGCTCCGCCCGCCGGACGAGGGGTCGCTCGCAACACCGCGATCTTCTCGATCGCCACCGGGATCTCGCGCGTCGTCGGGCTGCTGCGCGAAATCGTCGCCGCGAGCTTCTTCGGCACCGGCGGCCCCGCCTCGGCGTTCACGCTCGCCTTCCAGGTCCCGAACCTGTTCGCGAACCTGTTCGCGAACGCCGCCCTGTCCGCGGCGTTCGTGCCCGTCTTCACCGAACTGCTCCAGCGCGGCCGCAAGAAAGAGGCTTTCCGCCTGGCCTCGACCCTGTTCTGGATCATGCTGATCGTCCTCGGGGCCATCACCGCGATCTTCATCGTCGCCGCCGGGGCGATCATGCCGCTGTTCGTCGGCAACAGCTTCCACTCGGAGCTGAACTCGCTGCTCGCCGGCCTCTCGCAGATCCTGTTCCCCGTCGTGCTGATCCTGGGGCTGACGGGGATCCTCGTCGCGATCCTCCAGTCATACGACCACTTCACGATCCCCGCGATCTCGCCCGCGGTCTGGAACGTCGTGATCCTGGTCCTGCTCGTCGTGCTGCGCCCCCACTATCGCGGCGGCTTCGAAAACGGCAACCAGCTCCACGCCTATGCGATCGCGGTGCTGGTCGCGACGTTCGTGCAGCTGCTGCTCGCCGGCGCGGCGCTCGGCCGCATCGACTTCCGCCTGCAATTCCACATCGACTGGCACGACCCGCGCGTCAGGCAGGTGTTCATGCTGATGCTTCCCGTCACGATCGGGCTCGGGATCGTCAACCTCGACCAGCTGATCAACTCGGTGTTCGGGACGCTCGTCTCCAAGGAAGCGCCGCGCGCGATCGACAACGCCTTCCGCGTCTACATGCTCCCGCAGGGCCTGTTCAGCGTCGCGGTCGCCACAGTCCTGTTCCCGACGCTCAGCCGCATGGCGGCGAACCGGGACGTCGGCTCGATGCGCCGCGCCGTCGGCGTGGGGATGCGCCAGATCAACCTGCTGCTGATCCCCTCCGCGGCGTTCATGATCGCGCTGCCGAGCCCGATCGTGCGGCTACTGTTCCAGCGTGGCGAGTTTGGCGCCCACTCGACCCACATCGTCGCCGTGGCGCTGTTCTGGTTCGCCTTCAGCCTGCCCTTCGGCGGGCTGAACCTGCTGCTGACGCGCACGTTCTTCGCCGTGCAGCGCCCCTGGATACCGACGCGTCTGGCCGCGATGAACATCGTGATCGACGTGATCGTCTCGATCGGCCTCTACAAGCCGTTCGGGATCGCCGGGCTGATCATCGGCACCGTCGTCGCGAACGCCGTGATGACCTACCTGCAGGCACACCGCCTGCGGATCGGCTTCAACGGCAGCCTCGAAATCGCCCAGACCACGATGATCACCGCGCGGATCCTCGTCGCCTCCGTGCTGCTCGGCGCCGTCTCCTGGGTCGTCTGGCGGCTGCTCGACGACCTGCTCGGGACCTCGCTGATCGGGCAGATCCTCAGCGTCGGCGCCGCCGGGCTCGCGGGGACGTTCGTGTACGTACGCGCCGTGCTCGCGATGCGCGTGCCGGAGGCGCACCAGGTGCACCAGCTGATCGCGCGGCAGTTCGGCCGCGCCTGAGCCGAAAACGGCTCGCGTCCAACTCTCAAGCGCCCGATGGCCGCTGCCGATGCAGACCCGCGGTCTGCTGAGGATCGTGCGAATTTCTACCCACCGGGAGGGGCCCCACGTGCGGCGCATCAGGTGCAAACGACGGACGAGCTTGGCCAAGCGCGGCGCGCTTGCTGCCCTGGCGGTCGCCGCGCTGACAGCACCTGCGAGCGCGAGCGCCGCGGAACCCCTGCCGACCCCGAAATGCGAATCCGGCACCTGCACGCTGACGTTCTCGATGGTCGAAGAAGCGCAGTCCTGGGAAGTGCCCGAAGGCGTCACCGAAGCGACGTTCGTCGTTGCGGCGGCGGGCGGTGGCGGCGAGACGGGCGCCGGTATCGAAGACCTCGGCGGCGCGGGCGGCAAGGTCACTGCGACCTATGCGGTCAGCGAAGGCGACGAACTCGCGATCGTCGTCGGCGGGGCGGGGGAAAACGTCGCCGGCGCGAGCAGCGGCGGTGAAGGCGGCTTTGGCGGCGGTGCCGACGGTGGCAAAGGCTCCGGTGACTACGGCGCCGGCGGAGGGGGCGGGTCGTTCGTGTTCGCACACGGCTCGCTGCTGCTGGCGGTAGGCGGTGGCGGTGGCGGCGCCGCGGCGCTCTCCGCCGGTGGTGCGGGCGGCATGACCGGGCAGGACGGAGGAGGCGCCCTTGGCGGCGGCGGGGCCGGCGGCAGCGAACCCGGCACTGCCGGCAATGCCGCGGAAGCGGGCGAAGGCCCGACGACGAGCACCGCGATCGAGGGTGCGGGTGGACGAGGTGCCACAGGCGCACGTGCCGGGGGCGGCGGCGGTGGCGGCTACTACGGCGGCGGCGGAGGCGGCGCGATCAGCTCCACCGGCGGCGGCGGAGGCGGCGCCTCGGGCTTCCTCGCGGCGGGCGCCTCGGGCGTCCTTGCCGAAGACGGCGCCGGGGGCAAAGGCGGCGGTGCGCTTGAAGGGCCGGCGGGCGACGGCTCCGTGACGATCAGCTACGCCGAACCCGAAGAAGAACCGGAAGAAAAAGCAGAACCGGAAGAACACGAAGAAGAACCGGCGCCGAAAGTCGAACACGAAGAACCGGAAAGCGAAGCGAGCGAACACGAAAGCCCCTCCGGTTCCTCACAGCCGGCGTCCGGCGGGGGCTCGCCCACCGCGGCGGCCGCAACCGCGCCCGGGCCCCGGGCGCGCAAGCAGGACGCCCGGCTGCTGAACAAAGCGCCGCAGGCGCTGATCAACGCGCGCTCGCTGCGTGCCCGCGTGCGCTGCGACGACGGCCCCTGCCGGCTCTCCGCGATCGCCAGCGTCACGCTCCCCGGCCACGCGACGATGCTGCTCGGCGCCGACAGCAAGCTGGTCGGCAACGGCAAGCTCGGCGTCCTCTCGCTGCGCATCCCCGCCTCGCTGCGCCACGCGGTGCGCTTCTACCTGCGCAGGCACCCGCACTACCGGCCGCACGTCGTCCTGCAGCTGAGCCTGACCGACGGCGACAGCGTCGTCGGCGAGACGCGCCAGGTACTGCCGATCTGGACCTATCCCCACTTCCGCTAGGGGCGGGAACGTTACGGGGCGGGCCCAGTGGGCCCGCCCCGTAACCCGAGCTTGAATCGCCACTAACTTCATACGTCCCAGGACTTAGTGTCGTGGCCTGGGCGGCGTGACACTCCCGACACCTGGACAGGCCGCCGGCCCGAAGGCAGGCGCGTTGCCGCGGTTGGACCGAAGTCCGCGTCGAGTGGGCGATCCGCCGGTGCCCAAAGGCTAGCGCGGGTCGCCACCGGCACCCCGACACGCGCCTGCGCGGCCCCTGCGGGCCGCGGGCGCGCCTTCTACGCTGTATCGCGCCCATGGACCAGTCGCAGATCCGCAACTTCTCGATCATCGCCCACATCGACCACGGCAAGTCGACGCTCGCCGACCGCATCCTCGAGCTGACGCACACCGTCGAGGCGCGCGAGATGCGCGCGCAGCTGCTCGACTCGATGGACCTCGAGCGCGAGCGCGGGATCACGATCAAGGCCCAGGCCGTGCGCGTCTTCTACACCGCGCGCGACGGCGAGACCTACCAGCTGCATCTGATCGACACGCCCGGCCACGTCGACTTCACCTACGAGGTCTCGCGCTCGCTGGAGGCCTGCGAGGGGGCGCTGCTGGTCGTCGACGCCGCGCAGGGGGTCGAGGCGCAGACCGTCGCGAACACCTACCTCGCCGTCGAGTCCGGGCTTGAGCTGATCCCCTGCCTGAACAAGATCGACCTGCCCGGCGCCGAACCCGAGCGGGTCGCCGGCGAAGTCAGCGAGCTGATCGGTGAGGACCCCGGGTCGATCCTGAAGATCAGCGGCAAGACCGGCGAGGGCGTCGCCGACGTGCTGGAGGAGCTGATCGCGCGCGTGCCCTCGCCTTCGGGCGACCCCGACGGCCCGCCCCGGGCGCTGATCTTCGATTCGGAGTTCGACCAGTACCGCGGCGTCATCGCCTACATCCGCGTCGTCGACGGGACCTTCAAAAAGGGCGCCGCGATCCGCGCCATGGCCGCCGGCACCGAGGCCGACATCGACGACATCGGCGTGTTCTCGCCGCAGATGATGCCCACCGACCAGCTCGCCGCCGGCGAGGTCGGCTACCTGATCACCGGCCTGAAGGACGTCACGCAGTTGCGCGTCGGAGACACGCTCACCGTCAGCGCCCGCGGCTCCGCCGGCGGCGTCACGCCCGCGAGCGAGCCGCTGCCCGGCTATCGCGACGTCAAGCCAATGGTCTTCTGCGGCCTGTTCCCGATCGACTCCGACGACTATCCCGACCTGCGCGACGCGCTGGAGAAGCTGACGCTCAACGACGCCGCGCTCTCCTGGGAGCCCGAGACCTCCGACGCGCTCGGCTTCGGCTTCCGCTGCGGCTTCCTCGGCCTGCTGCACATGGACATCGTGCGCGAGCGGCTGGAGCGCGAGTACGACCTCGAGCTGCTCGCCACGATGCCTTCCGTCGAGTTCGACGTCACGCTCACCAACGGCGAGGAGCTGGAGGTCCACAACCCCTCCGACATGCCCGATCCCGGCACGATCGAGGAGATCCGCGAGCCGTTCATCAAGGCCTCGATCATCGCCCCGCGCGAGTACGTCGGCGCCGTGATGGAGCTGTGCCAGGAACGCCGCGGCGAGCACGCCGGGATGACCTACCTGTCCCCGGAGCGCGTGCAGCTCAACTACGACCTGCCGCTCGCCGAAATCGTGCTCGACTTCTTCGACCAGCTGAAGTCGCGCACGCGCGGCTACGCCTCGCTGGACTACGAGCTCAGCGGGATGAAGCCCTCCGACCTCGTCAAGCTCGACGTGCTGCTCGCCGGCGACACCGTCGACGCGCTGTCGATGGTCGTGCACCGCGACAAGGCGTATGAGATCGGGCGCACGCTCACCGAGAAGCTGCGCAAGCGCATCCCGCGCCAGCAGTACGACGTGCCGATCCAGGCCGCGATCGGCTCGCACGTGATCGCCCGCGAGACCGTGAAAGCCTTCCGCAAGGACGTGATCTCCGGCTGCTACGGCGGTGACATCACCCGCAAGAAAAAGCTCCTCGCCAAACAGAAGGAGGGCAAGAAGCGGATGAAGCAGGTCGGCCGCGTCGAGGTGCCCCAGGAGGCGTTCCTCGCCGTGCTCGAGCTCGGCGACGAGGACTGACGTGGCCAGCGCGCAGGGCGAGCCCGTGCGGCTCCTGTTCGTCTGTCTCGGCAACATCTGCCGCTCGCCCACCGCCGAGGGCACGATGCGGGCGCTCGTGCGCGGAGCCGGCGCCGAGGGGCGCGTCGCGCTGGACTCCGCCGGGACCGGTAGCTGGCATGTGGGCAGCGCCCCCGACGAGCGCGCCACCGCCGCGGCCGCGCGGCGCGGGATTCCGCTGGACGGCGCCGCCCGCCGCGTCCGCGCCGAGGACTTCGAGGAGTTCGACCTGATCCTCGCGATGGACTCCTCCAACCTCGCCGACCTGCGCGCGCTTGCAGCCGGCGAGGAGCAGCGCGCGAAGGTGCGCCTGCTGCGCGAGTTCGAACCCGGCGCCGAGCGGGCCGCCGACCTCGACGTGCCGGACCCCTACTACGGCGCCGGTGACGGCTTCGAGCGGGTGCTCGACATGGTCGACGCCTCCTGCCGCGGTCTGCTCGCGCGGATCGAGGCCGGCGAGCTGTCGTGACGCTGCCGCCCGGCGCCCGCGACGCGCGGCCCGTCGGCGGAGGCAACATCAACGAAGCCTTCCGCGTACGCCTCGCCGATGGGGGCGAGGCGTTTGTGAAGACGCGCGCCGACGCGGCGCCCGGCGAGTACGCCGCAGAGGCCGCCGGCCTGCGCTGGCTCGCCGAGCCGCAGGCACTGCCCGTGCCGGGCGTGCTCGACGTCGCCGAGGGCTACCTCGCGCTCGAATGGGTCGAGCCCGGCTCGCTCGGCGGCGGCGGCCAGGAGGAGCTGGGGCGCGGGCTCGCGAAGCTGCACGCCGCCGGGGCGCCGCGCTTCGGGCGCTTCGCCGAGGAGGGCGAGGAGGCGTGGCTCGGCTCGCTGCGCCTGCCGAACGCCCCGTGCGAGACCTGGCCCGAGTTCTACGGCGCGCGGCGGCTGCGGCCGCTGGCGCGGCTCGCGCACGAGCGCGGCGCGCTCTCCGCCGCCGGATGGCGCGCCGTCGAGCGCCTGAGCGAAGGGCTGGAGGAGGTGTGCGGCCCGCCCGAGCCGCCCGCGCGCCTGCACGGCGACCTGTGGTCCGGCAACGTGCACGCGGGCGCCGACGGCCGCCCATGGCTGATCGACCCCGCCGCCTACGGCGGCCATCGCGAGGTCGACCTCGCGATGCTGGCGCTGTTCGGCGACGCCGCCCGCACGATCGCCGCCTACCAGGAGGTCGCCCCGCTGGCCGAGGGGTGGCGCGAGCGGGTGGGGCTGTACCAGCTCTTGCCGCTGCTCGCGCACGCCGCGCTGTTCGGCGGCTCCTACGGGGAGTCCGCCGAGCGGATGGCGCGGCGCTACGGCGGCTGACCGGCCGGGCGTCCCGCCGGGCGCCCGCCGTCGGAGCAGGGGGCATGCGCCCGACGACGCTCGCCGATCGACGCCGGCTGTACCTGCTGGCGCGGGTCGTCGTCCAACGCCACTACCGCCAGCCGCTGACGCTCGACGCCGTCGCGCTCGCGGTCTCCAGCTCGCCGCGGCAGCTACAGCGCGCCTACGCGCAGTTCGGCCAGGCCGGCTTCCGCGACGATCTGCGCGCGCGGCGGATGTCCGTCGCGGCGCAGCTGCTCTCGGAGCAGCCCGCGATCCCCGTGCGCGACGTCGCGCGGCTCGTGGGCTATCGCCAGGCGCCGCACTTCGCCAGCGCCTTCCGCCGGCGCTTCGGCGTGCCGCCCGCGCGCTTCCGCGAGCAGGCGCGGGTGCACCGCGCGCATCAGGCCAAGGTGCGCGCGGGCTCCGGCGCCACCGACTCGGCGCGCGCGAGGCGCAGGCGCATCAGCGTGCCGCCGCCCGGGGCCGGCTCCGCGGAGACGTGCCCGCCCTGCTGGTCGGCCACCTGCCGCACGATCGCCAGGCCGAGCCCCGAGCCCGAGCGCCCGCGTGCCTCCGCGCCGCGGTAGAAGCGGTCGAACACGTGCGGCAGGTCCGCCGCCGAGATCCCCGGTCCGTGGTCGCGCACCGTCAGCTGCTCGCCCGCGAGCGCCACCTCCACCGGCATCCCCGGGGGGCTGTACTTCACCGCGTTGTCCAGCAGGTTCGAGATCGCGCGCTCCAGGCGCGCCGGCACGCCCGGCACGATCGTCGGCGCGAGCTCGGTCTGGAACGGCGTCTCCGGCGCGTGGCGGCGGGCGCGCTCGACCGCCTCCTCGACCAGCAGGTCCAGGCGCAGCTCCTCCGCCGCGGCGTGGGGCTCTTCGCCGCGGGCGAGTTCGATCAGGTCGTTCATCAGCAGCGTCAGCTCCTCGATCTGCTCGACCACTTCGCTCAGCAGGCGGCGGCGCTCCGCGACGTCCATGTCCTCCGCCTGCTGCAGGATCTCGATGTTCGTGCGCAGGCTCGTCACCGGGGTGCGGAGCTCGTGCGAGGCGTCCGCCACGAGCTGGCGCTGGGCGTGGACCGACGCGTCCAGCGCGTTCATCGAGCTCTCCAGGGCGTCGAGCATCGCGTTGAAGCTGCGCGCCAGCCGCCCGATCTCGTCGTGGCCCACCGATTTGATCCGCCCGCTCAGGTCCTGCGTCAGGGCGACGTGCTCGGCCGCCTGCGTCAGGCGCTTCAGCGGCAGGATCGCCGCGCCCGCCACGATCCGTCCCAGTACCGCGGCGATCGCGATCCCCGCCAGGTCCAGCAGCGCCAGGATCAGGCGCAGCCTGCTCAGCAGGCTGTCGGTTTCCGTCAGCGGCTGCGCCAGCTCGATCGCGCGGCCCTCGCCGAAGGGCTCGGCCAGCACGCGCAGGTGCACGCCGTTCACGCGCGCCGTGCGGAACACCGGTTCGCCGCCGTGGCGTGCCAGCTCCAGCGTCGCGGCATCCACCGGCAGGGAGACGTTGCGCGCCGAGCGCACCACGATCGTGCCCGCGCTGTTGACCACCTGCTGGTAGCCGCGGACCTGGTCGGGCCCCGGTGGCAGCTTGCCGAACAGATTGCGCGCCGCGGGACCGTAGCGCGGCAGGCTCTGGCCTTCGCCTTCGCCGCCGCTCGAACCCGCTTCGCCGGAGTCCTTGTCGGAGAGGCCGTTCAGGTCAAGGCCCAGCCGTTCGCTGTCGCGCTTCGCCGCCGGCGTGCCCTCGTCGCCGGGCCGCAGGTAGCGCTGCAGGCGCCCCGCCGTGCGGGCGCGGTTGTTCAGCTGCTTGTCCACCTGGCTGTGCAGCTGGTTGGAGGTCAGCAGGTAGACCAGCAGCGAGGCCAGCACCACCGCCACGGCCACCGCGGCCGCCGCCGCCAGCGCGATCCGCCGGCGGAACGTCACGGCGCGCTCCTCAGCACGTAGCCCACGCCGCGCACCGTGTGCAAGAGGCGCGGCTCATCGCCGACCTCCGTCTTGCGGCGCAGGTAGCCCATGTAGACGCCCAGCGAGTTCGAGGTCGCGCCGAAGTCATAGCCCCACACGTGCTCGAAGATCGCCGAGCGCGTCAGCACCTGGCGCGGGTGGCGCATGAACATCTCCAGCAGCAGGAACTCCGTGCGCGTCAGCTCCAGCTCGCGCTCGCCGCGCCACGCCTCGTGCGCCGCGCGGTCCAGGCGCAGGTCCTCGTAGGCCAGGGTGCCGTCCTGCTCCTCCTCGCCCGCGCGCCGCAGCAGCGCGCGCAGGCGCGCCAGCAGCTCGCGCAGCGCGAACGGCTTCACCAGGTAGTCGTCGGCGCCCGCGTCCAGGCCCGCGACGCGGTCGTCCACCTGCTCGCGCGCCGTCAGCATCAGCACCGGCGTGCGGTCGCCGCCGCCGCGCAGCCGCCGGCAGACCTCGAGGCCGTCGACGTGCGGCATCGCCACGTCGAGGATCACCGCGTCATACGCCGTGTCCGCCAGCCGCTCCAAGGCTTGGCGGCCGTCGATCGCCTGTGCCACGTCGTAGCGCTCCAGCGACAGCGCGCGGGACAGGGCGCTCTGTACCGCGGGCTCGTCGTCGACGACCAGTATGCGCGCTTGCTGGGGCATCTCGCCTGACCATGAGGCTACCGTGATGGGTGTGAGGGATCGCCGGGAGACAGAGGCGGAGGGCACCGCGGAGACGCTGCCCGAGGGCGGCGCCGTGATGCGGGCGCAGTCGCGCACGCTGCGCACCAGCATCATCAGCCTCGCGGTCTTCTTCGGGATCGAGGCCGCGCTGCTGCTCGCGGTCCCCGACCTGCGCTCCGCGCTCGACAAGCTCTCCCACGCCGATCCTTCGCTGATCGGCGCCGCCGTCGCGCTCGAGCTGCTCTCCTGCGCCGGCTATGCCGTGCTGTTCGGGCTCGTCTTCGGGATGCTCGACCGGCGGCTGACCTCGCGGCTGTCGCTGTCGGAGCTGGCCGTCAACTCCGTCGTCTCCGTCAGCGGGCTCGCCGGGATCGCGCTGGGGGCCTGGGTGCTGCGCAGCAAGGGCGTCTCCGTCGACCGGATCGCGCGGCGCTCGGTGCTGATCTTCGTGCTGACCAGCGCCGTCAACGTCGGCGCTGTCGTGCTGATCGGCGTGCCGATGTGGCTTGGGCTGCTGCCCGGCTCGCAGCGGGCCGTGCTGACGCTGCTGCCCGCCGTCGTCGCCGCGGGCCTGATCGCCGCCACGATCGCGCTCGCCGGCTGGGCGCGCAAGTCCGCTTCGCGCCGGACGCAGGGCGGGCGCCGCGTCGTGGCGCTGAAGGCGATCGGCGACGGCGTCGCCGACGCGCTGGCGCTGATCCGGGCGCGCGAGTGGCGGCTGCTCGGCGCCGTCGCCTACTGGCTGCTCGACAACATCGCGCTGTACGCCTGCCTCGGCGCCTTCGGCGAAGCGCCTTCCTTCTGGGTCGTCGCGATGGCCTACCTCGTCGGCATGCTCGCCAACTCGATTCCCATCCCGGCGGGGATGCTCGCCGTCGAAGGCAGCCTCGTCGGGATGCTGCTGCTGTTCGGCGTGCGGCCCGCCTCGCACGTCGTCGTCGCCGTCGTGATCTACCGCGCCATCTCGCTGTGGATCCCCGCCGTGATCGGCTCGCTCGCCTTCCTCAGCCTGCGCCGCGAGATCGGCAAGCCGCTCGCGCCGCCGGCGACCGGTTAGCCCTGCAGGTCCGCCGCCGCCTGCAGCGCCGCGCTCGCCTTCTGGCAGGCGTGGCCCGGCAGGCTTTCCATCGCCTGTTTCAGCGCCGGGCCCTGCGGGCCGGACAGGCCCGGGCAGTAGACCGGCGGCGGCAGCTCGCTGCCCGTGGTCCCCGGCGCGTTCAGCGGCAGCAGCAGCTGCGTCGCGCGGTAGGCGTGGGCGAACGTGTCCGAGAACAGGTCCACCGCCACGCGGCCGGTGTAGAGCTCGATCGAGCGGCCGTCGTCGTAGACCGTCGCCGGGACGCCGCGCACCAGGATGTTGCGCTGCCTGCCCAGGGCCGAGTTCGAGTGCAGCCGGTAGATCACCGAGGTCACCTGCAGGGGCAGGATGCAGCTGCCGCCGCCCAGGATCCCCTTCCGGTGCACGCAGTCGCCGTAGTAGACGCTGTCCCCTTGAGAGGGGAGGTAGCCCTTCTGGCCGTCCGCCGCCGCCAGCGGGTAGCCCATGAAGGCGCGCCCGACCCAGTAGAGGCGGAAGTACGGGAACGTCTCGGCTTCCGCCAGTTCCCCCGAGGTAATCGGTGCCGGCCGGCCCGTGCCGCAGCCGCTCGCGAGGCCGACCGCGAGCAGCGCCGCCGCCAGCGCGGCCGGCAGCAGCCGGCGAGGAGTGCGTTTCGTACGGGTCATCGGCGTCATTATCTTGGCGTGGCCGATGGCTCCACAGCTACTTCGGACCCGCTCAGCGGTTCTAACAGGCACAGGTCCGCTGGTGCAGAGGCGGGCCGGCCGGGGTCCGGTGGGGTAGCACACCGGACCCCGGTCGATCTTCTCACGACGCGCCCGCGCACGGCGCCGCTGGGCCTGCTCTGCGCGCTCGCGGCGCTTGTCACCTGGCTGATCATCGCGCCGCGGACCCCCGATCTCGCCGCCGCCGCGTATCGCCTGGACCTGTTCAAGCACGCCGGCTTCGCGCTCTATGACGAGCACTGGTACGGCGGCCACGAGCTGCCCGGCTACAGCCTGCTGTTCCCGCCGCTGGCGTGGCTGCTCGGGCTGCGCCTGCTCGCCGGGGGCGCGGCGCTCGTCTCGGTGGCCTGCTTCGAACGGCTCGTCGTCCCGCGCTACGGCGCGGCCGGGCGCTGGGCCTCCGTCGCCTTCGCGCTCGCCGCCGTCGGCGACGTCTGGATCGGGCGGCTCACCTTCGCGCTGGGCGTCGCCTTCGCGCTCGCCGCCGTGCTCGCGTATGCCGGAGGCCGCGCCGGGGGCGCCGCGGGGCCGGTGCGCCTGCTGGGCGCCGGGGTGCTCGCGGCGTGCAGCGCCGCCGCCAGCCCCGTCGCCGGGGTGCTGCTCGCGCTCGCTGCCCTCACCGAGTCCCTGTCGAAGCGCTCGCCGCGGGCGCTGCTCGTGCTCGGCGCGCCCGCCGCCCTCGTCGCGCTCGCGCTCTCCGCGCTGTTCGGCGAGGGCGGGTTCGAGCCGTTCCCGATCCTCTCCTTCGGCGTCACCGTCGCCGTCGTCGCCGCCTTCGCGCTGGCGCTGCCGCGCGATGCGCGACGGCTGAGGCTCGGCGCCGGGGTGTACCTGCTCGCCTGCCTCGCCTTCCTGCTCCTGCGCACGCCGATGGGCAGCAACGTCCAGCGCTACGGGGTGCTGCTCGCGGGGCCGCTGCTGATCTGCTCGCTCGGGGCGGCGCGGGCGCGCCGCGCCCCGGCGCTGCTCGCGGCGCTCGCGCTGGTGCTATGGGCCGTCTGGGCCGCCTGGGGGCCGGTGCGCGAGACGCTCGCCGTCGCCGGCAGCCCCGCCACGAACGGCGCCTTCTACGCACCCGTGGAGCGTTACCTAGCCGCGCACACGTCTGGCCCCGTGCGCCTGGAGGTGCCGCTCACGCGCAGCCACTGGGAGGCCGCCGAGCTGGCGCCGCGCGTCTCGCTGGCGCGTGGCTGGGAGAAGCAGCTCGACGAGCGCTACGACGCGCCGCTGCTGTCTCCGCGGCTGAACGCCTCCGAGTACGAGCGCTGGCTCCGCCAGGAGGCGATCGCCTACGTCGCGCTGCCCGACGTGCAGCTCGACCCCTCCAGCGCGCGCGAGGGCGCGCTGGTCCGGGCCGGCCTGCCGTACCTGCGGCTCGTGCACTCGACTCCGCACTGGCGGATCTACGCCGTGCGCGACCCCACGCCGCTGCTCTCCGGGCGCGGGCGGCTGCTCTCGCTCGGGCACGACTCCTTCGCCGTGCGCGCCGAAGCGCCCGGGAGCCTGCTGCTGCGCGTTCGCTACACGCGCTGGTTCGCGCTTAGGAGTGGTGCCGGCTGTGTCGGGCGCGGCGCCGGTGGGTGGACCCGGCTCGATGCCGCGCGTGCCGGCGTGCTGCGTGTGCATGCGACTTTCTCGCTGTCGCGTGCGCTTGGCGCGGGGGGCTCTTGCGCGCCGTAGTAGACGCCGGTGTCACGGCCCGCGGGGCCAGGGCATACAGCCCCGAAAGCCCCGTCAAATAGATCAGGCGGCCATCAGAGATCACGGGGTCGAAAGACCCCGTGTCCAACTCAAAAGAGAGCCTTCCCGTGGAGATCCCCAGGCCGTACGTCTTGTGCGTGCCCAGGTCCGCGAAGTAGACCGTGCGGCCCACGATCGTCGGCGAGCCCGAGATCTTGCCGTGGGCGTTGTACTCCCAGGCCACGCGGCCCGAACGGGCGTTCAGCGCGCGGAAGGTGCCGTCGTAGGAGCCGATGTAGATCGTCGGGCCCAGGCCCGGGGCGTTCGTCACCGCTGGGGAGGAATAGACGTAGGCGCCCGTCTGCACCGCCCAGTCCAGCTTGCCCGTCTGCGCGTCGTAGGCGTAGACGCGGCCGTCGGTGTTGCCCAGGAAGATGCGCCCGTAGTCCGCCGCCGGGGTCGAGTAGAACGTGCCGCTGCCCAGTAGCGCGCCTTCCGAGCCGCTGCGCCAGATGCGCCTGCCCGTGCGCTCGCTGATCGCCTGCACGTGGCCCGAGTAGTCGCCGAAGTAGAGCACGCCTTTGCTCAGCGTCGGGCTCGCCTTCACCGCGCCCGAGGCGTGGTAGCTCCAGACGACGTTCCCCGTCACCGCGTTCAGCGCGTAGACCGTGCCGTTCTGCGTGCCGAAGATCACCTTGCCGTCGTCCACCATCGGCGAGGACTCGCTCGGGCTCGGCAGGTTGCGGTACCAGTCGATCGAGCCGTCCTCCGTGTTCAGTGCCCAGACGCGGCCGTTGCCGCCGCGCGGGCGTGAGAGCACCGTCGCGTACAGGAGCTTGCCCACCACCGCCGGGGTCGAGGCCGAGAGGTGGCCGATGCTGCGGTGCCAGACCGTGTGGCCCGTCGCCTTGTTCAGCGCCCTGATCACGCCGTTGTCGCCCAGCTGGTAGATCCGTTCGCCCGCGATCACCGGCGGGAACTCCAGCAGCGTGCGGGCGTTGTTCACCCATACCCGCTTGAACGGGGGGTGCAGCGTCGAGGGCGCCGGGAAGAAGCGGGTGTGTTCCTTCGTGTAGCCGTAGAGCGGCCAGGTGAAGTCGTCCACCGGCTTCGTCGGCGCCGTCGGCGCCGGGGTCGGGACGAAGCGCGCCTTCGGGTGGTAGATGCTGCCCGTGCGGTCGTGCTCGTAGACGTAGGCGCCGATCGCGATGCCCGCCAGGACCAGGACCAGCCCGCCCGCCGTCGCCAGGCGTGCGCGTTTCGTGCGCGGGATCAGTTTGCTCATGCGTTTACCGATGTCGCTTCACCGACCTCGAACCTCAGGCGGGAGGCGCCGCCTCAGGCGGCGAGCTTGCGGGAGTCGCCGGAGTTGCCGCGGCGCCGGGAGGCCCGCTGGCGCGTCGCGGCCGCCGGGGCCGGGGCCGGGGAGACGGCGAACGATGTCGGGGAGCTTGCCATGGTCGGGGTCGGGCGTGTCGCGGGTGTCCGGGTCGCCGGGGCTTGTGCGCGGGCCGCTGCTGCTGCGCGGGCCGCTCGCGCCGTTGCTCGGCGCAGGGCGCGGCGGGAGCGGGCGATCGAGCGGGCTTGTCTGGGGTGGCGGCGGGGTTTGGCGGGGGCGATGGCGGGTTGCGAGGGGGTGGAGGCGGGTTGGGGTTGGGACCGGGGCGCGCTGGACGCGGCGGGTTGGGGGGTGTCGGTCACCAGGGCCGGCTGTGCCGAGACCGTTGCCGTTGCCGGCGTACTTGCCGTTGGCGGTGTGGCGCGCCGCGCCGGGGATCGGCGGGCCATGCGGCCAAGCAGGCGCGCCGCCGTCAGCGCGATCAGCCAGACGCAGGCAGCCGCCAGCGGCGGCAGCGAGAGCCCCGACATCAGCGCCAGCACGTCATGGCTGCCGTTCAGCGACCAGTTCCACAGGAAGTAGTCGCCGATCGTGAGCCCCGAGACTATGGCCAGAGGCCTGTGGGACACAAGAAATACCCTAGAGGCGGGTTGTGACGGAACTCTTGTCCGTGGACGGTTGGGCCAGCGGACGGCTCGGGGGAGCGGAGATCCGGGCTGGGCCAGCAGGGTTCCGCAATAGGGCAGCGGGCTGGCGCCGTGGGCATCTGCTCGGCGCCTAAGATCCCCGCGTGGCGAGCGTCGGCGAGGAGGGCATGTCCGCGGTGTTCAGCGCGGGGATGCTGCACGGGCAGAGCGCGTTCGTCACCGGTGGGGGGACCGGGCTGGGAAAGGCCACCGCGCTCGAGCTTGCGCGGTGCGGGGCCCAGGTCGCGATCGGGGGGCGGCGGGAGGACGTGCTTGCCGAGGCCGCCGAGGAGATCGCGCTGGCCGTGGGGGAGGGGTGCGAGCCGGTGCATACCGTCGTCGGCGACATTCGCGAGGCGGGGGAGGCGCGGGCGATGGTCGAGTCTCTGCTGACGCGGAGCGGGCGGCTCGATCTGCTCGTCAACAACGCCGGGGGACAGTTCTTCAGCCCCGCCGAGCTGATCGCCTCGAAGGGGTGGCGGGCCGTGTGGCGGTTGAACGTGCGGGGGATGTTGAACATGGCCGAGGCTGCTTACGAACTGGCGTTTGGGCCGGAGGCGGGTGGCGCGGATCATCGGCAGGCGCAGAACGCAGGCGCGCGGGGCGGGCGCATCGTCAACGTCACGCTCTCGCCGCATCATGGGATGCCCGGGATGGCTCACTCGGGGGCTGCGCGGGCTACCGTCGAGGCGCTGACTCGGGAGCTGGCAGAGCGGTGGGCGGAGGCCGGCGTGACCGTCGCCACGATCGCCGTGGGGACCTTCGACACCGAGGTCATGGTCAAGTACCCCGCCAGCGTGCGGGCCGGGATGTCGCGGTCGGTGCCGTTGCAGCGGCTTGGGACGCCGCAGGAGCATGCTTGGCTTGTGGGGCTGCTTGCGTCGCCGCTGGGGGGCGCGTTCAACGGGTCGACTGTGACGCTCGATGGGGCTCGGGACAATTGGTTTGGGCCTTGGCCGCCGCCTGGGCTGGTGGATGACGGGGGGGAGGTGCCGGTGGAGGAGCGGCGGGCGGCTGGGGAGTTGCCGGCTTAGGGGCGTCGGCCCGCAAGCGCGAGGATCGCCAGATAAGGGCGTTACCCGGGGTCGACGGTAGGATTTAGCGAAGTGTGCGGGCGAAGTGTTTTTGGTTGCACGGGAGCCTTCCAAGCTCTTAGAGCCGGTTCAAGTCCGGTCGCCCGCTTGTAGGCCACGGGGAGTGGCGCAGGCCTCATTTCGGGTTAAGGCAGCACGAACAAACCCTGCACGAAGTGCTGTGCGCCGGCGATGGCAGTTCGCGCAGACCACATCGCACCGCTCGATCTCGTCGAGCACCGACTGCCATTTGTGACCGCGGATACCCACGGAAATGCTGAAGCTCTTTTGCCCGGTGCGGTCGAACTCGAGCACCAGGGGATCGGTCTCTCCGCAGTCGATGCACGGTCGGTCGCGGAAGAACTCGATGAGATAGGCCGTGCGCTCGGCGATCAGCGCGCGCTTTCGACGCGAGGCGTTGGTGATGTAGCGCTCGCGGTGGGCAGCGTAGTGCTCTTGTTTATAGGCGGCCCGACACGGCCGGCAGTAGTTGTCGCGCTGGCCCTTCGCCTTTCGATGCCAGGAGAACTCGTTCACACCCTTTGATTGGAGGCAACGTCCGCATCTCCGGGTGAGGGAGGATCGTCTTGGCATCGAACGTATGTTCCCATATGGGTCGGACGAGAGGCTTCGGCCGATTGGACGTAGAATCGATCGACCACGGGGAGTGGCGCAGTCTGGTAGCGCACCCGGCTGGGGGCCGGGCGGTCGCAGGTTCAAATCCTGTCTCCCCGACTTAGAAATACCCTGCAAACCGGCGTTTTTTCGTGCGCTTGTTGCGCTCACGAAATCGTCCACGGGGAACAAACGGGGAACAAGATCACGGCGCGGCGGGCGGCCGAACGTCCCGGGTGAAGGTTTTCGGACGCTGGCCGTAGCTCAAGGCGCGAACCTTTTCGCGCCAACTTTGCCCCGAAACCTTGACTTGCCCTGCCCGCTGATTACGGTGATCTGACCCATCAAAAAGTGGCGCCGGCGCGGCTGGAACCGCCCGGCGCCTGACACGGAAAGGGCAGACCTTCCCATGCCACGTGAACCTAACAAGGTCCGCTGCCAGGCGGACCGCCGCACACAACGCGCGCTTGTCCTGCAGCTCCTGCGCGACGACCACGAAGCCTCGTGGCCGCGCAGTGAGCTGGAAGCTGAGCTTGGCGATACCGGCGCGCAGGAGATCGCGTGCGCCCTCGCAGACCTGCAAGAGGCAGGAGTCGTCGAGCCTGACGGCGACTTGCTGTCGGCCTCGCCTGCGGCCCGGCGCATGCACGAGCTGGCGCTGATCGGCGTCTGATCGCCCGCAAACCCACGCTGCGGGCTCGCTCGTTCCGCGCGACGTCCGAGCACTCCCGGGCGGGGTTGGAGGTGCTCGTTACTTGCCCAATTATCGCCGCCTACGGCGGCGTGGGGGCGGCGTAACGAGCACCACCAACCATCAACCGCCGAAGCGAAAGGACGCAAAGATGTCTCAGCCACGCCTGACCGACCAAACCTGGAAGAAGCTCGAGGCCCGCCGCGCACGCCTGGAGGCGCTGTGGCGAATGACTCCGGACCAGCGCGTTGTCGAAATGCGCCGCGGCAAGCTCTCGCTCGAGCAGTGCGCGGCGTGGGCGGCGCGCTATCCCGAGCAGATGCCGCAGATCAACGGCGAGTTCGAGTATCTGGCGGCGTTCACGCCGGAGGTACGCGACTAGGCGATCGCGCGCCAGGAGGATCTCACCGGCTCGCTACCGTACGGGCCGGTGAGCGCCTGGCGCACGATTCCACTCGTAGTCAAGCTGGACGGCGCGCAAATCGCCAGCGAGACGGTGTGCGTCTCGGCGGGAGCGCACGTGCTGACGATAGTCACGGCACTGCCCGATCGAGGCCTCGCGATCGAGCTGTGCTCGAGCTTCGTCGGCGATGAGGATGTCGCCACCCACGCAACGCATCTCGTGTTGGGGCCGCCAGGGCGCGATTCGCGGATCTCCGTGCGCGAGTACGAGAACGCGCACGTTGACCCGGTGTGCGGGCCGCGAGACTGCGCTTACGAGCACGTGGCGATCCTCCTTGAGGAGCTCACCGAGCTCGGCTACGAGGTGTCGATCAAAGTTCCGGACGACGCCTTTGAGGAGCTTGAGGGGGGGTGAAGACATCCATTTGCCAGCACTGCTCTGATGGCTTGCCGAGGAACGGCAGTACGTGCTAGCCCACCGTTGTTTACGCTCTCGGCTCCTCTGTGTGGCTCGCGACTCTACGTCGAGTGCCTGAGCGCTATTACTTGGCGGTACGTTTGAAGAGACGGTTCCAGGCTTGCTCGCCTGCCCGATGAGCCTGCTCCTGCGCCTCGTCGTCCATCTCGAGCGAGTAAACAGAAGACTGAGGGCCCCGCGGGAGCGATCTGATCGCCGTTGTGACGGCCGTATACACATCGCCATCAGATGGTCCTTGGACTATGACGGAGGACAGGCTCCCGCCCTCGACGGGCGAGAACTGAAGCGCCGTCAGATTCTGAGGCAACGTCGCGATCAGCCCGTCACGGCAACGATCATGATGCTCAGATTCGCAGCGAAGATAAAGACGAGCTACCACGCGCTCCAGTGTAAGCGTCGCGCTGGACGAGCCAGGCGGCGTATCGGTTCCGCCAAGCATCTACAGAGTCGGCTTAGACTGGCCCCATGAGTGCGCCGACCGGCGAGCCGACCTACAACCTCCAGACCGCACAGGCCACCTTGGAGGCATGTACGCATGATTTGTCTGAGGAGGACGACCGGATGAAGACGATGGACGGCAAGCTCACCCAGCTAGCAGCGTTCTCGGGCGTCTCAATCTCGATCAGCGGCAGTGTGGGTGGATCTGTGCTCGCGGGAGGACATCTCAAACACGGGTTTCTGATCGCCTTGGGAGCGTGCATCGGCACCGCGGCGTGTCTGCTGCTAGTCGCCGTCGCGATTGCTTTCCGCGCTCTCTCCCCGAAGTGGTATCGGGGGATCGACGAGTCCGCCCCCGTGCTGCGGACGAAACCGGAGGCGCTTCAGCGAGAGCCTGCTCTGGCGATCGCTGAAATTGCCGCCGGCCGTCGCGATATTTTTTTGACTGCTCGGCGAGTTAACGACAAGAAGGCCAAAGCGACTACGAGGACCTTCGTTTGTGCGGGCCTCGGGTTCGGGTTGCTCGTTGTTGGCCTGCTTATCACCGCTGTCGGGAGTGTGGTGTAGCCTGACTCGTATGAGCGACGAAGGTAGTAATCCATCACAGGGGTCGCCTCAGGGCGACCCGTCCAGTGGTGGTCAGACTGGCGCTGGCTCAGTCGCCGACGGCTCTCAGCCGCTCGGTGGGCAGCCGCCGATAGCCGCTGAGCCGACGGTTCTGGTGCAGAAGGGTCAGACGCCCATCGCCGGCGAGAACACTTCCCTGGTGCAAGAGGGCGGTCATGTTCGCGCTGAGCCAACGCGGTCGATCACGCTGGACGAATGAGTCCTGATGGGGATCGGGCTTGATCTCGATCCCCATTCAGGCTTTGTCGGGCAGCCAAGAGAAGCGTGACGAACCGATCGCCGCAGCGTGCGGCATCGCAGAAGGCCCTCTAGGTCACCGGACAAGGCGATGAACGATCCGCGTGACATCGGGGAGCGCTGCGTGTGCCTGAGTAGGCGTGATGAACCGCTGTGTCGGCGCGCGGAGGCTCCAGACTTCAATCGCGGGCACCCTACCGGTGCCGAGCTCTGCCTCGAGGACTGCCCACGCCGGCGCGGCATAGCAGACCGCTAGCTCGGGGGTTAGCTCGTTGCTGTCCCAGAGCACCAGACGCGGGACGTAGCCAGCGGGGTCGAGCAGCACGACATCGATATACACCCCGAGCTCGTCAGGGGGCAGCGGCAGGTCACGGTTCAGACCGGTCGCGAACGCGGGCCGGGTGTCAGTGCTCGCCAGCCGGATATAGGTCTGGTAGCAGGCTCGCATCGCGTTGGCCCAGCCGGCCTGTGGTGTTCCCCGTCGCCCCCAGTAGGAGCTCTCGCGATAGGAGCGGTCCATGCTTGCAGCGGCGCTGGCTGGTCCGTCGCGGTGGTGGCGGACGATCGTTGCGGTCGCCGTCGGCATCGGCGTTGGTGCCGTAAATGCGTCGGCGGCAGAGGAGAGCGTCACGGCCGGCTCACGGGCGCCCTTGCGATACATGCCGAAGGTCACACGGGTCATCGCAGGCTGATGGGGACGGGATGTGCAAACAGGACGGAGGAAGCCTCGATTGCCCACCGTCGATGCAGTGCAATCGCGTCCGCGAGCGTGAGCGCCGGCTCAGCCGAAAGCAGCTCGGGGTACTCGAGCTCGAGCTCGACATCGCTGAGGTCGGCGAGGTCCTCGATCAACGAGATCAGGTGGGTGAGGTTGTCGCGGGCGCGTTCGTCGTCAAGGCCCGCTGCATCGTTGAAGACGTCGGCGGCGTAGTCGACGTCGGGAACCCCGTGTCGCTCACAGGAAATTCGCCGCAGCAGGCACGGCGCGCATATACCGCAGTGTCGCGAGGTCCGGCCGATCTGCCAGCAGGAAACTGTCTGATTCATATCGGCGCTGTGGCCGAGCGTGACGGCCTGGCCGACCACCTCGGGCTTTGTCATCGAGACCAGCAGGTTGGTCACCGTGACCGAGCTGCCGAGAACAGTGGTTGCGAGCGCGGCCATCCGCGCGAGGATCGGTGGCGACGCGGTGTGGGTCGAGAACGACCCGATACGCGCGGCGGTGAGCGGCACGTGCAAGGCCATGATCCCGTTCTCGTTGAGCATGACCTCCCCTGAGTGGCCTCGAGCAGCGATCACAGCTGCCGCCCCGACAAACAGGAACGTGCGGCTGCGCTGCGAGGACTCGAGGCCTGGGAAATCGCCGCTGCGTGCCTTGCTCGCGCCGAGCTTGATTCGACGGATCTGCGGCGCCATGCCGCGTAGTACCGCCTCCACGCTGTTCTGGGCAGCGTTTACCGCGCCGCTGGCGCTGTGCGAGAGCAGCAGCGGCGTGCGGCCGCTGTCGAGTAGCTGCAGCGCGCCAACGAACGAGTCTTGGCCACCCGAGAGCAGCGCCACGCAGTCGTGCCCTGGGAATGGCTGGCGACCTTGGCGCGGCGGGTCGGCCGGCTGGTCGTCCTGCTCGAATCGAAGCTCGAGCTGGTCGCCGGTGAGATCACTCCAGATCCCCTCGATGGTGGGCCTGAGCTGCTCCCAGTAATCGGGGGTGCGCACTGGAAGCCAAGCCTTGATGCGGCGCGTCCAGTCGACGTCGCCGTATCCGCGCTCGCAGGCGAGGTCGACGGCGAACAGGTGACCGAGGATCTCGAGCCAGTCAAGGGCGCGTCCGTCGAGCCGGCCAGGCAGCCCTTCGGCGAGTTCCTCGAGTCGCAGGGAAAAGTTCCGCTTGCCGTAGTCGGTATCGCGGCTTCGTAGCGCGAGGATCCCACGCTCGGCCGGGGCGGCGCAGTCGTTGACCACGACTGCATAGCTCTTCATGCCCGCGCCTCGGGCAGGCGCGCTCCGCGCACAAACGCGCCCGAAACCGCCTCGCTCCAGGCGGCTCGAACCGCGTCGGCGCTTCCGGCGCTCACTTCGGTGGCACGGCCGATCTCCGTCGCCGCGGCAGCGAGCTCGCGGGTCAGCGCCCGCGTCTGTCGGACGCTCATCGCGCGCTCGCCCTCAGTGAGTCGCCCCACCTCGCGCGCGGTGACGTGTCGTGCGTATTGGCCGAGGAGCTCCCCGAGATAGCCGGACAGGAACCTGTCCGGTGAGCCGCGCGCGGCCGAGAAGCGTTCGGCGGCGGCGGCGCCATCGAGCGCTGCGAGCGCAGTATCACCGGCGGCGGTACGAGTCAGCATGGCGACGAACGCGCGCTCGGCGAGCGCGGCGGCTGCAGACGGTGGCTCCGCCGTGGCGGCCTCGCGGGCGCTGCTGAGTACCTGCTGGATCGCCTGCTCGGGACGTTCGCTTGCACGCAGGCGCTCGGCGAGCGTGGCGTGCGCTTCGAATATGGCGGCTGCAAACGTGGCGATCGCCGGCTCGGCGAGCGCGGCCTGCCAGTCATGACCGGCGTTGAAGAGCTCGGACTGCACGCGCTCGAACGGCAACTGCTGTTGAAGCGCGGTCGTGAACGCTTGCCAGCGCGGAACCGCCGGGGCTCGGAAGGAAGTAGACGTTCCCATCAGTCGCCCAGCATGGAAGTCAGGTGCTCGCTCGTTACGAGGCCGTGGTCAAACGCCGTACTCCAGTCAAGTGCGGTGCGGGCATCGGTGCTGAGGCCGCGCTGCTCGATACTCGTCGCCGTCCGGGCAAGATCATCGGCGCGCAAGTAGACGAGGCGCAACCCCGTGCGCTCATTGAGGTCGGCGGCTCTGCCAAAGAAGGGGTGTCGGCCGCCCTGTGGGCCTGGAAAGGAAGAGGACAGGATCAGCATGTAGCGCAGCTTGTGCCCGGCGGCCTGAAGATCGTCCCGGAGGCTCTCCGCATACTCGGCAAACCGCAGTAGGTGGTCGGCTGCCATCGTGTAGCCCGAGCTCGCCGCCTTGCAGTCCAGCAGCGCGGCAGGGTGACCGGGCGTTGGCCAGCGCAGCACGGCATCGGGGAGCCGGTGACCGCGCGTGGCCTCCCCAAAGCGCTCTCCGCGAAAACCGAGCGCGGAGGTGAAGAGTCGAAAGGCAACGCGCTCCAGCAGATCCTCCGGCGCCATGTCACCCGCAAGGTCGGAGGGCAGCTCATTGAGGGCGAGCGACGGCAGCCAGCGCAGGCCGACGGGGTCGAGCAGGTAGGCATCGCGGTCGAGGTCGCGCTGCAGCGCTAGCCGGTCTGAGGCTGGTCGGGGCGTGCGGTCCGGCCACTCGATCGAGGCGCTGCGCTCGAGGCGCGCTATGAACATCTCCGGCGTGACGAGCATAACCCCGGTGGGAACGCCGATGCCCGCCGCCACACCGCGAGCCGCCACGAGTACTCCCTCGGCGTCGCTGGCCGCGTAGACCGCCTCGCGCAGGCGAGTAAGTGCAGTGGAGTCGACGACCTCATCGGCGACTCGTACGCGCACCCGGCGCGACCGCCACAGCAGCGGCACATCCAGCACGAACTCGTCATAAGCGCCGGTGGATTGGAACTCGAGTACGCGCGCCGGGCCGTCGCTGAGCAGCACCTGGGCGAGCTTACGACGCTCCTCTCGTGGCAGGGCGGCCAGCTCGCCGGGCCCAAAACGGCGGTCTGGGCGGGTGATGCGCGAACGGGCCGAAGGCCGGGCGCCCATCAGCTGTCCTCGATCGCGTGCGCGTGCAGCAGGTCGTCGACGAAGGTGTGCATATCGTCAAGCAACGTGAATCATAGGCCGGTTGGCGGAATGGCGCCGATACTTGGAAGCTGCGCCAAGGTCGTCGCGCTACTCGGGCCTACGACTGCTTGCGTCGTGCGGCCCCCCCACGCATTGCGCAGAGTGCAAGGCGAACTCGCCGTCAACAGCCCTCGGACGCCACCCCCTGTACATCACCGTCAGACAGATCCCCAGCTGCGAGAAGTGAGCAGACTATACGCACTGCCGTGCCGGCCTCCGACTTGTTACCTAAATCTTTCGTGGGCTGAGACGCCCTCCAAGTCGCTCCGTTTCTCTCAGTTTTTCCGGCCTTGAGCTCCCCCGGCGAGCGCCGTACGTTCGCCGTGATGCAGACCACGCACAAGATCAGCGGCAGCTCCGCGGCCGGCTACGCCGCCTACGTCACCTCCCCCTCCGACCGCGGCGACTACTACACCGCAAGCGCCGAGGGCGAGCCCGCGCTGCTCGCACCGAGCCGCTGGCACGGCTCGCCTGACCTGCTCGCCCAGCTCGGCCTCTCACGCGACCGCGAGGTGACCCGCGAGGAGCTCTCCGCGCTGATGCACGGCGTCTCCCCGCGCGATGGCCACGAGCTGCGCCGCGCAGGCGGCGACGGCAGCCGCGTCGCCGGCATCGACATGACCTTCAGCGCGCCGAAGTCGGTCTCGGCGCTGTGGGCGGTCTCCTCGCCCTACGAGCGGGCCCGGATCGAGGCGGCGCACTCGAAGGCGGTGGGGGGAGCGATCGAGCGGACCGAGCGCGAGGTCGAGCTCGTGCGCACACGGGCAGATGGGCAGCTGCGCTGGGAGAAGGCGAGCAGCCTGCTCGCCGCCGAGTTCGTGCACACCTCGAGCAGGCTCACGCGCGACCAGGAGTCAGGCGGCGTGCCCGACCCGCAGCTTCACTCCCACGTGGTCGTCCTCGGCGCCGAACGGACGGACGGGCGCTTCGCCGCGGCCGACTCCCGCGAGCTGTTCCGCGCGGCTCGTGCCAACGGCGCGTGGTACCGCGCCGAGCTCGCCGAGGGCCTGCGCGAGCTCGGCCTTCAGGTCGACGGCGGCACGGGCAAGGACGGCCGCTACTTCGAGGTGGCCGGCGTGCCCGAGCGCCTGACAGAGCGCTGGTCGATGCGCGGGGTTGAGATCGAGCGTGCCGCGCGTGCCTTTCGCACCCGCTACGGGCGCGACCCGCGCGCCGGCGAGCTCGGCTCGCTGACGGTCGCCACGCGCGGGACGAAGGCAGAGCTGAAGGCGGGTGAGGTCGATCGAGCCTGGAAGGCGGTCGGCGAGGAGCACGGCCTCTCCCGCGAGCAGGCGCAGAGCCTCTACACGAGCCGCGCGCGCGAGCCCTTCTTACACGAGCGCTTCGGGCGAGCACTGCTCGGGAAGCTGACCGAACAGAGCGCGATGGTGAGCGAGCGCGAGATGCGCGCGCGGGCATACGAGCTGATCGCGGGGCAGGCGCACCCGCGCGAGGCTGATGTGGCGATCAACGCGCTCACCCGCTCGGGGGAGCTGATCGCGCTGCAGGGCGATCACTGGACGACGCGCGAGCTTCGCGAGCTTGAGCTGCGAACCCTGCATCTCGCCGCCTCACGCTCGAACGAGGCGGCGGCGCCGGTGAGCGAGGCCTCGCTGCGCCAGGCGCGGCTGCAGGTGCAGCGCGAGATCCGCGGCCAGCTGAGCGCCGAGCAGCGCGAGGCGGTGAAGACGATCACCGGACCTGGCGGCGTCAGCGTGCTCGTCGGCCAGGCAGGCACGGGCAAGGGAGTCGTGATCGCTGCGGCGGCTGGCGCGTGGAAGCGCGAAGGCCATCAGGTGATCGGCACGGCCGTCGCTGGATCGACGGCGGAGCGTCTCGGCGCCGACGCGAAGCTCGAGCGCTCGATCACGAGCGACGCGCTGCTCGCGCGGGTTCAGTCGGGCGGCGTGCACCTCGACGCGAAGACGGTGGTTGTGATGGACGAGGCCGGGATGGCCGACACCAACCGTCTCGCCGCGCTGGCGGAGGTCACGGCGCGAGCGGAGAGCAAGCTCGTGCTCGTCGGCGACCATGCCCAGCTCTCGGCGATCGGCGCGGGCGGCATGTTCGCCGAGCTGCAGGGCAAGGTGCCGACCGCCGAGGTCAGCGAGGTCCACCGCGCACGCCACGCGTGGGAGCGCGAGGCCTGGCAGCATGTGAGGGCGGGGGAGGCGCACCGCGCGCTTGCGAGCTACCAGACGCACGGGCGACTTCACATCGCAGACACGCGCGAGCAGGCGGCCGAGCGGATGGTCGACGCGTGGGATAGCGCCCGCCAGGAGCGACCAGACGAGCGCCTCGTGATGCTCACCGACGCCTCGAACGCCGAGCTCGACCGGATCAACGCGCTCGCGCAGGAGCGCCGGGCGCAGGCGGGCGAGCTGGGTGCGCGCACCGTCGAGCTGCCGGATCGCCCATATGGCCTTGCGGCGGGCGATCAGGTGATCTTCACGGCGGCGCTTTACCAGCCCGGCCAGCCGCGCGTGGAGAACGGGACGCTCGGAAGCGTGATCGAGGTCTCAGGCGACGATCGCGTCTCGATCCAGACTGCGGGCGCACAGGATCGCGAGGTTCAGCTCGACGCCGAGGAACTCGGCGAGCTGCGCTTGGCCTACGCCCAGCACCTCTACAAGGCGCAGGGCCGCACGGTGGATCGCTCGTTCGTGCTCACCGGCGGCTGGCAGACCGACCGCGAGCACGCCTACGTCGCGCTGACGCGCGCGCAGGAGCGGACCGACGTCTACATCTCGCGCGAAGACCTCGGCGAGCACGGGATGGATGCGGGCGCGATCGAGCGCCTTGGCGAGGCGATGGCTGAGAGCCGCGCGCAGGAACCAAGCGTCGCCGATACCGAGCGCGAGCATCTGTATGAGCTAACACGCGGTAGCGTGGTCGATCGACATAGCGACGGGCTCGAGGAGTCCCTCGATAGTGCGATCTAACTGACGCCTCGCCGGGATGCCCTGCGCGCCCTCTCGGCCGCCGACCAGGACGGCATCGGCTGGCCGCCTTTCTGAGCCGGCGGTGCGCATACGGGCGTAGTGATCGCCGCAATCTCGGCGGATCGGGCCGACCGAAACCTCGGCCGAGGTCGCTCGCCCAACCTCCCGCTCTCTTGCGATGGAAACGTTCACAAGCCTGAGTCATCGATCGAGATATAGTGCCGCAGCCGATTTCCGGGCAGCCGGATCATTCCAACAAGGGGGCTTTGATGTCGTTTGACGGTGCCTTGGGGCGACCCCAGATCGAACTTGAAGTATTTACAAGTGCACTGGACGCCGCATTTGGATATTCGCCATCGGGGAAGGCTCCTGAGCATCACAGTGACATCCACGCGAGAGTCCAACGTGAGATCGAGACGCATTTCTGGAGACAGGTGTATGTTGATCGTCCCGAGGCCCGCGAAATTCTCTTTCAGACGGAGAAGGGGCAGATAGTGATCATCGTGGGCGAGCGCGGCACGGGGAAGTCGACCGCGATCGAAGCGGCCGAACAGGTGCTTCGTGGGGGGCGTGAGGCAGTAGGAGATGGGACGGGACCCGAGCCGCCGCCGAACATGACGATCGTAAGGTTCGATGCGAATAGATTCGAAGGGGAGATGGCCGAGCCCAAGGCGGCAGCACAGACAATGTGCCGAGAGCTCTATGCGCTGCTTGAGGAGAGTATTCCTAAGGACGAGCAAGCGGATTGGAGTGCTTACTGTTACGGTCACTCAAGAGATTACGACGAGCTGAAGCGAAGGGTGAAGCAGGACGGCTTCGATCCGCACAATGCGGCTGAATGGTCTGAACTACTGTCTCTTCCCGACTATCAGCCGGCGCTCGCGGCATCCACTCACCGGTTTGCCGAAGCCACCAACAGTGCGCGCCTGCAGACGCTGCTCACATTCATAGGCTCAGAGACTGTGCGTGAGCCATTGCTCGTGGTTGACAATGTCGACGGGCTCGATAATCCCGTACAACGACACTGCGCGAGAAAGTTGTTCCAAGTACTTGGATCGAGCGGTTGGCGCGTCCGGGCCGTCGTTGCTATTCGGCCCGAGAACCGTGATGCCATTAGGGAGGCGCTCAACACCGCGAGGCGGCCCCCTGAAGTGCACATGCTTCCCCCCGCGAATGATTCCACGGACTACACCTTCGAGCGGCCGACTGCGGAGCTTACACTCCGCTTTATCGAAAGGCGAGTAGCAGTCGTCAGAAAGCGAGCACTGATCAACGCAATGCTTGCCTCGATCGCTGAGGCGAGAGCGCGAGAGCTCGCAGAGCGCGCCAGTCTCACGACGTCGAGAGATGTCGACACCTTCTTCTCGGTGCTTCTCGAACTCATGAGCATCATGATGTTCAACGTCTTCGGGGCCGACGAACGCGATGCGGGGCGAGAGGAGGACGCGATCTTCGCTAGGGCGCTCCGCACGTGGTACAACGGCTCATTGCGAGAGTGTGGGGCAAGCCTCACGGCGTTTGCGTCCGAGATCCTTCAAGACCGGACGCACATGTCCGACTTGCGAGATCTGCTACGGACCGTAATCGATGGCCGGAACACGCCACAAGGCGCACGCCATTTTCGACTGCGTCGCTTGAGCCGCAGTCTTCTTTATCGTCACCTGGTCTTCTGGGGGAGCAGCGGCGGTAAGCCACTACGCAACGTGATGGTGTTCGACGGTAAGGAGGAGGACACCGATCCGCCGATTCACTTTCTGCGGCTACGTGTTCTTCAATATCTTGCCAACCGGCAAGAAGGGCGCGAGACAGTTAACGCGACGCGCCGGGACATCGGGAAACTCGGTGTCAGCACTTCAAGGGTTGATGACGTTCTCCGAGGACTTGCCGCGACGCGCTTGGCGGGTGAGGAGAATGGTGATGATGCGGCTGCTGCTGTCGCTGCAGAGGTTCATGCCGACGCACGCCTCATCCGGATCGACGGCCTGTCGGCTGGTACACCGTGGAAGCTGAAAGGCGAGTCGATGGTTCAACTCCTTGACGCAGGCAAATTCCTAGTCAACGAGCTGTATGTCACTACTGAGTACATGTTCTGGAGCGCCCTGGATTCGTCTGCGGCACGACACGCAGTCGGCATTCACCGCGAGCCTGAGCCGGAGTTGGCTCAGAGTGATGCTTTCCGCGCAACGATCGCAGCTCGCTTCGTACGCACTCATCTGCTGCGATTGTTCCGTAGCGAACATCCGTATCTTGATGGCTTGACTGAGGAGTGGCCCCACGAGCGAGCGCGAAAACGTCTCAAGATGTACGAAGACCTATTTGGGTTCGAACCCGGACGCTGGTTCATTAGTGACTGCTGCAAATCGATGCGTAACTTTATTCCGGGCAGTGATCCTGGTGGCGAGTTTACAGAAGCAAAGAGGATAATCGCAGACGCGGAAAGGCGTGGTTCCATGCTTGACGCGATTATGGACGAGCCGCGCCGCAGCGCCGGGCGCAACCTTTGAGGTGCACTAGCGACGTGCAAACCACCAGAGACAAGCCGTTCCAAATCTGCGCAGACGAGGCGATTAGGCACCGAGATCAAGACAGACTCGACCGCGTACGCCTCGCGGACGCTATTGCGGAGCAGGCAATTGCGGTGCCTCCGGCTCTTGGGTTCGTCATCGGCGTCGTGGGCGAGTGGGGCAGTGGGAAGACCTCTCTGCTTAACATGGTGAGTGAGAGCGTGGAGAGTCGTGGCGGTACAGTTGTGTTTTTCGACCCGTGGATGTTCTCGGGAGCGGAGGAGCTCGTTGCGCGTTTCCTTCAGGAGCTCGGCACTCAGCTAAGTGAAGAGGGCAGAGAGCCGGGAAGTAAGAAGTTGGCGGCGGCTGGTGATGCGATGTTGAACTACGCTAAGGCTCTAGAGCCGTTGGCGTGGCTCCCGGGGATTGGGGCGTGGATGGCACGTACCGCGGCGGTCGCAAAGGGCCTAGAAGTCCTGAAGGACGGCCGGGAAGCGCAGCCTCAGAGCGTCATTAGTAGTCGCGACACCGTGCGAGAGGCTCTTGCGCACCTTGAGCAGAGGGTGCTCGTGGTCGTGGATGACA
>Ga0335072_10002029_pt1 | contig 31904 bp, 25 predicted proteins | sample Lox_Sample_21_FD_206725 | JGI IMG/M metagenome (GOLD analysis project Ga0335072, IMG submission 206725) | Soil microbial communities from Loxahatchee National Wildlife Refuge, Florida, United States - Lox_Sample_2.1 | ecosystem: Environmental > Terrestrial > Soil > Wetlands | place: USA...
TCACGTGCAAAGCGCAGACAAAATGAAAAGGGTTGATGCCCGGGTCGTCGCCTCAGCCGCGGCGCTGGCGCTGCTGTTGAGCGCCTGCTCGCTGGCGCCACCGCTCAAGACTCCCGTCATCGCCACCGGCAGCGTCTACCAGGAGATGGGACAGTGGACGCAGGCGCAGCCTGGCGAGCCGCTGGCGCGCGATAGCTGGTGGACGCTGTATGGAAACGCACAGCTCGATGAGCTGCAGACGAGGCTGATGGCCGGCAACCCGACGCTCGCGGCGGCCCTGGCCGACTACGAGCAGGCGCGCGCGTACAGCGATCAGGAGCGCGCGGGCCTGTTTCCCACCCTGGGTGTGGGCGCCGACGTCGAGCGCGAGCGGGAGTCGCTCAATGCCCCGCTCCGGGGAGCGACCACGCCGACCTACTACAGTGACGACACGGTGGGCGCTACTCTCAGCTACGAGCTCGACCTGTGGGGAAAGATCCGCAACGAGGTCGCCGCCGGCGCAGCGAGCGCTGCCGCCTCGGCCGGCGATCTGGAATACGCGCGGCTTTCGCTGACCGCGCAGCTGGTCGGCGATTACATCCAGCTGCGCAGCCTCGATCGCGCCGGCGCAATCCTCGACCAGGCGGTGAAGGACTACGGGCGCGCGCTGGTCCTCACCGAAGAACGCCACAACGCGGGCATTGCCCCGGGGCTCGACGTTTCGCAGGCGCAGACGCAACTCGATGCCGCACGCTCCCAGGCCCAGCAGACCCTCGCCCAGCGCGCACTGATGGAGCACGCCATCGCGGCGCTGATCGGCGTGTCTGCTTCGACTTTCGCGATCAAGCCGGCGATCGTTACCATCAAGCAACCGCACGTTCCGGTCGGCATTCCGGGCACGTTGCTGCAGCGGCGGCCCGACATTGCCGCCGCGCAGGAGCGCATGATCGCGGCCAATGCCGAGATCGGGGTCGTCCGCGCGGCATATTTCCCGACGATCACGCTTGGCGCGGAAGGTGGCCTTGAGGGCAACGCCCTGTCGAACTGGATGAGCGCACCGAGCTCGTTCTGGGCAATCGGACCGAGCGCGTTGCTCACCGTGTTCGACGGCGGCATGCGCCGGGCGCAGGTGGCCCAGGCGCGGGCCGGATTCGATGCGTCCGCCGCCAATTACCGCGGCGTCGTCGTCGCGGCCTTTCAGCAGGTCGAGGACAGCCTCGCCTTGCTCAATCGGTATCACGCCGCCTCCGTGGAGGAGAAGGCAGCAGTGGAGGCCGCGCAGCGGAGCCTCGACTTCTCCCTGGAGCTCTACGTGAAGGGTGCGACCGATTATCTTACGGTGGTCTCGTCGCAGACCGCGCTTCTGCAGACTCAGCTCGAAGCACTCGATCTGGATACCATGCAGCTCAGCGCCAGCGTTGATCTCATCCGGGCCCTCGGGGGCGGCTGGGCGCGGTGCCGACCCGCAGGGGCACGGCGCGGCGGACCTGCGGGCAGGCAGTGCTCGGCGCGCCCCTTTCGCTGACGGGGAATCTGCAGTGACTCCATGATTTGGCCGGCCGGTTTCGACTGTAACGGCGGCAGCGGAATTCGAAATGCCGCAGTCACCGGCGCTTGACACGATTCCTCATGGCCGACGGTCGGCGCTCCACAGAGGCTGAGGAGAAGTGTCATGAAGGTAGGCTTCATAGGGCTTGGCCGGATGGGCAGCGCTATGGCTCGTAATCTGCTCAACACCGGCCACGACGTCACGGTACACGACCGAACGCCTGAGAGATCCCGGGCGCTCGCTGTTTACGGCGCCAGGGTCGCGGCGAGCGTGGCAGAGGCTTGCCGCGTCAATGTGCTGATCACCATGCTGGCAAATGACGCAGCGGTGGAAGAGGTGGTGCTCGGACCGGACGGGGTCGTGAGCCACTTGCGAGCCGGGGCGCTTCACATCTCCTCCAGCACGATCAGCGTCGCTCTGAGTCGCCGTCTCGCCGACGCACACCGGAGTAAGCGGCAGCGGTTCGTGTCGGCGCCGGTGTTTGGACGCCCCGATGCTGCGGCCGCTGCGCGGCTCTTCGTTCTGGTGGCGGGAAAACCCGCTGCGCGAGAGGCGGCAATGCCGCTGCTCAATTCGCTCGGACAGCGCATTTTCGTGATTTCGGAGAAGCCGGAGGCCGCCAACCTGGCGAAGTTGTGCGGCAATTTCCTCTCCGCGCCGTTGATCGAGTCGCTGGGCGACACGCTCGCTTCAGTCGCGCACGGGCCATCGACGCGGCGACATTTGTCGAGTTTCTGACGGCGATGATGTCTGACGTCCCCGCGTGGCACATTTGCTCACGCCGGACAATTTGAAGGTGGGCAAGCGAAACGTCGCTGGCGCTGCCGCCGCTGGGTCAGGCGCTAGCGGCCGAATGCCCGATCCTGCGGGCATGCGGCCGCGAAGCGGCAAATCGACACCATCTGGCGCGCTGCATTCTCGATCCGGTCTCGCCGCAGTTCATGGCGCCACGCGAAGTGCGGCCCGATGAGCCGGCGCTCGCCGTGGCGTGAGCGCTACGCCGCCGGCGCCGCGGCGGCCTCGCCCGGGTCACATGGAGCGAATCAATACCGGAATGGACTTGGCGGACGGCGTCTTGCTACGGCTATCGTGATGGCTCAGGGGCAGGAGATTGTTCGTCTCCGGATAGTATGCGGCGGCCGAGCCCCGCGGAATGTTGTAGGGTCTGACTTTGAAGCCCGCGACCATGCGGCGACGATCCGTGTCTGCAAGCGATTCGATCTCGACGAGCGCTTCGGCCTCGATGCTCCGCTCGGCCATGTCCTCGGCGTTCATGAAGAGCACCTTGCGTCCGCCGTACACCCCGCGGTAGCGGTCGTTGAGGCTGTAGATCGTGGTGTTGTACTGATCGTGGCTGCGAATCGTCGTGAGTCGCAGAGCGCGTGCGTCCGTCACGTCGGGGTCCTCGGCGAGACCAGGGTATACCAGAAAGTTTGCGCGCTTCGTTGCGGTGTTCCACGCGAGCTCCCGCGGTCCGTTATAAAGATGGAAGCCGCCGGGCTGGCGGACCCTCGCGTTGAACTGCGCGAACAGTGCCGGGAAGACGGCTTCGATCTTGTCGCGGATCCTGTCGTAGTCGGCCTCGAAGGCGTCCCAATCGATGCCGCTGTCGGGCAGGGTCGCGCGCGCCATGCCGCAGACGATGGCCACTTCCGACTTGAGATGCGGGCTCGGCGGCGCAACCAGCCCGCCTGAGGCATGCACCATTGACATGCTGTCTTCGACCGTCACGCTCTGCAGACCGCCCGCCTGCTCGTCGATGTCGCTGCGCGCGAGACAGGGCAGGATCAATGCCTCCCGGCCGTGAACCACATGACCGCGATTGAGTTTGGTATTGACGCCCACCGTAAGCTCGAGGCGGCGCATGGCCGCTTGCGCCACTTCGGTATCCGGCACTGCCGCCGCGAAGTTGCCGCCGAGGCCGATGAAGACTTTGGCGTGTCCGGCAATCATCGCCTGCAGCGCATCCACGACCGCGTGCCCATGATGCTGCGGCGGCCGGAAGCCGAACGCCTTCTCGATCTGGGCGAGAAGCGTGGCGCTGGGCTTTTCGTCGATGCCGACGGTTCGATCGCCCTGGACATTGGAATGGCCGCGAACGGGGCAGATGCCCGCGCCGGGCCGCCCGAAGTTGCCCCGCAGCAGCAGCAGGTTGGCGATCTGCTGCACGATGCCCGTGCCGCAGCGGTGTTGGGTCACTCCCATTCCGTATACGAAGATCACCGACTTGGCCTGCATGTAGATGCGGGCCAGGCGCTCGATCTGCTGCCGTGGCACGCCGGAGACTCGCTCGATATCGGTCCAGGAAGTCGCCCGCAGGTCGGCGGCCAAGGACTGCAGCCCGAGAGTGTGACGCTCGATGAACGGCAGGTCGAGGACGGCCGCGCCGCCCGCATCGAGTGCGGCCTCGTGGCGCTCGAACACCAGTTTCATCATGCCTTTGAGCAACGCCACATCGCCGCCGACCTTGACCTGGCAGTACTCATGCGCGATGGGCGTGGCGCCCAGGGTGAGCATTTCGAGCGGATCCTGAGGGGCGGTGAAGCGCTCGAGTGCGCGCTCGCGCAGCGGGTTGATGGCGACGATCGATACCCCGCGGCGCGCTGCGTTGCGCAGGGACGTCATCATCCGCGGACTGTTCGTGCCGGGATTCTGCCCTGCCACGAAGATCGCGTCGGTCGCGTCGAAGTCTTCGAGGACGACCGTTCCCTTTCCGATGCCGATGCTTTCGGGCAGGCCCACGCTGGTCGCTTCGTGGCACATGTTGGAGCAGTCAGGGAAATTGTTGGTCCCGAAGCGGCGCGCGAAGATCTGGTAGAGGAATGCCGCCTCGTTCGAAGTGCGCCCGGAGGTATAGAATTCCGCCTCATCCGGACTCCTCAGGCTGTTGAGGCACCCGGCGACGATGGCAAACGCGTCCTCCCACGACACCGGAACGTAGTGATCGGTCGCGGCGTCATAGCGCATCGGCTCTGTGAGCCGGCCCTGCTCCTCGAGCCAGTAATCGCTGTGGGTCGCCAGCTCGCTCACCGAATAGGCTGCAAAGAACTCGCGTGTGACGCGCCGCGCGGTCAATTCGAACGACACGGCCTTGGCGCCGTTCTCGCAGAACTCGAATGAGCTGGTGTACCGCGGATCGGGCCAAGCGCAGCCGGGGCAGTCGAACCCGGTCGGTTGATTCATCGAGAGGAGTGCCTTCGACCCCTTCAGGACGATGCTCTGCTCGCGCAGCGCGCGGGCGGTTGCCTGCAGAGCGCCCCAGCCGCCCGCGGGGCTGTCGTATGGCTCGAAGAGGGCCCCCGAGCCGGATTCGACGACTTCGACATCGGACTTCTCGACGGGCGGCTTCTGCGTATCTGGCACGGAGCGTCCTCCCTCGGAAACCGGAGCAACCACCGCGGCTCGAGCGCCAAGGCTAGAAGTCGCGGACAGGCCTTGCAACCTGAGGCGGGAGCGTCGCCGTGCGATGCTTCAGTCCGACCGCATCAGGGCTCAAAGGTCAGTGCCGGCCAGCCGCATTCACCTAGGACTGTCGTCGGAAGCGTTGTGGGATGTGGCCGAGGTCGTTCTCCGGTCGTGGCGATGCAAGTCACGGCAGGAAAATCCAATACGTGAAGCTCCAGCGAGGTGCAAAATGGGCCGGGCGATTTGATGACGCGCGCTGCGTCCGCATCACCGGGAGCAGAACGATGATCACCCTCCGCATAAACGGTCTCGATCGCACCGTGGACGCGCCCAGCGACATGCCGCTGCTCTGGGTGCTTCGCGACCTCCTCGGGCTGACCGGCACCAAGTTCGGCTGCGGCATCGCCCAGTGTGGCGCCTGCACGGTGCACCTCGACGGGCAACCCGTCCGCTCCTGCATGCTCGCTGTCGGATCCGTAGGCGATCGCGCGGTCACGACGATCGAGGCGGTGGGCTCCACGCCGCAGGGCGCGCGAATTCAGCGAGCGTGGCTGGAGCTCGAGGTGCCGCAATGCGGCTATTGCCAGTCCGGTCAGATCATGTCCGCGGCCGCTTTGCTGGCCGGGACGCCGAGCCCTGATGATTCCGACATCGATGCGGCCATGGCGGGAAACATCTGCCGCTGCGGAACATACGTCAGGATCCGCGATGCCATCAGACGAGCTGCAAGTTATGAGCAAGCCTGAGAGGGCCATTCTTCGAGGCCCGGCGACGCGCGCACCGTTTCGATCGAGCGGCGTCTCGGCCGGCGCCGGCCCGACGGATCCGGCGCGCCGCGCCCTGCTCAAGGCGAGTAGCGCCGGCGCATTCCTCTTTGCCTTCCACGTTCCGGTCGGCGGCGCATCCGCAAGGGCGCCGGAGGCGACCTTTGCGCCCAATGCCTTCATTCGCATCGACCGCAGCGGCAAGGTCCTGCTCATCATGCCGCAGGTGGAGATGGGGCAGGGTATCTACACCGCCCACTCGATGATGCTCGCGGAGGAGCTCGATGCGGCCTGGGATTCGGTGTCGGTGCAGGCCGCGCCGCCCGATACCGCGCTCTATGCGAATCCGGTGCTCACGGTCCAGGCGACCGGCAATTCCAACTCGGTACGGGCCTTCTGGCTGCCCATGCGCCGGGCCGGCGCTGCGGCGCGGGCAATGTTGGTCGCCGCCGCCGCGCGCCGCTGGCGGGTCGACCCCGCGACGTGCACCGCCGAGAACGGCGAGGTCATCCACGGCCCCAGCGGCCGCAAGCTGGCCTACGGGGAGCTCGCCGCTGCGGCGGCGAGGGAGAGGCCGCCCGAGACTGCGCGCTTGAAATCGCCGGCGGACTTCAAGCTCATCGGACGGCCGATGAAGAGGCTCGACACACCGGACAAGATCAACGGCAACGCCCGGTTCGGCATCGACATGATGCCGCCCGGGGTGAAGTTTGCAGCGCTGGCCGCATGCCCCGTGTTCGGCGGCAAGGTTGCTCGGGTCGACGCCGGCGCGGCGCAGAGGATGCCGGGCGTGCGGCAGGTCGTCGTGCTCGATGATCTGGTGGCCGTGGTGGGCGACCATTTCTGGGCTGCGAAGCAGGGGCTGGCAGCGCTCGACATCGCTTGGAACGAGGGCGCGAACGCAACGGTGGACAGCGCACTGATCCGCAAGCGGCTCCGCGAGGCAAGCGAGCGGCGGGGGCTCGTAGCGCGCGAGCGCGGCGATGTCGACAAAGCGCTCGCGGCCGCAACGCCGTACGAGGCGCTGTTCGAGCTGCCCTTCCTCGCCCATGCGACCATGGAGCCGATGAACTGCACGGCGCACGTGACGGACGACTCGTGCGAGGTCTGGGTGGGAACCCAGGTTTGCGCGCGAACGCAGGCCGCGGCGGCGCAGTTGACGGGACTGCCGCTGGAGAAGGTCACGGTGCACAATCAGCTCCTGGGCGGCGGGTTCGGCCGCCGGTTGGAGACCGACGCGACGGAGAAGGCGGTGCGCATCGCGCAGCGGGTCGATGGACCCGTGAAGGTCGTCTATTCGCGCGAAGAAGACATTCAACACGACGTTTATCGCCCCATTTATTGCGACCGGATAGCCGCGACGCTGAAGGATGGGCGGATCGATGCCTGGCACTACCGCGTTACAGGGTCTTCCGTGGTCTCACGCTGGCTGCCCCCTGCATACGCGGGCAACCATGACATCGATTTCGACGAAGTGGACAGCGCCGTCGATCTGCCGTACGAGATTCCAAATTTCCGGGTCGAGGTGGTGCGCGAGGAGCCTCTTTCGGTGCCCACCGGATTCTGGCGCGGCGTTGGACCGAACAACAACGCGTTCGCCGCGGAAAGCTTCATCGACGAGCTGGCGATGGCCGCGGGCAAGGATCCGGTTGCCTTCCGCAGCGGCATGCTGAACAAGACGCCTCGCCTGAAGCATGCGCTCGATGTCGCCGCGCAGAATGCAGGATGGGGCGGCCGACTGCCGCCGCGCACGGGTCGCGGCGTCTGCTGCCAGGTGGCCTTCGCAAGCTTCATCGCCACGATCGTCGAGGCCGAGGTCGATGCGGGCGGTGAGGTCCGTTTGCGGCGCGTGACCAGCGCGGTCGACGCCGGCACCGTTGTCAATCCCGATACCATCGTCGCCCAGCTGCAGGGCGGGCTGATCTTCGGACTCACCGCGGCGCTCTATGGCGAGATCACGATCGACAAGGGCCGCGTGCAGCAGAGCAACTTCAACGACTATCGAATGCTGCGCATCGATGAGGCGCCGAGGATCGACATTCACCTGATACCGAGCAGCGAGCCGCCGGGCGGCATCGGCGAGACCGGCACTACCGCCGGGCCGCCGGCACTGCGCAACGCGCTCTACGCGGCAACCGGCATCGCGCTGCGGCGCCTGCCTGTCGATCGTGACGTGCTCGCGGGCAGGAAGCCGGCGTAGAGCGGTCTGATCCGCACGAGGCGAACGATGCGCAAAACTCTGATCTGGGTCGCGGTGATCGTCGTCGTCGGGCTGGCCGCCTGCTTTGAGCTGATCGCAGAGCCGGGTCCGATGGCTTTCGCCGGGGGCAAGCGCCTGCCGCTCGCCGAGTATCGTGCAGGCAGTCCAACCGGCGCGCCGGCGAGCCTGGCGCGCGCGAGCCTGGTCGCGCGCGGCGAATACCTGGCACGCGCCGCCGATTGCATGGCATGCCACACAGTTCCGGGTGGCGAGCCTCTCGCGGGCGGACTGGCGATCCGGACCCCGTTCGGTACGTTGTACTCACCCAACATCACGCCGGATCGCAGCACCGGCATCGGTGACTTCACCGACGCGGACTTCGTGCGCGTGCTGCATCAGGGTGTGATGCCCGATGGCACGCGCCTGTATCCGGCGATGCCGTATGACGCCTATACGTACATGACGAATGCGGACGCGCTGGCGATCAAGGCGTATCTGTTCAGCCTGGCGCCGGTGCATGCGGTGACGCCGCCCGATACGCTTGCCTTCCCCTATAACCAGCGATGGCTGATGGCGTTCTGGCAGGCGTTGTACGATCCCAATTCCCGCTTCGAGCCGAGGAGCGACCGTAGTGCGCAGTGGAATCGGGGCGCCTACCTCGCCGAGGCGCTCGCCCATTGCGGCGATTGCCATACGCCGCGCAACCGGCTGCAGGCCCTCGCCAACCGCGACAAATTCTCGGGTGCGGTCGCGGCGGGATGGCTGGCCTACAACATCACGGCGGACAGCCGATCGGGAATTGGCGCCTGGAGTGACGCGGCTCTCGCGCAATATCTCTCGACCGGCCATGCAAAGGATCACGGTACCGCCGCCGGCACGATGGGCGAGGCGGTCGATCGCAGCTTGTCGCACCTCACGCCCGCCGATATCCAGGCGATAGTGGCCTATCTGCGCACGGTCCCGGCGCGCAGCTCGCCGCAGGCACCGAGCGTCCGGATGAGCTCCGCTCCCTCGTCCTACAAACAGGGCGTTGCGGCGGACTTCGATCCGATGGGCAGGCAGGTGTTCGAAGGGGCCTGCGTGAGCTGTCATTCCTGGAGCGGACGCAGCATGCTCACCCCTTATGCAACGCTCACCGGAGCGCGCGCCGTGAACGATCCGAGCGCCACGAATGTGGCGCAGATCGTGATTTCCGGGATGACGCGCACGAGCGCAGAGGGGCAAGTGAGCATGCCGGCCTTTGGCGCCGCCTACTCTGACGTCGAAATCGCCGCCGTCGCCGATTACATCATCGAGCGCTTCGGTGGCATGGTATCGCGCGTGCAGCCGGAAGACGTTCGCTTGCTTCGGTCGCAGACCGCACAGTAAGACCGTATCGGCCATGTTCCGCGTGGCGGCAGGCCACGCCCTACAGCGAAACAATGGTCGTCATCGGCCGGACCCATCGCGCTCGCCGTTGCCGGCTGACTGCGGGGGGATCAGCCGGTTAGTCAGACGACGTTTCGTTCCACGCACCGGCCGGCGGCGTGTTCCTGACCGGCTCGTCCGTTTTGCCGCTACGGACCTGCTTGTCCGCATCCGCAATTCCCGTGTCGACGCCCTCGGTCTCCAGGGCCGCATACGGCCGGTACTTCGCCTGGATGCTGGCCGTGCCGGCGTGCAGGAAGGAGCGGACCGCCTCGGCGGTGCGCTCGTCGTGCTCATCGGCAAGAGTGAATTGCGCTGCCCACACGATGCGGCTCATCTGTGTATCCGCCTTCTCGACACGAAGCTCCGCGGTCAAGTCGCGAACGGGGAGGGTGGTGCGCTCGACGCGGTAGCGATAGAAGCGGTGTTCCGGATTTACGGCCTGCAGGCGCTCGAGCTGCTCGCCACCGCCCTTGAGGCGGACGAGGCGGGCCCGGCCAGCTGACTCCTCGGCCGGGCTCACGCTGCTGACGTCAGGGTGCCAGGCCAGGCCCTCGAAATCGCCGATTTCCTTCCACAGCGCATCGGCGCCAATCATGGCCTCGGCCACTTCCTTTACTTCAGGCATTTGAGCGGAGTGGAGCATCTGCCGTTCCTCCCCTCAGAGCGCGGCCTCGACCGCGTCGAAGATCGCACGCAGGCCGAACGACACGTCCACTATGCGGCCGTTGACGTAAAAGCCGGGCGTGGCGCGCACATGACTCTGGCGGCCGCTCTCGAGATGCTCGCGGACGCGCTGCAGGTAGACTTCATCATCCATCTCGGCTCTGAACCGCGCGGCATCGAGCTCCAACTGTTCTGCGTAGCGGAACAGATGCTTCTGATCGAGGTGCGCCTGGTTCGCGAAGAGCAGATCGTGCATCGGCCAGAAGCGTCCCTGCGAGCCGGCGCACTCGGCGGCCTCCGCGGCCCGCAGGGCATGCGAGTGTATCGATTCCTGCGGGAAATGCCGGTATGCGAACACGACCTGATTCTCGAAGCGCTCGAGGAGCAGTTTCACCGCCGGCGCCGCCTGCTTGCAGGTCGGGCACTCGAAGTCGCCGTACTCCACGACCGTCACCGGAGCATGCAGGTCACCCAGAACGTGATCGGTGCGGTTTATCGGCTGAGTGAGATCGGGGGTGGGGCGCGTGCTCATTTCGAGTTCTCCTCGGCACTGTCGGCCTGTTGAGGATGGTCCCAGCCACCGCCCAGTGCCTTGAACAGATCGATCTGTACGCCGATCAGCTCGGCATCGGACGAGGCGACCTGCGCGTCGATGGCCACGAGCGATTGCTCCGTGGTGAGCAGGTCGAGATAGCTCGATGAGCCCGCCGCATAGCCGTTGCGCGCGATCTCAAAGGTGCGTTGTACTTTGCGCTGGGCATCACCGAGCGCTTGGCGATACTGCAGGGCCGCGCCGTAGGCGGTCAACGCCTGTTCCGTTTCCTTCAGCGCTCTCAACACGACGGAATCGAATTGCGCGAGTGCGGCGATCTGATAGGCCTTCGCCTGACGCACCTTGGCGCGCGGACCGGCCTGGTTGGGGAATGACCAGCTGATGGAGGGGCCGAGACCCCAGATCCTGCCGAGATTGGTGTTCAGCTGATCGACCTCCGTTGCGGCGCCCCCATAGAAGCCGAGCAGATGGATGCTCGGGTACAGCTCGGCCGTCGCGACACCGATGTCGGCGGTCGCCGCAGCAAGTCGGCGCTCCGCTTCGCGCACGTCCGGACGGCGCCTGATCAACGCGCTGCCATCGCCGACGGGTATCAGCGCCGTGAGATGCGGAGGGATGACACACGTCTCGAGACCCCGTGGTGCTTCGGCAGGAGTGCGACCGAGCAGTGCCGTCAGCTCGAAGATCGCCGCCTGACGTTCCCCCTCGAGCGGCGGGATCGCCGCGCCCACCTGGGCGACCAGCGCCTGAGCGCGGGCCACTTCGAATCTCGATCCGGCGCCGGCCTGGAACTGCTGCTCCGAGATCGCGGCTTCCTGCCGCACGATGTGCAGCGACCGGTGCGCGACGCCGAGTTGCTCTCCCAGGGCGCATATAGAACCATAGACGTGTGCAGTATCGGCCGCGACGACTACGCGCACATCGTCACGGGCCGCTCCGACAGCCTCTGCGTTGGCACTCGCAGCTTCGATCGCGCGATGCACGCGGCCGAAAAGGTCAACCTCGTACGCGGCCTCGAAGAGGCCCTCGTAGATCCAGATATTCTCCGGGTGGTGCCCTCCCAGCTCGAGAATCTCGTCGGTGACGGGATCGCGGCCGTAAACTGCCTGAGTCGTCAGATCGGTGAGGGGATAGCGGGCGGAGTGCACCTCGGAAAATGCGGCACGGGCCGCCGCGAAGTTCGCATCCGCGGCCGCGAGATCGCGGTTGGCGTGCAGCGCCTGTTGTATCAGTCTGTCGAGACGGGGGTCGTTGTAGAGCCGCCACCAGGTATCCGGTGGCTGTGTCGCCGTCTCGAGCCTGGGATTCAGGGAAACCAGTGGAGCCTCGGCATGCTCCGGAAGCCGAGGCGGGTGGTAGTTGGGCCCTACTGCGCACCCCGCGAGACATGCTGCGACCAGACACGTCATGAGAAATGTTGCGCGGATGCGCATGGCACAGCCTGTCATGGCTGTGAAGGGCGACGCGCCGTAAAGAGCGGCAGGGCGGAAGCGGGACCTTCCGGGGCAGCGCTCCGGGTGACCACGACCAACAGCGCAATTGCGGTCAGCAGGGCGACTGCAACGAAGCAGTCCATCACCGCTTGCGTGGTCGCTGCCGCCCGCACGACATACCCCAGCACGAGCTCGCCACGGTGCATGGCGCCGGCCGGATCGAACGCCCGGGTCGTTGCGGCCCCATAGGCGCGCATGCGTTGGATGATCTGTGCATCGCCGGCCCGCACGTGCAGCCCGATCAGATTCGAGGCCACCTGCTCGCGTATCCGCGCCAGCGTCGTCACGAATGCGGTGCCGAGCTCCCCGCCCATGAGCCGCGCCGTCTGCAGCACGGCGCCGAAGGTCAGCGCATCCTGCGGCCTGATGTGGAGGACGCCGAAGAACACGATCCCCGACAGCGCGAAGCTCTGTCCCAGCGCCTGGAGGAGGCCGGACGGCAGGAATTGGCGGGATCCCCACAGCGGTGTGAGGTTGTAGGCGACCATCAGACAGGCGACGCTGATGAAAATGAGCCCGATCGAGGACACCAGCCTGGGATCAGACCGGCGCAGCATCAGTGCCGCGAGCGGACAGAAGATGAGCTGCGGCGCGGCGATCCAGAGCAGCGTATCGCCGATCTCGAGGTCGCGGTAGCCGCGCACCGAGGCCAGGTAGAGCGGGATCAGATAGCTGGTGGAGAGAATCGTGAGACGCAGGAACGAAATCAACAGCATCTGGCTCGGCATGGGCGCGCCGAACAGGACCTTGAGATTCACCAGCGGCCGTGGCGTGCGCGCCTCGTGCACGAAGAAGGCGATCATCAGCAGGATCCCGGCCGCCAGCAGGCCGCAGACCAGGCCCGAATTCAACCAGTCGAGCCGGTTCCCCTGATCGAGCGCGGCATAGATCAGCGCCAGTCCGCTGCCGCCGGCGGCCATGCCGAAAAGGTCGGCGGGCGGCCGGACGCAGATCGGCTTGTTGGCGAGACCGGCCCGCAGGCACACCGACATGGCGAGCGCGAGCGGCACGTTCTGCCAGAAGATCCATCGCCAGGAGTGATGATCGACATACCATCCCTCGAGCGATGCCGAGATGTTGAGCGACAGCTCGAGATTGAGGGCGTAGATCGCGATGCCGAACGCCCAGAACCGGGGCGGCGTGTTGAGCAGGATGAAGCTCAGCGTCAGCGGGATGAAGAAGCCGCTGGCCAGGCCGCCGAGGAACTGCATCACGAGCAGCATGTGCAGGGTGGCGGAGAACGGGATCAGCAGCGAGATGACCGCAAACGACAGCGACGACCAGATCAGCACGCGCCGCGGGCCGTAGGAGGCGCCCATCCATATGGCAACGAGCGTGATGAACATCTGCGCGGTCGTTTGCGCAGTGGTGATCCACGCGCCCTCGTCGAATCCGGCGCCGACCGCGCCGCGGATGTCGGCGAGGCCGACGCTCGACAGCCGGCCGTTCAGGGTCGAGATGAATGTGCCCAGGAGGACGGCGAGCAGTCCCAGCCACGGGATGGAAGTCGGAGGAGCGGGCAGCGTCGGTGCCTGCACGCCGGGGGCGCGCGCCGGCGCAAGGCCGGATGCCGCGGCATTCATCGGTGCTTTCTGTCCCGGGCGTAGACGTTGGCGATGACCGACATGCCGGGGACGAGCCGGTCGGCGAGACCGTCCGCATCGTCGATCACGATCTTGACGGAGACTCGCTGCACTACCTTGGTGAAGTTGCCCGTCGCATTATCGGGGGGCAGCAACGCGAACTCGGCGCCCGAGGCGGGGGCGAATGCCGCCACGTGACCCTTCAGCCGGTGACCCGGGAAGGTATCCACCGAGATCACGGCCTTCTGGCCCACGGCCATGTGAGTGAGTTGTGTCTCCTTGTAGTTCGCTATGACCCAGACGTTCGGCAATGGCGTGAGGGTCGTGATCTGTGTTCCCACGCCCACGAGCTGTCCGGGCTTGACCTGTCGGAGTCCGAGCACGCCGTCCTGCGGAGCGACGATGGAGGTGTACTGGAGATTCAGCTGGGCCACGGTGAGCGCCGCGCGCGCCGCTTCGAGGGCCGCCGCGCTCTGCGCGAGCTGTGCATCGATGACGGCCAGTTGCTTCTCCGCCGCGAGCGCGCCCGCCCCGCTGCGAATCACTTGCGCATCGAGCTGGGCGCGCGCCGTCTCGAGCTTCTCGCGCGCTTCCGTCGAAGATGAGCCGATCCGCAACAGCCGCTGCTGCCTCGCGACGTCGCGGTCATTCTGCTGCCGCAACGCGACCGTCGAGGCGACAACGGCCCGGGCGGCCTGAATATTGGCGAGCTGCAGCTCGCGCTGTGCCTTCAGCGTGTCACTTTGCGCCGTGGCCGACGCAATGCTGGCTTCGGCCTGCGCGACGGCAGCGCGATAGTCATCGTCGACCAGTTGCGCGAGGACCTGCCCCTTGTGCACGCGCTCATAATCCTGGACCGGAAGCGCCCGGAGGTAGCCCGCTACCTTGGAGGAGATGGGGGTGAGATCCGCCTCCAGGTACGCATCGTCCGTGCGCTGCCAACCTTCGCGGCCCTCCCAGCGGTTCCAGTTGGTCGAGACGATGATGATGATGGCGATGGCGACGATGAAGACGAGAGCGCGCCATGCGATTTCGAAGATCTTGTTCAAGGCGGGTGCGTCCCCTGAAAGCTTTCGCAATCGTCCGCGCTCTTGCGGGGAGCGCCAAGCCCAAGACGAGTATAGTACGCTCCTGATGACCGACGCCCGTCCCACGACCGAGCCGCTCGACCCGTCCGATCCCTGGGCCCGCCAGGAGCAGACCTTTCCGAAGCTCAATGAGGAGATGGTCGGGGCGGTCGGGAGGTACGGGCAGGAGGAGGCGCCGGCAGCGGGGACGGTGCTGTTCGAGCGCGGCCAGCGCAGCGTCGACTTCTTCCTGGTTCTGCAGGGAAATATCGAGGTATTCGAGCTCGACCTGGAAGGTGTCCCCCACCTGTTGCGGCTCATCGGGCCCGGGCAGTTCACGGGGGAGCTCTATCTCCTCAACGAACGGCAAACGCTGGTGTCGGCCCGGGCCGGGACGGCAACTCGTCTCATCCGGGTACGGCGCCCCGATTTCCGCCGACTCCTCGCCAGCGAGCCGGATCTCGCCGAGATCCTGATGCGCGCCTTCATCCTCAGGCGGGTCGGCTACATCCTGCACGGCACCGCCGGCGTCGATGTCGCCGGTCCGGGCAACAGCGGCGATACGCTTCGCATTCAGCAGTTCATGCGGCGTAACGGCTATCCCTACCGGCTGCTGGACACGGAGTCCGACGCTGACGCGGCGGGTTTCCTCAGCTGTTTCAACCTCGAGGAGGAACAGCTCCCGGTCGTGGTCATGCCGGGCAAGGTGATCCTGCGCAATCCGAGCAATGCGGCACTCGCCGATGCGTTGGGTCTCATCGAGACGCTCGATCCGGACAAAGTCTACGATGTCGCCGTCGTCGGCGGCGGGCCCGCGGGACTTGCTGCCGCCGTGTATGCGGCCTCCGAGGGTCTTTCCACGATAGTGTTGGAGAGCATCGCGCCCGGTGGCCAGGCCGGGACGTCATCGAGGATCGAGAACTATCTCGGGTTTCCGACGGGAATCTCCGGCCAGGCGCTCGCCGGCCGCGCGCAGAACCAGGCACAGAAGTTCGGCGCCCGGCTCGCCATCGCGCGCACCGTCACTCATCTCGACTGCGACGTGCACCCATATGGTATCGAGCTCGACGATCACAACGTCGTCCGCGCCCGCAGCATCGTCATCGCTTCCGGCGCGCGCTACCGCAAGCTCGAGCTGCAAAACTACGACCGGTTCGAGGGCCATGGGATCCACTATGCCGCGACCGCCATGGAGGCGCGGCTTTGCGGCGGACAGGAGGTCGCCGTGGTCGGAGGCGGGAATTCCGCCGGTCAGGCGGCCTTGTTCCTTTCGAGAGGCGCGCGGCACGTGCACATCGTCATCCGCAGGGCGGGGCTCGCGGCCACGATGTCGGATTATCTGGTGCAGCGCATCAGCTGCTCGGCGAAAGTCACCGTGCATCCCTTTTCGGAAGTCACCTCTCTCGACGGCGATGGGCTGTTGCACCAGGTGGGCTGGACGGACCGGAGATCCGGCACGACGGAAACCCGGCCGGTCGCGAATCTCTTCGTCATGATCGGCGCCGAGCCCAATACGGAATGGCTGGGAGGCTGCCTCGCGCTCGATGCCAAGGGATTCGTCCGGACCGGCATGGACGAGGAAGGGCGGGCGCTCAGCTCGCCGTTCGTCACCAGCCGGCCCGGCATCTTCGCCGTCGGTGACGTTCGCTGCGGCTCCGTCAAGCGGGTCGCCTCCGCGGTGGGAGAAGGATCCGTGGTCGTGCAGGCCATCCATCAATTTCTGAACCCAGGCGTTGCCTGAGAGGGGAGAGCGGCATGAGCGAGTCGTGCTCACATTTGAGCTCGATCAGGAAGGTGACGCCGAGTGCGCGCGGGTGCGAGGAGTGTTTGAAGACCGGCAGCCACTGGGTGCACCTGCGCATCTGCCGCACGTGCGGTCACGTCGGCTGCTGCGACGACTCGCCGGGGAAGCATGCGACGAAGCACTTCCATGCGACCCGGCATCCGATCATCGAAGGGTATGACCCTCCCGAAGGTTGGGGCTGGTGCTACGTGGATGAGGTGTACGTCGACCTGGGTAAGGATACGACGCCCCAGGTTGGCCCGATTCCCCGCTACGTGTAACGACGAGAGCTTCCGCGCGCTCAGCTCGCCGGCTCGATGCGGATGCTGCCACCGGACGTGCGCAGGGAGATCGGCGGGCCGCCGCCTCCGAGGGAGCCGTGCAGGTGATCGCCGCTGACGGTCCCGGTGGTCGTGACGGGAATGTCCGAGGTTACATCGCCGCCGCTGGTTTCCGCGTCGATCGATGCACGGGTGGTCTGCGGGATCTGCAGCGTGATTCCGCCACCGGAGGTTTCGAGGGTGATGCCCTGATTCGACTGCAGCTCGGCCTGGATGCTGCCGCCCGAGGTATGGGCATCCACTTTCCCGTTGTCGTTCTGGATGCGGATACCACCGCCCGAGGTGTCCAGGTCGAGATCACCCGTCGAGTCGCTGGCATCGATGCTGCCGCCCGAAGTGCTCAGGTTGGCCTGCCCATTGACCCGCTCCGCGCTGATGCCGCCACCTGAGGTGTGGACATCGACATTGCCCGCGACATCCTGGACGTGGATGCCGCCGCCGGAGGTCTTTCCGCGTACCCAGGCATTCAGCTTCCGGACATCGAGACCGCCGCCCGCGGTCCGCAGATCGACGGGATAATTGCGCGGCACTTCGATCGTGAATTCCACCCTGTTCCAGCCGGTATTGAGCCAGCCGAACCAGCCGCTATGGTCCATGCGCAGCGACACCGTCACGCCGGACGAGGTTTGCTCCGCGCTGACGTGCAGGCGGTTGAGGAAGGAGTCAGAGCCCTCCAGATCGGCGTGGACGACGACCTGGGACCCGTCGCTTCCCACTACCGCCACGGAGCCGACGTCGGCGTCGAATATCAGCCGCCCGCCGGACGGCGCATCGAGGCGTTTGTCGAATGTCCTCTGCCCTGCCAGGGCGACGGTCGTCCCGAGGAGTGCGGCGAGGATCAGCATGAATCGAGCTGCCGATTGGGCCATGACGAGTACCTGGTTCGAGACCGGATATCCCTTAGAACACGGAAGTCGCCAAACGGTTGCAATGACGCGGCGCCCGGCGGGCCGCCTCCCGATGCCGGCGTCCTGCGTGGCTATAATTCGAGGGACCCGGGCGGGAGCACATCGTCCATGCCCCGACGGCATGATCAATAGGGCAAATCCATTGCGATTCAAGCTGCGGCCATCGGTCCTAGTCCTGCTGTACGTCGTCGCGGCAGGTGCCTGCGTGCTGCCCTGTGCGGCTTCCACCCCGAGCGCCGGTGACCTCGCCCGATGGCAGGGGGAGGCGCAGAACGTCACGATCTACCGCGACGACTGGGGCATCGCCCACGTATACGGCAAAACGGACGCCGAGGCGGTGTTCGGCATGGAGTACGCGCAGGCGGAGGACGATTTCAACAGGGTGGAGTCGAACTATCTCGATGCGCTCGGTTGGCGCGCCCAGGCGGACGGTGAGTCGGCGATCTACCAGGACCTGCGCCGCCAACTGTTCATCGATCCGCGGGCGGTCCGGGCGAACTATGCGCGAAGCCCCGCCTGGCTCAAGGAGCTCATGAACGCCTTCGCCGACGGCCTCAACTATTACCTCTACACCCATCCCGGGGTGAGGCCGCGCGTCATCACGCATTTCGCGCCTTGGATGGCACTCGCCTTCACCGAAGGCAGCATCGGCGGCGACATCGAGTCGGGAGTGGACGTCCCGCGGCTGGCCGCCTTCTATGGCGGGCGGGCTGTCGAGTCCGAGCACACCGCCGACGCCTCGCTGCCGGCGCTGGAGCCGGAGCCCCAGGGATCGAACGGCATCGCGATTTCCCCATCCATCGCCCTGGATCACCACGCGTTGCTGTGGATCAATCCGCACACCTCCTTCTATTTCCGCTCCGAGCTGCAGATGGTGAGCGGGCAGGGGCTCGATGCGTACGGCGCGGTCACGTGGGGACAGTTCTTCATCTATCAGGGATTCAACGCGACGGCCGGCTGGATGCATACCTCGAGCGGCGTCGAGAACATCTCCTGGTACCTGGAGACGGTCACCCGCAAAGGCGGGCGGTATTACTATCGCTATGGAAGCCGCGAGCTGCCCCTCGAGACCCGTCGTATCGTCGTGCGCTTCAGGACGCCGGGCGGCCTCTCGGAAAAGGCGTTCACCGCCTATTACACCCAGCACGGGCCCGTCATCGGCCGGATCGGCCACAAATGGGAGACCGTCAATCTGATGCAGCGCCCAGTATTGGCGCTCATCCAGGACTTCATCCGCACCAAGGCCAGGGACTACTCGCAGTTCCGCAAGGCCATGCAACTGCACACCAATTCGTCGAACAACACCGTGTTCGCGGACGCCGAGGGCAACATCGCTTACTGGCACTCGGACTGGATCCCGCGCCGCAGCGATGCCTTCGATTGGGGCAAGCCGGTCGACGGCAGCAACCCGGCCACCGCGAGCCATGGCCTGCTGACTCTCGCCGAGACGCCGCGCCTGCTCAATCCGCCCAACGGCTGGTTCTACAACTCCAACAACTGGCCGTGGTCGGCGGCAGGCCCCTACAGCCCGAAGCGGCGGGACTTTCCGAAGTACGTGGAGCGCGGCACGGAGGAGACCGCGCGTGGCTATCATGCCCTGAGGGTGCTGGCGGGCGGCAGGAACTGGACCATGGCCTCATTGACCGCGGCGGCATTCGACAGCTACCTGCCCGCGTTCGCGGCCATGATCCCGGTCCTGGTGAAGGCTCATGATGCGGCGCCGGAGTCGGATCCGGTCAAAGCGCGGCTCGCCGCGCAGGTCGACGTTCTGCGCGCCTGGGACTACCGCTGGGGCGTCAACTCGGTCGCAACCTCCCTCGCCGTGTTCTGGGGCCGTGACATCTTCGCGCACGTGCAGGCCCGGGCCGTCGCCCTGGGCATCTCGCCCGAGGACTATGTGGTGCAGCATGCGACCGGCGAAGAGTTGCTGGCGTCGCTGGCGGCCGCATCGGATGAGCTGACGGCGGACTTCGGCAGTTGGGAGACGCCCTGGGGCCGCATCAACCGCTTCCAGCGGATCAACGATGACATCAGTCCGAGCTTCGATGACTCCAGGCCGAGCATTCCGGTGCCCTTCACCTCCTCACTCTGGGGCTCTCTGGCCGCGTTCGGCGCACATGCATACCCCAATACCAAAAAGTGGTATGGCGATGTAGGCAACAGCTTCGTGGCGGTGGTGGAATTCGGTCCGCGAGTGCGCGCCTGGGCGATCACCGCCGGCGGCGAGAGCGGCGACCCGGCTTCGCCGCATTTCGATGACCAGGCGACGAACTATGCGATGGGTATGCTGAGGCCCGTGTATTACTACAGGTCGCAGCTGCAGGGTCATCTCGACCGGCAGTACCATCCCGGCCAGGCCCTCGGACACGAGTAGGAGCCGCGCTTGAAGACCGAGCTTTTGTTCCGGGACGACGCCTATCTCAAGCGCGCGGCGGCGCGGGTCGTCGCAGTGCACGAGCGCGGCATCGAGCTCGACCGCACGATCTTCTATCCGCTCGGCGGCGGCCAGCCCGGCGACAGCGGTGTGCTCGTGCGCGCGAACGGCGAGCGGATCGTCGTCGCCGACACGCGCAAGGGTGAATCGCCGGGAAGCATCGTCCACATCCCCGCTCCGGGCATGTCCCGGCCGGAGCCCGGCGAAGGCCTCTCACTGGAGATCGACTGGGCGCGCCGGTACTCGCTGATGCGCCTGCACACGGCGCTGCATCTCATGTCCTGCGTCGTGGTCGCGCCGGTATCCGGCGGCAACATCTCTCCCGACAAGGCGCGCCTGGATTTCGACATCGACATCACGCTGCTCGATGCGGAGCGCATCACTCGCGAGACCAACGCTCTGATCGCATCGGGCGTCTCCACGGAGACCGTCTGGATCACCGATGAGGAGCTCGACGCTCAGCCGGACCTCGTGAAAACGATGAGCGTACAACCGCCGCGCGGCGTGGGCCGCGTGCGGCTGCTGAGGATACCAGGCATCGATCTGCAGCCGTGCGGCGGCACCCACGTGCGCAATGTCTCGGAGATCGGGGGCATACGCGTCACGCGCATCCGCAACGAGGGCAAGCACAACAAGCGCGTCGAGATCGTGCTGGCAGGCTGACCGGGGCAAAAACCGGCTAATGGTCCGCGAAAGTCAGGCGGGCCGCTCCCGCCGGGTCCCGAGTGACGCGGATGTCGAAACGCCGGCCTCGGAAAACGACATTGCGCAATATCAGGGAGTGCCAGCCTTGCGGCAGGACCGGCGCATAAGCCTCCACCAGCCCGTCCTTGCGGATACGGAGTCCGGTGAGGCCGTACATGAGGCTCTGCAGGTAAGCGCCGGTGCCCGTGAGGAACGGGCCAACTTCATTGCCGGCCGTCTCGGTACGCACGTTGAAAGGCGGCTTCAGCGTGCCGCCGGTCAGATACAGGCGGAGCCAGGCGGCGGCGCTGTCCGCACGGCCGACCTCATCGGACGCGGCCACCGCGGACACCATGTCCATGCTGACGCGGCCGGCGGACTGCGGCGGATCGGGGCGGATGGCGTAGTCGATATCGTTCCGCCGCAACCGCGCGGACATCGGCAGATCGAGCGCGGGCAGGAAGAAGAGCGGCATGGGACCGGCTTTCGATCTGCCGCGCGCCGCCACCGTCGGATCGAACGGAAGGTGGCGGGCGCCGCCCGCTGCGAGCGGGATGTACATCTCACGTGCCATGCGCGCCCAGACCGGATCGGCGGGCTGCCCGACCAGGGCCGCCGCGGTCGCCGCGATCCTGAGCGCCTGTGCCGCTTCCATGTTGGTATACGTATCGTTAGGGATGTCCGAATCCGACTCGGAAACCGAGGTGACGTGCAGGATCTCATAGCGTCCGCTGCGCCCGTCGTAGGTCGCGCGGCTGGCGAAGAACTGCGCGACCGCACGGATCACCGGCCAGCCGCGAGTTCGCAGCCAGCCGCGATCGAGCGTCGCGAGATAGTATTGCCACTGCGCGAAAGCCACCTCCGCATTCACGTGGATCTCGCTGTCAGAGAGCACCACCGCGGAGTGCGGCGTCTGATCGCTGCCGTTCTCGGGATCCGACTCCCAGGGGTACATGGCACCGGCGAAACCGTGCGCTTTGGCCCGCTGCTCGGCTTCCGGCAACGTGTGTGCACGATAGGCCACCAGCGACTCCGCACGCCGCGGATGAAGGACCAGCAGCGCCGGGAACATCCAGGTATCGCTGTCCCAGAATACATGGCCCGCGTAGCAGGGGGTCAATCCGCACGGGCCGGGCGCCCAATCCGTGTCGGGGGTGGTGTTGGCGAGGAGATAGTAGAGCTCCGAGTGCGCAACCTGCTGCGCTTTCGCGTCGCCGTCGATCACGATGTCCGACTGCCAGAGCGCCCGCCAGGCCGCGCGATTCTCCTGCATGAGCCGGTCAAAGCCGCGCTCACGCGCCTGCCGCGCCAGCGTCAGATCGGCAGCGGCCTCGCCGCCCCATCCCGCGCGCGACATCGCGACGTACTTCGTGAAGGCATAGGTATGCCCTCGCTGGACGCGCACGGCGACATTCAGAGTCAGCTGATCCGTGCCGCGCTGCAGCGTGACTTTCTGCGCGTCCGCCCGCGGAGGCAGGGCGATGGCCGCAGCCATGGCCATCCCGAGGCCGTTCGCAGCCCTGCCGACCAGGCCGAGCGTGCGCGACCGGGCGTCGCCCGACGTTGCACGGATCTCTACATAGCCCGGATACCAGATCGCCGCGCGATCCGCCGTGGCCGGCGGCCGGGCCTGGAGCGAGAGACCGTCTTTGGCCACCGCCCGCTCCATCTCGGGTCCGCTCATGCGTGCCAGGGGAAATCTCGGGGCGTGCTCTGGCCAGAGCGTCAGCGGAAACGATAGACGGACCCAGCCGTCGTATGTCGGCGTGATGCTGATCCGGGTGGCGGCGATATGCGGCGAAGCCTGACTGACGAGCGTCACGACTTCGATCCCGGTGTCCCGCCCGAAATCCACGTAGTGGTAGCGGGTCGTCAGCGTCCCTTCGTGCAGGTCGAGCACCTGGCGGTAGCTCTCGAAATCCGCCGCGGTCAGCGGTGCCTGGTTGAGCCAGGTATGACCGGAGCCGGCGCCGCCCGGGTTGAATTCGATACCGGTCCATCCGGGCACGAGCGCCGGACGGGAAACGTCGCCCGGGGTGTAATCCATCAGCGCGACCATGTAGGTTTGCGCCGCTTCGGTGCCGCGGGGCGGGGTCATGGTCGCGATATAGCCGTTGCCGAGGAGGCCGGGGAAGTAGTCCGGCAGCCCCTGGATACCGACGCTCAGCCGAAAGCTGGCGTCGTCACCGCTGCCCCCGGCAAACGCCGCGGCTGTCGGCAAGCAGATGCCGAGTGCAGCGCAGGCGAGACCGGCGAGCCGGCGGCTTCGGATCGGGCCGCGGGAAGAAAAGATGCTTGGCATGATCGGGTCATCATATAAGGAGCTGCGCTCAATGGCACCACCGGGCGCGAAGACGAGGATTGCAACGAAGCCGAGGCGCCGCGTCCGTAAGCCGGAGCGCAACGGTGAGCTGCCGGCGAGGCTTCTCGCGGCGACGGATGAAATACTGCGGGAGCAGGGGCTGCACAAATTCACCCTGCGCGAAGCGGCGCGGCGCGCCGGAGTCTCTCACGGCGCCCCGGCGTTTCACTTCAAGGACGCGTCGGGGCTTCTCACCGCGTTTGCGGCGGAGGGCTTCAGGACGCTCCGGGAGCTGATGTTGGAGTACCGTGCGAGGGCTCCGAAGGACGCCGCGGCGCAGCTGCTCGCCGTGGGCTGCGCCTACATCGATTACGCCATCTCCCACCGGCCGCAATTCCAGCTCATGTTCCGCAGCGATACGATCCGGATGGACGATGAGGGCTTCCAGGAGGCTTCCAGGGGAGCGTTCGTGCAACTCCAGGAAACCATGGCGGCCTCGTCGGGGCCGGAGGAGACGGAAGCCGGGCGCGCGGCCCGGCTCATGCTCGCCTGGTCCGCGGTGCATGGATTTGCGGCCCTTTGTCTCGAGAAGGGCTTTCGTCCGCTCTACGGCAACAATCCGCAGCCCCCGGTCTCGGCCGACGTCAAGCGAATGCTCACTCTGCTGGTGGACGCGCTCGTCGGACAGACCTAGCGGTCCACGAGCTTCTGCAGCTTTTCCGGGTAGCGCGCGCCTTCGATCGTCACCCGCGAGAGCGCGTCGTCGATCTCGCGCAGATCTGCGGCGGTCAATTCCACCTCCGCGGCGTGGATGTTCTCGTCCAGCCGATGCAGCTTCGTCGTGCCGGGAATCGGCACGATCCAGGGCTCCTGCGCCAGCACCCAGGCGAGAGCGATCTGCGCGCGCGTGAGTCCCTTGCGCTGTGCGATCTCACCCACGAGCTGGACGAGCGTCTGGTTCGCCTTTCTCGCCTCCGGCGTGAATCGCGGCAGCCCGTTGCGAAAGTCGGTACTCTCGAATTTCGTGTTCTCGTCGATGGCGCCCGTCAGAAAGCCTCTGCCGAGCGGGCTGAACGGGACGAATCCGATGCCGAGCTCCGCCAGTGCGGGAAAGACTTCCTCCTCGGGCTCCCGCCACCAGAGGGAGTACTCGCTCTGCAGCGCGGCGACGGGCTGCACGGCGTGTGCCCGGCGGAGGGTCTGCACACCCGCTTCCGAGAGCCCGAAGTGCTTCACCTTGCCTTCGCGGATGAGCTCCTTCACGGCGCCGGCGACTTCCTCGATCGGCACCTGCGGATCCACGCGGTGCTGATAGAAGAGATCGATCCGATCGGTCCGCAGGCGCGCGAGCGAGGCGTCGGCGGCCTCCCGGATGTGTTCGGGACGGCTGTTGAGGCCCTGCTGCTGGCGGGTCTTCGGATCGATGCCGAAGCCGAACTTCGTGGCGATCACCACCTGGTCGCGCACCGGCGCGAGCGCTTCGCCCACCAGCTCCTCGTTGGTGTAGGGGCCGTATATCTCGGCGGTATCGAACAGGGTCACCCCGCGCTCGACGGCCGCGCGAATGAGCGTGATGCCTTCGCGCTTCTCGACCGGCCGCCCGAGAGCGTGGCTCAAGCCCATGCAACCCAGGCCGATGGCCGAAACCCCGGGGCCGTTCTGTCCGAGCCTGCGCTTTTGCATGGTCGTCGTCTCCGCTTCTGTCCTATTTCAGCTCCACGGTCCAGCTCACCGATGCATCGGCGATCAGAGAGGAGCGAACGCTGCAGTACTTGGTGACCGAGAGCTCGACGGCGCGAGTGGCCTTCTCCATCGTCGTCCCCGGAGCGGCAATGTCGAAGTGCAGGACGGCCGAGGCCAGGCGGCGCGGCGTCGATTCAACTCGTTGCGCCTCCACCCGCACGTCGAGTGCCATGACCGGCGTACGCTGCTTCTGCAGAATGGTCACGACGTCGACCGAGGCGCAGGTCGCAATCGCCGCGAGCAGCGCATCGAAGGGGCTGGGACCGGTCTGCGCATCGCCGTCGATGCGAACTCCGGGTCCTTCCGGCCGGCCGGCCTCGAAGGCGAGGGCGCCGACCCAGTGCACCTCGATGGGCGCGTGGGCCACGGTTCCCGGGGATGGATTGGGCATCGTCCGAATGGCAAGGCAGTGGCTTTGCGGCGATGGTACATCCACCGCCAGCCATGGGCTATGTGTGCTTGCCCCGCAATGCCCTGAACCGGCCGGTGGCCGAAAGCCGCTCGCCCGGAGCCTGCTCGCTCCAGAGCGAGTTGCGGCGCGCGACCAGGGGGCTCTGTGACAGCTCCTCGAGCGAGCGCGGTTGGGCGAAGAGAAATCCCTGCCCGGCGACACAGCCCAGCGCCAGCAGAGCGTCGACCTGCGGATCGAGCTCGATTCCTTCGGCCACGGTGTCGAGGCCGAGTGTCTCCCCCAACATGATGACCGCGCGCGCGAGGTCCGGGCCGTCGTCGGAGCTGGTCAGGCCGTTGACGAACGAGCGGTCGATTTTCAGGATGTCGATGGGAAAGCGATGCAGGTAGGACAGCGACGAGTAGCCGGTGCCGAAGTCATCGATCGCCACTTTCACGCCGAGCGCCTTGAGGCGGTGGAAGCGTTCGAGGTTGACTTCCGTGTTGTACATCATCGTGCTCTCCGTCAGCTCGATGACGAGATTGCCGGACTCGAATCCCGACGCCTGCAGGGCCGCCAGCACGTCCTGTACCAGCTCCCCGTGCTGAAGATGACGGGCCGAGATGTTCACGGCGAGCCGCAGGCCGGAGGCGCCGGCGACCGAGTGCCGCCAGGCGCAGACGTCCTGGCAGGCCCGCTTCAGCACCCAGCGGCCGAGGGCCGCGATCTGGCCGCACTCCTCGAGCACGTAGATGAAGTTGGCGGGCATCAGGATGCCGGCCTCGGGATGACGCCAGCGTACCAGCGCCTCGACACCCAGGAGAACCCGGGTGCCCAGGTCCACGATCGGCTGGTACTCGAGAAAGAACTCCTCCCTGTCGAGCGCGCGGGTGATGTCCGCCTCGAGGCGCAGGCGCTCGTGCAGGAGGGTCTGCATCCGCGGCTGGAAGGTGGCGTAGCGGTTCTTGCCCGCCGCCTTGGCATGGTACATGGCCAGATCCGCGTTGCTCAGCAACTCCTTCGCCGTGGTGTCGGCGGCGGAGAACGCCACCCCGACGCTTGCCGTGACGCGGACCTCGCGGCCATCGAGTGAGAAAGGCGTGCCGAGCGTTTCGATCAGCGAATCGGCCACGCGCTGTACTTCCCTGCCGCCCCCAACGCCTTCCAGCAGCACGCCGAACTCATCGCCACCGAGTCGTGCAACCGTATCGGACGATCGCGTCGTCTGCACGATACGCTGCGCCACCGCCTGCAGCAGACGGTCGCCGGCGTCGTGCCCGAGCGAATCGTTGATGTTCTTGAAATTGTCGACGTCGAGGAACATGACCGCAGCGCCTCGCTCACCGCGCTGAGCGCGGCTGAGGGCGTGCTCCACGCGGTCGCGGAACAGGTTGCGGTTTGCGAGCAGGGTCAGCGGGTCGTGGAAGGCGAGCTGGCGCAGCTTTTCCTCCAGCACCTTGCGCTCGCTGATGTCGCGGAAATTGAGTGCCAGCCCGCGTACCGCCGGATCATTGCTGAGGTTGCTGCCCACCGCTTCGATGACCCGGGCATGCCGCTCGATCCGCAGCTCGACGGGACCCACGACCCCGGAGGTGGTGCGCGCGATCTCGCCGAGAAAGCCGCGCAGGCGCTCGCCATCCTCGCCGCCCCAGAGCTCCGCGAGGCTCCTGCCGGTGATCTCCTCGGGTTTCAGGTTGAGCGTGCGGGTGGCGGCGGGCGATGCAAAGCGCACGACCCCGTCGGTGCCGATGACCATGATCACGTCCGAGGCGTTGGCGACCAGGGACGCATAATGTTGTTCGGCGATATGGAGCACCACCGCCTGACGGAACATCAGCAGCAGGGTGAGAGCGAACACAATGCCGATCATCAGCGTCGCCTGCGCGCCGAGGCCGCCGCCGCTGATATAGATGAGCACCAGGAACGCGGCCGCCATCGCCGCGTAAGGCATCGATCGCGCCAACGCGCCCGAGGTGCGCGATGCGCTGCGCGCAGGCTGGGCAACCGCCGCCATCTGTGCGCGTCCGGCGGCCGCCATGGGCAGATAGCAGCTCAGGTAGAGGACATCCTGAATGCCCCCGGGCAGGTAGTAACCGCGTACCTTGGCCAGGGACCAGATGATGTCGCCCAGGAACATGGCGGCGAAGCCGGTGAGCAGGAGCAGCGGAATGCGCCATCCGCCGGCGCTGCCCGAGCCGGTGAGCACCAGCACGCCGAGCAGCAGCAGACAGAAGCTGTCGAGTGCCAGATACGCTTCACTGAGCGCCTCCTTGAGCACGCCGAGGTGGATGTGCATGGCCGCCGGCTGGACCACCAGGAACCAGAAGAACGCCCCGAAGCCGACCACGAAGATGGTCGCGTCCAGCGACAGCTGCATCCACGGGACGCGCACCGCGGCAGCCCTGATCAACCACAGGGCCGCGGCCGCAAGCGGCAGGTAGAACGCGCAGTAGAAAATGTCGGAGGGCCCCGGGAAGGGATCGCGCCCCAACAGCCAGGAGACGAGGCCGATGCCGTCACCGATGAGATATATCGTGAGTGCGGCGGTGAGGTACCTCCATGCCGACCGCAGCGGGCCCGGGGCCATGCGTTGCGCGGTAGCCGCCAGGACCGAGATGCAGGCGGCCTCAGCGGGGAGCTTGTAGAGCAAGCCGACGTAGAAGATGACCGCGTGGCCACCGGCTCTGCTCAGCATCCAGACCGCGCCGACGACGGCGTAGACCGCAAAGACCGCGAGGAGGGTATTCACCCAGCGCGGAACCGCGAGCAGGTGAGCGGAGGGAATGGGTTCTGCTGCAGTATCCATGTCTGCTGTTTTAGTATGCCAATCTAACGAATGACCCCATTACGAAATGTACGGCAATATTACTCCATGGGCGAGCGGCCGCCCCGCCAGCGTGACGCACTTCTCGGCGTGCGGGCGCGAAGTGTGCGCCCCCTTCACATCGGCCGCACCGCCTCGCCGATGATATGATCGGATCCCGGGTGCAGGAATCACGCCGACGGGTTATGTCGATCACTCGATTACTGGCAGCGCTCTGCGGCGGACCTCGATTGCACCTCCTGCCGCATCGGACGGATGAGCCGGGAAACCGGCGGCCGCCCGACCCGCGCTGGCCGGCGCTCCTCGGACTGCTCGTCACCTTGCTGCTGGTGCTCGGCGGGGTGATGCTGATCCACGTGCTGGGCCGCGCGTCGCGGCTGCAGGACTGCGTGATGTCCGGCCGCACGAACTGCGCGCCTATCGATCCGAGCTCCGTGGGGACCCGGTGATCGAGCATTCGTGAAAGGCGACCACATCCGCCCCCAGGCCCGCGGCCCTGGCCGACAGCGCTTCGATGGCGGCCAGGTTGAATGACTTGTCGCCGCTGCGGTTCTCGAACTGGGCGCCGGCAATCCTGAGATCAGCCGGCATGTTGGAACGGCCTCATTTCCCGGCGGCGAGCGGCTTCTGATAGACGTGCTGCGATTTGGCCAGCGCGTAGTCGAGCGCGGGATAGAATCGGTGCGATTCCGTGCGCGCGGCATTGGAGCGGACGACGATCCGGTCGAGTCCGCGGTCTCGGCTCCACGCCTCGGCGGCAGTGACGAGCTGCTTGCCGACTCCGAGACGCCGCGCGGCGGCGCCGACGACCAGCCCGAGAATCTCGGCGCCTTCGCCGGACTCGAGCGCGATGCGGCGCCCGACGTGAATCCAACCCAGAAGGGGCGCGTCGGCCGCGGCCGCCACCAGAACCGCGTCATCCCGGCCCTCGAGGCGCTGGAGCCGCAGGCGCATCGCTTCGGCGCTGGCCGGATAGCCGAGCTCCGCCGCGAGTCGGGCAAGCTCCGCTGCGTCGTGCGGATCGGCGGGGCGGATGGAGTAGTTGTCGGCGCTCATGGCGTGTTGCTGCGACGCCGATCATATATGCGCTAGACTTCCCTGTCGCGCGCGAACGGCCGCCCGGATGAGTCACCTGCTGTAGGGGGGAAGGCATGTCGAGGCTTCATTCTGTTCCGCTCTGCTCGGTACTGCTGCTGTGCGCAGTTGCCGCCGGGGCCCAGGCCCCCATGGGGTTGGAGTCCCGCATCCTGCCTGCACCGGCCGCACCCGGCCCGGCGGTGATGCCCTACGTCAAGGTGCCCGTCGGCTCCATCGCACTGACGCACGTGCGTGTGATCGACGGCACGGGCCAGGCTGCGCAGGATGAGCGCACGATCGTCATGGCAGACGGCAAGATCACGGCCGTCCTCGCAGCCTCGGCGCCGCCGCCTCAGGGAGCGCGGGTGATCGATCTCTCCGGTGACACGGTGCTGCCCGGCATCGTCGGCATGCACGATCATCTCTTCTACATCGCACGCCCCAATCTCGATGCCGCGGGTGCGAGCGAGCCGCCGCTCATGGTGCCGGAAATGGCGTTCTCCGCGCCGCGGCTCTATCTGGCGAACGGCGTGACCACCCTGCGGACGACCGGGAGCGTCGAGCCGGACACCGATCTCAATCTCAAACAGCAGATCGACGCGGGAGTGATTCCCGGTCCACACATGGATGTCACGGGACCGTACCTGGAGGGTCCGGGCTCGCCGTTCATTCAGATGCACATGCTCAAGGATGCCGCAGACGCCCGGCGCACCGTCGATTTCTGGGCTGACCGCGGAGTTACCTCGTTCAAAGCCTACATGTACATCAACCGCGACGAGCTCAAAGCGGCCATCGATGAAGCTCATCGCCGCGGGCTGAAGATCACCGGCCACCTCTGCGCCGTGACCTACCGCGAAGCCGCCGCGCTCGGCATCGATGACCTGGAGCACGGCTTCTTCGTCAACACGGAATCCGATTCCGGCAAGCAGCCCGGCGTCTGCACCAGAAGCGACGGCGGGGATACTCTCACTGCGATGGATCCCAACGGAGCCGCCGCGAAGTCGTTGATTGCCGATCTGGTGAGCCATCACGTCGCGGTGACCTCCACCCTGCCGGTTTTCGAGCAGGGTGTGGCGGGCCATGCGCCGCTCTGGCCGCAGGCGATGGCGGCTCTGACGCCCGAGGCTCGTGAAGCCTATCTCTACCTGCGGAATCTCACCGCCAATGCGCCGGCGGAAGTCAGGGCGCGGCGCGCGACCGAGTTTCAGCACGGACTCGCCATGGAGCGCGCCTTCGTCGCCGCCGGCGGTCTCCTGCTCGCGGGCCCGGATCCAACCGGCAACGGCGGCGTCATTCCGGGATTCGGCGACCTGCGTGAGATCGAGCTGCTGGTCGAGGCCGGCTTCACCCCGGAGCAGGCGGTGCGGGTGGCCACTCTCAACGGCGCGACCTATCTGGGGCTGCAGGCACGCATCGGCTCGATCGCGGCGGGCAAGGACGCGGACCTGCTGGTCGTGAAGGGGGATCCCTCCCAAAAGATCACGGACATCGAGAACGTGCAGCTCGTGTTCAAGGATGGCGTCGGTTACGACCCGGCGGCTTTGCTGCAGTCGGTGCGCGGCCGTTACGGCGAGTATTGAGGGAGTGACCCGGGCGCCAGCGCAAGAGGACGAGCTGCGCCGCCGATGGCCCTAGGTTGCGGAGCCTCAAAGCGCTTTGGCGGCCGGGGGAGAGGAGGAGAGTATCCCGGACGTGCAGGGTGCGCGGCCGTGCGCGGCTCGGCTCGCTGGCCGCCACCGATCCCTCCAGGACGAAGAGCGCGCCATGGAGATCCCCGGTCAATACGAGCTGCCGGGTTGATTTGACCAGCAGCATTCTGGGCGCATGAACGACGGAGGTCGATCGACCGGCCGCTCCTCTGCGGACGATCAGGCTGAGGTCCGTACAGCGTCCCTCCGGGACCGCGCAATGGGTCTTCCAGTCCCCCTTGAACCGCGTGGCTCGCTTCGCCGGGCCGAGGACGCAACGGCCGTGTCCCCGGAACCGCAGGCGCAGAGTGTTTCCGACAACGAGCACCAGCGCGCGGTGGTACCCCGGGTAAGGGGAGAACTCGCCGTCCCTGTCGATATCCGCCAGGCTCAAGCGCCAGGCAAAGTCTTGTCCCGCGGCCGGCGCTCTGCCGATCTCGAGGGTGAATCCTTTTCCATTGCGCCACGGCATGGAACGGTAGGTGCCATATCTTCGGACTATAATCGATTGCTTCACAGGAGCCATCCAATGATCACGCGCATCAAGTCCGGTCCGCGCATGTCGCAGGCCGTCGTACACGGCACTACCGTTTATCTCGCCGGTCAGGTTGCCTCCAACCGCTCGGCGGACACCGCGGGTCAGACGCGGGAGATTCTCGAGTCCATCGATACTTTACTCGCCGAAGCCGGTACCGATAAGACTCGTATACTCTCGGCGACGGTCTACCTGACCGACATGACGACATTCAATGAGATGAACGCGGTCTGGGAGGCCTGGGTCGCGCCCGGCTGCGCGCCCGCACGGGCGACCGTCGGTGCACCGCTCGCCTCATCGGCCTACAGGGTCGAGATCGTCGTCATCGCCGCGCGTCCTTAGCGGATGAGGGTCGTTCCGCGGCGGTCTCAGTAGTACAGCTCCGCGAGGGTCGACGCGAGCGGCTCGAAGCCGCCGAAGGCGCTTCCCTGACCGTAGCGCACGCCGAGGGAACGGAGCCGGTCCGCGATCGCGACGGTATCGATGCCGGTGGCGACGATGCGCGCGCCCGACCGCTCGCCCCATTCG
>Ga0335072_10002030_pt1 | contig 31899 bp, 20 predicted proteins | sample Lox_Sample_21_FD_206725 | JGI IMG/M metagenome (GOLD analysis project Ga0335072, IMG submission 206725) | Soil microbial communities from Loxahatchee National Wildlife Refuge, Florida, United States - Lox_Sample_2.1 | ecosystem: Environmental > Terrestrial > Soil > Wetlands | place: USA...
GCACCCAGCACCACGACCCGTGCGCCTTTGAGCCGCCCGCGCCGCTCCAGAGGCCGGATGATTCCAGCGACGTCAGTATTGAATCCGTAAAGCTTGCCATCGGCCCCGGTCCGCAACGTATTGCACGCGCCAATCCGCGCCGTAAGTGGGTCCATATTCGCGAGGTGAGGAAGGACCTCAGTCTTGAGAGGCATGGTGACAGCAACCCCGGCGAGGGGTAGCTCTTCAACTACGGTGAGCAAGTCAGAGAGACTGCGCACCTTGAGCGGCAGCAAAACGGCGTTCAGGTTTTCGCGCCGGAAAGCTGTGTTATGGAGGAGCGGCGAAAGCGAATGAGCAATGGGATTGCCGGCGACCCCGAAGACGCGGGTTGCCTGATCAAGTTGGTCGACCCGATAGAGATCCAGAAACGTTCGCGCGGCGAGCTGTCCGGGGGCGGTGAGCGTTGAATCAGAAAACGCTGCGAAGGTAAAGGCTGCGCCTGCTCGCGGACCCAGGACACGGCTGATAAGCCCTTCTTCTCCCATGGCGATGCCCACCACATGGGAGGAGATAGACCGGCTTTCAATGAGGCGCAGGACGGCTAGATTATCGGTGAGGGATTTCGCCGTTGACACGACCTTTACATATTCGGGCTCAAAGGTCCCGATACGGTCAGCGGCCTGCTCGAGAGCGCGAGTACGCGTAAAATCATGAAAACTAATGATTAATGCCCCACCGGACGATCGCAGTTTTGCCAATTGCGCCGCTTTGGCCGCTTCGGCCGATTCGAGTTCGAGATCAATTAGCTGGCAGCCGTTCTGGGCAGCTTTGGCGAGGATTTCGAGCTCAGCCAAGAGCGATCCATCGAAACCACCACCATTTACTTTCCGGCGGCAGGTGGCGATGACAGCGGCATCGCGGTGATCAGCAAGGAAATCCTTGAGCTTCGGCAAGGCTGTCGCGGGTTTTGGCAGGGAATCGAGCCGGAACTCCAGGAAACGTGAGTCTTTGAGAGCCGCTTCGGCCCGCTCGAAGAGCTCTGCCGAAGAACCCGCCTGAATGGCAACGCAAAGTTTGCCCAGACGCAGAGGTGCGCTGGCGGGGGGGGATGGTGGCGCAATGGTTGCGGTGTGAGGCATCTTCTCAATTGACGCATCTTACTGGGGTTTCAGGTCCGGATGCAAGATCGGAATCGCTGAATCTGAAACCTGCAAGGCGCCCGCTTTGGGTGCTTAAGGAGCCGGGCTGCGGTTGCTCATTGCTCACGGAGGGTTGTGGCCGGGTCAATCCGAGCAATTCTGAGTGCCGGGAGCGTTGCTGCAACAAGTGAGATCGCAATGAGCACTCCAATAACGGATAGGAGGCTGGGAGCGTCATAGACCCCAACGCCATAAAGGACGCTGCGCATGGCGCGAAGGCTTCCCGCGCACAGAATCAGGCCGATTCCCAAGCCGATCGCCGAGGCCCGGAGGCCCGAGCCGGCGACGTGGGCAATGGCCTGGCTGATCGACGATCCCAGCGCGATACGAATGCCGATCTCGCGTGTCCGCTGCGCCACCATGTTGGCTACGAGAGAGAAGATGCCTACCGCACTGAGCAGCAGGGCAAGGCCCGCCATGGCGCTGAGCAGGGCGACCTCAACACGCTGCGTGGCGAGGGTTTCGGCTTGCAGGGCGGTCATGGGGTAGAAACCGGAGAAAGGCAGGCCGGGGTCGACGCTGGTCATGGCGCGCTGCATCTGGCTGGTGAGGCCTTCGACCGGGCCCGCTGTGCGGACAATCCAACTGGGCTGAAACCATGTGTGAAGCAGAGCGAGTTGGGCAGGCTGCAGGATCTGTGCCGCCGGGACATACATAGTTTCTTCCGTTTGAAGCGGCGCGACGGGGTTGAGGCCCGAGGAGATTTGTGTGTCGGCTACCATGCCCACGATCACCATACCGTTGTCGATCGTGTGGCCCACAGGATCGGCTCCTTGATAGAACTTCTCGGCAAAGGCTCGATTGACGATGGCGACTGGCTGCGTGGTGGGACCATCGGAGGCAGCAAATGCTCGGCCAGCAAGCAAGGGAATCTGCAGCGTCTCAAAGTAGCCGGGCGTCACGTAGTCCGCATCCGTCTGCACCTGCTGGCCAGACTCCGGCCCGTCGTGGAGCGTGACCCCGTTATTCAGGACGCGCTCATAGGGGAGCGAAAGCCCGACTGCGGCATCTTCGACGCCGGGGATTTGCTTCATGGCCGCAATGCTTTCATCAAGCAGCTTTCTGAAGGCCGCCGGATCGTGATAGCGGGCCTCGTCGAGGGAAGCCTTGGCGGTCATGACTCCGTTGGGATTAAACCCGGGCGGCAGAGTCTGAAGATGGATTAAGGTGCGAATAAGCAGGCCGCTGGCCGCGAGAAGGACAACGGTGAGAGCCATCTCTCCAGCGATCAGCGTCTGGCGCAGGCGGAGGCCTTCGACGCCTGCACTCGCACGGCTGGTCATGGAGGACCGAATATCGACCTTGCGTACCGCGAAAGCCGGCAGCATGCCGAAGAGCAGGCTGGTGAACACCGAGGCGACGAGGGTGAACAAAAGCACGCGGGTGTCCAGCGGCACGCCGGCAACGGGGAGGAAGTCTTTCGGCAGCAGCGAAAGCAACCCACGCAGGGCGACGAAACCTACGCCCACACCGGCAGCGCCTCCCAGGCAGGCAAGGAGCAGGTTCTCGATCCAGAATTGTTTCTGAATCTGCCAGCGGGAAGCTCCAAGAGCCAGGCGGGTGGCGATTTCAGGCATCCGGCGGGCCATGCGCACGAGCGTGAGCCCGGCGAGATTGGCGCAGGCGATGAGGAGAATAATGCCCGCAGCCAGCATGAGCGTCAGGGCTTTCGGGCGCAGCGAGGCGCTTTCGCCCTTCTGCAGAGGCACACAGTAAAACGAAACCGTTGCGCCAGGACCGTACTGTGGCGCGAGGCTTTTGGCCCAATCGTCCCAGGCACGGTTGATCTCCGCGTCGGCCTGCTGCCAGGTAGCTCCGTCACGGAGGCGAACAATGGCAGTGTAGTTTGAACCGCCGCCTTCACCATTGCGGCTAGGTTGGATGGCGGTGTAGAGATCTGCGTTCAGTGGCGTCTGCGCGTTGGCGGGGAGAATGCCGATAACGGTGTACGGCGCGCCTTTCAGGTGAATGGCCCGGCCGATCAGGTTGCGGTCTGCTGCAAAGACATTGCGCCACAGTGAATAGCTGAGGATGACGGCCGGCGGGCCATTGGGCCGGTCTTCAGCCTCATTGAAGTTGCGGCCAAGCAGAGTATGCAGACCCAGGACGTCGAGATAGTGCGCCGAAATGCGTCCGGCACGCACGTATTCGACATGCTCTCCGGCCTGAAGATTGACTCCGTCGGCTCGGCCGCTCGAGACTGCAGACAGGAGCGACGGAACATTGTCGCGGAGCTGTTCCCACACCTCGCCGTTGATCGAATGGCGTCCGTCATACGACGCGCCTCCCTGGACGAGGCGGAAGATGGTGCCAATGTGCTCAGGATGCGGGTAAGGCAGGCTTTTGAGCATCAAGCCATTCACGATGGAGAAGATTGCCGTATTGGCCCCGATGGAGAGCGCCAGCGTGACAATCACGGTCACGGTGAAGCCGGGATTGCGGCGCAACTGCCGCAGAGCAAAAAACAGGTTTTGATGCCAGTTGCCCATTGCGTCTCCTCGTTTCCGATTCCCAGTTGGATGATGGGTCGTCGATACACTACGGGCGTATAGCCCATCTCCTGAAGATGCATTCCCTGAGCCAAAGTCCCGGGGGGCGAGCAAGTGCAGCGAAACGCAAACGAATCAATGCGAGGTGGCCTTTCTGCTCTCCGGCGTGTTGTCCATTCCTGAACAAGAGTGTACGAAGGCGAACATGAATAAGGAGCGCGGGAGAGTCTTGTCGCGCATTTATGTTAGCCGGCGATTCCAATCAGCCGCTTGCGCCTCATTGTGCGACGCAACTTCGGCTTGCTGTGGCAATCTGGAATCCTGGAGGTTCAAGACGCGATGTCCACTGAGACCGTTGTTGCCGGGTCGGTAACGGAAGAACTGCATGCCTGGGAGGCAGGAGGAGGCACTTCAGCCGATGCACTGACCGCATGGGTGGAAGCGCGGCTGGCGGCGCACGAAGCGGCCTTAGCGGCATTGCTGGCCGTCGATGGCGAGCGGACGCCAGAGAATACGCTGCGGTGGTATGACGTTGCCATCGAGCAGTTGAGCCTTGCGGGGTCACAGGCCGGGGTGCTGAACTCCGTTGCCGCCGACAAGGCGGTGCGGGACCAGGCGCAAGCGGAGGCGCAGCGGATTGCCATGGCCGGCTCGGCGTTGAGCTTGAATCGTGCAGTCTACGATGCGCTGGCCGCGGTAAAACTTGATGCGCCCGATCCCGCGACAAAACATTACGTCGAGCGGACCTTGTTGAGCTACCGGCTCTCTGGCGTGGACAAGGATCAGGCCACGCGCGATCACCTGCAGGAATTGCACCAGAAGGCGACCAGGTACTCGCTTGAATTCAGCCGCAACATCCAGGAAGGCGGGAAAACGATTCTGGCGACGCAAGAAGAACTCGACGGATTGCCAGCCGACTACCTCGGCCGTCACCAGCCCGATGCGGCTGGTCAGGTCACTCTGACAACGGACCAACCGGACATGCAGCCGGTGATGACGTTCGCAACAAATCCGGCGCTTCGGGAGCGCATGTTCCTCGCCTACAATACGCGGGCGTATCCGGCGAACGCGACGATCCTCAAGGATCTGCTGGCCACAAGGCAGGAGGTTGCTACTGTGCTCGGGTTCCGTAGCTGGGCCGATTTGGCGACGGCAGACCAGATGATGGGCTCGGCGGCCAACGTGAGAATGTTTCTCGCGAAGCTTGATGAGGCCAGCCGGGAAGGGGCCGCGCGTGAACACGAGATGGTGCTGGAATTCGCACAGAAGCAGCAGACTGGCCTGAAAGAAATCGACATCACGAGCCGCGGCTTCTGGTACGAGCAATTCCGGCGATCGGCCTTTGATTTCGATTCGCAGTCGGTGCGGCCGTATTTCCCTTACGCAAAGGTTGAAGCTGGTGTGCTCGAGACGGCAGCGAAGCTATTCAAGGTGGAATTCCGCCGATCGGTTTTGCCTGGATGGGATGCAGCTGTATCGGTGTTCGAGGTCTACGAAGACGATGACATGGTGGGGCGCTTTTATCTCGACATGCACCCGCGCGAAGGCAAGGACAAGTGGTTCTCTGCAGCGCCGGTGGTGACCGGCGTGCGTGGGCGCTATCTGCCCGAGGCGGCGTTGATCTGCAATTTTCCTGGTGGCAATCCCGATGATCCGGGACTGATGCAATACAGCGACGTAGTTACATTCTTCCACGAGTTCGGCCACCTGATGCACGCCATCCTCGGGGGCCAAACTGAGTGGGCCGGCGTCTCAGGCTTTGCCACCGAAGGAGACTTTATTGAAGTTCCGTCACAGATGCTGGAAGAGTTCTTCCGCGATGAAAAGTTGCTTCAAGCGTTCGCCCGCCATTACGAAACAGGCGAAGTGCTCCCCACGGAGACGATCAGAAAAATGAAACTTGCGGGGTCGTTCGGGCGCGCCGATTGGGTGCGGTCCCAGCTTTACTACACGACCTTGTCGCTGAACCTGCACGATGAGGATCCTGCAGATTTGGACCTGGACGAGAAGACGAAGCAGCTCTATCAGAGTCTGCAGCCGTGGACGTGGGTCGAGGGCAATCGTATGTACGCGAGCTTCGGACATCTGACCGGCTACTCGTCGAACTACTACACCTATGCGTTCGACAAGGTGATCGCTCTCGATTTCTTTGCGCAGTTCGATCCGGCCGATCTGTTGGGATGTGAGACTGGGACGCGGTACCGCAAGTTGGTGCTCGAACAGGGAGGATCGAAGCCGGGCCGCGAGATGGTACGCGACTTTCTGGGCAGGGATGAGGAATTCTCAGCATTCAGCAAATGGCTGAATGAGGAATTTGAGAGTCAGCGCGTCGGCGGAGGCTCCTAAGTCGTTTGCTTCCCGTCATTTTTTTGGGAGAATGCCTTGGCGAAGTGTTGAATCGCAGGAATGATTCTGAGATTGGAATGAGGGAAGGAGAAAGCGTGAACGTCGCTGACTTTCGACGGATTGCACTCAGTCTGCCCGGCGCGGAAGAGGGCTCCCATATGGGGGCCGTCGATTTTCGCGTAGGTGGACGAATCTTTGCCACCCTCGCTGCGGTGAAGCAGGGGTACGGCAACCTAATGCTGACGCCAGAACGGCAGGCGGCTTTTGTGGCCGAGGCGCCCGAAGTCTTCCTGCCGGTTGCAGGCGGCTGGGGCCGCAACGGCGCGACACATGTGAAGCTGGCCGCGGCCAATGAGGACCTGCTGGCCGGAGTATTGCATACCGCTTGGAGGCTTCGCGTGGAAAAGAACCAAAAGGCGGGCCATGGAAAGGCAAAGCGCGATCAACCAGCGACGACCGCGAAATTGGGGACGGACGAAATTGAGATGAAACCGATTCTCGAGTAATTCAGTCAAACAACGCGCGGCTAAATTGGGGCTGCGGGCTACCCGCCCGCAGGGGAAAGCGCATCGACTCACTCACGGACATCAGATCGAGGTAGGGAGGGTGTCTGCATCGAACTCCTCAGAGAACGCGCTCCTTCGAGAAATCCAGTGATCGCCAGGGAGGGCGGTCTTAAGCGGGCAATTTCGTTGCCAAGCGCGAGGGCAGAAGAACTGTAACTTGTGAGAGGATCAAAAAAAGATTTGCACAGGTAGTGGTGGGGCAGTTGCAACCTTTCCCGGAATCCTGCATCCTAATGAATAACAAGCAGAGGCTTCCCCGAATTATGATCCTACCGACAAAGGAAACCATTCCTTTTGAAGGTCCGGCAACGGACCCCTTCTCTTGACCCCCTCAGGACCTCCCTCCAATTTATGCCTCTCGAGCGGGCCTGCCGGAAGGCAGGCCCATTCGCTCTGCTTTTGAGCGAAGCGAAATCTAACCCTCTACGGGCCTCTCGTAAACCCTTCTCGATACAATTCCAATTCTCGATACAATTCCAATGTGACGCATCCAAATCTCCCAAGCCAGGAACAGCGGACCAGGAAGAATCTGAAGGAGATTGATGCGCTCTACGACCTCGCGGGACTGGTGCGTAACCGCCAAGGAAAGGCGCTCGCTGGAGGTCGGCATCCTCGCTTCGATCGGGCGGCGCCAGAAGAGCTTTCGGCAAGGCCGTCCAGTCCGCAGGTCGCGGGAAACGGGGTGCAATGGCTGCCTGTGCCTGCATGGCAGAAACTGCACTGGCTTTGGAGCGGTTTCAGCACACGAAGGGGCGGAGAGAGTCGCGCCTACTGTGTTGAAGATGCGAAACCTGAGTTGAATCTTGGATATACCGCTGAGGACAGCCACGAAACGGTGATGCGCAACCGGCGGTTGCTCGCGGAGGCAATAACCGGGGGCGCTGGAACGCCCCTGGTAACGTTACGCCAGTTCCACTCTAATCTTGTGGTGCGAGTGGGCGCAGCCGATGCTCGGCGCGAGCGGCCGCAAAAGGCTGATGGACTGATGACAGACGAGCCCGGCCTTCTTCTTGGGATCCAGACTGCCGATTGCGTTCCAGTTCTGGTGGCGGATCGCAAACGCAGGGCAGTAGCCGCCTTCCATGCAGGCTGGAGAGGGACGGTGAAGCGCATTGTCGAGCTTGGAGTGGGAAAGATGCGGCTGGAGTTCGGCTCGCGGCCTGAAGACCTGGTGGCCGCTATCGGACCTGGAATCAGTGCCTGCTGCTATGCCGTTGGTGAAGAAGTGCTTTCGGAGTTCGAGTCCCAGTTTGCCTACGCTCGAGAGCTGTTTCGCGAGGTCTACGATTCGGATGAAGTGCGGACGAAGTATCCAATGCTTTTTCTGACGCAACGAGCGCCGGGGCACTCACCGGTCGGACCCAGGCTGCACCTCGACGTTGCAGAGGCGAACCGCCGGCAACTCCTTGATTCCGGAGTAAGGGCCGGAGCGATCCGGGTGGTAGGAGGGTGTACGAGCTGCCAGCAGGATTTGTTTTTCTCGCACCGCGCATCCCGCGGTCATGCCGGGCGCATGCTGAGCGTGATCGGCATACGTCCGCGCTGACGGGAACCAATTTTCAAAAATCGGATTTGCAGGGCGGCACCGAAACCTAAGAAGCGGCCGCCGCTTCTCCTGGGTTGACCAGATCGCGCAATTCCTTTGAGGGCTTGAAGTAAGGTACGCGCTTGGCGGGGACTTCCACGCGCTCACCGGTCTTCGGATTCCGTCCAATGCGGGGATTGCGCTGGCGGATGCGGAAAGAGCCGAAGCCACGAATCTCAATCTTGTCTCCCCGCTGCAGCGCGGAGATTACGGAATCGAAGACGGTCTCCACAATCACCTCGCCATCCCGGCGAGTCAGATCTCCCAGGCGCGTGACCTTTTCCACCAGATCTGCCTTTGTCATGTGCAACAACCTCCGCTCACAGAATAATCGGATTCCGACCGGGGGGATGTCAAAAGAAAACCAGCTAAGCTGTGGAGAATTGAGCCTTTCACATCAGAGAGTTGGCGAAAACGAGCAGGGATGGGCACGGTGGCTCGGCAGGAGTGGCGCCGTGGGATTATTCTAAGCAGAGCCTTGCGGACAACAGGTCTGAACAAGCAGGAAAGGGACGAAATGTTGCCGGAGTATCCGCAATATAGCATCATTATTCCGGCCTTCAATGAACAGGCGCGCATTCCGGGGACGCTCGAGGCTGTGGTGAGCTGCGTCCGCGCAAAAGCCTGGAACGCCGAAGTGATCGTAGTGAACGATGGATCGAGCGATGCGACGGCCGCACTGGTTCGCGACTTTGCGCTTCATGCGCCTGAAGTGCGGGTCCTCGAGAATGCGGGAAACCGTGGAAAGGGCTTTAGCGTTCGCCACGGGATGCTGGAGGCCCGAGGGGAAGTGGTCATGTTTACCGACGCCGACCTGTCCGCACCCATGGAAGAGGCGGACCGGCTTTTCGCGGCAATTGCCGGCGGGGCAGATATCGCTATCGGTTCGCGATGGCTCGAGAGCGGACGGCAGACGCATCGGCAGCCCCTCTACAGGCAGTTTTTCGGGCGTTGCTTCAATTCTGTCTGCCGAATGGTGATGCGGCTGCCCTTTGCCGATACGCAGTGCGGATTCAAGGCATTTACGCGCCAAGCCGCTCAAACCGTCTTCCAGCTGCAAACCATCGAGCGGTGGGGCTTCGATCCAGAGATTCTTTTCATCGCGATCAAGCGCGGTCTCACCGTGAAGGAGGTTCCGGTGAGTTGGGCTCATGATGAGCGCACACGGATGAGCTATCTGAAGGACGGCCTTCAAATGCTGAAGGAACTGGCCATCGTACGCTGGAATGCACTCACGGGCCGGTACAGCAAGCGGGTTGAAGCTGTGTTGCGTGCGGGAGAAACCCGCTAAGCACTTTTGACAAGTCCGATGCGAATGAAATGTTAGGGTTGAATGGAATCCGCCGGAGGTTTCCTCGCCTCAATGATTTCGCGTTCGCCTTTGCGCCGAAAGAGGCGCCTTCTATCGCTTCTTCTGATCGCGGCGGCGCTGCTTTCAGTACGAACCGCGGCAGCGACACAACCCTTTGATGCCACCAATCTTCGTCGGCCTACCGATCTGGCTGGGACTTGGCTGATTCATGCAGGGGATGATCCGGCCTTTGCTCGGACAGATTTCGACGACTCAAACTGGACACGCTTCGATCCGAGCACCTCGATTACCACGATCTTTCCCCAAAGCCAACCTGGCGTGATCTGGTATCGGCAGAAGGTAAAGGTGAGTCCCACCGATAGCGGACTTGCGCTCAGAGAGTGGAATATCTCCCGGGCCTTCGAGGTCTATGTCAACGGCGAACGACTGATTGCATCGGGACAGGTGTCACCGTACAAGCCGTACACGCTGGGCGCGAGACTCCTTGCGCGGATTCCAGGGTCGATGGTGGCTACGGGCGCGCTCGAAATCGCGGTGCGGGTTCACCTGTCCCAGATAGATTGGGCGGGTCAGGACCCGGGTTTCTTTGCCGCCAATCTCACCCTCGGGGAGCAAAACACTCTCGAAGCGGAAGACTGGCTCACGGTGATTGGAGAAAACGCTTTTGGTTGGTTGGACTGGTCGTTGCAGATCGGCCTCGGCATAGTCGCGCTCATGCTTTTTCTCTCGCAGCGCAGCCAAAAGGAATATCTATGGATATTTGCTCTGGGCTTGATCCGGCTTGCCGAATGTCCTGAACCTGTCATCGCTTCTTTTCAGAACATTCCGCTTTTATGGGAGGTCCTGAAAGATCTGATTCGAGTTGCGACCCCGTATATCCTTGCTTCACTCTACTTCGCCTTTGTGCATCAGAAGATCGGCTGGCGCTGGCGCACGTTTCTTGTTTTTGCCGGTGTGATGAACGCTGTGAGTTCACTTGAAAACGTCATCCTCGTGGTGCCCCCGCAGTTCCAGTTGGTCAGCAATCTCCCGTTTGTCGTTTTTCTTTGCATCGTCATCCCCGTTGTGCTGGCGATTCATCTGCGCCGGGGCAACAGGGAAGCCGGTATTCTGCTGATTCCCGCTTTGTTGTTCAGCCTGTATCTCTACACGGAGATCGGACTGCTCACGCTGTACCAGGTTCACGCATGGCGCACGGTGGCGTTGAAGGGCCTGAATCTAATCGACCGCTTTCCGGCAGGGCCATTTGCCATCTCGTTCGAAACGGTGTGCGACATTTTGGGTACGGTTGCGCTGGCGATCATCATGCTGATGCGTTTCATCCGGATGAGCCGGCGTCAGGCTCTCCTCGAAAGCGAGCTGGCTGCGGCGCAGCAGGTGCAGCAACTGCTCGTTCCCGAAAAAATTGAGGGCGTGGCTGGATTTCAAGTGGAAAGTATCTATCAGCCGGCGCAGGAAGTCGGGGGAGATTTCTTTCAGATTCTGCCGGCGGGCGATGGGGGGCTACTTGTGGTGGTAGGCGATGTGGCCGGCAAGGGGTTGCCCGCTGCGATGCTGGTCTCGATGCTGGTAGGCGCCATTCGCGCGATCGCGGAGTTTACGAGGGATCCGGCGGAACTGCTGGCGCACTTGAACGAGCGGCTCGTCGGCCGCGCAGGTGGAGGGTTCTCGACAGCACTGATTGCGCACATCGCGAAGGACGGACATGTCACGGTGGCCAACGCCGGGCATTTGTCACCGTACCTCGAAGGTCGGGAAGTGGAGCTTGCCGGCGCGCTGCCACTGGGCATTGCGAGCGGAACGAGGTACCAGACCGCCCGGTTCTCATTGCACCCGGGTGAACGGCTCACGTTTTATTCCGATGGCGTAGTGGAAGCACAGAACGGACACGGCGAACTATTTGGATTTGAGCGGGCGCGCGAGGTCTCGATGCAGCCGGCCGCCTCGATTGTGAAGGCGGCAAAGGATTTCGGCCAGCAGGATGACATCACGGTCGTCGCGATCACGCGTGTCTCCGCCGTTGCCAGCGCCGCCTGACGCGGCCCTGTCGGGTGACCGGAACGTCCTCGCAACGGATCGCGATTGCGCTTCGCCCGAATCAAATGAATGCCTAGCGGACCATTTTTCCTTCACCAGGCTTCACGTCTCCGCAGTCGGCGCCAATGTAATGCGACACCATCGAGACGTTGATCGTCAGCGGTTTCGGCAGCTGCGGATTGGTGATGGTCATGAGCACCGTTCCATGAGCATGCTCTGCACTGTCGATAAGAATGTCGACGTGAGAGGTGTTCCTCTCTCCCTGCCCACATACCTCATCGAATGAGACTTCGTGGGAGTCCTGGTGAAGGTTCGATAGCGTGCAATCATGCTGTTGCCTGGCGTTAAACCCCTGGATATCGCTCTTCCATTTATCGGCTGTCAGGCAGGACTGAGTCACGTGCTGGCGGCCCATCGCTGCCGCCATTCCTGCCATGGGAGTGTTCTCGACGCCGGTCACGGTGGCGGTGGTTTCTGTTTGCCAAAGGCCCATGGTAACGGGCGGCGTTTCGGAGATTTGTGCGACCGCCGTGATGGCGAGGATGAGCACAGCCAGTGAGAAAAACAGCCGATTTGAATGGGCGCCCTGAGGCAAGATTTTCATGGTCTGGAATTTCCTTGTAGGAAGATCGCCCACGCGGCGGGCAGAGCGGTGTGCAGGACTTATAACACAAGCCGGGATCTGCTTGCCAGATGAGTCTTTGGTAAATATTGGTGGATTTTCCCGATGAGAACGGAAGGCTCAGGCAGTCGCGGTTTTTGCGATGGCCTGCAAGCCGCGGGCCTCGATTTCGAATTCCCGAATCCTGTACTTCTGGATTTTGCCGGAAAGAGTTGCCGGAAACTCGTCAACGAATCGGACGTGTTCAGGAATCTTGTAGTAGGCAATCTTGCCCTGGCAGAAAATGCGAATTTCTTCTTCATTGGATTGCCGGCCGGGACGCAGGCGGACCCACGCCACTACGATCTCGCCAAGCCGGGCGTTTGGAATGCCGACAACCTGGACCTCGCCCACCTTGGGATGCGTGTAGAGAAACTCCTCGACTTCGCGCGGGTAGATGTTCTCGCCGCCGCGGATAATCACATCGCGGGAGCGGCCGGTGAGATGAATGCAACCATCTGAATGCATGACGCCAAGGTCACCGGTGTGCAACCAGCCGTTGGGCTGTATGACTTGCGCGGTGCCTTCGGGATCGCCGTCGTAGCCCTTCATAACCGCATAGCCGCGGGCGCAGATTTCGCCTTGTTCGCCAATGGGCACCGTTTGGCCGGTATCTGGTGAGATGACCTGGATTTCGGTCTGCGGCATGGCTCGGCCAACGGTGTGAACGCGAATCTCGATGGAATCGCCGGCATCGCTCATGGTGACTACCGGCGAGGTCTCCGTCTGGCCGTAAGCGATCACCAGTTCGCGGCAGTGCATTTCATTCAGAACGCGTTTCATCAACTCGACTGGGCAGGGCGCGCCGCTCATCATTCCCGTGCGCAGGCTGGTGAGGTCGAAAGCGTGAAAATCGGGCAGGCCGAACTCAGCAACGTACATGGCGGGGACGCCGTAAACAGAGGTTGCACGTTCGTCGTGCACCGCCTGCAGGGTGGCGTGGGCATCGAAGGTCCAGTTGGGCAGAATGATCGCCGCGCCGGAGTTGACCGCCGACATGGTGCCGATGACGCATCCGTAGCAATGGAAGAGCGGCACAGGGACGACGATGCGGTCTTGCTGGGTGTAATGAAAGCCCTGAGCGAGGAATTGGCCGTTGTTCACGATGTTGTGGTGCGTGAGCATCACGCCCTTGGGCAAGCCGGTGGTTCCGCTGGTGTATTGAATGTTGGCCACGTCATCGACGGCGACGTATTCTGGCAGGCGGCCTTCGGCATCGAGGAACGCAGGCCATTCCGGTGAGTCGAAATAGATGACATGCTCGAGCGTAAGCTCAAGACCGTGCCGGGCGCGGCCGAGGATCTCCTCGTAATCGGCGCGCTTGTCTTTGTGCCACAGAAACAGCGCTTTCATGCGCGATCGGGTGAGCGTGTACTGCAGTTCGTGCGAGCGGTACGCAGGATTGACATTCACCAGAGCCGCGCCGGCACGGGCGCAGCCCATATGCATCATGATCCATTCGATACAGTTGGTAGACCACAGCCCGACGCGGTCACCACGGCGGATGCCGAGCGCCCAGAGGCCGCGTGCGACGCGGTCAGCGGAATCGCTCAGTTCCGCCCAGGTCATCCTTCGCGACTGATGGCGCGCAGAGACGGAGACGTGATCAGGAAATCGGCTGGCAGTGCGATGGAGAAGGTCGCCGATGGTCAGTTCAAGGAGAGGTCGATCGGCTCCTCGGGTGTGGCTCAGTTTCGAAGTCTGCGATTCAACAAGCATTCGGAAGTTTGAACTACCAAAGATGGCAGTGTAAACCGCGCCCCGAGGTCGCTCGTGTGATCCAGCACACAGCGCGGATTGGGGGATGCAGCGGAACGTGTTTGCATGTCGAATTCGCGAAGGGAATTCCTGCAATCCAGTGCAGCTTTGGCTGCCGGTCTGATGAGCGGAGCCGCCGCACGGCTCGACGGTCAAGCGGTTTCGCAGTTGCAACCGCAAAGAATGCTTGCCCGACTGGGCCAGGTCCCGCCCGCTGCATCGATCCAGATACCAAAGATGAAATTCGGCAATGCGGAGATCGGCAGGCTGGTGCTGGGCGCCAATCCTCTCTATGGATTTGCGCACTTCAACCGCGACTACGGCAATACGATGGCGAATTGGTACACGCAAGACAAGGTGTGCGAGGTGATGCACCGCGCGAACAGCTTTGGGATCAACGCATTCAACTATGTGAACATGGGGCGCGCACCGCAGGACCTGGCGCGGTTTCAGGCGGAAGGCGGCCGGATGCACCTGATTGTTCAGGTCACCGCCCGCGACGACGAGGTTGCGCTGGTACGGAATTTGAAGCCATTGGCACTGCAACGGCGAGGTGAAGAAGTCGACCTTGCTTTCAGAAACGGCACAATGGCCGGCGAGCGGGAGTGGTGCAAGCGGGTACGAGATCTGGGCGTGATGGTGGGTGTGGGCACGCACAAGCCAGAGGTGATCGAGTTTGTTGAAGAGCAGGGCTGGGACGTGGATTTTTATTCAGGCTGCGTGTATAACCGCACGCGAACCGAATCGGAATGGCGGGAGATTCTTGGTGGTGAACTGCCCGAGATGCCAAGTGACGTCTATATCCAAAGCGATCCGGCACGCATGTACAAGGTGATCCGACAAACCGCGAAGACCTGTTTTGCATTCAAGATTCTTGCTGCAGGGCGCGTTGGCGACGAAGGAGTGTTACAGGCGCTCCGCACTGCTTTCGAAAACATCAAGTCCAGTGACGGCATTTATCTAGGCATGTTTCCGAGCCGGAAGGATGAAGTGGAAGAGGATGCGCGCATTGTGCATGACATTTTGACACACGGTTGAGCGGCGGCTGGACGCCTGCGCGGCGTCCCGGACCACGGACTGCAGGCATCACGCGCACCGATCACAGGAATGACGTCAAGGGCACGGAATCACGGTCACTTCATGGTCAACTTGCCGGTGTTTCCCATTGTCCCGATTCGGCCGACCGGAAGATCGCTTCGATGACGGCCATATTCTTGATCGCGTCTTCGAGCGGAACGGGAACTTCAGTATCTTCAATGACCGCTTTGGAAAAAGCATCGCCCTGCATGGTGTACTGATCACTCACTGGAAAGACTTCGGTCGTGATCCCGCTGCCGGTCAGGTCGCCGGTGTCGTCGATGAATATCCGGGTGGGCCGATCCTTCGGTGCGTTGAAGGGGATTTCGATTTCGATTCGGCCGCGCGTGCCAAAAAACTGGGCACGCTGGTGGGGCACAAGTTGCGTGCTGCAGGTAAAAATGGACTGCCCGGAAGGGAAGTCGAGGATGGCTGAGGTGAGCCGATCGACGTGTAGCAACGGGTCGCGTTCAATTTTCGAGACCACGCGGGTCGGTTCCTGCGCGAACGCGAAGCGCGATAGGTTGATGCAATAACAACCGATGTCGTAGAGCGCACCGCCGCCGAACTCGACGTGGTTGCGAATGTTTGCCGGGTCGTTGTTGAAGTAACTGAAGAAGCTCGAAATGGAGCGAAGATCGCCGATTCGGCCTTCGGCGAGCAACTCGCGGAGTCGCAGCCACTGGAAGTAGCTGCGGATCATAAAAGCTTCGCCAATTTTGACTGATGTACGCTCGCGGACGGTGAGCAGAGTCTTTGCTTCCGCAACGGTCAAGCTGAGCGGCTTTTCGCATAGGACATGCTTGCCGGCTTCGGCCGCCCGGACGGTCCATGGCACATGAAGCTGATTTGGCAAGGGATTGTAGATGGCGTCAACGTCCGGGTCGGCGAGCAGTTCCTCGTACGAACCGTACGCCTTGGGGATTTCCAATGCGGCTGCTGCCCGCTGAGCATTCGCAAGATGCCGCGAGGCGATCGCGGTCACGACAGTGAACTCGCCCTTTTGCATGGCCGGCAGCACTTTTTTAAGGCCGATATTCGCAGTACTCAAAACTCCCCAACGAAGCTTCTTTGACATGGAGTCATGATAATGCAGCTGTTTCGCCGCCGAGCGAAGGGCCTGATCCTCACAAATCGGGGCGAGATCAAGCTTGAGTTACGTGGTGCGTCGGCGACTGCAAGGGTACCTTTATTGAATATGTGACATTCATTTGTTGTGGTATGCTCTTCGAAAGTTTCTAAACATTCCCCTTTTTTTGGTTTGGGCCGGCTGCGTTGTACGGTCGTCGTGGGACTTGTGGGGAATGGTGTACTCCAGGATGCCCGCCATGAGCGCATGCTTTGTACCACTTTCTCGCCGGTTCTCTCTCGTTTGTTTTGCGATCATTTCGATAGCCATCGCCCGGGGGCAATCCCCCGCGCCTTCGATACAAGCGCGCATAACGGGCGCCGTGGATGAGCGCTCACTTGTCAGCCTGCGAGGGAATACGCCACCAGTCGCGCAGGCGCAATATGATCGCGGGCCAGCGCCTGTCTCAATGCCTGCCAACCGCCTCATCCTCGTGCTCAAGCGCAGCACGTTGCAGGAAGCAGGCCTTCAGACTTACCTCGCATCTGTACAGGACCCTAACTCACCGAGTTATCACAAGTTTTTGACTCCCGAAAAGTTTGGCGCACAGTTTGGAGTAGGAGATGCCGATCTTCAGACCATCCAGACATGGCTGACAGCTCATGGCATGAAGATCGCCAAGGTTTCAAAGGGCAGGATGGCGATCGAGATTTCCGGTACCGTGGGACAAGTGCAGGATGCGTTCCACACCTCAATCCATTCCTTTGTAATCGGCGGAAAGCAGTACTGGGGAAACGCATCGGATCCACAGATCCCGGCGGCGCTTGGTCCGGTGGTGGAAGGGCTCGCCTCACTTAGCAGTTTCAAACCGATCGCGCAATACATTCGCGCACCGAGCGGTGTGTATGATCCGAGTACCCACAGAATCAAGCCGACCTATACGTTCGGCAGCGCGCAGAGCGGATATTACATCTTTCTTGGGCCTGCGGATGCGGCGACCATCTACGACACGACCACCACGTTGAATCCCAAATACACCGGGACAATCTATGACGGCACCGGAGTCACGATTGGGGTAGCGGGCGACTCGAACATCGATGTGACGCAGAACGCAAACTACCGCGCCACGTTCGGATTGCCGGCAAAGGCCACTACGGTGACCGTGGACGGAACAGATCCGGGCGAAAACGGTGATGCAATTGAGGCGTATCTCGATACCCAGATTGCTGGAGGGATTGCTCCGAACGCGAACGTGATCCTGTATACCGCAGCGGACACGTATTACCAGTCAGGCCTGTTTCTGGCGATTGCGCGGGCGCTGGATGACAACCAGGTCGATATTCTGAATGTGAGCTTCGGCGCATGCGAGGCGGAATTTGGCGGGGCGGGCAATCAGTACGTAAATGACTTGTGGGAGCAGGCGGCCGCGCAGGGAATCGCAGTTACCGTATCGACGGGAGACAGCGGTTCAGCCGGATGCGATAATCCAAACACAGAGCAAGCTGCTATCTACAGTATGGCCGTGAACGGAATCGCGTCCACGCCGTATAACATCGCCGTCGGCGGAACTGATTTTGACGTCCTCTATACGAGTGGCACTTTCCCCGCCAGCTTCACCAACTACGTCGACATTACCAATACGCTGCCGGATCATCGAAGCGCACTCAAGTACATTCCCGAAGAACCCTGGAATGACTCGACATCGACGAATGCGTCGATTTCAAAGAACAAGCCCCTCTCGGCTATCGGCGGTTCAAACAACATCATTGCCGGCGGCGGTGGCGTCAGCAATGCCTATCCGCTGCCCACATGGCAAACCGGCAATGGCGCGGTGACCGGCAGAAACCTTCCCGACGTTTCGTTTCTGGCAGGCAACGGATTCTACGGTGCTGCCTGGGGCATCTGCACCGACCAGGACTATGATCCTCCGACCGGCACGTCTATGGCAGATTGCGCAGGGACGTCGACGACGGGGAACGCGTTCAACCTGACAGGGATCGGCGGAACATCAGCTGCCGCGCCAGCGTTTGCCGGGATGCTGGCCCTGGTGCAGCAGAAGACGGGGTCACGGTTGGGGCAGGCAGATTATGTTCTATACGATCTGGCCAAGCAAAAGTATGGGACCGTCTTTCACGATGTGACGACCGGGGATAACTCGGTGGACTGCCTGGCTGACACGCCGAACTGCCTGCAGAATTCGCTCGGCTACTTCTTCCTTTCGGGATATAACGCCGCGGCCAACTATGACAACGCAAGCGGTCTGGGAAGCGTGGATGCCATGCAGATGGTGAATAACTGGTCGAGGGCCGGGCTGATTACGACAAGTTCATCTCTCAAATTGAATGGCGGCACAACCGCGCTGAGCATCACCCACGGGCAAAGCGTGACCGTAAACGCGAGTGTCACGGGAACGAGCGGGACCCCGACCGGGAATGTTGCGCTGGTCGACAGCCTGAGCCCGTCGACATTGCCGGGCAATGAATCCATCGCAGACTTTTCGCTGGCAAGTGGTAGCGCATCGGGCACGACGAACTCGCTGCCGGGTGGTTCTTACAATATTTCAGCTCACTATGGCGGCAGCAGCAGTTATGGGGAGAGCGACTCCAACGCGATCCCAGTTACAGTGAGCGCAGAAACCAGCACGACCGATATCAAGGTGGCCGGGTACTTCGATCCATCAACCGGCCAGCAGGTGGGTACGCCCTATTACGGCTATATCTACCTGATTGATGCGCAGCCATATGGCAACAGCGCGACGGCATCGAGCCCGGACGGAAACGCGACGGGCACGATTACGTTCAAGAACGGGGCCTCGACGCTTGGAACCGCAAACCTGAACAGCAATGGCATCGCCGAGTTGCAAACAACCATGTTGCCGGGTGGAACGAACAGCCTGACCGCGGTGTTTCCAGGAGACGCAAGCTTCCAGGCCAGCACCAGCGTGCCCCTGGCGTTCACGGTGATGCCTGCGCCCACTACGATCGGCTACCCGTCGATCCAGCCAAATAATTACGTGACTGCGGGCGCCAGTCTCACCTTCGGGATCAATCTCTCGACGGACAGCGCCGGCGCCGCACCCACGGGTACGGTGAAGTTCATGAGCGGCTCGACCGTGCTGGGTACCGCGACGATCGCCGGTGTAGCCTCCACCCGTAGTGGCTTAGCTGCGGGTACGGCGACGTTCACCACCAACAGCTTGCTGCCAGGAAGCTATAGCGTGACGGGCGTCTACAGTGGCGATTCAAACTATGCCGGGACTACATCTAACGCCGGTTCCTTGACGATTGTGAAGGATTCGACTCCAATTACAGTCACACCTTCTGCGATCCAGATCATAGAAAACCATGCACTCCAGGTAACCGTCACTCTTGCCCCGGTCAGCGGTCTCCCAGCGCCAACCGGTTCTGTGACCCTGACCTACAATGGCTCGCCTGGCATTACGACTGCGCCCGGGAACCTGGTCAACGGAACCGCAACTATTACGATCCCAGCTAATTCTCTGGCTCTCGGCTTGCAGACCATCATGGCCAACTACAGCGGAGACTCGGTTTTTGCCGTGACTTCCGGATCGACATCCGTCGAAGTACTCTCTTCTGGCACCATTCAGCCGACCGTGACCGTCATTCCACCTTCTTCCATCACAAATTATCCAGTGTCGATCAATGTCAATGTAACTGGTCCAAGTGGCAGCCCTGTTCCGACGGGTTCAGTCACCCTCTCGGATGCGGCAGGGCAAAGTTCTCAACCCCTCGTCAGCGGTTCGACCGTCTTTACGATCCAGAGCGGTCTGGCGGCTGGCTCCAACGGGGTGATGGTTACCTATCTAGGGGATTCGAACTACACGAGTGGCAGCGGCAGCGCGAACTTGACGATCTTCGCGGCTCCAATCTTCTTCTTTTCGCCCCAGTCGCCCACCATCGCCGCAAATCAGCCGCTTACCACGACAGTGACTGTCTCTTCCGGGAATGCGAGCATCCCTCCGGGAACGGGCACAGTGACGGTTTCGGCGGGAAGCTACAACTCGGGCCCCGTGCAACTGGCTACTGGAACCGCAAGCTTCACAATTCCGGCAAACTCGCTGCCAGTCGGGACCGACACGATCACCGCCAGCTACAGCGGCGATGTGAATTACGATCCAGGGACCGGCACCGAGAGCGTGAGCGTGAATGCAGCGCAACCGCCGAGCTTCGCCGCATCGGGGACGTCTGTTTCGCTGGCCCCAGGCGCAACGGCCAACAACACGTCGACAATCACGCTTACGCCGGCCGGCGGCTTTACCGGATCGGTGACACTGACGGCGTCAATCACAAGCGGCCCGACGGGCGCAGTGAACCTCCCGACCTTGAGCTTCGGCGCGACAAGCCCAGTGAGTATTACGGATACCAATGCGAAGACAGCAACGATGACTGTTTCCACCACGGCGGCTACGTCAGGGGCGCTGCGTCGTACCTCTGGTCCAGGGGCGGGACTGCTTGGCGCGGGCGGCGTGCTGGCTTGCGTCCTCCTGTTCGGATTCTCTGAGCGGCGCATACGGTGGCAGACCATGCTTGGTCTGCTGGTCTTTCTCATCTTTCTAGGCGGAGGGGTGATGAGTTGCGGAGGCGGGGGTGGGGGTGGTGGAGGAAACGGGAATCCAGGCACCACACCCGGAGCCTACACCGTCACCGTGACGGGAACATCCGGCGCTACGACCGCGCAGTGCACGGTCAATATCCAAGTGCAGTGAACAGGTCGCATTTTGGAAGAGGCAGCCGATTTTCGGCTCCGCAACCTCACCCGGAGAATGCCGAATTGCGGCCATCGTGCGTGATGACCGCGACCTTGCCCCGCGCTCCACGATAGAATCCACAGGGCAGACAAAAGGACATACGGTGCAACAACTTCAAAGGATATTTCCGAGAACCGCAGCCATAGCCGCGCTTTACCTCTTCGTGATTTCTGTTCCGGCAAACGGACAGATATCCGCCGAAGCGGGCAAGGTAACTGCAACACACGATAGAGATGCTTTTCGGCTTGAGGATGGCGCAATCGGCGCGAAGTGGTCGGTCGGCGGAGGCAAGGTATCCGGTCTCGTGATTTCAGACCGGCTGCATGGAACCGACATTCCGGTTCCGGTCCCGTTTGCGGTTCTGCTCAATGACGGCACCATTTACAACTCAGACAACCTGACGATTTCCGGCGAGCCCGTGTTGCGCGAACTCGAGCCGCAGGCAAATGCATCGCGGCTAGCTGATCGCCTTCATGGCGACGAAGTGGACGTGCCGTTGAAAAGCAGCGACGGGTCGCTCGAAGCGATTTGGTCGGTGGTCATGCTCGACGGTTCAAGCTATGTCAGGCAGCTTCTTACACTCAAGGCGGACGACCGGGACATTCCCATCAGCCGCGTGGAATTGATCAATCTGCACCTTCCGGGGGCGCATGTTGCAGGGTCGGTGGCCGGCTCGCCGATCGTGGATCGCGATCTATTTCTGGGATTCGAACACCCGCTTTCGCAGAGCAAAGTGACTGACGGTAGAGCGACAGCCTGGATGGACCGGGAGCTTCCACTCAAAGCCGGCCAATCCATCACGTATTCGTCGGTGGTTGGCGTTGCTCGCGATGGGCAGATGCGGCGCGACTTCCTTGCCTATCTTGAGCGACAACGTGCGCATCCGTACAGGACGTTTCTGCACTACAACTCCTGGTACGATCTCGGCTATTTCACACCTTATGACCAGGCGAGCGCGCTTGATCGGATCAATGCATTTGGCCGTGAACTGGAGCAGAAGCGCGCTGTCAAGCTCGACTCGTTTCTTTTTGACGATGGCTGGGACAACCATCAATCTCTCTGGCAATTCAATTCAGGGTTCCCGGATGGGTTCACGCCGGTCAAAGCGGCAGCAGAAAAGTATGGGGCTGATCCGGGCATCTGGATGTCGCCCTGGGGCGGGTACTCCAAGCCGAGACAGGAGCGGATTGCGTTCGGCAAGGCGCATGGCTACGAGATCGTAGCCGGCGGGTATGCCTTATCGGGACCCAAGTACTACGCGGCCTTTCGCGACGTTTGCCTGCAGATGATTCAAAAGTACGGTGTGAATCAATTCAAGTTCGACGGGACAGGGAATGTCGACTCCGTTTTTCCCGGCAGCCGGTTCGACAGTGACTTTTCCGCGGCGATTCATCTTATCGGCGAGATTCGAGCAGCCAAGCCCGATGTCTTCATCAACCTGACGACGGGAACCTGGCCTTCGCCGTTCTGGCTTCTCTATGCCGACTCAACCTGGCGCGGCGGCGACGATGACAACGTGACCGGCGTCGGTTCTTACCGCGAGCGCTGGATCACCTACCGCGATGCGCAGACCTATGAGCGCGTGGTGCAAAACGGTCCTTTGTACCCGCTGAATTCGCTGATGCTGCACGGCATGATCTATGCGCGGTTCCACAAGCATCTCGACAAGGATCCGGGAAACGATTTCCGCAACGAGATCCGTTCCTACTTCGGAACGGGGACGCAGTTGCAGGAGATGTACATCACACCTTCGCTGCTGACGCAGGCAAACTGGGACGATCTGGCCGAAGCGGCGAAGTGGTCGCGCGCCAATGCGGACGTGCTGAAGGACACGCACTGGGTAGGCGGCGATCCTCAATGGCTCGAGGTCTACGGATGGGCGTCGTGGGCTCCGCGGAAAGGCATTCTTGTGCTGCGCAACCCGAGCGACAAAGCGCAGACAATAAAAATCAAACTCCAGGATGTATTTGAATTGCCGGCGGCAGCCCGGCTGGATTACGTGGCACGGAGTCCATGGAAGGAAGACGCGGGGAAACCGGCCATTCTGTTGAACGCACAGCAGGCACACGAGTTTGAGCTTGCGCCGTTTCAGGTGCTTACCCTCGACTTGCTGCCTTCAAAGTGAAGCCGATTCGGGGTGATCCATGAAAGGAGGGATCGTATGGCAAACCTGACGTTGCTCGTTCTGGCTGCGGGCATGGGCAGCCGCTACGGCGGATTGAAGCAGATCGACCCGGTGGGTCCGTGTGGCGAGACCATCATGGACTATTCCATCTTCGACGCGCGGCGCGCTGGATTCAAAAAAGTCATCTTTGTTATCCGCAAGGAAATCGAGCAGCAGTTCAAAGAAATCATCGGATCGCGCTATGAAAAGCGGATTGCGGTGGATTACGTATTCCAGGAGCTTGGCAAGCTATTGCCGGGCTTTGTATTGCCGCCCGGACGCACCAAGCCGTGGGGCACAACGCATGCAATCCTTATGGCTGCAGGGGCCATCCACGAGCCCTTCGCCGTCATCAATGCCGATGATTTCTACGGCGCGGATGGCTATCGCGCCCTGGCCCGTCAACTGAACTCTGAGAGTTCAGACTTTGCCATGGTGGCTTATATCCTGCGTAACACGCTTTCGGAATTCGGTTCCGTGGCCCGCGGTGTCTGCCGCGTGGACGAAAGCGGTTATCTCTTGGACATCGTGGAGATGAAGTGCATCGAGCGCGACAAAGCTCATGCGAGGAACATCGATGAGAATGGAAATGAGACAAAGCTGAGCGGAGATGAGGTTGTTTCGATGAACATGTGGGGATTCACTCCGAAGGTATTCGATCAACTCCACAAGCGATTTCGGATATTTCTGCAGAAGCATGGCAGTGAATTGAAAGCAGAATGCTATGTCCCGACCGCGGTGAATGAATTGATCGCGGAGGAACAAGTCCGGGTGCGCGTCCTGCGCACAAGCGATTCCTGGTTTGGCGTCACATATCGCGAAGATCGGCTCCACGCCATCGAGAGCGTGCGCCGCTTGATTGAGGGAGGATATTATCCGAAGAGTCTCTGGTCATGAATAACGGGCACAACGTCGGCGCTGTGGCGCGAAAGTTTCAGGTCGAGGGGGAATTCGTGTCCGCTGCGCCATATGGCAGCGGTCATATCAACGACTCGTATTGCGCGGTGTTTGACCGCGGGGGCCAACCCGTGCGCGTCATTTTACAGCGCATCAATCACCATGTCTTCAAGAACCCGGTGGCAGTGATGGAGAACATCCAGCGCGTCACCTCCCACCTGGCGCCGCAGGTTGCCTGCGAGGCGGACGGCGATCGCCGCGTTCTCCGCCTGATTGAGGCTCGTGACGGGGGCGCCTGGTACGTCGATGAGGAAGGCAGTCATTGGCGAGCCTATTGGTTTATCGAACGGGCGCAGAGCTTCGATGCAGTGGAAGGTACGCAACAGGCGTACCAGGCGGCCCGGGCGTTTGGCGAATTTCAGCGCATGCTGGCCGACCTTCCTGCGCCGAGATTGCACGATACGATTCCAAATTTCCACCACACTCCGAAGCGCTTCAGGGCTCTTGAGGAGGCTATTACCGCTGACGTCGCGGGCCGCGCCATCCTGGCGAAACGCGAGATCGAGTTTGCCCTGGCGCGCAAATCGATTGTGAGCGTTCTGCTGGACGCAAACCTGCCAGAACGCGTGACGCACAACGATACCAAATTCAACAACGTCCTTCTTGACGACGAGACCGGTGAAGGGATTTGCGTTATCGATCTGGATACGGTCATGCCGGGTTTGGTGGCCTATGACTTTGGCGACATGGTGCGGACTACGACGAGTCCTGCAAAGGAAGACGAACAGGATCTTTCCAAAGTCGACATGCACTTTTCACTCTTTGAGTCGCTGGTGCGAGGGTACCTGAGTTCTGCGGGCGGCTTTTTATCGAAGGCAGAAAAGGACCAACTTGCATTCTCGGGCAAGCTCATCACGTTTGAGATTGGTATCAGATTTTTGACCGACTACCTTGCCGGCGACACCTATTTCAAGGTGCATCGCGACGGGCACAATCTCCACAGGTGCCGAACTCAATTCAAGCTGGTGGAGTCGATCGAAGAACAGGAAGAGCGCATGGCGCGCATGGTTGAAGCGGCCGACGCGTAGTCTTAGTGAAATTAGGCTGCGACCCATTCCCTTGCGGAATGAATGGTGCGAATCTCTCCCATCACGGTGAAGGAGTTCAAGCCATAAAGACACACTGCCGTCTCAATGCCTCCGCCGGTCAGGGTCAGCTTTGTCCGCGAAAGAAAGAGAAGCACGACGGAGGATTCCAGGTGATCACGGAATCGCAGGTTTCCGTAGCTGTACTTGCGGCCAGGAACACCGTCGTGAAAATCCTGTATTTCAATCAGGTTGAAGTAGATGGATATCCTGCCGCCACCCGGCCAGGAAATTGTGCCTGCCTCGTTGATGATCTGGAGAGTTGTTTGGGATTCGCTTTTCGGTTCGACCTGGCGAGTCATTAGGGGCCCTCGAGAAGATGTCTCTATGGCGATTACGTTACCTCTCACTCGGGCTGGGCACTGTGATCTGAATCACCTCACGCGATGTTTCGCGAAGGGGCAACACCAATTCGGGAGGCGGTTCCGAATTGGCGTCAAGACGAATGATGCCAAGAACGCGTGTGATGCTGCCGACTAAACCACTTCACCACAAAAGCTTAAGACTGAACTGGATTTGACGCGAAGTGGTGGCGGTGCTTGTGACCACGCCTGCCGTCGGAGAAACGCCCGAAGGAGTGAAAACGACAAGATTCGGCGTGTTGAAGTTGGCCCGGTTCAGGATATTGAACAACTCGGCACGGAATTCAAGGTTGAACCGGTCGTGCAAAGGTGTGTCTTTCAACATCGACATGTCCCAGGTGGCGAGACCCGGCCCGGTCAGCGAATCTCGGCGAAGATTCCCATAGAACCCGGATCCGGGCGGTGGCGCAAGGAAGGCAGCGGGATTGAACCATTGTGAAGGGCTCCCAGCGATTACACGACCAGTAAATGCCGGATTCACAAAGGGGCGCACTGGATTTTTCGAATCACCATTGTTTGACGGGTTGTAGCTGAGCTGAGGTGTGAAGGGATACCCGGTTTGCAGCGTTACGATCGAGTTTGCCGTCCAGTCCCCAGCGAGCAGGCCGGCAATACCCCCGTTGTGGTTCAGAAAGTGCCGGTGTGCCCCGAAGGGCAACTCGTAAGAGCCGTTCATGATCGCGACGTTTCTCACGTCGAAGGTTGCGGGACCCCAGTCGGCTCGAAGGTCAAAGGGGTTCGAAGCTAACCCCGGAGCGTTGCCTGCGGCCGTCGCATTAAGTGAATCGCCGTCATCCAGGGCCTTCGACCAGGTGTACACACCGCGCAGGAGAAACCCGTGGCTGAATCGATGATTCAAATCGGCCTGGAGTGCGTTATACGAGCTATCGCCTTCAGAGAACCACGCCCATGCCGCTCCCAGCGCGGGGTTGGCGTTCGGAGTTCCTGAGGGGATGTAATAGGCGCCGGCAGGCACCGAAGCGCCGGCCAGCGGTGCGGGAAAGTTGCCGGGGTAAACAGCTGGGCAAGGGGAGCCGGGGCACACCGTCGGCATGGGCTCATTGTCATCGAGACTTACAATCTCGTGGTATCCGTGCGAACCAACGTATCCAATGGTAAGGACCGTATTCGACGTCAGTTCCTGCTCCAGGCGCAGTGAATAGGAGACAAGCGTTGGGGTGCGCATGTCGGGTTGCACCCCGGCAGGCACAATTTTCGCGTTTGCAGGAACTGGCGAGGTGGGCAACGGCAGATCGGATACAGGCAGACTTGCAATGGAATACGACGGGTTGAAGGGCGCATTCTGATCCATCCGGTAGCCGAGCGCGTCCTGCAGATCGTTGTACATGCCGAACCCTGCGCGAATCACCGTACGGGAACTGATCGGGCTCCATGCAATGCCGATGCGGGGCTGAGGAAGGAACTTCGCGTAATTATCGGTGAACGTAGAAGATGAAATGCGCGGTTGTGTCTGGATCGTGCCATTTACGAACACGAAGGTTGACGCGCGGCCATGCGCCTCGTTCCATCCTGTTGTGAATTCATGACGGAAACCAAGTGAAATGGTCAGCTTAGGTGTAATCCGGTAGACGTCCTGCAGATACCAGGCGCCGAGCAGTGAACGCCAATTCATTTCGGTTGGTGCCGGATCGTAGAGGAAAGTGCCGACGGTGCCTGATAAAAACTGCTGCAGGCCTGTAAAAGTGGCCTGACCAAATTGAGTCAGTGCAAGGTCTTCATTCGATTGCAGCGGCTGGAACCAGGCACCGGCAGTGATCTGGTGCCGTCCTTTGGTCCACGTTACGTCATCCTGATAGGTGAAAAGGTTGCGCGCTATGTTCAAATTGCTGCCGGTGTTGCTGCCCGCCTGGCTCACTTGCGCAGCGGGATTGGCGGCAGCACTGCCTCCCACCACGACGGTTCCGACGGGCCTGCCCGCCACGAATCCTGGAACAGAAGCTGCTGGGGTGTTGGGTGAGGGCTCGCCGGTGTAGTAATACGAGGCACGGGAAAAGCCGACGCGTGCGATGTTCAGCAGGTTGGGAGAGAAGATGTGGGTCTCCTCGAGACTGAGCACTTGTTCCCTCAGTCTTTCCAAGTCCGTACTGTAGAGATTGCCGCTGGTGGGGGTCACGTCGGCACTGTCGTCAATGGTGTACGCGCCTGTAAAGGAATCGCTGCTTGAAAAAACCTGGTCAAGACGAGCTGTGCCGAAGTCATCGCGGATGGTCTGGAGCGGGTTATTGAACGCTTCCGCGATACCGCCGAAATCGGGAGCGTTCGCGCTTTGCGTCGGCCACAGAGCGAGCAATGGGACCACACTGGGAGCGACACCCACGTAAACCAGTCCTGAAGGCGGGCATGGATTCGGCGCCGGTGTGACCAGTTTGCAGGGTAGGTATCCATTGCGCGCATTCGTATCCGGAACCAGTGCGACACCGGTCTGATGAAGATGCTGAGTCAGGCCTTCAAAATTTCCAAAGAGAAAGGTCTTGTTCTTTTGGAGCGGGCCGCCGAGGGCGGTTCCAAACTGATTGCGCTGGAACGGTGGAGCCGAGCCCTTGTCGAAATAGTTGGGCGCATCCAGAGAGTTATTGCGGAGAAACTCGTACACCGAACCATGCACGCTGTTGGAGCCGCTCCGGGTGACGATAAGCACTTGCGCGCCGGGACGCTTTCCGTACTCCGCACTATAGGAATCGCGCAGCACATTGAACTCACGGACAGTCTCGACGCCGAGAAGTTCCTGGCTGGTACCGCCTGGCTGCATGTTGTTCTCAGCCGCGCCGGTGAACTCTACACCGTTGAGCAAGAAGAGATTCTGCTGCGGGCGATTGCCGGAAACCGCGAAGTTGTTGCCCACAGTCGAGTTTGAGACGCCCACCCCACCGCTCTTCTCGGCCGTGAAGTTTACGATACCGGGATTCAACGTGAGCAACTCATCGAAGCTGCGGCCATTAAGCGGAAGATCCCTCACCTCTCGCTCGCCGACCAGCCCAGAAATGTCCGACGTTGTGGGGCTGAGCGCAGATGCGTCTGCGGTTACTCTTACAATTTGCTGGACGCCTCCCACACGGAGCGTGAGATTCGCGGTGCCGACCTCGCCGACGACCAGATCGATCCCGGTGCGAACATCCGAGGCAAAACCGGGCTTGCTCACCGTCATCTCATAGGCCCCGACAGGCAAAGCAAGCACGTCGTACCGGCCCGCGCTGTCGGTGACGGTTTCGCGAGTCGCACCGGTGGCGACATTCTTCACGATGACGCTGGCTCGGGCGATGGCTGCGCCCGAGGAGTCGCTGATGTGTCCGGTCAGGGTCGAAGATGTTTGAGCCGCGGCGCGGGATGGAATGTCCAACAGGAAAAAAGTGCCGGCAGCATTGAAGGCCAGGATGAGCAATCCGGGGAGAATGAGACGCCGAACCCGGTTTCGGCGACAAGAGATGTTCACAGGTACCTCCGTAGACGATGCCTTTGGGGAAGGATGCTTTGTCCTGCTGGGAGTCGGAGCGGCGTCGAACCCGAATGAATACGATTCGTCGCCAGCGTGATCATATCAAATTGTTTAGATTCGTAGATATCTGGCGGGCGAAGGAGACGATCGAGCAAGATCCTCCGCTGCTGGCCGCAAGCCGCTGACGTCGCTCGAGAACCCCTGAAATTTGTGGTGGATTTCGTGTTTACCTGGCACTCGGAAAGGTGATCTACCTCACAGACTGTGCATGGTTTAGGCGTTACCTTTTGAAGCACATGATCCGAGAATCTGCTGGACCCATGAGCGCGCGGAAGCGCATTCTCGGGCTCAGCGAAGAGTCAAGAAGACTGGTCCCGGGGTGGAGTATGAATTTCCTCAGGAGCCTTTTCACTGAACCTCCAGCGGCGCCACAAAGAAGGGCCGCACGCCGCCCCGCGCCCGGTCTGGCCGCGTTTCACGGATCAGGTACAGATCAAAAACAAGACCAGATTCGCGATATCAGCGCAGCCGGAATTTACCTGGTGACGGACGAACGTTGGGAGCCCGGCACGGTCATTCCCCTTACGTTGCAACCCAAGGATGAAGTTCTGGAGATTGCCCGGCGGCAAATCACGCTGCAGGCAAAGGCGGTTCGGACCGGAAACGATGGTATCGGGTTGTGCTTCGTTCCACCCAATGAACTCGACATGGACGCCTGGGTGCGGCTCATGGATAGCGCAGTGAATGAAAGCGAGCCGGATGATATCGTTGGCCAGTTCCGAATGGCCGACGCGGTCGCATTCCTGATCCACCTCTCTCCTTCCATCGAGATTGCCGTGCGTCAGATGATCCGAGGCGGATCAAGCAATCGCCGCGTTTCCAACGCTGTCGAGGTTGCTTTGAAAGCGAAGAACAAGCTGACGGCCTACGAGGACCGCGCTGAACTTCGAGCCCACGAACATGTGGTGCTGCGGATCCTCGAAGATGGTTCGTGGGCTGACGAAGATGCAACTCAGCAACTTTGGGCGGGTTTGCTTGCCTCGTCGTGTACGCACGAGCCTGCGGATGAATCCAGCTTGTTCTTAATCGATTTATTCAGCCAGCTGGCGCAGATCCATATCCGGATTCTGCTCTCCGCCTGCCAGAGAGCAGTGAAAACTATTGACGAATCCGGTGTGACGGCTGCAGAGCGACTGTGCTGCCCGGCAGAAGAGATTATGAAGATCTCGGGATCGCGAGATTTGGTCCGAATCGAACGGGATCTCATGCACTTGAGCGAACTTGGACTGTTTGAAATCCGATCCAAGTCCACCACCTTGTGTCTCATCAACGAGGCCGACATCACCCCCACCAGCCTTGGCCTCGAACTGTATGCCCGTTGTCATGGGTACCGGGGATCTCTACAGGACTTCTATCGCGTTGAGGTTCCCGCGGGGCACGCGATTCATTGATTCAGGACGACGATACGCGTCCGATTGAGCGTTCGCACGGAGTCGTTCATTGTTCTCTTTCAGTTCGCATCGTTGGCCGGAATTGAGAGCCAGGAATCAACGATGTCAGGAGCCGAGCCGTAGACGAAAATCACCCGCCGAGTCGATTCAACTTCTCCTGAAAATATGCCTTCCAACTGTCGGGCAACGATTTTGCGGCAATGGCACGGTGCACTAGAGCAACATCCTCGGAGGTGTAGTTCTTCGCCGCGTATAAACGGGTGATCAATGATACGGGAACTGAGTCTGGATCATGGCTGAGCAGAGTCACGGGGTCGCTGGCGCGAACTTCGCCCTCTAGAATAACCGCCGCATAGAAACCTGTACGTCGACTGATAAGAAATCTCTTCACCATCTCGTCCGACTCAAATTTGATCCCCAGCTTGTAGCACGGAAGCCGTGGCTGGGTGACTACGACCTCCGCAGGACCGACAGAAAATCGGTCGCCAACATAAACGAAATCCTCAGCCAGGTTGTCTTGAGCCAAACCCTCCACAGTGAAGTTCTCCCCAAAGGAACCGTAGGCGAGCGAACGACCCGGCAGTTCGGAATTCCAATAGCTGTAGTACTCGATCGGATAGCAGTAGACGGCTTTATCCTTCCCGCCGTGAACTGTGAGATCCGATTGCCGATCCCCATCCAGATTCAGCCTTCGCAGTGCAACGGGACCTTCGACAGGCTCCTTGTAGATTGATGTGGTCACGTGCGTTCCGCGCCAGACAACTTCGCGAGGTAAACCGCAATTGACGGAAACAAGGTTCATTTGGAGCCCCTGGCCAAATTAGGTGCCTTTGATTTTCTGCCGTTGAGTCGATCAGAATTTGAACAGAGTTGAGACTGAGCCGAATTGAGTCCGCTGTAAGTTATTGATTTGGTGGGCGCTGCAGGATTCGAACCTGCGACTTCCACCGTGTGAAGGTGGCACTCTACCGCTGAGTTAAGCGCCCCATGGGAGGGTATGGCAGAAGTCGCGCCGGAGGGGCATCCCATAGGTTAGAGTAACACCAGCGGAGCGAGCGGCCAAGATTGACGGCCCTCCACACGGCTGCCAAGTCTTTCTGTACCTTTCATCATGCGCTGGAAAGCCACACCTGAGCACGAATCAAGCAGATCGACCCCGGAAGCGTGGATGGTGCGCCACCTTCCCCGCCTTGGCGGTATCGACTCCGGCAGCGAAGCGCTTGCCGGGATTGGCGGCATGGGTTTGGGAAATGGATCCAATGTGCGGTTGGCTGATCAATTCGCAGGCAGGTCGAACGAGGTTATCCGTGCCTCGTTTGCTCGTTCTGGAGGGCGCGGCGACCAGGCGGATGGTCCTGATTCTGTGACGGAAAGCGCGGATTCTGCGCAACCTTCCGCCGAGGGCCGTGTTCCAGAAGATATGGCAACCCTGGTCCTGGACAATCCGGCCCTGGGAGCTGCGAACACGGGTGCGCAGCAAAATGCGAGAGTTACGCCCAATTATGGGGCGGATGAGTCGAGCGACGCCGCCATCATGCTGCGGGTGGCCGCGGGCGACGATTCGGGATTCAACTACC